>ERZ1027208.38-NODE-38-length-74532-cov-17.512561_pt1 | contig 74532 bp, 61 predicted proteins | sample MGYA00520867_ERZ1027208 | MGnify/ENA primary metagenome ERZ1027208 (study PRJEB33311, sample SAMEA4378413) | marine metagenome | biome: Marine biome; feature: Fjord; material: Water | collected 2014-07-20T08:00:00Z/2014-07-... | depth 75 m ... | reverse complement strand
TAAGCTTTCACTTTAATCATGGCACATGGGGACGGGTCCATCTCATTTCCTACGAGTGTGGAATTCACGCTACGTCATGCCAGAAGTGAGGAACGAGCTATCTGGTATCCATGCAAGACTGTTCAGACAAAATGAATTCAACAATCGGCCAGAGGCTGGCCTCGTAGGAGGGCACTATGTGCGCGATCACCTAAGCAGGTTTAAATAACTCTAAGAAAATGAAATGCCTAGCCGCCTTGGTTATAAATTTTTTAATCATCATTGTCATAACCGAGGTAAGTTTGCACGACCAGCCACAGCATCGCCCAGAAATTGGCCTCATAGGAATGTTCGATTCACGCTACGTCATACCAGAAGTGAGGAACGAGCTATCTGGTATCCATGCTCAAAACCAGCCACACCATCGGCCAGAGGGCTGGCCTCCTAAGAGCGCACTCAGTAATAGCTCCTGCATTACCCTAACATTTACATCCATGTAAAAGCCCGCGCCCGATTCACGTTTAATAACTCGCTTTATTAGCGGTATACGCCGTTTGCGCTGCTAACCACACATCACCTATCTCACCATTGCCCACTGGCTTGCCGTCCATTTCAACAACCGGTGCGATTTCTTTGCTTGAACTGGTTAACCAGACTTCATCGGCGGCGAATGCTTCATCCATAGTTACAATGCGCTCTTCAACTTTAATGTTTGTATGCTTGGCTAAAATGTCCAGCAACATTAAACGGGTGATGCCCGGTAAAATTTGATTATCTAATGGCGGTGTAATGACAACGCCGTCTTTAACGATGTAAGCGTTGCAAGCCGAGCCTTCTGTCATTTCATTGCTTTCATTAAACAAGATGGTTTCGTTGTAGCCTTGTGCGTGGCCATGTTGAAAGTGCATGACGTTGCCTAGCAAGGCAGTGGATTTTATATTGCAACGCTGCCAGCGCAGATCTTCTGTGGTGGCTACCTTGTATGCTTTGGCTTTTGATTTGTCGGGCACATTTGCAGCTGGAATCTCAAATGCGTAGGCATAAACAGTGGGCGCGACATTATCTGGGTAAGCATGAAAGCGTTTAGTATCTGCACCTCGGCTTACGTGTAAATAAATGCCTAGATTTATGCCTAGACCATCGCCGCCGTTTTCTGGGCTATTTTTTTCGATCAACGTTTCGCACACTTCACGCCATTTTTTTACATCCCACTTAAAATCAATGCCAATTAATTCTAGCCCTTGGTTCATGCGGTCTATGTGTGGGCCAAACCCCACTAGCTCGCCATCGTATGATGGAATAACTTCGTAGATGCCATCACCGAATAAAAAACCACGGTCCATGGGGGAAATTTTTGCCTGCTCCATTGGCATGTAGCTGTCGTTTAAAAATACAATGCTCATAATGAACCTCTTTTTCGTAATGCTTTTTTCATTTTTTTGTTCTTATTATTTTCAATTATTAAAGTATCAGCCAACCGCTTGAACAGTGTGGGCATGATCTGGAATTTTTATGATGTCGCGTGCGGATTGTGCTAATAACTTTGGTAACAAGCGTTCATCATCAATGCGCCAAGCGCAGCAAAAATTTAAATCGGGTACCGCAATATCATGGGCTGTATTTAATATGCGAATATCCCCTTGGGCTTGCAATGGCTTTGCTAAGGGCTCGGGCAGTAAGGCAATGCCTAAGCCTTGCTGGGTTAAATTAATGAGATGGCTGACCGTGCTGCAGGTGTGCAACATGGGGCGAGCATCGCCCATGGTTGAAAACAAATTATCTAGGTACTGCCAAGGCTGGGTATTTCTTGGAAAACTTAATACTGAACAATGGGACAATTTAAATAAATCTAACGGCCCATCATTTAACTGCTGAGATGTGATGTAAGCCCCTGATGCCACCCAGGTTTGTGGGTAGCTGCACAAATGCTCGCTTAACAATAAATCGTTTGATGGGCGTGCCACCATAAGCACCATGTCTAATTCGTGTTGTTCTATTTGCTGGGTTAATACTTCACTGATGTCGATGACCACTTCAAATTCCACATGGGGGAATTCTTTGCGCCACGATTTTAATAGCGGCCCCACCCATAATTGCGCCAAGGTATCTGCAATACCGATGCGCATGGTGCCGGCATCGTTTAATGCTTGCTGTAGCTGAAATTTCATTTCGCCGTTTAGGTGCACCATTTTTTTTGCGTAAGGCAAAAGTTGGCGGCCACGACTGGTGAGCTTTGTGCCCCCTTGATCTCGGCTGAATAAACTGACACCTAGGTCGGCTTCTAATGCGGCAATGCGCGATGAAATGGCAGGCTGTGTGGCCCCCATGGATTTTGCGGCGCCGTGAAAACTTTCAAACTTTGCCACGGCTAAAAACGTGTCTAAATTGCGAATGCGCATGTTTAGTTTCCACCCGCTGATTCATTGGGGATGGCATTTTTCAGCTTCCCTTTTTTAACTCGCTCGCGTAAGCGGGCAATAAGGTCAATGCCGTCTTGTGCGGGCAAGCCGTCTTCGGTAAGTGTGTTGTCTCGGGTGACACCGTCCACACTGCCGCGCTGGGATAAGTATTTTAAAACCGCCATGGAATCCAGTTGGCCTAATTGATCTTGGCCGGTTAACCAATCTAGCATGGCGATTAAACCCAGTGCTGCCCAGTTGGATACATCGGCAATGACCAGTTCGGTGCATTCGGTGGCGGCGGCTTGTATGTCTAAATCTTTTAGGGCTTCTTGTATGTTGCCCATTCCAATTTCGTTGCCGCCATCACCAATGGCAATAGTAGGACAGGTGGTGTGGGTCATAAAGGTATCAAAACATGCAGCACGGGCGCTGATGTCTTCGCCGCGCATGTTGTAGTAGTTACCGTCGGCGGCCATGCCCGGGCGTTCGATAGAGACAATTAATTCTGGCTTGAGGTTTTTAAGTGTCTTTAATGCTTCTTGGTCGCGATCTCCGTGGGGGCCAACCTTTAAACTGTGCACACGATAATTTTTGGCTAATTCATCACTTAGTGGTGCGCCGCAAACAATGATTGGTTGCGCGCCTAATGCTTCAAACGCTTGATACAGGGCAATGGCCCCCACTGGTCCGTCGGTTTCAAATGTGTCGACCACAGGAAAGCCGGTGCCAATTAATACACACCCGCGTATGGGCAGCATAAGTTGTGCGGCTCGTAAAATGTAACCAGCGGTCAAAGCCGACTGTACGGTTTTCATGCCCCGTAAGTTTCGCTCTACCAGTATGTTTTCGATTTCGATACTGAGCTGTTGCGCAATGCTTGTATGTGTCGCTGACTGAGCGTTGGGGATCGTATTCATTTTGATTGTCCGCTCTTAGTATTGATAAGCTGCTCTGGTTTTATGATTTCTAATACCGTATTTTCAAACTTATGTTGCGCAAGCAGTAACAAGTTGTGTGCATGATCGATGGTGATGGGTTCAAAACGCACCTTGCCACCCTGTGTTAGCTGGGCCAGCTTGGCTAAGTCTAATGACAACACCGATCCGATTTTTGGGTAGCCCCCAATGGTTTGTCGGTCGTTCATTAAGATTATGGGCTGACCGTCTTTAGGTATTTGTATGGCGCCTAATGCAATGCCTTCGCTGAGTATGCCTTGAACGTTGCAATTGACTTTTTCGCCAGACAGGCGGTAACCCATGCGATCGCATAAATCACTGACTGTGTATTCGTGATAAAAAAACATGCGCTGATCATGACGAGAAAACGCATGCTCTTGGTATCCGGGAATCACTCGCAAGGTGATGGCATTTGAATATTCTGGTTGTTGCTTTTCAGGCAGCTTTAGTAAGCTGATACGTTCACTGGCATCGCGATCAAGTACATGAATCACATCACCTTTGGTTAAGGCTTTACCCGTTAGGCCGCCCACTCCTTCACGCATCACCGTACTGGTGCTGCTAAATTGTGTGCCCACTTGAAAGCCATCTTTTACTGCTAAGTAAATACGACAGCCTTGCGTGGCAAAGCCCAGTTCAAGTACGTCATCTTTTACAATGGCCAGCGTTTGCCATTGGGCTTGTGGAGCGCCGTTAATTTTTACCGATACGTTTGCGCCGGTAACAGCCACTTGTGTGTTCACATGGCTGATTAAGCTTAAGCCCCCTACGGTGGTTTCTATGACGGTGGCATTGTCAGAGTTGCCCAATAAACGGTTGGCCCATTTATAGGCAATGGGGTCCATGGGACCGCCATTGGTTAGGCCAATGGTATGTTGTCCGTAGCGTCCAGCGTCTTGTAACAGAGACAAGATACCCGGTGATTGAATTTGAAATAGAGCTGACATTATTCAATCGCTCCCTGCGGAAGTTGCCCACCCAGTTTTAAAAACTGTTCACAATTAATTTCGATGAATTGGATTTTGTCCCCCACGCTCACGGGCATAATAGGATCACCATGGGGGTTGAACATGTCTGTTGGGCATAGGCCAATAAGATTCCAACCGCCAGGGCTTTGCGCCGGATAAACCGCGGTTTGTCGATCGGCAATGGCCACAGCACCCTTGGGTACTTTTTTACGGGGTGTGGATAATCGTGGCGCCGCGATTCGTTCATCCACTTCGCCTAGGTAAGCAAAACCCGGGGCAAAGCCAATGGCGTAAACGCGGTATTCAATGGATTGGTGCAGCTTGATAACTTGCTCGATGCTTAAGCCAGCATTAACCGCCAGCCTGCTTAGATCGGGCCCGGCTTCTTCGCCGTAATAAACGGGCAGTTGTACAGTTTTGTTACTGGTTTCTAACGTACGACCATCTTGACTCAAACTAGGAACCGATTGTTTTGCTTTACGAATGATTTTTCGCACGTGCAGGTGATCGGTTTTTAATGGATTAAAGATCACAAGAATCGATGCGTAGCTGGGCACAAGGTCAATCAGTTCATGGCCTATGTGTGCGCTTAAAAACGTGCTGACCCGTAAAATATCATCGCTGATACCCTGACTGACTTGCTCACCAAAATAGACGATTAATGAATTTTCCGAAGCCACATGTATCTTCATTATCTAGACCACTCTCCTACAGCAACGAAATGAACTGCAATAGAATAAAATCTTGTTAACGAATTTTCAGACCGTAAACTCATTTGAATATTCATCAGCTGATCAACTCTTTAATTTCGACAATGGCATTTACACCGTCTAGGTTGTCACCGTGTACGCATAATGAATCGGCTTTAATGTTCAGTGTATTGCCACTGACCGAGGTGATGGTGCCTTGTTCGTTTAATTGCTTTACCTGAGCCAGCATTTTTTCTTTGCTATGAACGGCACCGGGCAAGGTGCGGGATAGCAATTTCCCGTCGTCTGCATAACAGCGGTCAGCAAAGGCTTCGAATAATAATTCGATGCCCAGGTCTGCGGCTTCTTGCTCGTGCTGCGCAAAGTCTTGTGTGGCTTGCAGCATTAATTTAACCGGGCGATGGAATTTGGATACGGCTTTCATGATGGCCAAGCGCACATGGGGTTTTGCCATCATGTCGTTATACAGTGCGCCATGGGGTTTTATATATTCCATGGTGATACCTTGGCTATTTGCTAAGCCATCTAATGCGCTGATTTGATACAGCACTAACGCGATAATCTCAGCTTGGCTGCAGTTCATGCTACGACGGCCAAAGCCAACTAGGTCGGGGTAGGCTGGGTGTGCGCCAACTGCCACGCCATGGGTTTTGGCCAATGCCAAGGTGTTCATCATGATAAGCGGATCACCTGCATGAAACCCGCAAGCAATGTTGGCTTGATTAATATGAGGAAACACCGCTTGGTCTACGCCCATTGTCCATGAGCCAAAGCTTTCACCAAGATCACAATTTAATAATAACGCCATGTGTTTTCCTTCATGTCTTTTTCTTTGATGGGTTACGAATCTCGTGCTACTCGTTTCTAACCCATCCTACGTTTTGTTTATATTTACACATTTAATATCTTGTACCACTAACGCAGCCTACTCATTAAAATCACACTGATAATAAAACCCAATACTCGTAGGATGGGTTAGGTGTGAGTTTTACGAGCACCGTAACCCATCGATATTGCTCAATGGTTTGACCGTGCTTTTTTTGATGGGTTACGAGCCTCGTGCTACTCGCTTCTAACCCACCCTACGTTTTGTTTATATTTACACATTTTGTATCTCGCACCGCTAATACAATCTACAAGTTAAAATCACACTGATAATAAAAAACCCAATCTCCGTAGGATGGGTTAGGTGTGAGTTTTACGAGCACCGTAACCCATCGATATTGCTCAATGGTTTGGCTGTGCTTTATTTGATGGGTTACGAGCCTCGTGCTACTCGCTTCTAACCCATCCTACGTTTTGTTTGTATTCTAACGCCCTCAAAATATAGAAAGTGAAGCATTTTGAATATCACTGACCACCATGCTGCCCGGGCTATGGGTGATACAAAACTCTGGCTTGGCGGCGGCAATGGCGGCTTGTGGTGTCACACCGCAGGCAGTAAATACCGGAACTTCGCCTTTTTTAATGGTGACCGCATCGCCGTAATCTGGGGATTCAATATTGCTTATACCAATGGCCGCCGGATCACCAAAGTGAATGGGGGCGCCGTGTACGGATGGAAAACGTGAGCATATTTGAATCATGCGAATGGCATCAGCCGGTTTAAACGGCCGCATGCTTACTACGGTGTTGCCATGCAAACGACCCGCAGGCTGACAAGGTATGTTGGTGTTATACATGGGCACGTTGACCCCTTCGCTGATGTTTCTGATTTCTAAGCCATCGGCCATTAACGCCTCTTCAAAGCTGAAAGAACAGCCTAATAAAAAGGTTACAAGGTCGTCTTGCCATATATCTTTAATGTCGGTGACTTCATCAACCAATTCTCCGTGACGCCAAATGCGGTACTTGGGCACGTCTGATCGAATATCAAAATCGGGGGCAATACTGGGTAGGTTAATATCACCCGGGGTGGATGACATGGCAATCACTGGACAAGGCTTTGGGTTTAATTGGCAAAACATTAAAAATTCATCGGCCCAAGCTTTAGGCAATATGGCCACATTGCATTGCACAAAGCCATTACACCAGCCAGAGGTATGCCCTTGGTGCTGACCACTGCGGATTAAGGCTCGCAGTTCTTGGGGGGTGCAGTTTTGTGGCGTGGACATTGGATTCCCTTTAAATTCAGGTTGTTGATGGTTTTTTCTTATCAACTGACCGTAGTTTCATCAAATTTCTGACTATATTCCATATATCCTAGGGGGTATACGCAGAATTGAAAGCATTTACTTATCAATATGCATTTATATAGCCAGTAGAAGCTGGCTTCTGCCCATGGGTTATAAATATAAGCTATAAATAAGTCAGTCATTTTGGGTCCAAACACTATTGGTCATGGATCTTGTCCGATTTGACCAGAGACCCGCCTGTTCAGACTTGTTAGATTATTATTCTAATAATAAAAGTCTGCCCCTCTGGTTGCCCATGAAAAAATTACTGCTTTCTCTTTTGGTGTTTATGATTGTTTTAATCATTGGCCTGCCTTCGATTTTTTACCTGAGTAAACCTGAAGCAAAAGAATTTCGTGCCTTTTATAACGGCCAAGTGATAACTATGAATGCGCAACAGGACGTTGCCGATGCCTTGTTATTAAAAGGTGGCTTGATTCATAAGGTAGGAAGCACACAAGACATTCTGGCTGCGCTGCCAAAAGGCCAACCTGCCACAGATTTAAAAGGCAAAACCATTGTACCCGGCATCATAGACGCCCATGGTCATTTTCCTGGTGAGGGTCTTCACGCCGTTGCCGCTGATTTAAACAGCCCGCCAATCGGCAATATTTTGAATATGGAGCAGGTCATTGCGGCACTTAAAGAAAAAGCGCAAGCCACTTCTGAAGGTGACTGGGTAAGGGGTTTTGGCTTTGACGATACCACCATCGCCGAGCAACGCCACATTAGCATTCAAGAATTAGACGCCATTTCTACTGAACACCCCATTTTTGTATTTCATATCAGCGCGCACATGGCGGTTGTGAATTCGTTTGCACTTAACATGCTAGGCATTGATAAAAATACACCTAACCCTGAAGGAGGCGAGTATCAAAAAGATAAAAACGGCGAACTAACCGGTTTATTACTAGAAAACGCCCACCAAAGCGCCAAGCAAACCGCGTTAAAGTTTTCGGCATTAGATGCTTTGGCTGTTGTTGATTTTGCTACCAAGCGCTATTTACAGCAAGGGGTGACCACTGCGCAAAATGGTTTGTTACAAAAAAATGTATACGACCTTGTTAATATGAGCGCCCGACTGGATTTGTATAAAATAAGACAAATAGTTTGGCCGGCACAAGGCACGGCTGATGCGATTCTTAGTGGTGAAAAAAGCACAACCGCATTTAACGACGCCATGTATAAGTTAGGCGCTGTCAAACTGGTGGCTGATGGTTCAATTCAAGGATACACAGGCTATCTTACTCATCCTTATCATGTACCAGCCCACGACCGTAAAGATGACTACGTGGGCTATCCACCACAGGCAAAGGCCAACTTAATTGAGATGGTTGAAAAATATCATAAGGCGGGCATGCAGATTGCGATTCATGGTAATGGGGATGCGTCTATCGATGACATTATTGAGGCGGTGGAAAATGCACAACAGAAATACCCTAATCCTGATGCACGTTTTATCGTTGTACACGCGCAAACCGTGCGTGAAGACCAGTTATTAAAATTCAAAGCCTTGAGTATTACACCCACCTTTTTTAACGCCCATGTGTATTACTGGGGTGATCGCCATCGCGATATATTCTTAGGTGCTGACAGAGCTAATCGCATTAGTCCCATGGCCAGTGCAGAAAAACTGGGCCTACGATTTAGCACTCACAGTGATTCACCCGTGGTACCCATGACCCCTTGGTTAAATGCGTGGAACGCAGTGACACGGGAAACATCATCGGGTGAGACCTTGGGAATTGAGCAAGGTATTCAGCCCTATCGTGCATTACAAGGCATGACCATTGATGCAGCATGGCAAGTATTTGAAGAAGATAGCCGAGGCTCGCTAGAAGCCGGTAAGTTTGCTGATTTTGTGATTTTAGAGCACAACCCACTTAGCAGCATTGAACATTTAAAAGAACCCAATGTATTAGGTACATGGATTGCGGGCATCAATCGATACAGTCAGGATAAATAATCAATAAAATAGCGTAGCCGCGATCATGCGGCCGCTATTTATTTACACATCTGATTGATTTAAACTGATGCCACTAAAGGCCTTCCATTCGTTTTTTCGTTATACGGACAGCTATTTACTTTCACTACAAGGATGAGTCAGTGAACGGATTATTACATTTTCAGTATTTTTCAAATTATAACAAACGCCTAAACGACCAGATTTTTCTAGCGGCATGCCAGTTAAGCAATGAAGAATTAAGCGCCGATAAGGGTGCATTTTTTAATTCGATATTGGGTTCGTTAAATCATATTTTGGTAGGCGACTTGTTATGGCTTAATCGTTTTTTAGCCGCTTCCCATGAAAGCCCATGCTTTAAGAGCTTAAGAAGGCTGACCTCTTTTCCTAAGCCCGCCATGTTAAACGATATCTTGTATGACGATTTTTCTGAACTGCACAATGCCAGAATCGATTTAGATGAGATCATTCATCAGTGGTTGCATCACGACATGACAGAAATGCAATTGAGTTGTGATTTAACCTACCAAAATATAAAAGGCGAAACCGCATCCCGTAACCTAGCCGAACTATTAAGCCATTTATTTAATCATCAGACCCATCACCGCGGTCAAGTGACCACCTTACTTAGCCAGTGTGGATTGGATACCGGTGTGACCGATTATTTAATGGATGTGCCTTTGTCAGCTTAGTTATCGGTTTAGATTGCGGTCAAAAATTTTGACCGCTGACGCCACACAAGTAAGTTTGTGCATTTTGCACCTTTCTAATCCCCGCTCTATCCACTAAAGTTCGCGCCATTAATCATCAATAGTATGAGTAGAAGGCTTTATGGAACTCGCTTGGTTCGCTTTAGGCGCATTTATTTTACTGGCCTACACCTTAGAAGCCATCACCGGATTTGGCAGCATAGTCATTGCACTGTCGCTGGGTATTTTAGTTTTACCCATCGACATAGTATTGCCCATTCTAGTGGCGCTTAATATTCCTATGAGCGCCACCATCGCCTATAAAAACCGCCACAGCATTAACACACACTTATTATTCAAAGTGATTTTACCGGGCATGTTGTTGGGTACGGTGACTGGCTATTTTGTGAAACCGTATATTGATGAAGAACGGCTTAAAACCTTATTTGGCTTGTTAATTATTTGGTTTTCTTCCCGTGAATTGTGGCGCATGCATCATGCACAAACCGATGCGGCACGTGCAACCTGGTTAACGCGCATCATTACGTATGTTGCAGGCATTACCCACGGACTATTTGCCAGCGGTGGGCCACTTTTGGTGTACGCGGTTGCAGGCACTAAAATAGACAAGTCTGCCTTCCGTGCCACCATGGTGGTGGTATGGCTATCCATGAACAGCTTACTTTTTATTGCATTTTTAATTGATGGTCGCATGCAGCCCTTGCTGGGGAATATTGCGCTGTACCTGCCACTGCTAATTGTGGCGGTAAAGTTAGGCAACTATTTGCATCACAAGCTGGATGAAAAACATTTTAGAATGGGAATTTATTATTTGTTATTGCTAACTGGTATGATTTTAATTATCGGTAGTTTTTAACTTTTATAAAAAACATGTATAAATTAAAACGCCGAAACACACGTTTCGGCTTTTTAATTTAAGAGCATCGGGCAGAGGCTACCCTCGTACGTGTATGGCATTATCGTGAGAGTGTTGATTGCAGCGTTAAATTTTCGAACTGAAACGGCAGTCGTAGTAGGCCACTTTGTGGGCGATGGTGTAACACTCGTTAGGTTTATTTCGCGCAGAAACTGCCCTCCTACAATCTATCACCCGTAGTGACAGTTTTTAGTGATAGCCTGAGTTATCGGGCAGAGGCAGCCCTCGTACGAGCTCACCCTGTGAGCGATCTAAGCAAATATCGCTTAAGTAACAGAAAAAATTACCGGCTATTTTTTTGCCACCAGCAAAACACCTAATACGATCAAGGATCCTCCTAATACTCGATTAACCGTGAGTTCAATTTTAGGAAACCCAAGCCAGCCATTTTGATCTAACACCAAAGATGCGATTATTTGCCCGCATACTATGGATACCGCAAATGCGACAGCGCCCAGCTTTGGCGCTAAAAATATCGACATGGCAATATTAAACGCCCCTAGCGCGCCACCAAACCATGCCCACCAGGGCACACTGACTAAACTGCCCTTAGTGAACCATGGCTGGCCCTGATACAAACACACCACACCCAGAATCAAAGTGCCCACTAAAAAAGAGATAAAGGCGGCTTGAATGGGTGAACTTAATGCCACACGTAACTGAGCATTTAAACCTGCCTGAGACGCCAAAGACGCACCCACCACAAGGCTGCACACCAACAAGCCGTATACGCTTAAGTTATTCACGTTTATTCCTTTAAGAGTCTGAAACAGGCATAGCCGGTAATGGGCATGACAACAACAAACTCATGAGTTTAAGGCTTTCGTATTCTGCACCTTGCACGATACCATCGTGAAAGACAATGTCGCCACACACATCCATCAGGGATCGTTTCAGCATGGGGGATAAGGTTTTTATTTTTTTCAGCGTCGCATAAAGTGTTTTAGGCTTTATTTTATCTTTGCTGATTAATGTCAGTGGCTTTTTAATACTGAATATATTGATCATGCGCTGGTGCAAGCTTTCTTTGGCAGTTTGAGATCCGCCAGCGGTATGAATAAAACTTGAAATAACAAGATTAAATTCATAGGCCACCAAGTTAATGTCTTTAATTGAGTGAGACGATCGACCCTTGTCATTGGTTTCAAAACTGGCTTTTAATAAACTATAAAGGCTGATTTCAAACAGGGTTAATTTTCCATCCCATTTGGCCATGATCAAAGCTTGCTCTAATAAACTTTTTTGCGTATCTGCATCCAAACTTTTTAATAATGGTATTAACAGTTCTACCAAGGGCAATGCCAAACGTGATTGCAAACCTTGTGACAATAACGACAACGAATGCAAATAATCTTGTGAACCCGGTAGCTGCTTATCAAGCCATTCTAGTTGCTCAGCCCGTAGTTTGGGTTCGTCGTTCAACAGCAAATACAGCAGCATGGTTTTAGCATGGTTGGCACTGTGAAGCGCCCTTCTGTATTCCACCGGAAACTGATCGTGCAGGCTCATGGCGTAATCCAAATTCGCCGCGGTCATGGTGCCTACTACATCATGCAAGTGCCCACTGCCTGCCATCTGCATGACGGCTACGTCTGGGCTGTACATGCTGCGAGTGGTTTGTACTTGCTCTTGTTTTTTGGCCTGTCGTTTTTCTTCTCGGTCGGCTTTACGATCACGGGCTTCGAAACGTTTAATGAACGTATCATCAATGGTATTAATTCGGTCTTCTAACGGAGGGTGCGATGCAAACAAAGATGAGCGTTTGGAAGGGCTAATACACATATGGCTCAGTTCTTCTGAACGTGCATTCTTTAATAGCCCTTGATGTGCGTTGGTTCGAATTACATTTAGTGCACTGGCCAAGGCCTCTGGATTACGGGTAAATTGCACTGAAGAAGCATCGGCTAAATATTCGCGTTTTCGGCTGATGGATGTACGAATCAAACGGCCACACAGGGTACCTAGAAAACCAATAAGAATTAACGGGATTCCAATGGCAGCCGCTTGCTGACTGCTTTTACTTGAAGAGTGATGAGAGCGCCTACGGTAGCCCATGCCTGTGCGCCCATAAGAATGTCGAGACGTTAATGAGTGACCTATTTCTGCTACCCAAGCAAAGCCTGCGATCATAATCATCAAATGAATATTGACACGGTTATCGCCGTGCAGGATATGACTGAACTCGTGCCCCACCACTGCTTGCAGTTCGTCACGGTTCATACTGTTTAATAAACCACGGGTCACCACCATAACGGTATCTTCTAATTCGTAGCCTACAACAAACGCGTTAATGGAGGTTTCATGATCTAGTACATACACACTGGGTGCCGTGATGCCCGCTGCAATGGCCATCTCTGCCACCACGTTTAAAAGTTGCTGCTCTTTATCTTCTTTAGATGCAAAACCTAAAGAGCGTGCGCCAATGTTAACGGCTAAACCGCCACCCCCTTTGCGTAAATCTAACCAACGCATAAAACAACCGAAACTTAGAATGGCCACCGAGACCGAAGCGGCGGCTAAACCTTGCAAACTAAGTTGCCAGTTTATAAAACCTGACAACGATGTCTTCGCCAAAATCCCCACCGGGGCATATACATTAAAAGCACCCTCTCGAGACATTCGATCAACAGGGTTAATCAATGCTTCTTTATTTTCAAACAACTGAAAGGTTAAATAAAGAACAAAGTCTACTCCCAGAACGACCACAAATGTTAGCGCTAAAAACAGAAAAAGCAGCCGCTTACTGGCTGCTTTTGCTTGCTCTTGATGTTCAAAAAAATCCATATTACATCATCACTATTCTATGACTTGAAGATAAGGTGAGCGTGCATACTGGGATTAATTACTGAGTATGCACTGCGATATCTAAAAGTTTACTTTAACCGGCTTTTGAATTTCTTTGTTTTTGAATTTCAGCAAACTTGCTTCTTTAAACGCAAAATTATTGGCAATAATATTACTTGGGAATTGTTCGCGGTAGGTGTTGTACTGCATGACTGCATCATTGAATGCCTGACGGGCATAACTGATGCGGTTTTCAGTAGAGCTTAGTTCTTCCATCAATTGCTGGAACTGGGTATCCGCTTTAAGGTCTGGATACGATTCGCTTAATGCAAACAGCTTACTCATCATGCCGCCTAACATTTCTTCTGCGCCGTTTAACGCCGATACATCCATTTGCCCACCGGCTGCTTCACCCTTTGTAGCATGCAACGCTTTTAAGATCGCTTGCGCTTCATTACGGGCCGAGATAACGGCTTCTAGAGTTTCGCGCTCATGCTTGGCATAGCCTTTAACGGTTTCTACCAAATTAGGGATCAGGTCATAACGACGCTGTAATTGAATATCGATTTGAGAAAATGCATTTTTATGGCGATTGCGCAGTCCCACTAAACGGTTGTACATGCTGGCAATAAACAAGATAAGCGCAATGATCACGCCCCAAATAATATAATCGTTACTCATTTTTATATTCCTTATTAAGTAATGGAATTAGCTTAACATGGCTGGATTGGCTGATCCAACCTCTAACTGTTTAATGGCTCACGGGATGGATTTGAGCGAGAGTAGCCATCTGCCCGGTAATCTGAAATAAAGTGAATAGGACTAGGATTGATCGCTCACAAAGTGAGCTCGTACGAGGGCAGCCCCTGCCCGATCAACAGATAGGCTGAACCTATATTAATGGGATCGCTTTACCGCCCACTCCCTATCTTGCAATAGCACCTATGTACTTGTATCGTACAAAAAAAATTATAAGAAGCGCCAGACTGTACTCATGGAAGAGATCAAACAACTTAGTAAATCGCCGTTTACCATCTTTATGAGCGCAGGTTTAGTCTTATCAACACTCATAAGCCCTCAAAACGCCCACGCTCAGTTGAGCATCATGGATAACTTGAAAGAAAAAAGCACTATTTTAAGTGCATCATCCGGGGTGAAAAATGAAAAGGACAGTTACTGGTCATCACGAGCTCATCCGTATAGTAATACCAGCCCTACCACAATAAAAACCCACTTTTCACTGATTAAAATAGCAAGCAAGAATAAATACTTCACACCCATTTTTGGTTATGAGTCCACTCACGCACATACCGATAATACTCAGCGCTTTTACGAAGAGAAAACCAGCCACTTCACATTAGGCTTCGTAGGGAATACCGCTGACTATTTATTTGAATTTACGTATTCAGATTCTGAATACAGCAAGCGTAATCAGTATTCACTTTCTTTACCATTTCAATTACTTAGCAACTTAAACAGTGAATTTGGTGTACGTTATTCGGATGTTAGTATGAAATCCTCTGCTTTTTCTGTCCGCGCGCCAGCCAATGCAGATTCTTATTCTGTATTTGGAAACATTAAGTATCGAGCCACTGACCGCTTGGGACTATCCGCAGGCTTGGTTGTTAGTCAGTATCGAGATACATATTATGTTGATGCCACACGGCTATTAGAAATAAGCTTACAAGCCGATGCAATGTATGCATATATTTACGCTGACGCTTTAAATAGTGACGATGAAGACATTCAAGCATCTGCAGATGAAGTGGCTAGAGATGCTGTCGCAAACTCACTTGGTTCATATGCGATGGAAGCCATTGACCTTGAAGACAGTAGAGCCCTCACACTTCCCAATACTACAGCCTTAAAAATCAAACCCGCACTTAGTTTTAATACCCGTTTAAATTACGCTGTGTCATCTAATATTAATCTAGGCATCTCAATCTATTATAAAAGACTATCTCTCACAGACAGCGATTTGTATCGCTCATCTCAAGAGCGTTCGAGCCTTAGCTCAAGCTCCAGTTTTTTGACAGCTTCTTACAAATTTCTATAGCTTAATTTATCGCTCGCGGGGCGAGCTCCTGCAAGGGCGGTTTCTGCCCGAAAATCCATCTAGCTAAAACAATGCAGCCCCTGCCCGATTCAGCAACCACGCACATTAACCGATATACAATGCTGCCACACTTCGACTGCTCGTTCCTCGCGCTCAGCGCGAACGGTTTGGTGACGGCTGGGCCTAGTATTGTAAGCGGCCACTAAGCTATTTTGGCGCCAAGCCCATATCATCCAATCGCATCAGAATTTCCATCTTTCGAGTATTGGCTATCTCTAACCAAGACAGGTTTTCACGTGCGCCGATAATGGCGTAAATGGAATTCAAACCAATGCCTTTCATGGGCTTCAGCTGTGCGTACAATTCATAGGGGTCGACTGCCATGAAGTCTTCAACAGTGTGAATATCGATCTTGGCAAAGATCTCTTCGCTTTTAGGACCGAAACCGTTTAGGTCGCGTAAGCGTTTGGGGGGTTTTGGGTAAGATGATGTCATTAACATACTGAAGATCACTGAAATTTTCCTGCCAATGTTTCATATATCAATGCGAGAGTCGAGCCTGCTCGCTCTCTAATTACCTTATTGAATTACGATCGTGTATTCTCTAATTTAAAATTAATCAAATTATTCACCAAACAATATCTTTCATTAGAATTAAATACTTGGTGTCGCGAGAAAGCTCGACTCCTACAAAAATAATTTACAGGCCGCCATAAAAAAACCGCAATGGCCATTTAGATCATTGCGGGTTTTTATTGCACTCTATTTAATGGATTCCGGATCACTCGTTCCTCGTGTCCGGAATGACGGTATCATCACCGTCTCCACTAAATTTAGAGTTTAGCTATATACAGGAAGCGTTGCACAAAGTGCGTTCACTTTCTCACGTACTTGAGCTGTTACTTCATCTTTGTTGCCGTTTTCTAAGCTTTCTAGAACGTCACAAATCCAACCTGTTAATTCAGTTGACTGTGCTTCGTTAAAGCCGCGAGATGTAATGGCTGGTGTACCGATGCGTAGGCCAGATGTTACAAACGGTGAACGTGGGTCGTTAGGCACCGCGTTTTTGTTTACTGTGATGTAAGCTTCGCCTAGTGCCGCGTCTGCGTCTTTACCTGTGTATTCTTTGCCGATTAAATCAACTAGGAATAAGTGGTCGTCTGTGCCGCCAGATACGATGTTGATGCCGCGAGCGATGAAGGCATTAGCCATGGCTTGTGCATTTTTAACCACTTGCGCTTGGTATGCTTTGTAGTCATCTGACATGGCTTCTTTAAAGCAAACCGCTTTACCAGCGATTACGTGCATTAAAGGACCACCTTGAGATTCAGGGAATACTGCAAAGTTAAGACGTTTGTTAAGTTCTTCGTCTTCTTTCGCTAGGATCAAACCACCACGTGGGCCACGTAATGTTTTGTGTGTAGTGGTGGTTACTACATCAGCGATGCCAACAGGGCTTGGGTAAACACCCGCTGCGATTAGACCGGCTACGTGAGCCATGTCTACGAATAAGTATGCGCCAACCTTGTCCGCGATATCACGGAAACGCTGCCAATCAACGATGCGGCTGTATGCAGAGAAACCCGCTACGATCATTTTTGGTTTGTGTTCTAGGGCTAGTGCTTCAACTTGCTCGTAATCGATCTCGCCTGTTTCAGCGTTTAGACCGTACTGAACCGCATTATAAATACGACCTGAGAAAGATACTGAGGCACCGTGAGTAAGGTGACCACCGTGCGCTAGGCTCATGCCTAATACTGTGTCGCCAGGCTTACACAAAGCCATGTATACCGCTGCGTTTGCTTGTGAACCTGAATGTGGCTGTACGTTGGCGTATGGTGCGCCAAAAAGCTCTTTTGCACGATCGATGGCTAATTGCTCGATCACGTCTACGTGCTCACAACCACCGTAGTAGCGTTTGCCAGGGTAGCCTTCTGCGTATTTGTTTGTAAGCTGGCTGCCTTGAGCTTCCATTACACGTGGGCTTGTGTAGTTTTCAGATGCGATTAGCTCGATGTGGTGCTCTTGGCGTACATCTTCAGCTTTCATGGCTTCCCATAAAACTGGATCGAAATCGGCAATATTCATGTCTTTTTTGAACATGGTTGAACCCCTGTGTAATGGTTGCTTTGGATCAAATACTTACTTTTGATAGGTATTTGGCCACAGTTTATTTATGCGGCGCATTGTACATCAGGTGAACGCTGTAGGCACTTGAAACGCTATCAAGGTAAGTGAAGAATTACTCATAATGGCCACAGCCCTTTAAATTCAAGGACTGTAGGCGATCACATTTAATTTTAATGCTCTAAATAATGCTCATTCTCTGTATCCAAGAAATCCTGTGCAATGACATCGGCTGGTACGGGGTGGCTATACATATAGCCTTGAACCTTATAGCACCCTATTTCATCTAAGAACTGGCGCTGCTCTTGGGTCTCTACGCCCTCTGCAATTACCCCTAAACCTAGGTTGTTGGCCATGGCCACGATGGTTTTTGTGATTTGCCCGTCTTCTTTGTTGTAAGGCAGGTTGCGAATAAAGCTCTGATCGATCTTAAGGTTATTCACAGGGAACTGCTTTAGGTAACTTAAAGAACTGTAACCGGTTCCGAAGTCATCGATGGATAAGCCAAAGCCCATGTTTCTGGCTTCGTTTAGCACTGCAAGCGTACGGTCTACATCATCCATCAAGATGCTTTCTGTTAGTTCTAATTCTATTAATTCTGGGTCCACACCCGTTTCGTTTACGATGCGGCAAATGCGATCTAGCATTTCAGTATCCTTAAACTGCCTTGCACTTAAATTAACCGCTACTTTTGGCACCGTATAACCGGTTTCTTGCCAGTCTATGATTTGCTCACAAACGGCCCTTAATACCCATTCGCCGATCGGTACAATCAAACCGGTTTCTTCAATGATGGGGATAAATTTATCTGGCCCTACAATGCCATGGTTTGGTCGGCGCCAGCGCAGTAGGGTTTCGATGCCGCATAATTTGTTTTCTTTGATGTCCCACTGGGCTTGGAAACATAATTCAAATTCATTTCTGCGTAAGGCTAGATGCAGGTTATTTTCTAGCTCTAACCGCTCCATGGCTTTGATGTTCATTTCTTCTGCGTAGAACTGAAAGTTGTTCTTACCCATGGCTTTGGCGTGGTACATGGCCGTATCTGCATTTCTTAACAGGTCCATACCGCTTATGGCATTTTCAGGGAACATGGCCACGCCTACGCTGGCACTTAAATACAACTGCCGATCTTCAATCACATAAGGCTGCATCATTTGATGCAGGATCATTTCACTTACATCAATGGCTTCTTCCATGGCTTCTTCTAGGCTGCTTAAGCCTGGCATAATCACTGTAAATTCATCACCGCCTATTCGTGCTACTAAATCTTGAGGACGAACAGATGCTGATAACCTTTGTGCCACTTCTTTTAAAACCTGGTCGCCAACTGGGTGGCCCATGGTGTCGTTGATGGGTTTGAATCGATCTAAATCGATAAATAGTAACGCCAACAACTGCCCGTCTTCTTCCATGAATTTTTCTAATGTTTCATGCATTTGTGAGCGATTGGGCAAACCTGTTAAGCCATCAAAATAAGCAAGGCGTTCGATGCGCGCTTCCGTAATTTTTTTGTCAACGATGTCAGATGAAATAATGATGTTACTTTGCACCTGACCAAAATCATCTTTTATGGCCGTTATCCCTGTCCAACTAGGGCGTATTTCTCCTCGCTTATTGCGATAGTTTAATTCTCCCTGCCAATACCCTTCCACTATGATTGCATCAGAAATGTTATTGAGCATTTCTATGGTGATATCAGGCGATAATAACTGGCTTGGATTGGAGCCGATTATTTGATTACTATCAAATCCAGTGAGCGATAAAAATGCTTTGTTCACTTTACTGATACTGCCAGATGCACTGGTTACCATGATGGCTTCTGATGAGTTATCAAACACTTCGGATGCGGTACGTGCTTCTTGCTCAATATTACGTCGCTGGGTGACATCTCGACATGTGACCAGGGTGCCTTCAACTTCACCTGACTCATCTCGTAGAATACTGATTTGTGTTTCTAGAATAACCGGTAAGCCATAAAGGGTTTGTGCATCTAAATCTAGCGTTTGTACCTTGTCTTTAAATTCAGATGTTAATCCTGTCTGACCTAAACCGATTTTTACACTTTCATGCAATTGGCGGCGGGCTTCGGTTGAGAATATAACGGAAAGGCCTTCTCGTAATACTTGGTTGATACTATGCCCTAACATTCTTTTTAATGAAGAACTGACATACGAAACATTACACTCACGGTCTAATGTAAAAATCATATCGCTCATGCCTTCAGCCAATAAACGATAACGCCTTTCGCTGTACGAGAGTCGAATTTTCGAATCTTCTTCTTCTGTGATATCTCTGGCTGTACCGACGTAATAGCGCGCTTGAGCGGTCTCTGTTTCAGAAAAAACACAATCTCTGAATCGAATGGTTTTCCAGCTGCCATTACAATGCTTTAAGCGCGCATTGGTTTCATTAATTTCACCTGGCGCCATGAGTTTTAATTGGTTAACCGCTTCTTCCATGGTGCACACATCATCAGGGTGCAATAGATCGCGCCAATTTCTATAGAGAGGTAGGTCTTTTTTCTCGTAACCGAGTATCTCTCCAATATGTCGACTGTTATACCGAGTTTGTTTACTAACAATATCGTTTACATACACGGTATCGGGTAAAGCTTGCAGTACGTGCGCCCAAAATTGTTCGCTTTGTTTTAAGGCTTTTTCTGCGGTTATACGATCTGTAATATCAATGAAACTTAATAGCGCTTGGTCCTTACCGACAATGTCTAAAGTCACATCGACCAAGTAGAATCGATTGGTACCTTCAATGGTTTTAAATTCAGCCTCTAAACTAAACTGGTGTAAATTATTCGAAATGCGCACGGCCATATCAATCATTAGCTGACGATTATGCGTGCGGAATAATTCAAGTGTACTTTTTATTAGCTGCGCTTTATCTAAACTTTCATGCAGCCGTAATGCTGCATCGTTCACTTCGATCAAATGAAAAGCAGAATGCAGGCTGGCGTACTCGCTAGGGTATTGCTTTAAATAGTCGCTAACCGACAACCCTTGAGTATTGCTTAGCCAGTCCCGTACCAATGAAATATCTACGTGCCACATACCCACGCCACAGCCATTATAAAGGGCTTGGTAACGGGCACGACTGATATCAAGTAATGCACGGTCAGCTGATTCACGACTGACATCTCGCAGCACCCATATAATGGAGGATTCGGCGGTATCAGAATGAGAGAAGTGCTGACTGATATTTAATTCAATTTTGCAGCCGTTAAAATCGACCTCGGTATCCCCATGATTAAAGATTGTGTCATCACTGGGTTTATCTCGATTACTTAACCAAGGCATGCCCTTAAATGGGAATACTTTAGTAATGGGCTTACCTAATACGCTTTCTACTGATTTTTGCCCTAACCATTTTCCTGCTGAATTATTGCAATATATGATTTTTCCATTGATCGTTGTGGTAATAACCACTTCATCAATACACGCAAGCGCTTGTTCTGACCTTTGATTCTTTTTGTTAATTTTTTGTATGCTTACCCCATGCTTGTTTCTTAACAAGTACACCCTTACACGGAAAAATATGGCCAGTACGATATAGACCAGTGTGAAAAATATGTAGGTAGGCAACAACTTTTGAGCCTCTGATAAAAGGCCTCCCTTTTCCTCTATTACTACGACGCTCCAGGGGGTGTATGGAACATCCCGCATGTCGATCACTGTTTTACCTTCACTTAATTGATCTAGAGCGAGCCGCGTATTGATCGGGTAAATTTGCCCCGAAGCAATCACCACATTTTTTGTTTGCCTGTCTACCAACCACAATTCAAATCCATCGAACTGATTTTTCAGTAGCTTATCTGCATACACCTGCACTTCACGCACCACGCTGACATAATAAGTACGATCTTCGATAAAAAATTTAAAGTTAAAATATAAGCTTTTTTTGTTGCCGGATTGGCTTATCTCAAACCCACCCAGTTCTGGGACTTCAATTCCATTGGAAGCGATATAGTTTGTGGCATATTGTTTGGCATGTAGGCTGTCAGGCAGGATAGTGTCACGTAACAGCGCGCCCTCACTATTGAATACTAACAACCCCTTGTAGCCGCCTAATAATCCACCAACATAATCATTTAATTGATCGAGGATAGGTTCTGCTAGCCATGATTCTGTTGATGTACCGTTGGTTGAATGGATATCAATATGTTGATTTATGACGGTTCTAAGAAGATTCGATTGAGACCGTAAACTGGTACTGGCTTGCATAGACATGCTTTCGGCTGTGAACTTAGCCAAAGACTGCCTATCCTCTTCTGTATTGCTTGCCTGGAAGTACAGAGATATACCCTGCACGACCACCAAGAAGATGAAGAACAACCATAATAAGGAAATTACATGGTCTTTTTTGTTTATTATTATTTTTCTAAGTGACATCAGCGTTCCCTGATTGCGTTTAGCCGTCAATTCTATTAGTTTTGCGGCTAACTCCAGCATCACAACCCAATGAAGGGCATGCACTATGGCTCAATACGTTTTTACAATGAATCGCGTGGGGAAGGTTGTCCCTCCTAAACGCGAAATTCTAAAAGATATTTCCTTGTCTTTCTTTCCCGGCGCCAAAATTGGTGTTTTGGGCTTAAATGGCTCAGGTAAATCAACTCTGCTGCGCATCATGGCGGGTGTGGATAAAGAATACAACGGTGAAGCGCGACCACAGCCTGATCTTCATATCGGATACTTGCCACAAGAACCGGAGCTAGATCCTAACAAAGATGTGAGAGGAAATGTAGAAGACGGTTTACGCGAGTTATTTGATGCCATGGCCGAGCTAGACCAAGTCTACGCTGCCTATGCTGAACCTGAAGCCGATTTCGATAAACTGGCTAAAAAACAAGGGCGACTAGAAGCCATAATTGAAGCCAATGATGGCCACAACATCAATAACATTATGGAACGCGCCGCAGATGCGCTGCGCCTTGCAGAGTGGGACGCTGATGTCACCAAGCTGTCTGGTGGTGAACGCCGTCGTGTGGCTTTATGCCGCTTATTACTTAGCAAACCAGACATGTTGCTACTAGACGAACCAACCAACCATTTGGATGCTGAATCGGTTGGCTGGCTTGAACGCTTCTTAGAAAACTACCCGGGCACGGTTGTGGCCATTACCCACGATCGCTATTTCTTAGATAACTGTGCCGAGTGGATTCTGGAACTTGACCGTGGCCACGGTATTCCTTTCGAAGGTAATTACACGTCTTGGCTAGAGCAAAAAGAAGCCCGTTTAGAGCGTGAAGATAAGAAGCACGGCGCCTTAGAAAAAACCATTAAACATGAATTGGAATGGGTTCGCTCTAATCCAAAAGCCCGCCAAGCTAAAAGCAAAGCCCGTTTGGCCCGCTTTGATGAGCTAAACAATCAAGAGTTTCAAAAACGTAATGAAACCAACGAAATTTTCATTCCACCTGGACCACGCTTAGGTGACCTAGTTGTAGAATTTGATGGTATTAGCAAGAGCTTTGGCGGCAAGTTATTAATTGATAACTTTAGCGCTAAAATTCCTGCTGGCGCAATCGTTGGTGTTGTAGGTGCTAACGGCGCGGGTAAATCCACATTGTTTAGAATGATTGCAGGGGAAGAGCAACCGGATAGCGGCACCATAAGAATTGGTGAAACGGTTAAGTCAGCATTTGTTGAACAGCTTCGTGATCAGCTAGATGATGACAAGTCTGTTTGGGAAGCCATTAGTGATGGTATGGAACAATTACAAATAGGCACATACGAAACCAGTTCACGTGCTTATTGTGGTCGCTTTAACTTCAAAGGCGCAGATCAAAAGAGACGTGTTGGCGAACTGTCTGGTGGCGAACGAGGCCGCTTACAACTGGCTTGCGTACTTAAGCAAGGGGCTAACATGCTGCTATTGGATGAACCATCCAATGACCTTGATGTTGAGACCCTTCGTGCGTTAGAGGAAGCCCTTCTGAGCTTCCCTGGTTGTGCTGTGGTGATATCCCATGATCGCTGGTTCTTAGATCGCATTGCGACTCACATCTTAGCCTATGAAGGTGATAGCCAGTTGTACTTCAACGAAGGTAATTACCAAGACTACCTAGACGATCGTAAACGTCGTTTTGGTGCAGAAGCTGAATCACCAAAACGCATTAAATATAAAGCCATCTAGTTTTAATAACAGAACGCTTTAAACGTAAAAAGCCCAGCATTGCTGGGCTTTTTTGGTCTAAACTTAAAGCAGAAAATACATTTGGAGGCCAACATGAGTGAGCACAGAAGTTTTACTCGAATTTCGTTTGATGCTGCCACCACTGTTGAACAAGATGGTCAGCAATGGCCGGTTGAGTTATTAGATATCAGTTTAAATGGCGTGTTATTTAAACAGCCTGATGATTGGAAAATACACCCTGCCAAGCCACTCTTTATCAAGGTGACAATCGCTGACGAAACCCAGATAAAAATGGAAGTGAGTTTGGTGCATATCACGACGGAAGAAGCTGGGTGCCGATGCCTAAACATCGACCTAGATAGCATCACACTTTTAAAGCGATTGATTGAACTAAATGTAGCAGACGATGCATTTTTAGAGCGGGAATTAAGTGCTCTGATTAACCAGCACGCCGCTTAATCACCGCTCACTTTCAATAGGGTCACATAAACTCTAGGGCTTGAGAAATATGCTCAACTGGTATGATTTTCATGCCTTTAATTCCACCTTTTGGAATATTCGCCTTTGGGGCAATGGCTCGTGTAAAGCCATGCTTGGCTGCTTCCTTCAAACGCTCTTGGCCGCTTGGAACAGGGCGAATTTCACCTGATAACCCTACCTCTCCAAAAACAACTAGATCTTGATCTAACGGGCGATCTCGAAAACTTGAGAGCACTGACATTAACAACGCTAGGTCAGCCGATGTTTCTGATACACGCACGCCGCCAACCACATTGATATACACATCTTGATCACCCGTGTGTACACCACCATGCCTGTGCATAACAGCTAATAACATCGATAAGCGATTTTGATCAAGGCCCACCGCAACGCGCTTAGGGTGACCAAAGTGGCTTTCGTCTACCAATGCCTGTATTTCTACCAAAATGGGCCGTGTGCCCTCCCAGACCACCATAACAACGGATCCGCTTACGGGTTTATCGGATCGAGTGAGAAATATGGAGCTGGGGTTTTTAACTTCTTTCATTCCCGTTTCCATCATGGCAAATACGCCTAACTCGTTCACTGCGCCAAACCGATTTTTTATGCCCCGCAAGGTTCGGAACCGGTTATCACTCTCTCCTTCTAACATGATTGAGCAATCAATCATGTGCTCAAGCACTTTAGGACCCGCTAATGACCCGTCTTTTGTGACATGGCCCACCAAAAATAAAACTGTGTTACTTTGCTTTGCGAAGCGTGTGAGGTATGCCGCACTTTCACGAACTTGAGACACACTGCCCGGGGCCGACTCGACACCGGGGGTGTGCATAACTTGAATTGAATCGATCACCATGACTTTAGGCGGGTGGTTTTTTGCGATGGATACGATTTGCTCAACGTCTGTTTCTGTCAGCATCTCTATTTTATCCGTCGGTAAATTTAGGCGCTGCGCCCTAAGGGCTACCTGTTGTAACGACTCTTCACCCGTAATATATAAAACAGGCATGTGTTCAGCTAGGTAACACATGATTTGTAATAATAGTGTCGACTTGCCTGCACCAGGGTGTCCACCCACTAGGTTTACTGAGCCCGGTACCAAGCCACCGCCCAATACACGATCAAATTCATTCATTCCTGACGAAAAGCGAGGCAGGTCTGCCAGCGAAATTTCATTTAGCTTAACGACCTTGTTCGCCCCAAGCCCGCTACCACCTGCATAGCCTTCACGTGCCGAACCGGATTTTGCGGGGGTCACCGTAAATTCTTTAAGTGTGTTCCATTCATTGCACTCACCGCATTGACCTTGCCATTTATTATGATCTGCGCCGCATTGACTGCACACATAAGCCACTTTACGTTTTGCCATACTAGAATCTATTTTTATCGTTTAATTGAACTGATTATGACACATAAAAAACGGGAGCCTAAGCTCCCGTTTTGATTACTGTAAAGTGACAGTTGTATTAATTACTTTGACTATTTTTGGTAAAATACTTAAACCAAACAATGGCCCAAACAGCGGATATTAATGAACCCACCAAGATACCTAAGCGGTCTTGTGCAAAATGATTATCGCCTGTTTGCTCGAACGCCAAGCCACCGATAAATAAACTCATGGTAAAACCGACACCGCACAATACAGATATACCATACATTTGAGACCAGCTAACGCCTTTTGGCATTTCTCCCCACTTGAGTTTTGTCCCCAGCCAAACCATGGACAGCACACCAATTTGCTTACCAAAGAATAAACCAAGGATTATTCCTAATGGCACACTGTCTACAATATCTTTTAACTGCAAGTCTGATAAAGCCAAGCCTGCATTTGAAAATGCGAATATTGGCAATACAATGAATCCCACTGGCCCGTGTAAGTCATGCTCTAATTCATGAAGAGGTCGAGTATCTTCACCATCCCAATTCACACCCCGCATTGGAATGAACAACGCCAAGATTACACCCGCCAATGTGGCGTGCACTCCTGACTTTAATAGCGCCACCCACATAACGGCACCTACGATTAAATAAGCCGATTTACTGACTACATCTAACTTATTCATCATGGCCAATATGGCAATGCAACCACCACTGAATATGAGTGCTGTAATGGATAAGTTATCTGTATAGAAAATGGCAATGACAATAATGGCACCCAAGTCATCAAAAATTGCCAAGCTCACCAAAAATATTTTTAGAGAACTCGGGACACGATCCCCCAGTAACACAAGAATGCCTAAGGCAAATGCAATGTCAGTGGCTGTTGGAATCGCCCAGCCTTGAATTGCAATATCATCACCCCAGTTTAGTGCGGCGTATATTGATGCGGGAACCACCATTCCACCGATTGCTCCTAACGCAGGAAGGGCTACTTTTCTAACCGAATTCAGCTCGCCTACTATTGCCTCCCTTTTTAGCTCTAATCCCACTAGCAAAAAGAATATAGCCATTAAGCCATCATTTACCCATAACAAAAGGGGCTTTGAAATAGAGAAGTCTTCAATTGCCACTGTTAATTTGAGTGTTAATAATTGCTCATAAACCCAGTCATAAGATGAGTTAGCCGCAATTAAAGCTAATAGGGCTGACACCATCAGCAGCAGCCCGCTGGCAGCCTCTAGCTTTAAAAATCGTCTAATCGATTCAAACATACACTGCTCTAATTGAGATTTGTGAAATGCAGCCACAGAATAGTAAGTGGCGCCGATAAAATTTATATAACAAACAAATAGGATAGTTGATATTTAAATATAACGATAAGTTAAGTCATGATTAGTTTTTAGAATTTCAGGAGGTATTAAGCGGCTACACAACAATATCATTGAATCACTATGCAAATAAAAACCGGTTTGTTACGCATCCTTTCAATACGTGACAAACCGGTTCTTTGAACCACCTAGCTAGGTGAAATATTACTTGTGGTAAGCAGGGCTTAACTCAGCAACCGCCTCAATAAAGGCCTTGGCGTGCTCAGGGTCTACAAACTGATGTATCCCATGCCCAAGGTTAAATACATGACCAGTACCTGACCCATAGCTTTCTAAGATCGTTCCTACTTCTTCGCGAATTCGAGCAGGGTTTGCGTACAATACGTTCGGGTCCATATTGCCTTGCAAAGTCACTTGATCACCAACACGGCGACGTGCATTGCCAATATCCGTTGTCCAATCTAATCCTAGAGCATCACAACCCGTATCGGCCATAGACTCTAACCATTGACCCGCGCCCTTGGTAAACAGAATCACAGGTACTTTACGGCCTTCATGCTCTCGAATTAAGCCATCGACAATTTGCTGCATGTACTTAAGCGAAAATTCTTGATAAGCCGCATGACTTAACACACCACCCCATGTATCAAAAATTTGTACAGCTTGTGCGCCTGCTTTAATTTGTGCATTTAAATAATCGATCACTGAAAGCGCTAATTTATACAGCATCTGGTGCATCACTTCAGGCTGACTGTACATCATGCCTTTTACATGACGGAAGTCTTTAGAGCTGCCACCTTCAACCATGTATGTGGCTAACGTCCAAGGTGAGCCAGAAAAACCAATCAAAGGAACACGGCCATTCAATTCACGACGAATCGTCGAAACGGCATCGGTTACATAAGATAAGCGATCGGCAGTATTTACTATTGGCAGTGCTTCTACATCAGCGGCTGTGCGCACCACTTTTTTAAACTTAGGGCCTTCGCCTGTTTCAAAATACAGACCTAAATCCATAGCATCAGGAATGGTTAAAATATCGCTGAACAATATTGCTGCATCAAGATCTGGGTAACGGTCTAATGGCTGCAATGTCACTTCGCAAGCAAAATCTGGATTGGTGCAAAGATCCATGAAAGACCCTGCGTCTTTACGACTGGCACGATACTCAGGCAGGTAGCGACCCGCTTGACGCATCATCCATACAGGTGTGCGATCAACAGGTTCTTTTAAAAGGGCTTTTAGAAAACGGTCGTTTTTTAGTTGGGTCATATCAACTCATTTTAAGCGGGTTTAGATTCCCGCTTCTATTGTCAAAACAAAATCATCACTGACCGTATTACCGTCATGAGTAATATTGTTGTTCGTTAAGGTCAATGTTATCGGGAATGTTGCACCTGAAGCAATAGTGACGCTTCCGTTTGCATTTTCAACCATCGAGTTAGCAGGTGAATAAGTCCATGTATAATCAGAGCTAGCGAAGTCTTGGTTTGTCCACCGTGTTGCTGGGTAAAAAGTTGTTATAAGACTTGCGTAAGTTGTAGCCACGTCATAAGTAGCTAAGAGATTATTACTGGCAATATATTCATTATTCACCCCTGTAATTTCAACCTGCGGATCAGGCATTGAAGAAGTATGCGCAGGGACATCAAATTCAACAGCTAATGTATAATTTAACTGGTTTTCTGCTGTCCGCGAGCTTACCTCTAAGGAATGCTTTTCACCGGCTCTAATAGCTGAAGCCCATCTCAATACATGCTGATTACTTAAAACAAATTTTTCTTCTAATGCATCTTTTTGTGCCGTTACAACCGTATCAGCAAAGGTGTAAGCTCCCCCTGATATATTAGTAGTCACTACTCGGCTCGCTTTATCAACAATAATGCTATCTTGTTCTTCACCATCAGGTACCACATAGATCAAGGGTTTCCCTATAATCTCTGTCTCGGCACTTTGAGATGCAGAATTCGTAGACAAATCATAAGCCAGTGTATGCTGTGATTCTAACGCTTTTTTTGCGAATTCTTCAGCAAAGAGATTCGAAGATCCAAAACCCGCTGAAAACAAAATAATACTGGATGCAATTATTGTATCTGGTGTAACAAACTCAATTAAGTCATTATTTTCAAGCGTTATCGAATCGCGTAATTCAATATCCGCAGCGGCTACATATTCAGTGGGACCCACATACCTACCAATTGCTCGCATAATTGCATCATAGGTATGGTTCGCACCAGTCGATTCGTAAACCCCATTCAACCAATTAGCTGATAAAGTATCAATTGCAGTTAGTATATCCGCTTCAACCGACGTTGCTCCGCTAGTTACTTCCGAAATTTCACCTGAGTATCCCCAAACTGTAAATTCTTGATTTTTAATGTGATTTACTGTGCTCGCTTTCGAAGCCGTCACAAATGCTTTAATTTCATCTATAAACGCGACTCTATCAACAACATCCATAGCACTGCTTGTATTGATCAATATTGCGGTTCGTAGATCTATTTCATTGCCAACAATCGGCTGCAGCATAGGAAATGACACTCGAGGGTTCACTGGGATGGCGTCTTCAAGAATATTGAAATCAGTGGCCGCAGCATTTTGAGCTGGTAGCCCTGTTGTTGCATTTATTGGATTAATTGTATACATGCGAATGGATGGCGAGCGGCCATATGTTAAAAATACATCATCTTCTTCACCGCCACTCCACTCTTTATACTTCTCTACCGTCATTAAGGGCAAATAGCTAAAGTTTGTTGTATTCCCTAATTCGACAGACGAACCTTCTTCTGCATCAGTATCATCAGTCGCATCGCTTACTTCTTCAATAGGGTCTCCGCCGCCACAGGCAGCAAGCATAAGAAAGCACACACTTATTGATAATAACTTTTTTATTTCTCTCATAAACTTCTCCTTAGAATACCCTAATGCAGCTTAACCTATTCAGCAGGTCAGATTGTACTTAGTTATCCAAAATTATCCATCGTATCAAGATAGCTTCCAATGACTATTTCACAGAACCAAAAAAGCACGGCTAAACCGTGCTTTTTTCAGGATACACGGCTTATATTCCATAAGCCGATACACTTACTTACGCTTCATTACACATCTAAGAAGTCTAAAATCCCTTCTGCTGCTTGGCGTCCTTCCCATATAGCAGTTACTACTAGGTCAGAACCTCGCACCATATCACCACCTGCAAAAACCTTCTCATTTGTGGTTTGGAACTTATATGGTTGCTTTTCAGGTGCAACAACACCGTTCCAGCTGTTAAGTTCTATTCCAAAGTCGCTAAACCAAGGTGCTGGACTAGGGCGGAAGCCAAAGGCTACCAATACAGCATCTGCAGGTAATACTTCTTCAGATCCTTCGATCACTTCTGGGCGTCGACGACCATTCTCATCAGGCTCACCCATCTTAGTGGTCACAACCTTAACACCTTCAACTTTGTCTTCACCGACAATGGCCACAGGCTGACGGTTAAATAAGAACTTCACACCTTCTTCTTTTGCGTTAACTACTTCACGCTTAGAACCAGGCATGTTTTCTTCATCCCGGCGGTATGCACAGCTGACTGATTTGGCACTTTGGCGAATTGAAGAACGGTTACAGTCCATTGCCGTGTCACCACCACCAAGAACAACGACGTTTTTACCCTTCATATCGATAAAGTCAGCAGCGTCTTTTTCCCAACCTTGATTGTGATTTACATTCGCAATCAAGAAGTCTAGTGCATCATAAACTCCAGGAAGGTCTTCACCAGGGAAGCCGCCTTTCATGTAGTTGTATGTACCCATACCTAAGAACACGGCGTCGTATTCATCTACAAGTGTTTGAAAATCAATATCTTTACCGACTTCAGTATTCAGCTTAAATTCAACACCCATGCCTTCAAATACTTCACGGCGCTTGGCCAGAACTGATTTTTCCAATTTAAATTCTGGGATACCAAAGGTTAATAGACCGCCGATTTCAGGGTATTTATCAAACACCACAGATTTAACGCCATTACGAGCCAATACATCGGCCGCACCTAAACCAGCAGGACCCGCACCAATAATGGCAACACGTTTGCCCGTCTCAACAACCTTTGACATGTCTGGACGCCAGCCCATAGCCAATGCTGTATCGGTAATGTATTTTTCTACATTACCAATGGTGACAGCACCAAAACCGTCATTCAGTGTACAAGCACCTTCGCACAAACGGTCTTGCGGACATACTCGCCCACACACTTCTGGCAATGTATTGGTTTGGTGGCTTAATTCCACCGCTTCCATGATGTTGCCTTCACTTGCCAACTGTAACCAGTTTGGAATGAAGTTATGCACTGGGCATTTCCATTCGCAATACGGATTACCACAAGACAGACAGCGATGTGACTGGTCTGTCACCTGCTCTTGCTTGAAAGGCTCGTAAATTTCCACAAAGCTGGTTTTACGTGACTGTATGTTTACTTTTGATGGATCGCCGCGGCTTACATCAATGAACTGAAAATCGTTATTTAATCGTTTTGCCATAAAGCACCTCTTCTGGACTCGCTTCTAATTACACTCGTTCTGAATTATTCAGAGCGAGTCCGGGTGTTATCAAGCAGTTGTTCTAAGCTAGCCGCTTTAGGCTTAACCAACCAGAACTTGCCAATAAAGTTGTCAAAGTTATCCAAGATTTCTTGGCCCCAGGCACTGCCTGTTTCTTTAACATAGTTTGTAATAATGCTACGCAAATGATTGCGATGCGCTTCTGTTTCTTCGTTACTGATGCGGTGAATATCCACTAATTCGTGGTTATATTTATCAACAAACGTATTATTTTGATCAAGTACGTATGCAAAGCCACCTGTCATACCCGCGCCAAAGTTGTAACCAGTTTCACCCAGTACAGTAATTTGACCGCCTGTCATATATTCACAGCAGTGATCACCGACACCTTCAACAACCGCTTTTGCACCAGAGTTACGAACACCAAAACGTTCACCTGCCCGACCTGCTGCTAAAAGCTGCCCGCCGGTTGCACCGTATAAACAGGTGTTACCCACAATTGAACAATCTTGCGAAGCAAACTCAGATACTTTAGGCGGGAATATAACAAGCTTACCGCCTGTCATGCCTTTACCTACGTAATCGTTGGCGTCACCTTCAAGGTACATATTAAGACCACCAGCATTCCAAACACCAAACGACTGACCTGCAGTACCGCTTAGGTTTAGTTGAACTGGCGCACTTGCCATACCCTGGTTGCCATGGCGCAATGCAATCTCACCAGATAATCGAGCACCAGTAGAGCGATCACAGTTACCAACGGTGTATGTGTATTCACCGCCTTTTTTGCCTTCAATTGCAGGTAGAATTTCTTCAACCATACGTTCAGCGAGTGCACCTTCGTCGTATGGTGTATTACGCTCAACCTGAACAGTCTGAGGCTTATCAGCTGGAATCAAGTCATTACCAAGCAATGCCGACAAGTCAATTTTGCGTTGCTTAGATGTAGCGCCTTCGATCGCTTCTAGTAAATCAGTACGACCTACCAATTCAACCAAAGACTTAACACCGACAGCCGCCATCCACTGACGAGTTTCTTCTGCGACAAAACGGAAGAAGTTTTTCACCATTTCAACAGTACCAATGAAATGCTGCTCACGTAGGTATTCATTTTGTGTCGCAACACCTGTGGCACAGTTGTTAAGGTGGCAAATACGCAAGTATTTACAGCCCATTGCAACCATTGGCGTTGTACCAAAGCCGAAACTTTCTGCACCCAAGATAGCGGCTTTGACAATGTCCAATCCAGTTTTTAAACCACCATCCGTTTGAAGACGAACCTTTCCACGTAGATCATTAGATCTAAGGGCTTGATGAGCTTCAGCCAATCCTAGTTCAAAAGGGGAGCCTGCGTATTTAATTGATGTTAGTGGTGATGCCGCTGTACCGCCGTCATAACCAGAAATTGTAATTAAATCTGCGTATGCTTTTGCAACGCCCGCGGCAATCGTGCCAACACCTGGTTCAGATACCAGTTTCACCGATACTTTGGCTCGTGGGTTTACTTGCTTCAAATCATAAATTAGCTGTGCTAAATCTTCGATCGAATAAATATCATGATGCGGAGGCGGTGAAATCAAGGTTACGCCAGGAACCGAATAACGCAAGGTAGCGATAAGGTTATTCACTTTACCACCCGGTAATTGACCACCTTCACCCGGCTTCGCGCCTTGTGCTACTTTAATCTGTAAAATTTCAGCGCTTGATAGGTAATGCGGTGTAACACCAAAACGACCTGATGCAATTTGCTTAATTTTAGAGTTCTTCATTGTTCCGTAACGCTTAGGATCTTCACCACCTTCGCCGGAATTTGAATTACCACCTAACTCATTCATGGCTTGCGCCAATGCTTCATGTGCTTCTGGTGATAATGCACCTAACGACATGGCCGCTGAGTCAAAACGAGGAAATATAGCTTCAACCGGTTCAACGTCATCTATTGAAATACTATTTTCAGTATTCAATTTAAATAAATCACGAATGGTTGCCGTTGGGCGTGTATTTACAAGCTTGGCATATTCATCGTAAGAAGCTTGCGATCCTGTTTGCACCGCTTTTTGAATAGTTGTAATAACATCAGGATTGAAAGCATGGTATTCACCACCGTGTACATATTTCAGTAAACCGCCTTGGTCAAGATCCTTGCGAGCCTTGAACGCATCTTTTGAATTACGCTTTAGATCAACTTCAAGATCTGAGAAATCAGCACCGGCTATACGGCTACTTAAACCACAAAAACAAAGATCGACAATTTCTTTATCTAAGCCAATGCCTTCAAATAGTTGCGATCCGCGGTAAGATGCGATGGTTGAAATCCCCATCTTAGACAAGATTTTCATCAAACCTTTACGGATTGCTTTGCGGTAGTTTTGACTGCTTACCAAAGGATCGCCTAATAGCTCACCTTTTTTATGCATGTCACCAAGCACTTCATATGTTAACCATGGGTATACCGCTGTAGCACCAAAGCCAAGAAGGACTGCGTAATGGTGACCATCTCTAGCATCACCTGTTTCAACGATAATATTCGTGTCACAACGCAGGCCAGCTTTGATCAAATTATGATGCACTGCACCAGTCGCCATTGCAGAAGGAATGACTAATTGCCCTTCGGCTACTTCACGGTCAGAAAGAATAAGCATTGTGATGCCTTCTTTCGTCGCGGCTTGTGCTTGCTCTGTTAATTTTTCAATCGCTGTTTTTAATTCAACCGATGAATCGTAAGCCAAAGAAATGGTTGTAAATGTAAACGCGTCATTGTTTGTATTTTTTAAACCATCAAACTTTGATGGTGATAGAACAGGGCTATTTAAAATAATTCGAGTCGCATGGTCCGCTTTTTCTTCGAATACATTTTTTTCTTGACCAATTAACGTCTCAAGCGACATTACAATCGCTTCACGCAATGGATCAATTGGAGGATTAGTTACTTGTGCGAACATCTGACGGAAGTAATCTGCAATGTGACGAGATTTTTCTGACAGCACAGCCATAGGTGCGTCATCGCCCATTGAGCCAGTTCCTTCGACTCCTTGCTCAGCCATGGCACGCAAAACTTGTTCACGCTCTTCAAAGCTAATTAAGTGAAGCTTTTGACGAACTTTTAATTCATCTTCACTTAACTTCTCTGCTTTGTTACTTTGAAGTTCTAATTTTGATTCAATAAGAATCGCATTCTTCTTCAACCATGTTCGATAAGGCTGCGAAGATTTAAGTTTTGTATCAATGTCATCAGCTTCTAGAACCTCACCGTTTAATGTATCAATGGCTAAGATCTGACCTGGGCCAACACGCCCTTTAGATATTACATCTTCAGGCTTATAGTTATGCGTGCCGATTTCGGATGCTACTGTAATAAATCCATTTTTAGTTTTAACCCAACGCGATGGACGCAATCCATTTCGGTCTAGACCACAAACGGCATAACGACCATCTGTTATTACTAGTCCTGCAGGGCCATCCCAAGGTTCCATGTGCATAGAATTATATTCATAGAATGCACGTAAATCCGCATCCATTGTTTCAACATTCTGCCATGCTGGTGGGATCATCATGCGTATAGCACGAAACATATTCATACCGCCGGTATGAAGCAGCTCCAGCATGTTATCCATTGAAGATGAATCAGAACCCGTTGTATTCACTACTGGCTGGATGCTATCTAAATTACTAAGTTGAGATGATTCAAACTTACTACCGCGAGCAGCTGCCCAATTACGGTTACCACGAATAGTATTAATCTCACCATTATGCGCTAACATGCGGAAAGGCTGAGCCAGAGGCCAACGAGGTGCAGTGTTCGTTGAAAAGCGCTGATGAAATACACAAATAGCTGTTTCTAAACGTTCATCACCTAAATCTAAGTAAAAGTTAGGCAGATCAACAGGCATCATTAGACCTTTATATGAAAGCGTTGTTTCAGATAAAGAACAGATGTAAAAATTCTCATCACCCGCTAAAGCAATTTCGGCCTTACGACGTGCGTAAAATAGTTTTACGGCAAAATCTTGCTGAGATAATTTAGACGCGGCAGATACAAATACCTGCTCAAATCGTGGCAAGCAGTCAATTGCCATTGGCCCAAGGTATTCATTGTTAGTTGGCACTTCTCTCCAACCGCTTACTAAAAGCCCTTCGTCTTTAAATGCTTTATTTAGAGCTGCGCGTTGTGTATCTGCAACCGCCATATCTAAATCAAGGAATACCATTCCTACTGCATATTGCTCAGGTAGCTCGACACCTAGATCAGATTTTGCAACTTGTCGCAAAAAGCTATCTGGTTTTTGTATTAGTAGGCCACAACCATCACCTGTCTTCCCATCCGCTGCAATACCGCCGCGGTGAGTCATACAAGTTAATGATTCAATAGCCGTACTCAAAAGGTCATGACTAGCTTGGCCTTCCATATGGGCAATCAAGCCAAAGCCACAGTTGTCTTTGAATTCACCTGGTGTGTACAGACCTGTTCTCATAGACGTTCTCATTAAAAATTCTTTATAAATCAATACCTTAGCAGGCACTTTCACGCCAATTCAGTGGTTTTGAACAGACAAAAGGACGCTTATTCTACACACGAGTAGAGACCTACTCAAATAAAATAGCTAAAAGAGGGCGTTTTACGCCACATTTATGTGCGTATTTGCCAAAAAGAAGGGTGGAAATAGTCGAATTAAGGCTTAATCCTTCTTATATCCTCCTGTATTTTGGCCATTGGACGAACCCACGGCTGATTCTTCAAGGTTTTTGCGATAGAACCCGCTTTCTGCCTAGCTTTCTGTTGGTTATTGATAGGCCCATAAACCACTACAAACCATGGCTGACCCTTGTATTTTGTCTCGTAAACACTTAGCTGATCTGAATTTAAGGCCTGTTTAAATTCAAACATAACTTTTTCTGCGCTCTCTCGATTTCTAACCCCGAGAAGCTGCAAGGCAAATCCATTCGAAGGTGCGCTTAAAAGTGGGTGTGGTATGCCGTTTAACTTATCCACTAGACGACTTGCTGGCACTGTTAACTTTTTCTCAGCCACTAGCTTAGGCGCATGCTTAACATCAGGTTTATTATTATTTATGCCTACAACCAACCTATCTTCGGATTGTACCTCTACTTCACCTACGGCCAACTCAGGCGGAACGCTAAGTTTCTCTACCTGCGCCACTGGCTTGTGCGGCTGTCGCCTATTCTCAGAGGCACCAGGCCCTAACTCTTCCACAACCAAAGCATCACTAGACTTTACGCTCTTAGTGGCAACAGAAGCCGCTAAAAATTGATCCAGAGGGTCTATATTCGAGCCATCTTCAGTGTTATAAAAATATGAGGCGCTTAATGCTATGCCAATCAAGAAAATGGCCGCCACATGACCAAATGGAAACCTTGCTGACTCTATTTCTTTAGCGTCTTTTTCATTTTCAAATACATCAATTAACTTACCAGGAACACCTTCAGTTAACTGCCATAGTTGATTGATCTTCTGAGCACTTATCGGGACAGCACTAAAATTTAGCCCTTTGAAATACAACTCTGCAAGATCTATCGCTTCAATTTCTGAGATTGCTATCAAGTCAATATGGTGAACTAAGTTTGAGTGGTGAAGATCGCTTTGTATTTGAACCAGTGTGTCATATAAGGATGGCTCACCAGCAAGTGCCAAATGCCACCCATCTTCGCTAACGGCCCTTACTGACATCATTTCTATTAATTCAAATGATAAAAAATGAGCATCATCGATTAGTAGATTAACCGATTCATTTTGGGCGTTAATTTCCGCTAGTACGTTTTCAATTGCTGCCCAAGAAGCATCTGTATTCAGCTGCTCAGAAATATAAGTTAAAACCTGACTTTCTGTTTGATAAGTTGTAGCACTAAACGAAATGACTTGATGATGGATTGCTAGCTGTGACGATGCAGACTCTAAAATGGCTGTTTTGCCCATTTCAGCCACACCAGTAATCACAGCTATCATTGAACTGAATTCTTGAATATGCAAGAGCATGTCCAATTGTTGGAGACGCTCACCTACTAATATAGGTTTTGGAGTAACACGTACCATGACTGCCCTCCGCTATTATTATTATGCTTAGCTAGTCAGTTTGTCTAAAGTGGTATCTAAATCGTTTAATTGAAAGTCTGAAGTGGTTACAGCTTCACCCATTGATTTCAATAAAACCAATCTCAGCTTACCATCTAAGACCTTTTTGTCTACCGACATTAGCTCTTTAAATCTACCAGGTGTCATTCCCTCTGGACTGGTCACTGGTAAACCTGCTGCGCTCATTATTTTACTGACTCGATCAACATCGTTAGCCGTAATCCAACCTAACTGAGCCGATAACTCTGCTGCCATAACCGTACCCGTTGCGACAGCTTCTCCATGGAGCCACGAACCATAACCCTGATCCGTTTCGATCGCATGGCCAAATGTATGACCAAGGTTCAATATTGCCCGGATCCCGCCTTCACGCTCATCCAAAGCAACAACCTTTGCTTTATTCCCGCAAGATGTTTCAACTGCATATATCAAAGCGTCTGTATTTTTATCGAGTAAAGATGACATATTGACCTCTAGCCATTCAAAAAACGCAAAGTCACAAATTAGCCCATATTTAATTACTTCAGCCATACCTGCGCTTAATTCATTATCAGGCAAAGTATTCAAGGACAGCACATCAATTAATACACAATTTGGCTGATGAAATGCACCAATCATATTTTTACCTAGGCGATGATTAACGCCAGTCTTACCACCTACCGATGAATCAACCTGAGATAACAAGGTTGTAGGGATTTGAATGAAATCCACGCCTCGTTGATAACTTGCAGCGGCATAACCCGTCATATCACCCACTACACCGCCACCTAAGGCAACTAGAGTCGTAGTTCGATTATGCTTTCCCTCTAGAAGGGCATCAAAAATAAGATTCAAATTATCTAAATTTTTATACTGCTCACCATCAGGAAGGATCACCTCACTTACATCGAAATTAGAGAACAATTTTTTAGTTTGCTCTAGGTACAATGGCGCGACAGTTTCATTTGTCACTATCATTACTTGCTTACCCTTTACATATGGATCAACAAGAGATGAATCAGTCATCAGGCTTTCACCTATATAAATAGGGTAACTTCGATCACCTAAGTCTACGGTCAATGTTTTCATTTCAATCAATTACATCTAATTCTTGGAGTTTTGTTAATATTTCTTGCACAACATACTTCGGATTTCGATCATCGGTATGAATAGTGACATCAGCAATCTCGGTGTATAACGGATCACGCTGAGCCATAAGACGATCCAGTACTTCGCGAGGGTTTTCAATCTGTAATAGAGGACGGTTTTTATCTTTAGATGTTCTAGCAAGCTGCTGATCAACAGATGTTTTTAAATACACAACTGTTCCTCTACCTGAAAGATTAAAGCGGTTTTCTGGGCGCAGGACCGCACCTCCACCTGTCGCGAGTAATATGTTTTTTTCCAAAGTTATTTCTTCGATTGCAAGAACTTCGCGATCTCGAAAACCTTGTTCACCTTCTACATCAAAAATCCATGGGATATTGCAACCGCAGCGATCTTCAATTTCTTTATCACTGTCCTTAAAATCCAACTTAAGTTCAGTAGAAAGTAAACGGCCGATGGTGCTTTTTCCAGCACCCATCGGCCCAATAAGATAAATATTATGTTTAGACATTATTCAACTAGTTTACGCTTAAAACGTCCTTAACAAGACGCGGAGTTATAAAGATTAACAACTCACTTTTATCTTCTGTATGAGTAGTTCTTCTAAAAAGCCTACCAATTACAGGAAGATCGCCAAAAAACGGGGTTTTATCTACCTGAGTAATATCTTCTGACTGAAAAATACCACCAAGAACGATTGTTTCGCCATTATTTACAAGGACCTGCGTAACCAGTTCATTTGTATCAATAGTTGGGATATTATTAATAACCTCACCAATAGCATCTTTATTAATACTTAAATCCATAAGTATGCGGTCATCAGGAGTGATCTGTGGCGTTACTTCTAGCTTTAAAACAGCCTCTTTAAAAGTAATGGTAGTTGCACCACTTGCTGATGCTTGTTCATAAGGAATTTGACTACCCGCTTGTATTTTTGCAGTTTGACCATCAGCAGTAATAACTCTAGGCTGAGATATAATTTCAGCTTTACCATCCGATTCCATCGCAGACAATTCTAGGTCAAGCATGTAATCGAACGCGTTGATACCAACGCCAAATGATGATGCTCCAGCTGCAGCTACAGGAAGGTTAACCACATTAGCGCTATCCAAGTCAAAATCTTCTGGGTCGTCACCGTTAATTCGATCCACAACAATATTATTTCGTGATGTGGTAGCTGCCCTTGATCCACCTAGTGTGACTATTTGATTGTTTTTCAATACACCATAACCACCACCCCAGCGAATACCAAGATTTTCACCTACATTGGTTGAAGCAACAACAATCCTAGCTTCAATCAATACCTGCCTAATTGGTATATCTAATATGCTTATGGCCCTTCTAACCGACTCTATTGAGCTTGCTGTATCCTGAACCAATATAGTATTTGTGCGAACATCAACGCTAGCCGTCCCACGATCAGTCAACATACTGTTTTCTGATGAAATCAATGCTAAAAGGTCTGTTGCTTTAGCGTATCGCACCTGAAGAAATTCTGTTCTCAACGGAGCAAACTCTTCAACTTGCTTATTAGCCTCCAACTCGATTTTCTGTCGATTAGCAATTTGATCTGCTGGCCCCACCATCATTACATTGCCAATTAATTGCTTTGCAAGACCTTGAGATTTCAACACAATATCCAAAGCTTGATCCCAGGGTACATTTTTTAGTCTTAGAGTAATGCTACCCTGTACCGTATCACTAGCGACAAGATTGAAATCTGTAAAATCAGCGATTATTTGAAGAACCGTTCGAACCTCTATATCTTGAAAGTTTAAAGAGAGCTTCTCACCTGTATACGGAAAACGCTCTTCCTTTATACGATCCTCTTCATCTTGCGTTAATGGTTTTACATTTACAGTAAGTAGATTATTGGTCTGGTAGGCTAAGTAGTCATACAAGTCGCCTGAAGGCTCTATAAAAAACACAGCCTTACCATCTTCAATTGTTGAATCAATAAATCGCACAGGTGTTGCGAAATCTCTCACATCCAACCGACGACGCATATTTTCTGGCAACTCTACACTGCTAAATTCAACGCGTATTCGTCCACCATCTTGAGATATATCAACAGGAATATTGGGATCACTCAAGCTAATCATCACTTGACCATCACCCTGATCTCCACGACGGAAATCGACGTCGATGATTTTTTTATCCTTCACCGGCTTAATAGATTCTTTTTTACTATAAGTCGAGCCATCATTTAAAGAAGCTAAGTTTTGAGATAACTCCTGTTTGCCTATCAAAACAAACAAACTATTATCTTCAGATCTAACACTGTAACCAGTCAATTCGGTTAAGTTTACTATTACCCTAGTTTTCGTATCTGTCCCAACCACTATCGCTGTACGAGTATTCCCCAGTCCGACTTTATGGTATTTATTCTCAAGCTGACTTGCAGTATCAGGAAGATCCAAAGCAATCCGAGCTGGCTCTTCAATGGTATACCCCGAAACTTCTGGTGGCACGCCATCAAATTTCAATTCCATTTCAGTTTTATCACCTGGTAATGATAAAAATGAAATATCTTCTAATACAACTGCAGATACAGAGAGAGGTAGCAACATTGACGCAGCTAAACAATACATCTTCATAACTTTGATATTCATTACTCACTAACCCCTGAAGATTCGTTGATTCCCATCGCCTGAGGTCGAGATATCCAACCTCCATTGCCGTTTGGTACAACTTCAACCATATTAACTTTCGTTTCCGTCACACTAGTAATGAGGCCATTATTCTTACCTAAATACTGGTCTTTCTCAACTAAATGAACACTTCCTGAGGCGGTTTTAATTAACGCCTTAAGCCCCTTATTACCCTGAGAAAGAGTACCCACTAATGTTAATTCATTAAGCGGATACCCCTCCAAAGGAAATTTCATGCGACTTTGATCCGGTGCATCAACTAAGTCTAGTGTCTGCCCTGTCGACTCCTCATAGGCAACAGGCGACTCAAATGGAGACCTGAGCGCAGAAGCGCTATAGGCAAATGCCGAGTAAGGCTTAAACTCAGGGAGAGGCTTAATTCGCCCTCTTGGCTTATCTGCAGTATCCCTAACAAAAGACTCCAAATCTGATAAATTAGAATCACTGCAGCCCGCAACTAAAATAAAGCTAAGTAGAATCAGTAGTTTCATATTCTATTTTCTCTTCTTTTTCTTAGCTTTATTCTTACGCTCATCACTACTATACCTATAAGTCTTAGCTGTGATTTTTAAGCTCAGCTTTCCCGAACTTAATTCCTTAACTTCAAAATCATGTAACGTTACAATCCGACCAAGACCTGCCACTGCACTAACAAATATGCCAAAATCATGGTACTCACCTACAACATCAATCCTTATAGGTAGCTCAGTATAATATTCAGTTTCAATCTCTTTTTCTAAAGCAATTGCCTTAATTTCCAAGCTAGCACCAACAGCCGCAGCGGTAATATCCTCAAGCAAGCCAGGTACTTCTGTATCTCTAGGTAATTGCCGTAATAAACTACCAAAAGACTCTTCAATTTCTGTCAGTTGTTTTTTATACGAATCCAAATTAGCGACTCGAAACGCTTTAGTTTCAAACGACTGCTTCAATGCGTCCTCTTCAACAGTGATCCTATCAAGCTCATCCACTTGCCCTTGAATATCGAAGAAATACAACCCGACTAAAATCCCAATAAATACAATAAAAGCAAAAATGCCACGGCCAATTAACGGCCAAGAGCCCATGTTATTCCAATCAATGTCATTTACATCAAAGGAACTTATTTTTTCATTTAACTCCTGAAAATCCATTATTTCACCTCATCTGACTTAGGACGAGTCTGAGTAACAAGCATATTAAAGCTGTTATAGCCGCCCTTATTAGCCTTAACATCTTGCAAGTTAGGGTTCGTAAACCAAGATGAACTGTCAAAATTTCGCATTAATGTAGAAATTTGATCATTACTAGAAGCCTGTCCATTAATAGTAAAGCTTCTACCTTGAACTTTAATATCCTTAAAAAATAACTCTTCAGGTAAAACCCTTGCCATCTCATCGAATACCCTAACAATAACAGGCCTATTACCCTGCAAATCTTGTATTAACTGCATTCGCTCTAAAAGCTGATCTTTTTTGGTTCTCAACTCTTTTATTTCTTTTATCTTCTTATCTAAAGCCTTGCTCTGAACAGTTAAATAGTTATTTCTATCTAATTGAGTTTCTATTGCTGTGGAGTAAGCACCACTAACAAACCACCAGATAGCAATTGCGATAACTACCACAAACACCAAAACACCTAAATATTCTTTTTGTTTCTCTTGTCTTAGCTCATCACGCCAAGGCCTAAGATTGATAGTCGCCATTAATCAAAACTCCTCATAGCTAATCCACATGCGACCAAGAGTCCTGGAGCATCATTTGCCAACTGCTGAGTATTCACTTTACTTCCAATCGTCATATTGGCAAACGGATTGGCAATCAATGCCGGTGTCCCTACTTTTTCCTGAACTAGCTGTGCAAGACCCTCCATCGAAGAGGTGCCACCAGCAAGTACGACATAATCCACATCATTAAACTGGCTTGAGCTATAAAAAAACTGTAACGAACGACTAACCTGCTGCACGACTGTTTCTTTAAAAGGAGTTAAAATCTCCATTTCATAGTCATCAGGTAAACCACCTTCTAATTTTGCTTTTATGGCCTCTTCAGAGCTAATACCATAACGCCTTTGAATTTCTTCAGTTAACTGCTGACCACCGAACATTTGCTCTCGGGTGTAAATGATTTTTCTTTTATTAAATACATTAAGTGTCGTTAAGGTCGCGCCTATATCAAGTATTGCAACAGTCTCAACATCTTCACCTTCCAACTGAGGCTCTAGAAGCTCATAAGAACGCTCGACACAATATGCCTCTACATCCACAACTGTAGAGTCCAGCCCCGCAATTTCAATAGAGTCCTCCCTTAACTCAACAGTTTCCTTACGACAGGCAGCTAATAACACATCAACCTGTTGATCATTCCCCTCAGTGAGCCCCTGAACTTCGAAGTCCATTGCTACCTCTTCTATAGGGTAAGGAATATACTGGTCAGCCTCAACGGTAATCTGATTTTCCATTTCATCATCAGACATCCCCGAGCCCATTTGTATGACCTTCGTAATCACCGTTGAGCCTGCAACAGCAACCGCTGCACGTTTGATTGGTGTACGAGAACGCTGCAATGCTTTTTTAATTGCACCACCAACGGCTTCTTCGTCATTGATCGCTTGCTCGACAACAGCATTTTCAGGCAGGGGTTCACGCCCGTATGCTTCAACCTGCATACGGCCATTCTGCATAGATAGTTCTATCAGCTTTATACTTGTCGAACTTATATCGACTCCTAGAACTGCCTTATTTTTCTTTTTAAATAGATTGGCTAGCACTGCTATTCCTTAATTAATTCAACATTTTGGTTAAAAAAAGTACCAAAACGCACGAATAGTGATTCATTATAAGCACAATCCTGCGAAAAGAACAAAAACCATTTATAATGTTCGGGCCCCACCATTAGTGGGTTAATGAGCATTCTAGACAATTAATGATGAAAATAAATCGACCTGTTTTGCGTTTTTTAATATTGGCAGCAATTGCTGGCCCTTTAAGTCTAATTATTGGCACCTCAAGTGTGTACCTTTATTTAGCTCCTAGCCTTCCGTCTGTAGAAAGTTTAAAGAACATACAACTACAAACACCTTTACGCATTTACAGCAGTGACGACAAGTTAATTGCTGAATTTGGCGAAAAACGACGCAACCCGGTTGCATTTGAAGATGTGCCCATAAATTTTTATAACGCATTAATCGCAGCTGAAGACGAAAATTTTTATCAGCATGCAGGCGTCGACCTCAAAGGACTGGCCCGAGCGGCTTACGAATTAATTACGACGGGTAAAAAACGATCAGGCGGCAGCACCATTACCATGCAAGTCGCAAAGAACTACTACCTAAGCAGCGCTAAAACCTTCACTCGAAAATTTACAGAGATATTACTGGCGCTTCACATTGAGCAAGAGCTGACAAAAAATGAAATTCTAGAGTTGTATGTCAATAAAATGTACCTAGGGAAAAGAGCCTACGGGGTCGAGTCAGCAGCACAAGTTTATTATGGTAAATCCATTAAAGACCTAGATCTGGCTCAGCTTGCCATGATTGCTGGCTTACCCCAGGCACCAAGTGCCGCCAACCCAATTAATAACCCTGAGCGTGCTAGGTATCGCCGAAATTATGTTTTGGCCCGTATGTTTACTGCTGGCTACATCACCCAAGAAGAGTTTGATAACGCCGGCAGCGAACCTGTTTCCGCAAAATATCACGGACTTTCCACTGAAATAGAAGCCCCGTATATTGCTGAAATGGTAAGAAGTGAAATGCTAAAACAATTCCCAACCGACCTTTATACCAAGGGGTACCGGGTTACGACTAGTATCGACAGTCGATTACAGGTAGCAGCCCAATCTTCAGTTAGAGCAGGCCTACACATATATGATAGAAAGCATGGCCTTCGCACAAAGCCGAAGCAATTACCGCAATACATTCTGCCAGAACAACAAGCCATTGAAGTATTCATTCAACCTGAAATCTGGTCCGAGGGCGACCCCGCACCAAGCCAAGACAAATACTTGCCGCTGCCACCATCTCCAAATGACTTAAACCTAAGCAACTGGATAAAGCCATTCAAAAACCTATCAACACCAGGGGATCTGCAATGGGCTGTGGTAACCAAGATGGATGAGGAAACACAAGCAATTGAGCTAGCATTAAAGGATAGAACCCTAATAACCATGCCCATAGAAAACTACAAATGGGCCAGGCAATATATATCTGTAAACGAAATGGGTCCCGAAATCACTTCAGCGAGCCAGCTATTCACCATTGGAGCTCAGGTCCTGGTACAACAAATTGATACGGCCTACTGGCTAGCACAAGAACCTGAAGCTCAAGCATCCCTTGTATCATTCGACCCAGAAAATGGAGCTCTGAAAGCTCTTGTTGGTGGCTTTGACTATAATCGAAGTAAATACAACCGATCTATTCAAGCCGATCGCCAGCCAGGCTCAAGCTTTAAACCTTTTGTTTACAGTTCAGGTCTCGAATCTGGATTTACACCAGCGTCGATCATGAACGATGCCCCCGTCGTATTTGATGACGACAGCCTAGAGGCCATTTGGCGCCCAGAAAACTACAGCGGTAAATTCTTTGGGCCTACGCGTTTACGTCAAGCTTTGTATAAGTCACGCAACCTTGTTTCCATTCGATTACTGAGCCGAACAGGCATTGGACGTACGATTCGCTACATATCCAATATAGGCCTTCCTAAGAACAAGCTAAACCGCGATCTATCTTTGGCCCTTGGTAGCTCTGGCTTAACACCATACGAAATGGCCAGCGCCTACAATGCATTGGCCAATGGAGGCTATCGAGTTACACCACACTTTATTCAGACCATTGAAGACAGTGATGGGCAAACCTTATTCGAACATCAATCCGAACTTGTATGCGAGCCCTGCCTAGACAGCATTAACGATCACAAAAGAATGCTTGCGGAACGAAAAGCAATAAGTGACAAGCAAAAAGGCATCGCTATCGATCCGACTCTTATTAGCGAAAATGAAAGCGACACGAAAGAAGAACCACTGACTATCGAGGAGTTCACCGCACAGTTTCCGCCGCTTGCTCCAAAGGTTATGGACAGCCGTGTAAATTATCTAATGTACACAATGCTAAAAGATGTAATCAAACGCGGCACAGGTAAGCGTGCCCTCGCCCTAAATCGTACCGACCTCGCAGGAAAAACAGGCACCACCAATGATCAGAAAGACGCATGGTTTTCTGGTTTCAACAATAATTTAGTAGCGAATGTGTGGGTTGGTTTTGACAGCCCAAGAACGCTAGGCAGAAGTGCTTTTGGTAGTAACACCGCTCTGCCGATTTGGGTGGAGTACATGAGAACAGCATTAGCGGATATGGAAGACTCGCCACTTAAACGACCAGATGGCTTGGTAAGTGTGCGCATTGACCCAGACACAGGTAACCGCGCCTATCCTGGTCAAGCTAACGCAATATTCGAAACATTCAGGGTAGAGAATGTACCCAAGCAAATGGAAGAAGCCCCTTCGTCCAATAACATTGACTATGGCAATGAAGATGACAACAACGATGACGAAGATTACTCCCCCGAACAGTTGTTCTAAGCTCTAAAAAGGAAGGCGCTTAACTAGGCCTTTCTTTTCTTCACCCTAGACTCATACCTCCAGCATGAAGGTCACCGGACCATCATTCAGTAGATTCACCTGCATATCAGCACCGAACACACCTGCTTGCGTATTAATTTCTTTTTTAGACTCTTGAACAAAGTAATCATAGAGCTCTTCACCTAATTGTGGCGAAGCACCTTTTGAAAAACCTGGGCGCGTGCCTTTTTGTGTATCCGCCACTAAGGTAAACTGCGAAACCACCAGCAAACTGCCACTCACTTGATTTACATTCAAGTTCATTTTTCCATCTGTATCGTTAAAGATCCGATACTTCAGGATTTTTTGCAGGAGCTTTCCTGCTAACTCAGGTGTATCTGTTTTTTCTACACCTAAAAAAATCAAAATACCCACATCAATCTGACCGGATATTTCGTCCGCTACTTCAACCTTCGCATTTTTCACACGCTGGATTAAGGCCTTCATAAAACACTCACCTATAAACATCTAAACAATGACACAGTATTAAACGGCAGACACAAAAAAAGCGATGAATTTCTTCATCGCTTTTTCTAAAAACAATTTAACAAACTAGGAGTTAACCCCTAATCGTTTTATTTGTTTTTCTTGTTAACACCGCTTGCGCTGTTAGCACGCTTACGATCGTTTTCTGTAAGATGCTTCTTACGGATACGAATGCTTTCAGGTGTTACTTCTACTAGCTCATCATCTTCGATGAATTCTAGAGCTTGTTCTAGTGTGTGCTTAATAGCAGGAACCAGGTTGATCGCTTCATCTGTACCAGACGCACGAACGTTAGTTAACTGCTTAGCTTTAGTAGGGTTAACTGTTAAATCGTTATCACGTGAGTGAAGACCAACAATCTGTCCTTCGTAAACTTCTTGAGAAGGAACAGCAAACATACGACCACGGTCTTGAAGACCAAACAATGCAAAACCAAGAACCTTACCAGTTACCATAGAAACCATCACACCATTGTGACGTGCCGCTACAGGGCCTGCTTTTACTTCACCGTAGTGATCAAAAACGTTTGTTAAAATACCAGAACCAGACGTCATGGTCATGAAGTCGCCACGGAAACCAATCAAGCCACGTGCCGGCATAATGAACTCTAAACGTACACGACCCTTACCATCTGGAACCATGTTAGTCATATCTGCTCGACGGTCACCCATCTCAGACATAACAGGACCTTGATGCTGCTCTTCAACGTCAATAACCACTTGCTCGTATGGCTCTTGAATAACACCATCAATTTCACGCTGAACAACTTCAGGACGACCTACTGCCAGCTCAAAACCTTCACGACGCATGGTTTCAATCAATACTGAAAGGTGAAGCTCACCACGACCTGATACACGGAATTTCTCAGGGCTTTCGCCAGGCTCAACACGTAATGCTACGTTGTGAATCAATTCTTTTTCTAAACGCTCAGCAATGTTACGGCTTGTTACGTACTTACCTTCTTTACCAGCAAACGGAGAATTGTTCACTTGGAACGTCATGCTAACTGTTGGCTCATCTACAGATAGAGGCGGCAACGCTTCTACATTTGTAGGCACACAAAGTGTGTCAGAAATACCAAGCTTGTCGATACCCGTGATACATACAATGTCACCAGCAGTCGCCTTATCAACTACAACACGGTGTAAACCATGATAGCCTTTAACTTCTGCAACTTTACCGTTACGAGTTTTGCCTTCTGCATCAATAACCGTTACTTGAGCGTTTGTTTTTAACGTACCGCGAGTAATACGGCCGATACCAACAACACCTTTAAACGAATCATAATCAAGTGAAGAAATTTGCATTTGGAAGTCGCCTTCCGGATCAACGTCTGGAGCAGGAACGTTATCAGCAATTGCTTGAAGCAATGGCGTCATGTCTTCTGCCATGTCGTTGAAATCTGTGCCTGCAATGCCGTTAATAGCAGAAGCATAAATAACAGGGAAATCTAACTGTTCTTCAGTTGCACCTAGACGATCGAACAAGTCGAATACTTCGTCCATTACCCAATCAGGACGTGCGCCCGGACGGTCAATTTTGTTAACAACTAGAATAGGCTTAAGGCCTTGAGCAAATGCTTTTTGTGTTACGAAACGTGTTTGAGGCATAGGGCCGTCAACCGCGTCTACGATTAGTAGAACAGAATCTACCATGGACATTACACGCTCTACTTCACCACCAAAATCGGCGTGCCCCGGTGTATCCACGATATTGAAACGGTACTTGTCCCATTTAATCGCTGTGTTTTTCGCCAAGATGGTAATACCACGTTCTTTTTCTTGGTCGTTCGAGTCCATTACTCGCTCGCCACCCAGCTCTTTACGATCAAGGGTGCCTGATTGCTCAAGTAGTTTATCAACCAAGGTAGTTTTACCATGGTCAACGTGAGCAATAATGGCGATATTACGTAAATTCTCAATCATAAAGATATGTCCTAGTCAGACGAGCCAAAAAATTTAGGCGCAGATTATAGCCATCTCATGCCAACGAAGCTATGAAAAACGTAGTAATTCTCTATTTATTTGAGTGTTTTTTAACCAAACAGGATTTAAAGTTAAAAATGTCCCCCTAAGGAGCATAATTTCCCTATCGGTTACCGTCCCTTGAACCTATAATGTGCAAGCTTTATATGGTTACACCCTGGTCAAAACAAACTCAGACCTGAAAGCACCAATATTGTGCGCTATTTACTTTTGCGCACTGGTTTAGAGCAAAGCATTAAATCAATGCCGTTCTTTAAGGTGCTAAACACTGGCCTAGATAGTCTGACGGTTAGTGGCATGAGTTTTGCTCGTAAGTCGACCAGTGCATGAACATGCAGGCTTAGAACTGAGCCAAGCAAATAAATTTAAATAACTCAATCGTCTCATTATTGGAGAATAGAATGTCAGCGAACACTCTAAAGCTAATCAAAGATAACGACGTAAAGTGGATCGACCTTCGCTTTACCGATACAAAAGGCAAGGAACAACACGTTTCTATCCCTAGCTCTTACGTTGACGAAGAGTTTTTCGAAGTAGGCCAAATGTTTGATGGCTCTTCAATCGAAGGCTGGAAAGGCATCAATGAATCAGACATGATTCTTTTACCAGATGACACAACGCCTTTCCTTGATCCATTCACTGAAGATTCTACTCTTATCCTTCGTTGTGACATCATCGAACCTTCTACAATGCAAGGTTACGAGCGCGATCCACGCTCTGTTGCTAAACGCGCTGAAGAATTCCTAACATCTACTGGCCTTGGCGATACAGCATTCTTTGGTCCTGAACCTGAATTCTTCATCTTTGATGACGTTAAATTCGGCGCTGACATGTCAGGTTGTTTCTACAAACTGAACTCTGAAGAAGGCGCATGGAACTCTGCTGCGACTATCGAAGGCGGCAACATGGGTCACCGCCCACGCGTTAAAGGCGGTTACTTCCCAGTACCACCAGTAGATAGCTCTCACGACATGCGTGCAGCTATGTGTAATACAATGATTGGCATGGGACTTGACGTTGAAGTACATCACCACGAAGTTGCTACAGCTAACCAAAACGAAATCGGTGTTAAATTTAACACTCTAGTTAAGAAAGCTGATGAAGTTCAAATGATGAAATACGTTGTTCACAACGTAGCTCACGCATACGGCAAAACAGCGACATTTATGCCTAAGCCAGTTGTTGGTGATAACGGTTCTGGTATGCACGTTCACCAGTCTTTCTGGAAAGACGGCGAAAACATGTTTGCTGGCGATGGCTATGCTGGACTATCTGAAACTGCTCTTTACTACATTGGCGGTATCATCAAGCACGCTAAAGCGTTGAATGCGTTCACTAACCCTTCAACTAACTCTTACAAGCGTCTGATCCCTGGTTTTGAAGCCCCTGTAATGCTTGCATACTCTGCACGTAACCGTTCTGCTTCTATCCGTATCCCATACGTTGCATCTCCTAAAGGTAAGCGTGTTGAAGCTCGTTTCCCTGATCCATGTGCTAACCCTTACCTAGCTTTCGCAGCAATGCTAATGGCTGGTATCGACGGCGTTAAAAACAAGATCCACCCTGGCGATGCTGCTGATAAAGATTTGTATGACTTGCCTGCTGAAGAAGCCGCTGCAATTCCACAAGTTGCTGGAAGCCTACGTGAAGCACTAGACGAACTTAAGAAAGATACTGACTTCTTAACTCAAGGCGGTGTATTCACTGAAGACATGATCGACGCTTACATCGACCTTAAGATGGAAGATGTTTATCTTGTTGAACATACAACTCACCCTGTTGAGTTTGATCTTTACTACTCTGTTTAATTACAGCTTAAGTTTTAGATTAAAAGGAGCAGCCTTCGGGCTGCTTTTTTATGGCCCATATAAAACCTCCTGAAAAAAACACTCTACCCATGACCCTATAGAGTTTGATCTTTACTGCTCTGTTTAATTACAGCTTAAGCTTTAGATTAAAACGAGCAGCCTTCGGGCTGCTTTTTTTGTGGCCCATATAAAACCTCCTGAACAAAGCACTCCACCCATGACCCTGTAGAGCTTGATCTTTACTGCTCTGTTTAATTACAGCTTAAGTTTTAGATTAAAAGGAGCAGCCTTCGGGCTGCTTTTTTTGTGGGCCAAATAGAACCTCCTGAACAAAACACTCCACCCATGACCCTGTAGAGTTTGATCTTTACTGCTCTGCTTAATTACAGCTTAAGTTTTAGATTAAAAGGAGCAGCCTTCGGGTTTCTTTTTTGTGGCCCATATAAAACCTCTTGAACAAAACACTCTACCCATGACCCTGTAGAGTTTGATCTTTACTGCTCTGTTTAATTACAGTCTAAGTTTTAGATTAAAAGCAGCAGCCTTCGGGCTGCTTTTTTGTACCTGAAAATATCCAAAAACATCAATTCATAACCTGCCCCACCTACTAATTGAATCACGATACAGTCCTGTCTAACACACCTCTCTCACAATCAATTAATTTGTATATAGCCAAATGCTCTTAGCCTTAGCACTACTTTACAAATGACTGGGTATAATTGGCAGGTATTGGAGAGGTACATAATGAACATTAGCAACAACACGGTACAAGCGAGTCACAACCAGCAATTTCACTCAAGGTATCTGCAGCGTGCTCAAATTGAAACCGTGGAACAAACATCACCCCACACTAGCCTGGCAGCAAAAAAATCATTGTCCTCTGCAACGGTCGATGCTGTGCAGATCGAAAATCTGGCTGTCGTTGTAGGGTATAAGCAGCAACAAGCGTTACTGGAAACAGCAAAAAAAGCGTTTTCGCAAGATGAGAGCGAGCCGTCAACGGACTTGATAACGGGTGAAATAGCGATGAACGCCGCGAAAAAGCAACAGAGACAGGTATTAATTTTTACTGCGATAGAAAGCATTAACGAAAGAGTAAGTGAGCGCCCCCGCATTCAAACTCAAGCCTAAAAATTTGAGTAAACTGTGACCCCTGCAAGCCCCATGAGTTACACCAATGTTGATATTAAGGTAAGGTAGCCTTCTCTTTCAGGATTAACCTTACATGCACTATAAACATATAGTTATTAGCTTCCTTCTCATATGCTCATTTTCAAATGCAGAGGTTTACACTTGGATTAACAAGGACGGCGGTCGTGAATATGGGGATGAGCCCCCTGCCAATGCACAAAAGGCCGATCTACCTACACTTCATACTATCTCCAACAAAAAAGAACCCACAGCTAAAAGTGACTTAAAAGCAGTAAAGTTAAGCCCAAAAAGCGAAACTTCGGAATTTCTTGGTTATGAACTACTTACCATCCTTTACCCAAAAGAAGATGACATGATCGTAGCCAGCCAAGCAGGCACTGCTTCGATTCAACTACATATTTCGCCCCCACTACAACCTGGCCACGAAATCACATTACTACTAGATGGTAAAAAAGTAGCAGCTGGACCACAACTGTCATTTGAAGTTAAAAATATCTTTAGAGGCTCTCACCTACTCCAAGCAAGGATAAAAGATAAAGGACGCCTCCTTATCAGCAGCCCTAAGCGCCGCATTCATGTGCAAAGACCCTCGATTTTAAATCGTTAACGCACAACAATATCCGACCAAGCACCAAACTGGTGCAACATCAGATCAAACGCTATACTCTCTTCTGTATTTAACGCCTTATAATCAAGCGTATCGGCTTAACACTGCATTTCTGGTGCATGGCAGAGCTGGCTTGCTTCTTGCTAAACAGGCTATGACTAAGGAATTAAGTGTATATGGCCGACTTCGTTTTTTACAAAGAACTCATCAATCATCTGGATAGCGCTATTTTGGTACTAAACCAAGATTTAACGGTGCGCTACTTAAATCCAGCCGCTGAGTCCTTCCTTCAAGTCAGCGGCAGACGATGCGTAGGCGAGCCTTTTGATCACTATTTTAATGATACCAGTGTCAGCTTAAGTACCTTTTCGAAAAGCACCACAAGTGAAGGCTCTTTTACCAAACGAGAAGCCACCGTCATTCTTTCTAATCAACAAGAATCTCTTCTTGATTACAGTGTGAGCCCAGCAGAATTTGAAGGCGCCGCTTGCCTGATCATAGAAATGCATGGTCGAGACAGACTAACCAGAATCACTCGCGAAGAAGACCTTATAAGCGCACAGGCCACCACCCAAACACTTGTACGCGGTATGGCCCATGAGATTAAAAACCCATTAGGGGGCATTCGTGGAAGCGCGCAGTTATTAGAACGTATCCTGGACAAACCAGAGCTCAAAGAATTTACAACGATTATCATTGAAGAAGTAGATCGCTTACGCAACCTTGTGGATAAAATGCTAGGGCCCAACAAACTCCCTGAGCGATTTGAGACCAATATCCACGAAGTGCTTGAGCGAGTAAGAAGCCTAATCATTGTTGAAGCGGAAGATCATATAAAATTTCGCAGAGACTATGACCCAAGCATCCCCGAGTTTTTAGCAGACAAGGAACAACTCATTCAAGTGGTACTTAACGTTACTCGTAATGCCATGCAGGCATTACTTTCAAAAAGACAAACAAACTTCCCACCTGAAATCACACTAAAGACCCGAACGATTCGCCAATTTACCATTGGTCACACCAAGCACAGGTTAGTGCTGCATATTGCAGTGATCGATAATGGTCCAGGTATACCTGAAGAAATTCGTGAAAACTTATTTTACCCAATGATCAGTGGCCGCCCAGAAGGTACAGGGCTAGGGCTGTCCATTGCACAGTCCATCGTCAACCAGCATCAGGGCATTATCGAATGCGATAGTAAGCCAGGACAAACCCAATTTTCAATTTACCTGCCACTTGAGTTGTCTCCGCCCAACTCAAATAACGGCCAAGATTACAGTAGAGAAAAACTATGAATAAAGTTTGGATTATTGACGACGACCGTTCAATTCGCTGGGTTTTAGAAAAAGCGTTAGAGCAAGAGAACATTGAAAGCTTATCGTTTGAAAATGGCGATCGTGTACTTAACTCCTTGAACCGTGAAATTCCAGATGCCATCATCAGTGATGTGCGCATGCCCGGCATTGACGGTCTTGAGTTGCTGCAGCAAATTCATAATGTGCAGCCTGATATCCCTGTGATTATCATGACCGCACATAGCGACTTAGACAGCGCTGTAAACTCTTATCAAAAAGGGGCATTCGAATACTTACCAAAGCCTTTTGATGTGGACGAAGCTGTTAGCTTAATTAAACGCGCCATCAATCATAAACAAGAAAATGCGGCCATTGCGTCTGAAGAACCCGCTGAGCAATATCAAAATACTGAAATCATCGGTGAAGCCCCTGCGATGCAGGAAGTATTCCGCGCCATCGGTCGCTTGAGTCATAGTAATATTACCGTTTTGATTAACGGTGAATCGGGCACAGGTAAAGAACTGGTTGCTCATGCTTTGCATAAACACAGTCCCCGCAGCGAGCACCCTTTTGTTGCTTTGAACATGGCGGCGATTCCTAAAGACCTTATTGAAAGTGAATTATTTGGGCATGAAAAAGGTTCATTCACAGGCGCTGGCGGTCAACGTCGCGGACGTTTTGAACAAGCCGATGGTGGTACGCTATTTTTAGATGAAATTGGTGATATGCCAGCGGATACACAAACCCGTTTATTACGTGTTTTAGCCGATGGCGAGTTTTATCGCGTAGGCGGCAGCACCCCGGTGAAAGTAAATGTCCGTATTATTGCAGCCACACACCAAGACTTAGAAGACCTAGTTAAAGCCGGCACCTTCCGTGAAGATTTATTTCATCGCTTAAATGTTATTCGTATTCACTTACCTTCATTATCTGAGCGACGTGAAGATGTACCTCGCTTACTGCACCACTTCTTAAATCGCGCTGCAGATGAGCTAGGTGTTGAAGCTAAAATTCTAAAATCGGATACCGAAGAATACTTATGCACATTGCCTTGGCCTGGCAACGTTAGGCAATTAGAAAATACCTGCCGCTGGATAACGGTGATGGCATCAGGTCGTGAAGTCCATATTAATGATCTGCCGCCAGAATTGTTAAACCAAGAAGAAAAAATGACCACCAGTAATAACTGGGAGCAAGCGCTAAAAAATTGGGCCGATCAGCAGCTAGCCCAAGGTAAAAAATCGGTATTAGACACCGCCGTTCCAATCTTTGAGCGTATCATGATTGAAACAGCACTGAAGCATACTGCAGGGCGAAGAAGAGATGCTTCTATTTTATTAGGCTGGGGTCGCAACACTCTCACTCGTAAAATTAAAGAGCTGGGAATGGAAGATGCGCAAGAAGAAATCATTGAAGAATCGTAAGCTTTCTTAGTCTTCATAAAGTGAAAGAATACGGAGCCATTCTATGGCTCCGTTTTTATTATCAAAATACTCCTGGTGTACGGTTTTTCTCGTCCCTTCTAAAAGCGAATTTCTCACCATTACTTTCAATACACTTTTATTTATAACAGCTGCTTCCGCAAGCTGCCCATTTTCTTCTGCCCATACTTGAAACTCTCGAACAAATTCAATAATTTCAGGAGGGTGTAAGCCCCATTCCGTTAAATCCAATAATGAAGCCCAGTGCTCATGAGGTAAATCTATTAGTAATAACCTTGCTTCAAGTAATAAACGTAACGCCACCTCAACATCCATGACACCCTTAATCGTCAGCACCATTGTGCGGCCTTTTATTTCTATCTGGTAGCCACCATCGGCTGTTTCAAAGGCATTCATATCTGATTCACAAAACCATGTTCATATAACCACTGCCAGCCTTCCTCTTCAGTATCCACATAAACAACCTTTAATGAAGTTGCAGATTCATCCAGTAGTTTTTTCCGAGCCATGGCTTTTAAATTACTGCCACCAGTGATGCATACTTCGACTTCATGACCACTTTTAGATAACCATTCGTGGAACGACGCCATTTTTTGTGTGATCTCAGGTATGTGCAAACCCCAGTCATTCAAATCAACTAACGAAGCCCAGCCGTCATTGAGTTCTCCTATGAGCTGTTTAACCGCTAAGTAGTATGCTTTAGCTGTTTCCACGTCTAGTTGACCGTATAAACGAAAACACAGTACGCGGTCTTTTTTAAAAATTTCATATTTAGCCAAGAGCCAACCTATCAGCCTTAATAGTTAATTTCTTTCCAGTAAATAACACGATCATTACCACGGAACTGACCAAAGTTAACGGTTCCGCTTGGGTCTTCATCAACCCCGTCACCACTGCCATTCCAATCGTATTTCAACCAGTTTTCTACTGTATACATAAAACTATATGAGCCATACCGACTATCCACTGGCACCGACCAGTTTGATAAGAATTCCCCATTCACAAACATACCTAAGTCTGCAATATCGCCACTAATGGTACTGTCATCGTTATCAAGGTTATTCGTGGCATTACCAACATCCGTAACCACTATTGTATTAATACCCACTAAGTCATAATCAGATCCATTATCAAGATCGTTGAATATAAATTTGGTGCCATCAAAATATTCTGCTTTAAATAACTGTGGCACGGGTTCAGTCTCGGGGCCATAAGCGTTATCAATTCGAATGCGCCCGTAATATATTGGGCCACCCGTTCCTAGTATCGTTTCGGATGAAGCGATATCTACCGAATCAACAGGCTCGATAAAACTAGAAATTGTGATTCTTGTATCGTTATTAAAAGGCGCAATCAAACTGTTCTGTGTACGGTTAAATACAAAATGATCGGCCATGTTAAACGTATAAGTGTATCGATCATTAATATCAGGGCCCGATATGGTACCTGCTGACCACCCTGCTGTTAACGTCATGGCAGAGGGCACATTGCCTTGCGTGGTCGAAGATGCCGATGCCGAGACAACTGGCGTTGAATACAATGGCGTTAAGTAATTGTTTAACGTTTGATTATTATATCCCTGCACTTCGAAGGTAAAGTCTGGCGCAGTAAGATAAGAAATAGAACCGGTTGTCCCGTCTGATTCTAATTGCCCAGTGTAAGTAAACCCCGTATTGCCGTTATCATAAGTCGCTGCAGTACTTGTTGTAATAGAAAATCTTTTTGGATAAAACCGACCAATATTTTCAGAATCATTGCTTGGTAAGGCCACTGTTAAATATGTGTTACCACCCGCGCTTAAAGAGAACACACCCATGTCATCAAAATTCGCCAATGCAGATGTTCCAACACCCGAGTTAAGATTAACTGATGACAATGAAAAGTTGCCTGCTTGACCACCATTAATGGCAGTAGGAGAAATTAAACTATGGGATAGATCCACTGAATTAGTAAAATTGTTTGTGGTGCTATGAGAGCAATAATCCGTGCTGCCTGCACTGTAACGTTTGGCGGTCACTGATAAATTAAAATTATCGCCAGCTTGTTTAAAGGCGGTACAACCTGCATCTAGAGCAGGTGTCGAGCATTGCCAATTTGCATCTGGTGACTCAATACAAAAACCTGCCGGGCGATTTACAAACGAATTTGAACTGCCTGTAATTGTATTTCCAGTTGCTGCACCACCACTATCCAATAACTGGTATCGTGCCCATAGTCTAATGGATCCGGCTTCGTTATACGTATTTGTAAACGCCGCGGTACTCGTGCTTGCATCACCAAAACTAAGGGTCACATCAGAAAAATTATTTACACTGCCCGATCCATTTGTCAAAACAGGCGTCGAATTCACTAGATTACTTGCTGCGCCACAACTATTAGGAGAGATGCACTCCACTGCCATTTCAACCGTTTGATTATTTAATAATAAGGCCTGACAAGCCCCTGTTACCATGTCTGTTTCTACCGCTTGAATACTCAAACTTGCGCTGGTCTGTGCTGAAACCTGTGTCGGTATATTAGAAAAAATAAAACCAGCAGCTTGATAATCGATTATCACAGATTGAGTTACTCCGTCACTTTCGATGGTAATAGGGGTTGATTCCGCATGTGTATTTTTTAAATATAACCGCACCACCCCAGCATCTGCAGCCAGCATGCTATAAGTTGCAGCACCACTGTCTGCAGTGGCTTGATTGAGTGCACCGCTAGCTGAAGCATCCTTACTCCAATCACCATGATTAGTATTGGTTCCTAGAGTGATAGTGCCTTCATAATCAGGAATGACCGCCCCGCCACTATCTAATATTTGAATATCAATAGTGGCAGGATTGCAATTAACCGCCACCGCAGGCGAAACCACATCTATACTGGCAATTCTGGCTGCTCCGTCATCACACCAAGCAATGTCCGATAAACCATAATATGCATTCACGTCATAGCTGACTTGAGAGCCTAATCCTATGGTGACATTTTCTCCTGTCATTAATCCAAAAATACGGTTTTGCTGACTGGTATCGATATCTTGCGAGGCGAACAAACTGCCTGTAATCGTATTATTAACACCCATATTGACTTGTTTGAAAAAATACATCAGTAACTCATCTGCATTACCTGCAACACCGTATGAAGGTGAATTGATGAGCACACCCGAGCTCCAAGTATTGATCGTATTAATATATAAGCGAACAGGCCCTCCACCTAACATATTAAACTCCGAATTAGACCCCAAACTCAAATTGTTGATCCAATACGTTCCCGGTGAAAAATTAACAGTGGCATTTGAAGTGACATTTAAATTATCAATGAAAAATTCATTATAAACGCTGTCTGTAAAGTTAAGAGTGGCGAGAAAATTCAGTGTTAAATTATCAAATTCATCCGTTGTTGTTCCAATCGTTTCAGTACTCAAGAATCCCACAGTAAGATCATTTTTTGCATTGGTTTTTTGAAAATTACTGGGTTTTACATCGTTCACTTCATCATCGCCCGCAATACAGTCGAGCGTATCGCAAGTTAATAAGGTCGAGTACGACGTTTTATTAATGGTCTTTGCACTCAAGGTGTTATCTGGGTTATTTAACACCTGTGCATTTTCGCCAAAGTTAATAATTCGATTTTTAATGGAATTAACTGCATTTGGAAATGACCCTAAACACTCTCTAGGTAAAACGACAGCAGGGCAGTTTCTGGTTTTAGCCATTAATCCACGTATTTCGCTAATAGAAAGGACCGAGCTATAAATATTGATTTCATCAAAGGTGCCATCGGCTGAGCGACCTGTTCCCCCTCCACTAGGAGAAGTAATTTTATCCCCAAACTGAATTGTATTTAAATCTGTAACAGAGCCACTTGTTATAAGAGGCCCTCCATTTAAGTTAACAAGCTGATCTGCAACCAGGGTTTCATCCACGTATATTTGGAAGCTGTTATTTGGATAATCAAACGTCACAGTAATGTGATACCACTGATCTGCGATTCTATTTGCTCCCGTAGGCTCAAGTATCTGAAAATCAGCATCTGCACTGTCTTCAAACTTAAAACTTAAATTACCGTCGCTTAGCTTGTCTACAAAAAAATATTTTTCTGAAGCCGCACCTGTAGGCAAAAGTGACGCATCCAATATTTTTCTTGCTTGGCCGTCATTCCAAGCATTATTAAGGTTTAACCAAAAAGCAAAGCTGCCCACGGCCCCTACATCAGCATCCAAATCCAAACCGGTTTGAATGGCTGAAACATCCGCGCCTTGATTATTCGCTGAAACCTGTGCACCGCCACAAACTTGTGTGTCATCTATTACCGTTACTGTGCCTAACATGCTTCCTGCAAAGGTCCCTGTTTCATCTATAACATCCCCTGCGCCACTCCAACCCCCTTCATCAAGCCGATAACTTGCCAATGCACTGGGGCAGGTTGCTGTGGCTTGCGCACCAAATGTAACAGTGGGTTCATCGCTCACAGGACATGCACGAGATACTATTTCAATGTCATTCACATCGTATGAAATAAACGAGCCTCCGGGTCGTTGAAATTGAACCGTTATACCGCCATCGTTGCCACCTTCTTGACCAATGACTTCAAGCTTGTGAAATCCTTCATCTAAATCGATGGTGCCTTCTAGCACTTCATTAGCTAAGCCCCAGTTATTGGCCCACCAAAGGTCGTCACCCCATTGCTCTTCCAGTGCAAAACCATCAACATAGAGCCCGCCGCCGCCGCCAAAATCTGCACCGTATCTAACTCCCCAAACCCCGTCTTCGCCAGCTTCTACTTTAAAATAGGTTTCACTGTAAGCGATAAAATTAGTATTGGATCCAAATTCATCCGAGTTTTCGATACCCGTAAAATCATCAATAAAGGTACAGCCATAGCCAGTATTATCATCTGCAACACTATCAAATAGTGATTGCGCCTGGGCTAAACTACTGGGATTGGTAAGCACTCTTCGGGTGTGAAATTTGATGCCTGGTTCTACAAATGTAAAAGGCACATTGGCAAGCTGGTCAGCAAATTCATTCCCGTAATAAATATATATTTGACGGTTCTGACTGGCCGTTAATGCATCAAACTTAACCCAGACAGTGGCGGTTTCCCCAGCCTGATCCCAGGTGTCGACCCAAAAATCCAACAAGGTTACGTCATCACTGTCTACGACTCTTAAATCAAAGCCATTTGATGTCCAATCGTATGCCGCATTTAAATCACTGCCCGTAATGGTAATTTGTACTTGATAGTCGGTTAACGTTGTCCCTGTATTTTCTTGCACACTCACTGCTGTGCGATATGGCCATGCACAACTCCAGTAAGCGTAACTGTTAAGTGAAAAGCCGAACATAAACATTAAGGCCATCAGATATTTAATCATCAACTAACCTCACTTGAACAATCCGCGTGGTTAGGTCTGGTCCTGATCCACACCGCCCTGTACTTGTAAGTGTAATAAAGGTTTCTGACGAAACGGTTTGTGTTCCACAGCCAACATTGATCGTACAAGAGGATAAACCGGGAGTAGTCAGTGATAAGTCATCAATAAAATCAGCATCGCATGTGGGCATGGTTTCGGAATTATTTAGCGTATAAGCCGCGGCTAACTGCGCACCTGATTCTGCCGCATAAAAAGCGCGCTGGCTTAACCACTCACGACCATATGCTTGCGCATTCATTTCGTTTAATTGATTAATTGATGCAATTATCAAGACCATAATCACGATTAAAAAAAGAGCGGAAGGCAGGCCAAACCCTGTTTGATATTTTGAATTTAAATTAGGGCACATTTCTTATTTGCACCTCTTGATTCACAACCAGTGTTTCCGTTATTTTTGAACTGTCTTGTAGCTCTAACTCATACGCCACAATGGCATTTCTACGTAGGCTACTTGGTAAATAACTAAATATTAAGCTGTTAGCCAATAACTTATCGGCTATTAACAATCTATTTGGTACCGTACTTGCTAGGTTTGTGACTAAATTGGATATATTAGGAATGAAGCCATAATTACGATAATAAAACAGTTCTGTGCCTGACTGACAAAAAGCCACAGGACTTGAGGTAAAAAACACACGCTGATTGGGTGACCTTTGCTGAAATACAAAAGAACCTGAATTGTTAAATGTATAAACACTGGCGCCTGATACCGTCGAAGTAAACGAAACCGTTTCTAAACTAATAAACCCAGGGTTATCTGAACCAGAATATAATGAATTAATCTGGCTCGACATGGGGAAAATAGTTAGGTAACCATTACTACTTAACACATTATCTAATGGCACCATATGCACTGTATTTTGTGAAACACCCGATGGACTACCCGGAAAAGCGGCCTGTGTATAACGACTTGCGCCAATAATTGGAATAAATTCAATGCATCGATTATCAGATGTGATTCTTACGCTATTAGGTAACGCGTCTCTCAAGAGCCTGGTCATTTTTTCGTTTACTATGGTAGCGGTAGACGATAACTCTGAACGCCTAACCGTATCCACATAACCCTGCGCACTAAAACTAATAAACTGAACACTGCCCACACCCAAAATAGATAAAATCACAATCACAATTACAATTTCAATTAACGTGAAACCAAATTGAGGGCTGTAATTTTTCATGTCTTTCTTATAGAAATTACTGAGGGAAAGTTTCACTAGAAATTCCCCTTATAATAAGCCACGCTTCTGGATTCACCACCCGGTACTGTAACGGTTACCGTTACTCGCTTAGCCGATGTATTATTTGCTAGGCCTAGCTCAGTACCTGCACACGCTACTTGCACAAGCACACTGTAACTGGCGTACTCATCCATATTAATGGTGCTATCAATCAGTATGGGCGGCGCATCTGTTAGGTTATGGTAATCATCAACGTCATCAAACAATACGCGTGCTTCACTATCATCAAAACCAGCGACGGTACATTTAACAGAGCCAGCGGCCAATTCTCCGCCGCCCAATGCCGTATCTTCATCAAATTTCATGGCTTGAATTTCATCTAGATAGGCTTGGCTAAGCTCTAATGCTTTGCCTTCCCACAAGGGCGTTGAGCTATTAACAATGCCAGTAGATAAAGCTGATATTAGTGCAGACATGGCAATGCCAATCACTACAATGGTGATTATTAATTCAACTAGGGTGACACCCTGCTGCGCGTTTAATCGATTACTGAAATGCTTAGTTGCTGCACAATCCTTCATAGGCATATCCACTTGGGCTAATGCAAACATCCATTGTTTGCGCGCCAATAAAACACAGTCTTGTATTGGTGCTTACCTGCGCTCTGGCAGCTGTCACTAAGTTTCCGTAGCCATTGAAATTAAGTGAATATGGAAATGCTACAGCTGAGAGAGTACTGCAAGAATTTGAAAATTCAGTGGTCGAAACTCGAATGTCTAATTGCTCTTTTTCAATAACAAATTCACTTAAGTTAACACCGGATTGATCGATGGAGAGATCCCATTCATCTGCAGAACTGCTCACTGTCATGACGACTAGGTTCGTCGCATTTTGCTTTTGCAAAGAAAGCCGCTGGGCTAAGCGCAAACCGGCCAGCCACCTATCGGAAGCCAGCCGTGCTGAATATTGATCTGTGCTGCTGAATAAACCCATTCCAACAGCGCTGATGATGGAGATTAAGACAATCACAACAATGAGTTCAATAAGTGTGAAACCTTTTATTGAACTCATAAATCAATATTAATTACAGTCATTTACAGCTGCGTTCCAATCACCGCTTCCGCTTGCAGGAGAGAATGTTGGCGCAGCATTAGCTGCGGCTTCAATATAGGTAAAACACGGTACACCTTCAGCAGCTGTGCCAGTCGACACAGTGATTTCGCCAGCAGTTGCCACATCCACTGTATATCCATCTAGACCCGCAAGGACTACCAAGTTATCTCTATCAGGATAACCGTTTACTAAAGTATAAGTGACATTATCTATTGTTACTGATCCAGTGCTACCTCCGGCTAAATCTGCAGCATGCGTGATTGCGGCAGCTGACTTAACACTGCCTAAGGCGCCACCAATACTTGCAGATTCAGCATTACCAGCTAAATCAGCAAACTTGGGCAACGCAAACGCTGACAAAATACCTAGTATTACAATAACCATGATTAATTCGATTAAGGTAAAACCTTTTTGGCCATGATGTAGGGGGTTCATCTTTATCATACTACTCTCCATTAAATGAACGCTGGGATCCTATTTTTCACCCAGTTTTAAACTGTCTTAATTTAAGTTTAGTCGAAAATTTAAATTTTTCGCCTTTTGCCTAGTTTCAGGTTTTTCATAACACAGTGATCACAGACCCTGTGGCCACGTTGTATTCTATTAAGCTATTAGCACTGCTATTTTGATAGGTGTAACGGCATATACTGCCCCCAGGTGCTTGCGCTAAATAATCCGTGGCGGCAGCCACGCTGGCACTGACCGTAGGTGCATTTACAACTAACAAACCTTGCCATAATCGTGCACACCGAGCCCCGTCTGATCCGATATTTGTACTGTGACTAGAGCCACTGGTTTGATATGCATCTGTGGGCCAACCATCTATTGAAGAAGCAATGGAGTCATCGCCGTAACCCACAACACTGTCTACTTCTCCGCGGGCACCATTGGTTACCCATTGGCTGCGCACCAAGATCACCGCACTGGCTAACGCACCACCCGTTGCGGTTACATTGCTTTCATGTGCTCCGTCATAGCTTTTCATCATACGAGGCAAAGCGGCTGCGGCTAAAATCCCTAAAAGCGCAATCACCACAACCAACTCTATTAATGTAAAACCTGTCTTTTTCACCGTCATCACAATCCTGCTCACTTACTTTTGAGTGTAGTCTTGTTTGTCCATTTTTCACTTTATTTACACTATAAAATCATCATGAGTTTTTGCTAGCCAGCTGCTGCACCTAAATCCCATAACGGCAAAAAGATACCCAGTGCGAGCACCAATACTAATCCACCCATAAACACCAACATGATAGGTTCAATGGCCGCACTTAAATTCTGAACATCGTATTCTGTTTCTTGATCGTAAAAATCACTTACATCTTCTAATAGTTTATCCACCGCACCGCTTTCCTCCCCCACTGTGATCATTTGTAAAATTAAGGGTGTAAACATGCCCGATGCATTGGCTGTGCGTGCTAATGAATCTCCGCGCTCTATGCCTGCCCGCATCTCTTTAACGGCAAATTCTATGTATTTATTGCCAATGGCTTCAGAGCTCACCTCTAAAGCATTCAATATAGGCACACCCGCAGAAAATAGCATGGCAAATGTTCGTGTGAACCGAGACAGCGCAATCCTATTAAGTAAGTCCCCTACCAATGGCAATCTAAGTTTTATTTTGTCCCACTGGTATTCCCCTTTTTCAGTTTTTATATATTTAACTAAAAATATAATCGAACCGAATACAACGCCCAATATTAACCACCAATACTGCAGGAAAAAATTCGAAGTATTCAATAATATGGTTGTGGCAAGGGGTAAATCGGCACCAAACTTTGCGAATACTTTTGAAAAGCTGGGTATGACAAATATATTCACCACCATGACCGCCGCAAAAATAGATGTGATAACTAATGAGGGATAGCGCAAAGCAGACGCGACTTTTTTCTTTGTATCCCTTTCCATTTCAAGGTGACGAACCAGCTGAGAAAATGCATCATCAAGCTTCCCTGTGCTTTCACCCACATGCACCATGCTGATAAAGAGTGGCGAAAACTGATGCTCATGCTGCTTTAAAGACTGACTTAATGTGTTGCCCCTACCTAGGCTATGACCCACATCTTTCAGGATTTCTTCCATGACTTCGTTTTTAGAGGTTTCGGCTAACCCAAATACTGCGCGCATAATGGGTATGCCACTTCGAGTAAGCGCATGCATTTGACGACAAAATAAAACAATGTCATCTAACGACACTTTTTTATCGGGAAAGAACCGACTTAAATCAATATTCATTGAAGCAACCGATTCTTCGATGGCTTCAATAGAGACAGGGGTCATTCGATCATCAATGATCCGGGTGGCTACTGCATCACGAGTGGCCGCATCCAATTCACCTTCGTGTAATTTGCCGGTCTTGTCTCGCGCCTTGAATCTAAATAATGGCATAGCTGCACCTACAGAAGAGCGCTTTCATCAAGACTAGCGGTGATTTTGAATACTTCTTGAATGGTAGTTTTTCCTTCAACAGCATAATCCAATGCACATTGAGATAAGGGATAATAATGTTTACTGTTTTGAACCGTTTTTGTAAATCCTCCAATGTCTGATCGACGAATGGCATCTAACATATCGTCTGTTAACTCTAATAATTCGTATACCCCTGTTCGGCCTACATACCCTGAATTTGAGCAATGGTGACAGCCGTCTCCCTTATAAAACTTAAATTCATTCGGGTTTTGACCCATACCCATAAGCCAGGTTTTTTCTTGTTCGGTTAATACATATGCTTGTTTACAGTTATTGCATATTTTACGAATCAAACGCTGACCAACCACCGCTCTCAAACTAGAAGCCACCAAATAAGAGTCAGCGCCCATGTCCATTAGTCGCATGACCGATGACATGGCATCATTGGTGTGCAATGTAGACAGCACCATGTGCCCGGTCATGGCGGCACGCAATCCTATCTCAGCCGTTTCTGTGTCTCGCATTTCACCAATTAATATAATGTCGGGATCTTGTCGAAGAGCAGTCCGCAATATTTTTGAAAATGTTAAACCAATTTTTTCGTTAATTTGAACTTGATTGATTCTAGGCAAACGATATTCCACAGGATCTTCTGCTGTAATGATTTTTTTGTTTGACTCATTAAGCGTACTCAAGGCTGCATACAAGGTAGTACTTTTACCGCTACCAGTGGGTCCCGTTACCAAAACCATGCCGTGAGGCCTTGTAACTAATGTTTGAAAGCGTTTTTGTACTTTTTCTGGCATACCCAAAGACAATAGATTTAAAATCCCCTGGCTTTGATCCAATAACCGCATCACTACAGCCTCACCATATTGGGTTGGCAAGGTGGATAGACGAACATCTATACTGCGACTTAATATACGAATGTTAAATCGACCGTCCTGCGGCAAGCGTTTTTCAGCAATATCAAGCCCTGACATAATTTTTAAACGGCTTACCAATGCGCTTACTACGCGCCGCTCTTTCATGACTTGTTCTTGTAGTTCACCATCTATCCGTAAGCGAACCCTTAAAACATGCTCATCAGGTTCAATATGAATATCAGAGGCACCAACTTGAACAGCATCTTCAAAAATGTTTTGTAATAATCTAACAACGGGAGCTTCAGTGGCGTCAGATTCGGCTAACAAAGATTCTAAATCTAAATCCGTTTCAGATAACTCATCGTCTAACTCACCCGCGATAGACGCTATTTGCTCGGTACGGCGATAAATACGATCAACGGCGTTTAAAACTTCTTGCTCTTTAACAAATGCAGGAACAATGGTTTTCTTTAAACTTCTTTGAACTTCATCTACCGCCAAAATATCTAAAGGATCAACAAAACCGACAAAATATTGAGACTCTTCTTCCATCAAAATGATGGCACGATATCGGCGAGCAATACTTTCAGGCAAGCGACGGGTTATTTCACTGTCAAACTGAAACCGAGAAATATCAATATAAGGCATGGCAAAGTGTGCAGATAATTCTAAAAGTAATTTGTCTTCTGCAATAAAACCAAGATCTATAACGGTTCGGCCAAACTTTCTACCCGAACGTTTTTGTTCGTCCAATACCATCATTAGCTGTTCTTGGCTTAACATGCCTTTTTCAACTAATAAGTCACCGACTCTGACTTTTTGATGTGACTTTGAATCTCTCAATTTTTCATTCTCGCTAAACGGTTTTCACTAAAACGTTTCAGAGAATAGGGCAGTGTTCCCATTGAAAGCGCAAGCTTATACAAACGTTCTGCACTGCTTTTGTCACCTAGTGTTTCTAAGCTAATGGCCAAGCCAGCTCGCCAACGCGCTTCATTGGGTGCCAGAGGAATAAGCTGCGTGTATAGATTCACAGCACTTTCGTGCTCTCCTGACCTTTGCTGCCCCTGGGCGGCTAAAGCAAGCAATCTTGGATTACTAATAAAATTTGGGTGCTGTCTTTTGATTTCAGCCATAATGGCGGATGGGTTTTCTTTTAGTAAAACTCTGAGCTGTACCTCATCTTGAATGCGCTTAGAGGCCTGACTTACTTTATTTTTCGCCCCATTTAAATCACCATTGTTAATGGCCGCTACAACCGATTCAGAAGCTTCTGAAGCATCCGTTCTTTTAACTATATTATTAGCAACCACAATATTTTTGGGGGTGGTTTTATTAGAGGTGACTTGTTTAGGTGTTATCTTTTTAACTTCAGCCACTGGCAGTGCGTTATCAATCAATGATCTAAGCTCAAGTATTTCAGCTTGCTGAGAAAGTATTTTACTGCTGGATTCTATTTTATATATTTCAGAATCTGATGGAGTTGCATCCAACTCTCGCTTACCTTGATCCATAACCACCGGACCACTGTAAGTAAATAGTGAGTCGGGTAATGGCACGTAAGATGCCGCATCCGTTTTATTGGATTGACCCAGTATAAACCCGGTTAGTGCTAAACATAACGCAATGGAGACAGCTAGCCCTAACCAAAGCCATTTAGCATTGCTTGATTGCTCTTGAAACAAATAAGGTGTGAACCCCCCTTGCTCCTGGATAGACTGTCTTTGATTTAGATTTTTAAGTACATCGTTTACGACACTCATTTATTACCCCCAAGCCAACCAGCTAGGTGTAAAATTCAAACCCTCGGTGTCCTTGATGGCAGCTTTAACCATGGCTTTTTTAACTCTATTTTTCCCCTGACTAAATGCAATCAACATGGCCTTACCACAAACAATATTGATAAGCCGGGGCGTGCCCCCAGTTGCTTTAAATAATAAACTTATTGCACTGCGCTCGAATACGGGCTCACCGTTATAGCCTGCGATGATCATTCTATGCTGAACATAATACGCCACCGTTTTTTTATTAAGCGCTTCCAATTTGTGACTATAGGTAATGCGCTGTCTTAACTGGCGAAAGTGATGCTGATTTAATACTTCATCTAATTCAGGCTGACCAAACAGAACTATTTGAAGCAATTTATGCGTTTCTGTTTCTAGATTGGTTAGCAACCTAAGTTCTTCGATTGTATCTTCAGGTAATGCTTGAGCCTCATCTATGATTAATATGACTTTTTTGCCTGTATTAGCAATTTTAATAAGGCTTTCACTAATGGCTTCTAATAAATCTCGATCTTCAATATTTTCAAGGTTTACAACCTTTAACTCTTTTGCGATTGCGCGTTTAAGCTCAATAGCAGACAGCCTCGGATTAGGAAGATATGCGCTGTAATATTCTGCACTATCCAGACTGTTTAATAGTCGTCGGCATAATAATGTTTTACCTGTTCCTACTTCGCCTGTTACTTTTATGAAGCTATCGCCAGAGGCAATTGAAAACATAAGCATATTGAAGCATTCATGATGGCTGGGTAATGCCAGATAGAACTGAGTATTAGGAACCAAAGAAAATGGCATTTCGTTTACGCCATAAAATGCACGAAAATCATCTATGATTCCGCCCATCTTTTGATTGTCAGAGTACGAATTACTGGTTAGATTTGCCTGCATTCCCTGTGGCCCCTTGCTGCTTCCAGCGTGGAAATCTTTCTTGTATATTGTCTATTTCAGCGTTCCATCCAGATGGTTCGATTACTTTTGGTTGCAGTAATATCACCAATTCGCTCTTGGTATTCTCTCGAACAGTCTGTTGAAATAAATACCCTAGGATTGGAATCTTAGATAACCAGGGTACGCTGGCATCTGTTTTGGATTTTTTATTCTGCAATAACCCGCCTATGACCACCACCTGCCCACTGGCGGCTCGAATAATACTGTCGGTTTCTCGAATGGAACTGAATGCCAAAGGTAAGTTATAGATTGATCCGCCCACATCTATGGTCTTATTTTTTTCGACCACCTCAGTGACACTTGGATGTACATGCAGAATGACCTCATTGTTTTGACCAATCTGTGGGGTCACATCTAATGCAATACCTGAAAAGAAGGGTGTTAAACTGATCTCTGGCGCGGTACTTGTTGTTGTACTAGTACTGGTTGTACTGTTACTGATTTCAGTCACAAAAAATTCATCTGTTCCCACTTTAATAACGGCTTTTTGATTATTCACAGTTGAAATTCTAGGACTAGAAAGCACTTGAACTTCGCCCTGCCGTTGAAGCAATTGAATAACACCTGTAAAGTCTGGCGTATCAAAATTAAGTGAGAAAATACCCGCTAAGTTGTCTGAGTTATTTACAACTTCTGAAGTCAAACTCCCTGAAATTTCATCGCCTGAAGCTCCAAAGCTATTTGACGCGCCTGTTCCAAAAGCATCCCATTGAATCCCAGATTGAAATCCTGAGTTGAGAGTCACTTCTAAAATTTTAGCTTCTATGATCACTTGTTTTTGTAAGCTTAATTCTGCACGGTTTAGGTATTCATCGACGGCTGCCAGTTCACTTGGAAATCCCCTAACCATTATTAATCCAGATTGTGCATCTACAATTACTCGGCGTCCTTGTCCATTACCTACGATCATGGAAACAGAAGACTGAAGGTTTAACCAAAAATCAGTTTTAGCTTCGGTTTCAATTTTAGACGCCGTAGAGATTGCCTGAGTGCTTCCACTAACATTTGAGCCAGTATCACTAGAACTACTAGAGGTAGAATCACTAGAACTAATATGCCCACTGGACACAGACATACCTGAAGTACCTGAACGAGAAACGTTTAGATAGTTAACATTAAACACACGATTCTGAAGTGTTTTAGGCAATATGCGATAACCATAAGGTGTTCGAACATATTGCAAACCATAAATATCCCTTACCGCTAGCAGGGTTTCATTTAATGTGACGTCTTTTAAATTCAAAGAAATTCGAGTTTTAATATCTGGGTGCACAATAATATTTATGCCCATCCCGTCTACCAACCCATGGAAGAATGCTTTTGCAGAATTATTTTTTGCCAATACATCAAAGCGTGACGGCGTTTCATCAATATCCGGAGTGAGCGCATCATAAGCATCATCAGGCACGGCCACTAAATCAGAGCCATCTAATGTCGCCAATGTATCATCAACCAATGTATAGTCTGGTTGAGAACTACAACTTGATATAATAAGCGTCAATACGCCAATTATGATCGTCCTGATAACCATAAATATCCTTACTGTCTAATCCGAGCTATATTCGGTTTTAATCGCAGTATTTTCTGTTTATTTGCTAACTGTAAAACAACTTTATTTGCTTCTATCTGGGTCACTCTGGCCCCTTTAATATAGCCACCTTCATTGACTACATAGCCATTAATTACCGCACTTTTTTGATTCTTTCTGATTACAATTTGGCGTAATACAAAATTTGATTTTTGTACTTTCTTTGTAGTAACGGTCTTATTACCACTTTCAACCTGTTGGTAACCCGGTGGCGCCATAGGATCAAATGCCAAAACTTGAATAGTAATAAAGAAACTCAATGCAATAATCCACTTCATACTAAAGCCCCAATACGTGATCACTGGTACTTAATGTGTGTACATTCAATGTAAGTACTCCTTGTGGATAGTTCTTTGTTGTAAAAATAAGTTCATCCCAATACAAATGCCAATCCTGATTTTCTACCCTTTCAAGGTACTTTAAGCTGTTTCTAAACGTACCTAACATTTCTAAGGATAGGCCATGTTTGTAAAGTAGGTTAGCGGGTTCTGCTTGCCCTTTTATATCAATGGGCTCTGCTGGCTGATTATTCACCTTATTTATCTCTAATTCAGAATTCTGTAACAATGTGCTAAAAACCTCATTCATATACTTTGGGTTAATCAATGCCGCTGTTATATTTTCAATTTTTTTCTGTTGACCTTCGATACTTGCCCGTAATGTTTCAACTTTCTGGCGATAGGGTTTATTGGCATCGTTCTTAGATGTTGTTTTAATTTGTGTGATCTCTTCATGGGTTTTACCCACCTGCTGATTGGACGCTATCAATTTCTCTTTTGATTGCTGCCATGACACATATAGCGGCTGCCACGCAGCCACAGTAAAGCCCACAAAAATCGTCACCCCGCTCGCAATCGTAATAAGTTGACGTTCGCGTAGCTTCAGCCGATTAATTGCTTTTAGAAACTTTTTCCAATAAGGCTTCAATGTCATTTTTTTCTCGCTTAGAACTCACTACAAACTTCAAACCACTGTTTGTTCGCTCCATATCAAACACCTCAAACTCCATGTCTGAAAAAGCATTTAATGTTGATAATTTTGTTAAATAGTCAGGTAATGACGCTGCTTTAAGTGTTCTTCCTATCAATTCGATTTCATTTCCACCTTTTTTGAAGGTAACTTGTGTTAGCCATAAATCATTTTGATTCACTTTACTTAAAGCACTTAACATCACAGAAAACGACTGATGGTCAACATCTACATTTTTCGAAACCAAATATTTTAATAACCTTTGATTTTTTGACTGTCGCTCTTCCAATATGTCAATTTTTGATATCAAACGGCTATCAATGATGGGAGCTGGATAGGCTTTTCTGGTTGTTTCTAATTCACCAACCAGTGTCACCAAATCTTTCTGGCTATTTTCATATTCTTTCAACGTAAATTGGGACAAACCAAATAAAACCCCTGAAATTACTATGCTAATCACTAGGCAGTATCCCAGCACGATCACAAGAATCACGGCCGAAAATGGCACATCTATTTTTTTAAATTCATCCTGATAAAAATTTACCTGCTGCATTAGGCTACCCGCCTTAAAATTGAACCTATGACAGGTAAACAACGGGATTGCTCAAAATGACTCAAGCTTAAGCCTTCGGCCATCGGTAAAAATTCGCTGTAATCAAAAATAGCAATGGGTGTATTTATGTGACTATGAAGCTCTTCTTCTAAAGCGATCGATTCATCTTCGATAGGCAGTACATAAATTTTACTGGCGATGCCTTTTCCTAATTGGCTTTCGTAATAATCCAGTGAACGCTGCAAATCCAAACCTAAACGCTCTAGCATGACGCTGTTATCTAAACTGAATGCACCTGGTTCATGCGCAAGGCTTGAATACCCCATTTCTATTTGCCGAGACAAGTACATGGCATCATGGCTAAACATCAGCATCTCGCCCTGAGTCTCGTGCATATTCAATAACGCGACGGTGCCAAAGTCCATTTCAGGTAAATACAGCGCCATATTGCGCAAGGCCATTTCTGGTATTTCTATTACGCTGTTGCTCAAACCGCACTTTTTAACAAACAACAATGTTTCCTCTATGGTTTCTTTTTTGGCGGCAACGGCATACAGCATTTTTATACGGCCACGATAAGCATCTTCCGGTAGATGAAAGGCATCAATCACCGCATCCTCTACAGGCAAGGTAATTAAATCTTTTAAGCGCCAGCGTACCGCCTCTATCAATTCTTCTGGCTCGACCGGAGGGGTCTCAAGTAACTGAAGCTCGTACTCACCTTCATTTAACACATAGTGGCACTCTGCATAGTTCAATTTGTTTCGCACTACCCAATCCTTCACATACTCTTGATGATCCGTCATGGGTATGGATGCATATTCACAAAGCTGTACGCAAAAGGCGTCCCCCTCTAGCTTTCCGTAGCTAAGGGCAAGACCATGCTCAGAACGTGAGATGGCCACCACACCAGGTGCCTTCTTTACGTCTTTTTTAAACCAGTATCTTGGGTCTAAAGTAAATTTAATGGGTGCCTTCCTCTCTATGGAATACTGAATACTCCCTCTTATAAACTTTAGTTATGCATTACAGATTTGCCAATTTGAGTGGAAGTAACTGGTAAATATGGGGTTTTATCTTAGATTTAGGCTCATTAGGGCCAAATTGCAGGGTGTCAGCTATTGCCCATATCTTTCTATGAACAAGGGAATTTAGATGTTCATGACATGACTATTTAAATAGACGACTTACGCAGCTTATTTCAGGTAAAATCTATCCATATTGATTAAAAATGAGCATACCCATGCTGCACGTTGTGTTGTTTGAACCAGAAATCCCCCCAAATACCGGCAATATCATTCGTTTATGCGCGAATACAGGCTTTCAATTGCATTTAATTGAACCGCTAGGGTTTGATCTAGACGAAAAGAAGGTTCGCCGCGCTGGGCTGGATTATCACGAAATGGCCAGAATGAAAATTCATAAAAACTGGCAGGCCTTTGTAGACGACGTACAGCCAAAGCGCTGCTTTGCCATCACCACCAAAGGCAAAAAATGGCACACCGAAGTTGAGTATCAAGAAAATGATGCCATTGTGATGGGCCCTGAATCACGGGGCTTACCTGATGAAATGCTGGATACGCTTTCTCAAGATGAGAAAATCTTAATTCCCATGGTCCCAGATAGCCGCAGCCTTAACTTATCGAATGCCACTTCTGTGATTATTTATGAAGCTTGGCGTCAAATGGGATTTCAGGGGGCTAAACGGTAGGACTAGACCTCACTCACCGCCTTACCTGAAGGTATTACGGGCCAACGGCCTAATTGCACCCTATGAAGATCAGTTTTTATCAAGGTCTAAAGCCTTGATCATCAGACACAAAAAAGCCGAGATTAATCTCGGCTTTTCTTTAACCTAAACAGACTCAGATTAATGAGCTGTTTCACTCT
>ERZ1027208.36-NODE-36-length-80626-cov-45.529334_pt1 | contig 80626 bp, 80 predicted proteins | sample MGYA00520867_ERZ1027208 | MGnify/ENA primary metagenome ERZ1027208 (study PRJEB33311, sample SAMEA4378413) | marine metagenome | biome: Marine biome; feature: Fjord; material: Water | collected 2014-07-20T08:00:00Z/2014-07-... | depth 75 m ... | reverse complement strand
TGAGACCAGCCTTCAAATTTATTTACGCTTACTGACTTATGTAAAACCCTACTGGAGGGCCTTTGCAATAAGCCTTATTGGGTTTTTAATTTTCGCGGCAACTCAACCAGCACTTGCCTCGTTAATGGAACACCTCGTTGACTCACTTCAAGCCGAGCATCGAACTGAGATTTATTGGGTCCCACTCGCCACCATTGCCATTATTTTTGTGCGAGGTATTGGTTCATTCTTAGGCAGCTACTACATCGCCAAAGTCGCTAACAGTGTTGTTCATAATTTACGCTGTGAAATATTTAATAAATACACCACCTTGCCCAACGCCTTTTTTGATGACCAGAACTCAGGACACCTATTATCTCGAGTCACTTATAATGTCCAACAGGTCACTTCTGCTGCAACTGATGCCATTAAGGTGGTGGTGCGTGAAGGACTTACCGTCGTTGGTCTACTCGCCTATTTACTTTATATGAACTGGGCGCTATCACTGGTTTTTATCGCCATCGCTCCAGTTATTGGTATGCTCGTTTCCTATGCAGGCAAACGTTTCAAGGCGATTAGTAAACGCATTCAAGTGTCCATGGGGGACATCACCCATGTTTCATCGGAGCTCATTCATAATTACCGCGTCGTTCGTAGCTTTGGCGGCGAAACCTACGAAAAAAAGCGCTTCCATAATGCCAGCTATAGCAATTTAAGGCAGGCCATGAAAATGGTGCAAACCAGCGCCATCAACACACCGCTATTACAATTGATTGTTTCATCAGCGCTCGCCTTGATGATTTACCTAGCCTTACTGTTTATGACCGAGGCAAGCCCTGGCGAGTTTATTGCCTACATTACCGCAGCTGGCTTAATGCCAAAACCACTAAGGCAACTTAGCGAAGTGAACGCTAATATCCAAAAAGGCATTGCTGGTGCAGAAAGTATTTTTGAGGTGCTCGACCAACGTGCCGAACAAGATAACGGCACCTATCAAACCGAACACGTCAGCGGGCACATTCAAATTAACAACTTGAACTTCACTTACATGGGCTCTGATAAGCCTGTCTTAAAGAATATCAATGTCGATATAAAGCCCGGCATGATGGTTGCGTTGGTTGGGAAATCTGGCAGTGGAAAAACCACCCTTGCGAATTTAGTCCCCCGATTTTATGCGCACCAAGAGGGGGATATTTTATTAGATGATATCGATATTAATGACTATAAACTGGCTAACCTAAGACAGCATATTTCATTGGTCACCCAAAATATCACCTTATTTAATGATACGATTGCCAATAACATCGCCTATGGTACGCTCAAAGACACACCATTAGAAAACATTAAAAAAGCCGCTAGAGATGCTAATGCCGAAGAATTTATCGATCAACTCCCTGAAGGCTGGGACACCATGGTGGGCGAAAATGGGGTTAAATTATCGGGCGGGCAGCGCCAACGTATCGCCATTGCCCGTGCGCTACTTAAAGATGCGCCTATTTTAATATTAGATGAAGCCACCTCAGCCCTAGACAGCGAGTCGGAGCAACTAATACAAAGTGCGCTTGAAAGAGCCATAAAAAACAAAACAACTATAGTCATCGCTCATAGGCTTTCAACCATTCAAAGCGCGGATAAAATTCTTATCATGGATCAAGGCGAGATTAAAGAGTCTGGAACACATGAGACTTTATTAGAGGAAAACAGCATGTATGCGAAGCTTCTAAACCAACAAATAAGCTCCTCTTAGAGCATGATTGCGCACAAGAGTTATTTATTAACCGATACAAAAAATGTCAATAAGGCCGAACTTAGGTTAACCCTCGCCATTACGTTCCTACTAAGCCTAGTCTTATCACTCAGCCAAGTGCTCGTTGACCCCGTGGTCAATAGTGATGGCATTCTTTACCTGCACACTGCTTCGCTTATCCAAACCGATCATTGGCAAGCTGCTTACAGTGCCTATAACTGGTTGTTTTACCCTTTCTTAATAGCACATTTCTCGAGTATAACCTCTCTTTCTCTTGAATATTCGGCCTACTCCATTAATGCTTTTTTCTCCGCGACCACATGCGCAGTATTTGTATTGATTACCCATGAGTTTGGTGGAAAAAACAAAGTCATTCTCTTTTTTGCTAGTTTAATAATACTTTGCTTTCCTAATTTCAATGAGTATAGAAACATGGTAATACGAGACCATGGGTACTGGGCACTCTACTTACTCAGTTGCTACTTCTTTATTCGAGCATTTAAACACCCTTCTCCCAAAGTATTTATTTATTTAACCAGTACTTTACTCATAGCTTCCTTGTTTAGAGTTGAAGGTGTTATTTTTTTAATAACTCTTATACCAATACTCTTTTTTCATCATAAGCCTACCCATACAAAAACCATTATTTGTATAGCTTCTCTAGTTATTATTACACTTCTTGCCGTCTTGCCTTTCAACAACACACAAAAAGTGAGTACCCTCGATGGTTTTACTAAAATCAAACAGATTAGCCAATCCATTGAACGTCCAGTAAATAAAATACCAACAGCAATAAAAATAACAATAGAATATATTAATGAACTTTCACCTCAGGGGTTTTCTGAAAACTATGCACCCGCTATTCTTTCTATTACTGTTATTCTCATTTTATTAACTGAGGTTTTAAGCGCCTTAAGTCCACTCTATGCTATTGCACTAAGTTTTGAGTTTTTCAGGCAAAAAACCATGTTGGGTTCTCCACTATTTAAGCCATGGGTTTATTTAATATCGATTAACCTTATTGTTTTATGTGGCTTTTTAATATCCAGTTTCTTTCTCTCTGGCCGGTACCCTATTGCCCTTACCTTAACTCTTTTAACTCCCTTACCCTTTTTAGCATTTCAGGTTTATCAAAAAACCCAAAGTATGCGGTTATCCTCACGTCAAAAGCTAATCGTACAGATCATAGCTTTTTCATTTATCGCCTTAAGTATTGATGGCTTAATATCAACAGGTGCTAGTAAAGGCTACCTAAGAGATGCAGGCCAATGGATTGGAGCTTTAAATAAAAAACCTGGTGCGTCCTTATTTACAAATGATCAATTCGTAAGTTTTTATGCCAATAGTCAAACGAGCAAACGAATTCATGAACCCACTTTCGATACTGTATTACGTAAAATCAGAACAGGAGAACTACAAAAATTCGATTTATTAGCCATACAATTAAGTCGAAAAGAGATTCATGAAGAAACAGTTCTACTCAACGCGCTCGCTGTTAAGCCTACAAAGGTTTTTAAAAATAGCAGGGGTGACCGCATTTTAATTTTCAAGCAATAATCGCCATGCTTTTTAATAGTTATGAGTTTATTTTTGCTTTCTTGCCTGTGTCCGTGCTCGTTTTTATATTATGCCAACGCACAGGTAATAGAAGGCTAACCTCCAGCTGGTTAGTATTTTGTTCATTATTTTTTTATGCCTGGTGGAATTCTAGTTACTTGCCTCTAATCCTTCTGTCTATTCTCATTAACTTCAATTTGGCAGGTTCAATGCGCCTTTTGAATAAAAAAAATAAACTCAAAACATCAAAATTAGTTTTAATCGTAGGGATCTCCTTAAATCTAATTTTATTGGGCTATTTTAAGTATGCCGATTTTTTTATTGGGAACATACGTTTTATTGTCAATATAGAACACACTTCTCTCAACATTATTCTCCCATTAGCTATATCTTTTTTTACTTTCCAACAAATAACATACCTAGTTGATACCTATAAAAAACAAGTTCAGCCCCACGGCCTTTTAGATTATATGCTTTTTGTTACTTTTTTCCCTCAACTAATAGCAGGCCCCATTGTTCACCATAGAGAGATGATGCCTCAATTTTCAAGCCCTCTTTTTTTAACACCTAACACATTAAATGTTTGCAAAGGTCTATCTATTTTTAGTTTAGGCTTATTCAAAAAAGTCGTTATCGCAGATTATTTTGCCTTACTGGCTAACCCTGTTTTCGATCAAGCAGTAAATAGTCCTCTTCCAAACGCTGTCGTAGCTTGGACGGGGGCTATAAGCTATACCCTACAATTGTATTTTGATTTTTCGGGGTATAGTGATATGGCCATTGGGTTGGCGCTTATATTTGGCATTACCCTTCCATATAATTTCAACTCACCTTACAAGGCAGCGAGCATTATTGACTTCTGGAGGCGCTGGCACATGACTTTGTCACGTTTCCTAAAAGATTATATTTATATCCCCTTAGGCGGGAACAGAAAAGGTTATATTCGCCGTTTAATCAACGTTATTATCACCATGTTTATTGGGGGGTTATGGCACGGCGCAGGGTGGACCTATGTTTTATGGGGACTATTGCATGGATTTTACTTGGTCATAAATCATTCGTGGCGGGCTCTAGTCCTAGTACCTCCTATACCCTATCACTGGAGGATTTTATCCACCTTTCTAGGACAAGCACTCACATTCATTGCCATCGTGATTGCTTGGGTTGTATTCCGCTCCGAAAACCTATTGACCGCATTCAACATTGTCTCTCATATGATTTCGATCAACCCTAGTCATTTCACTCAACCCATACAAAATATACCTTCTCTCTTAGCTGGTCTACTTCTTATTTGGCTAGCCCCTAACAGTAATGAAATCTTTTCTAAAAAAAGAATATCACGCTCTCTAAACATTCATTTCCAATGGCTCCCCAACCTCTATTCAGCTGTGCTGTTTTCATTATTGGGCTTTACTGCCATTCTATATTTAGCTCGAGCTCAAGAATTCTTGTACTTTCAATTTTAATATGCGACATAACCACTACTTGTTTATATTTTTAGGAGCTTTCTTTCTCCTATGCATTTCTTCAATTTTACTCTCACTCTATGTTGACCCTTACCGAGTTAGATTTTCCCAAGCAAAGCATGACATATATAACTATTTTGGAGGCACACGGACTGCTAAGGCAATACATATCCAGGAGGGCGGTTACGATGCCTTTATATTAGGCTCATCTCGCTCAGAAATTGGAATTGATCCAACACATGCCCTTTGGGGGAGATTAAATACGTATAACGCATCTCTGGCTGGCAGTAATTTTGTAGAAACTTATAAGGTTTTCCAAACCGTCATCCAACAAAAACACCCTAAATTAATAGTACTTGCTCTCGACTATAGTCTTTTTTCTGGTGCGCGCTCAACAAGTGGCGACTTCAATTTATCTAGGTTTGATAACTCAAATAGCTATTTCTCTTCCTTGTTTAAAGAACACCTTAGCAAAGATTCAATTGAAAAGTCTTTTCGCGCCTTAAAGTACTCCATAAGAGGGCTACCACCTAAGCATGACCAGGGACAAAAGAATGGCCACCTCACCTTTGACAAAGTTATTAATAAGACTGGGCAGCACCGCCTAGTTTTCAATACCCTTTACAAAAAAGTCATCACTAATAATGAGGCCTATACCCAAGAAGGGTTTTCAAGCAGCCGGTTAAAGTTACTCAGAGACCTTGTAAAGTACTGTTCTGATCAAAAAATCCAGCTCATTATTTTTATTTCGCCGGTACATGCATTACAACTAATGACGTTCAAGCAGATAGGCATCTGGGAAGATTTTCTTAACTGGAAAAAAGAGTTATCCAATATTTCAGACGCCTACCCAGAGACCCCAGTTTATGACTTCACCGACTTCAGTGCATTTATAAGCGAAGAAATCCCATCGAGTTCAAGCAACACGACAATGCAATGGTTTTGGGAAACGTCTCATTATAAAAATACACTGGGTAACCTGATCTTAAATAGAATTCTAACTCTAGACGGCGGGAACTTAAGCAAGCCCTTTGGCAGTAAGTTAAATCATAAAAACATTCATAGTGAACTGGCTAGACAGCGCTTAAATTTAGACCTGTACGAGCAAAAACATGAAGCATTGCTTAAACATGTCAAGGCGCTAGTCAAAGACAGTAAATAAGCGGCTCACTTTACCTTGCGTTCACATATGATCGCTCATAATCGAAAAACTCGAAGTCTGCCTGATACCTTTTAAAAACTTTAGCCTCCAGCTCACTGTCGTACCCCTCAAGGTAATTTTCGGTGTTCAGGCTTACCGTGCTATTCTTATGAGCTGGCTTTCCCAAATTAAACTGCCCATCTAACTCTGACCAGTCTTTATCAAAACTTTCCAAGTGGCCAATAAACTCAGGAATTACTCTCCCTTCATATGTTAGAAACCAGCTTTGAGAGCGTAGGTGCCTATCAATTTTTTCATCCGGTATCGCACAAACAATATCAACAAATTCTCCGAACTCCATTCCTAATGTCATGCCATGGTTCCAAAAAATATTCTTACCACCGTTGTCTAAAGGCTGTAATATTTTGTTCTTGTACGCTGAATATAGACGATCATAAGGGTTTCTAACAAAAGCAAAAATAAAAACCTTGGCTGATAGGGCATGTAACTCTTTACGCGTAGCATGAAATGCAGTTTTTTCTTCCACACTCTTTATCCACTCTTTATTCCAACTTAATGGTTTAGCTATTCCTTCACAGTCAGCATAATAATTTGCCAAGCATTGCTGAATCGAACGTGTTGCAACTTTCGGAATTTGGATATATGCAACATTTAAGTCATCCAAAAGCCAAACTTCTGGAGTCTCGCGCTGGATTTTTCTTTTACGTTTCCAGTTATCTCGCAGTTTCTTTAAATTAGTTATCATTTAATAGTGAAAGAATTTTCTTAAAAAAATATGGATTACCTTTGAACTTACTTGGCCAGCTTAATAGAAATCGATTTATATCTTTTTTAAACTGTCGAGTGAAGCGTTGGAGTGATTGGTTTGGTTTCATTCCATCTAAATCGATGAGTAACGCTCCTCTAGGTGGGCACAATATATTTTGTGCTTTTAAATCACCGTGACTAATTTGACTACGTTTTAGTAATGCAAACAAATTATATAGGTTCTTTGCCCAGAATTTTTTTTCTCGCTCATTAAAGTTGTCACCTTCAAATATATCCCAAGCTTGAGGTGCATCAATATATTCAGATAACAAATATGAACGCCTTCTTAATGGCCCCCATCGCTCCTCTATAAGCACATACGACATTGCAGTGGGTATACCTAGCATTTCAAGTAATAGTCCATTTCTCCACGATACCGCAGCTCGTGACCACTTCAAACCTCTAATGATCGCATGGATTGGCTTTTTAATGTTATAGCGTTTTAATACGTATGTTTGCCCTGAAATTTCTACCCGTGAAACAGTGGCCGTTTTCCCATCCTTCAATAGTAAACCGTTTTTAATTAAAGTATCTGGGTTGGATAGTGCTGCCTCAAATTCTTTGGTAAATACATCACGCTTAGCAACCAAAAGCCTTGAGTTGTTGCTTTGACAAATATAGGACGTACACTCTCTAAATACCTTCTTATCAATAAAACGTTTCATCCTCCAACGACGTTGCTTTAGCAGTAGCTGCTGCCAACGTTTTTCGCCTAACAAGGTACTTTGATTTAAATGCGTTAACGAACCCATTAATGTTTGATACGCAACCGCATCCCAAGTGACTGGTAACTGCGCATATAAAAGCGCCATATTATCGATAGAGCGTTTACTGTTAAGTGGCGAGGGTAACTGCTTAATGTCACCCGCATCAATGATGAATACCTGATTCTCCCGTAATAAGAAATTATCTAAGTGTGGGTCATTTATCTCGAGCCCCGCTTTATGACAAGCGAGCATCAAAGTGGTTGTTTCTGATATAACCGAGTGAAATTGATAGTCACTCGGCCCATTTTTTAGCCAACTTAATAGCGATATAGCCTCAGCTATATAATCGATGATGAGTAGTGTAACGTCATCCTGCTGATACACTTTGAGTAATGCAGGGGTATTTATACCCGCCTCAATAAGTGCGTTCAGCATTTGCCGCTCTTTGTTGGCATATTTAGCAAACCCATGCCCGTAGAAAAATTTAGCGATAACCATATTACCTTGCCAATTTGCTCGACACGTTAGTCTTTTTTTAGGTAAGTAACGCAAACTTTCTTCTAATGTCAACTCTAAACCGCCCACCTTTATTTGAGTTGACTCAGACTCACTATGCACCCAAGCTTCTATTTGTTCGCTAATTTTTAAGGTTGTAGGCATCATGACATTAACGACTTTAACTTATTCCATACATGCGTTGCAGGTAGTTTTTCGTAACACGCCGGCTTAACACTGGAGTCACTGACATAATTACATTCTTTCTTTAAACAAGGAGAGCAAGCAAACTCGGTTTGTAAAGCTAAATTATTCTGCCCCATCGTACCGGTTAATTTGGCGCTGGTTGCCCCATATAAACTTACCGAGGGCGTACCGCATGCAGCTGTTAAATGCGCTAAACCACTATCAACGCCTACCACGCCTTGCGCATGCATTAAGACCGCTGTTAAGTCGTGAATACTTGAGCGGGGTAACACATGAGCGCTACTGACGGCCTGACACAACATCTCTGCTCGCTGTTTTTCTTGCTCATTGCCCCACGGAATGTAAACATTGAAGCCACCACCCATGGCTAATAAGACCAATTCTTTCCAATAAGCTTCTGGCCAATGCTTGCTTTCCCAAGTCGTCCCATGCAAAAAAACTAAATAAGGTTTGTCTAAACCAATAGGGGCGTTAAAGCTTGTTTTATCTAAGCCGTATGATAGTTCGCCCTCTATCAAATCGTAGCCCAACAGTTGAGCGAATAATTGCCGAACGCGAACAATAGCATGCTGTCCCTTAGCCACATCAACTGTTTGTTGATATGCCATGGCAGCTAACGGCTCACGACAACTTGTTTTTGATAATCCGCAACGCTTGCCGTTAGCAAAACGGGTTAAAAGCGCACTCTTAATTAAACCCTGTGCATCAATAACAAGGTCGTAATGTTGCTGCTGAATCGTTTTAATACTGGCTCGAATAGCCGCACGAGCCGCCCATGGGTTCTTACGCCAGCGACGTATTGAAACAGGAACAACCCGGTCAACACTCGAATGTAAACGCGGAATATCTTGAAATGTATCTTCCACCACCCAGTCAAACGAAACCCCTTCAATCGCTTTTGCCGCATCAGTTAACGCGGGTAAGGTATGAATAACATCACCCAGTGACGACGTTTTAATAATCAGTACTTTCATTCGCTAAGTACTCAATTAAGCCGCATCAATTAACGACTCAACTCGCTCTGGGGTAATACCACGTAAACAATCAAGATGATCCAAGGGGCACTCGCGTTTAAAACAAGGCGAGCAATCTAAGTTCAAACTAATGATGTCCGCATCGGGGTGTAAGGGAGGGGTAAAGTTTGGATCCGATGATCCATATAGTGCAATTGTTTTAATATTCAGCGCTACTGCTACGTGCATTAAGCCTGAATCATTACTCACCACCACATCGCATAAAGACATTAAGTCTAGCGCTTCAGTTAAGCTGGTTTTACCTGCAAAATCTTGGCATAAACCACCCGATAACTCATTTATTTTGGCGCTAACGGGTATATCTTTAGCTGAACCAAAGAGGTATACCTGCCAACCCTTTGCCAACGCACCTTTAGCCACTGCTGCATAATGTTCTTCAGGCCAACGTTTAGCAGGGCCATATTCTGCACCGGGGCATAAGCCCAGTACTTTTGAAGAATGATCGGCAATAGCAAATTTTGCTGCCACCTTCTCTACACTCGCAGGGTCAATCAACAAGCGAGGCTGAGGAATAATGGGTAATTTATCACTGGGTTCAAAGGCTAAGGCGACAAAGCGTTGAACAGTTTTTGTTAGAAAAAGTTTATCCAGTTTTCGAGAGTTATTTAATAAGCCCCAACGCATTTCACCCAAATACCCGGTACGCTTTGTAACATTCGCATAATAAGGCGTTAGTGCTGACTTCCATGAATTAGGCAGCACGATAGACTCATCATACCCCTCAGCGATTAAGCTTTTACCTAAGGCTTTTCGGGCTTTAAAGTCAAACTGCCCATGCCCAAGCGGCATAACAATCGCTTTACGTACTTCGGGCATACGCTCAATGAGTGCCAACGACCACTCAGGGGCCAACACATCAATTGAGCAATTTTTGTGTCGCTGCTTGAGCGCCATAAATAAACTTTGCGCCATCACCATATCGCCGACCCATGAAGGGCCGACAATCAGTATTCGATAAACTGTCGAGGTCAATTAAAATTTAAACCTGTGTGAGCCAATCACTGTGCTCAGGCGAGCGACCATGAACGGCATCAAAGTAAAGTGTTTGTAAGCGCTCAGTAATCGGCCCACGACCACCATTACCAATGGTACGGTCATCCACTTCACGAATTGGTGTTACCTCTGCTGCCGTACCGGTAAAGAATGCCTCATCGGCTACGTACACTTCATCACGAGTAATTCTTTTTTCAACCACCTCTAAGTTACATTCCTCGGCCAATTGAAAAATGGTATCACGCGTGATGCCTTCTAATGCTGAGGTAAGGTCTGGGGTTATTAGTTTCCCATTGCGAACAAGGAATATATTTTCACCACTGCCTTCTGCAACAAACCCTTCATGGTCTAACAGCATAGCTTCGTCATAGCCACAAGAAATAGCTTCTTGCAGCGCCAAAATAGAGTTCATGTAATTACCATTTGCCTTGGCTTTACACATAACACTGTTTACATGGTTACGCGTATAAGACGAGGTACGAATCCTAATGCCTTTTTCAATTCCATCTTCGCCCAAGTATTTACCCCACTCCCAGGCTGCTACCATGACATGTACTTTTAAGCTATCCGCTCGAATACCCATTCCCTCTGAACCATAAAAGCACATTGGCCGTAAATAGGCCGACTTTAAATTATTTTTTGCTACTGCCTCACGTTGTACTTGGTTGAGCACTTCTTTATCGTAAGGAATTTTCATATTTAAAATATGAGCCGAGCGAAATAGGCGGTTGGTATGATCTTGCAGCCTAAAAATAGCTGTCCCGTCATTTGTTTCATAGGCTCGAGTTCCCTCGAAAACACCCATTCCATAATGTAACGTATGAGTTAGAACATGGACTTTAGCCTCACGCCAATCAACCCATTCACCATCTAACCAGATGACGCCATCTCTGTCATCCATTCCCATATTCGACTCCCCTTTATGTATGTGAAACTAAATGTAAAACATTTAGCCCTTTAAATTGTTTTTTTCAGACGATGCTAAGCAACAAAACACATTGCCAGCCAAGCGTTAGCTTAAATATATTGAGCACGAAACCAGCCCAGTTACCCACATTATGTCAATCAAGCCGTCTGTTTGCATTGCTAACACCCATAAAACACTTGCTGTGCTAAACCGCACGTCTTAATAGTTAGAATTGTACAATAAAGTCCCCAGCCACAGTACTGCCAACAACACCTTTTAAAGGGAAACCATGAAATAGTAATTTCTTTTAGATGCCCTAAGTTATAAGTAAGCCACGACAAAACCTGCTTTATTTACGTAATATTAAGGTCTATTGATTTAAAAAAGGGGAGCGCCATGAGCCTTCTATTTGAAGTACTCTAGCGCATCAACAGTAGGGCATTCAGGTTAGTATAAATCGGCATGTCCATAATAAACGGGAGCGCTGCCTGGTTTTAACAGCCCATCTAGAATGTTTGATGCCTTTAACTTTGTATCCATGTCAAAATAAATCAACATGTTTCTCGATAATACATAGTCAAAACGGCCTATTTTTTTAAACTCAGGCTCAAATAAATTACACGCGTTAAAGGTAACGCACGATTTAACGACTGCATTTAAATGAAACTTATCACCCTGTTTTAAAAAATACTTATTCACTAAGTGGGTCGGCATTTTACTGACATCCCGTGCATTATAAACACCCTCTTTCGCACGTTGTAAGGCTGATGTATCAATATCCACTCCAAGCAAATTAAACCGAGTCATAGCAGCACCTGCTTCCAGTAGTGCAATGGCAATACTATATGGCTCTTCACCAGTAGCACAAGGCATACATAAAATATCAACCCTATCGACTCGTTCACATACTTTAGTGACTAATGCTTCTATTTGCTCAAACTCTCGATAAAAATAAGTCTCATTAGTCGTTACGTAATTCACTAACTCTTGCCGTAATGTGGCATCTAACTCAACTTTTTCTATACATTCATGAAAGGTATTAATGCCTCTCTGCTGACAAAAACTCTTTAATTTGCTTTGAAAAATGGTTCGCTGTTTTTCGAACGTTATCCCGGTGATCTGTTTAACATAGTCAAGAATCACCTGAATATTCTCGAAATTCTGCAGCCTACAATTTAATTCTGGCTCAAGTAATGGTTTTTTATTATTTTTAAATAGTCCGAACACTTTAGCGGCCTAGCAATTTTATGCTTTGAATAATATCCCCTAAGCTTTTAACTAAAATATTACTCACCAGCAGCTTAGCTTGAAGTGGCATGCCGTAGACTATCGCTGTTGCTTCACTTTCGGCTATACAAGACGCACCCTTATCAGATAGTGCTTTAATTCCTTTCGCGCCATCGTCACCCACACCTGTTAACAAAAAAGCAGTTACGCCATGGGTGGTTGTTAAAAGGGCGGCTGATTCAAATAGGCTGTCGATATCAGGGTTATATCGCTCCATTTCATGTTCTTTTTGTATAAATGTCAGTCCTAATTCTGACGACTTCAACCGTGTTAGTAATGAACATATGTAAACATGCCCTGACAAAATGGCTAGCTGATCAGTAACCGCCATTACATTTATATCACTGACATGCTGCAATTGACTCACAAAACTGTGAATATACTGGTCCCCCATATGTTGCGCAATAATGATTGCGGCTGAAAAATTAGCCGGCAGGGCCTGAATGATTTTCTGTATATGTCCAGGACCACCGGTAGAGGCACCAATAAGGATTATTTCTTTAGGTTCTGAACGTTTCAAGCTGTGCGTTTAAATTTTCGGTCATTGAATTAAGGTGCTCTGCTGCCGACGCTATTTCTTCGACGCTACGTGCATTAGTGGATGAAATAGCATTAATTTCCCCGATTTTATCAACAATAGAAGTAACTTTCCCCCCTGTCATTTCAAAGTCCCCAACGGTTCTATCACTAATCTTCGTAGCATTTTCCACAATAAGTACGGTTTCATTAATGCTGCTATCAACCGTATTGGCAATATTAGATAGTTCCTGAATATCAGCAGAGCCAACATCCATCTCTCTGCGAACATTTTCAATAGAACTAATTAATAAACTAATCGTTTCATTGATTTTACCCAAGCTTGATTGTGTATGACCCGCTAATCCACGCACCTCATCGGCCACTACCGCAAAACCTCGACCATGCTCACCGGCACGTGCAGCCTCAATGGCGGCATTTAAAGCCAGCAGATTTGTTTGTTCAGCAATATTTGAAATCACCTCCAGCACACTTTTAACCTCCGATGTTTCATCGTGCAACTTTGCAACATCTTGAGCTAACGCTTGCTCCCTATCGGCTGATGCTTGCACGTTCCCTGTCAGACGCACAATTTCATCTCTTGCTTCCAACAGCTTACTATTAGCAATCAACATTTCCTCTTTACTGGCCTGCGCGTCAATGATTGAGTTATTAATTTCTTCATTAATCAGCGCCGCTTCATTACTTGCCTCATTAATAATGCCAACAGATTTTTCGACATGACTCCCCACCCCTAATGAGCTCGTTGACAGTTCATGCGCAATAGATGCATTTTCTGTTGATGAGCTTTTAGCAGTATTAATCAGTGCTTGAAGCGCCCCTAACAGGCCGTTCACACTATCAGCCATTTCACTTAGCTCTTTAGGCACATCATTATCCAGCGTCTGGGTAATGTCTTTATTCATTGCAATATCTGACAACTTGTTTTTAAACATCTCTAATGGTTTCGTCACAGCCATTTTTATTACCAATAGCGCCACCAGAACAAACACAATCAATAGCGTAGTGGCCGTTATAAGAATGGATTGCCGGATACCATTAGGAACAATCATGACTTCTGCTTCATCAATTTCTGACAAAATAGCCCAGCGAATATCGTCACTAATGCTCACGGTTGAGTAAGACGACAGCACAGGGTTGCCATTATAATCGGTGACTATTTCTGTGTTATTGGCTCCTGCCAAAGCGCGTCGAGAGGCATCTGTATCTACAGACCCTAGGGTAGGGTTAGCAAAGGAAGCTTGCAACGTATGGTTCACAGGGTCAAGAAAACTATCACTTCGCATGAGTTTATCTGCACCCACAAGGTAGTCTTCCTGTGATTCGCCATAACCTTCTCGAAAGACCATTATTTTATTAATGTCTTTATCCGATAGCTGCATAACCAACACGCCTACAATATCCCCATCTCGCTGAATAGGGCTACCAACAAACATCGCCGGCTCATTATTGCTAGGCCCATACGGCTTCATATCCACAAAGGTTGTTCGTTTGTTTTCCAGTGTTTTTCGCCAAACTTCACCCAGCCCACTGCCTCTTAACGAGCCTACTCTTAAATTTGCACCATGATCAGACTCTTTAGCGACAGAGTACATGACATGCCCATTTTTTTTAGTGATGATAAAAATATCGTAATACCCTTTACTGTCCATGTAATGGCGAAAATAAGCCTCACTACCCTTGATCATATCCTTTACTTCTTTCCGATCGACAGGAAAAGGACCATTGTCAGCGACATTTAGACCACTTGACACGTACCTTAAACCGTTAAACAAGTCCAAGGTGTTCAATGACTCCCTCAATAGCTCTATATCACTCTTTTTTTGCTCAAAGTATTTTTCAATTTGGCTCTTTTTAATGTCTCGTGAAGAGGTGAGTCGTTCATATGAGTTTTTAACAAGTGTGTCTGTTATTTCTTGTGATGATAGGTAGCCAATGAGACTAGCCAGTAAAACAAGAGAGCCGACTACTAGTGCTAGAACCTGAACCTTTAGTGAAATTTTATTCATGTTTATACCGAATACCTTTATTAATTATAATTATAAGGGTGTCACTCTCTACATCAACCTGCTAATCAGTGTATTAAGCCCTACGTCCAGTCAAATTAAGTTTAGCTGAACCAATCTAAGTGTAGCTCAACTTCTTACTCATGCTGCCCTTCTGTTACTTCATCGGCTACAGGACAAAAACCTGTAGTATTAACCCGTTAAAATTTGACCTAGAGACCCTCACAAAGAAAAGGGTTTTGCTGACCTTAAATTATTATCACCGGCTTCAACTCGCCAATTAAGCGCAGATAAAAGCATCAATCATAAGCAGCACCCTCAAGTTCCCCCAAAGACAACTGTAAGCTTTGCACCGTTAACATGCATTTTCTAGCAATGGTTATCTTATAAATAAAAAAACCAGCTGAAAGCAGCTGGCATTTGTTAAGTCATACTAGCAACTTATAACGGCGGGCCTCCTCTGTCAGCCCATGCTTTCAAGTCCCAATACTCTCGCCACTGGCTAATTTTACCTTCATCGTCAAACTCAAAAATACCCAGTACAGGTAATTTCTCAATCGATGAGCCATTGAGTAAACCAAAGGTATCGACACGCTCAGTAACCACACATTGATCATTCGCCACTAGCTTCAAAATATCAAAATGACATGCATTACTGATTTTGAAGAATCCCTCAATAAATGCCTTAATCTGTTGCTGACCAGTTAAAGGCTTCAGAGGCATATTATGGTAGACAGCATTCTGACTCATTAGCCCTAAGATACCGGCCACATCTAAATTGTCCCAAGCAGAGCAGAATGCCCTAACTGTTTTCTCATGTTGAGTGGCTGACATATCCTCTCCTTTTCACCTTAGCGGTTGCTATCAATTGTTTTAATAACACGGTACGCACCATGGAAAGTGGGAATGGCAACATTATTTTCTTTTGCCGCTTCAATTAGTGGTAAGAATATAGCATCGGCCTCTGTTACTTTCCCATTTAACAAGTCTTCATGCATGGACGTTCGAATACCCCTGGGTAGCGACTTCATGTGCTCCCCAAGGTCAAGGCAGACTTGAACTGCTTCTTCAAATCTAGACTGATCCAGGGTTTTAAGGAAGGAAAAAGGCGCATAAAAGTCTTGTGGTATGTAGCCCTTTGACTTATAGATATTGATCAACTCTTTAGCGATCGTAACATAGTGCTCAGCCCCCTCACGTATTGAAATTCCATCCGCATAATCTAAGGCAGGGAAAGCACTTAACGTGCTAGCAGCCCAAGCAGATGCGCCTGATACTTGCACAGCCTTTTCCCATAAAACATGATTAATGTCTTCGACCGATTCTGATTTTAAATTAGCTTCAGTAAAGGCTGTCGCTAACGTTTCTGTTCGCTCGCTACTTCCACCATTCAGCTCGCCAAAAAAGGCTGTTGTTGGCGCCGTCACATGGTTATTCACCTTACCAGGCTCTAGTAGAGTTCCACCTTCAATTGTTGATCCGCCAATGACTTTTTGCTCACCAAAGTGCTTAATCAAAAGCGCCTCTTTACCCACTCCATTTTGCATGGTTAAAGCACATTTTGTCTGGTCGACTAACACCGCGGCATCCTTTAGCGCAGCAGGCGCGTCCTTAGCTTTAGTTAGCAGAATGTAGTAATCAACTTCACCCTTAACTTGAGCTGGCATGGTAACAGCCTGCAAATTATCTTTGATCAACATATCACCTAAGCGACCAACCACTTGGAGACCCGTTGTGTTAATCACATCGGCGTGCGCCTGCCGACTTATTAACGTTACTCGGTGCCCTAATTTGGCCAAATAGCCACCTATTACAGAGCCCAGGCCTCCCGCACCATGGATGCATATATGCAATTCTTTCCCCGTCATGCTTAACTTACCCCTAGTTCTTTTAGCGTTGATTGAATACGGGCTTTTAATGCTGGCGTACATTGCTCAATCGGTGGGCGAATGGGCCCCGCTTTCAAGCCAATCTCTTCAAACCATGCTTTCATACTGGCTAAGGCACTAGCATAGGTAAATGTTTGAACCACATCCCAAATAAAGACTTCATTATAAAATTCTCGAATATCGTTAAGCTGTGCACTCACTTGATAGGCCTCTTCCCACTTACCTGCTGCTGACAATGCCATATAATCTTTAACTATATGACGTTTCTTACCATACAAAATATAAGACAGCTCACCAAATACTGTTTGCCCACCTTTTCGTAAATCATCACAAAAAACAGATTCAAATGGATCGGCCACAATAAAGTCAGGGCGAATAATACTACGTATTTTCAGTGTTTCCACTCGGTTCATCACACCTTGTTTTGTTCCAACCACAGTATCAAGGTCAGCCAAACGCTGCATTAAGTCCCAGCCTAGTACTTTGCCCGAAACAGGTGTTCTGTATAGAACAACCGCTAAATCTGAGCTATCGGTGATAAATTTAAACCAGTTGTAAATTTCATCATCACTTTTAAGTTGAACGACTGGGTTAATAACTTCAACCCCATCATACCCAAGCGTTTCCAAGCGCTTCATCTTCTCAATGGTTTGGTACGCACTGGGGTCCAATAGTATTGAAAATAGTGGGATACGCCCATTAACAGCTTCGGCAACTACTTCATGATAACGATACCATTCATCTAGCGTGGCATTCCAGCACTCGGCAATAAAGCCACCCACAACTAAGCCATCCACACCCATGTCAATGAATGCTTCGATATTCTCACGAATACCTTCCTCATCAAACGTAAAGTCATCATTCATTGGTGAAATAGGACACATAAATAAGCCCTTAATATGTTCATTCGCCCACTGTTTAGCTGTCTCTCTTGTGTAATCCATCGCTTTCTCCTGTTGAGTATTTATTATTTTTTTTATAGTACCTTCACAATAGCTGCTGCTAATGATTCTGTTGTCGCGTTACCCCCCATATCTGGGGTAAGGCTATTTTTATTTTGTAAGACCTGCTCTATCGCCTGAACAATTCTATCGGCTGCTTCTTGCTCACCTAAATGTTCTAGCATCATGGCGCCTGACCATATTTGACCAATCGGGTTAGCGATGCCCTTACCTGCAATATCTGGCGCCGAGCCATGAACCGGCTCAAACATAGATGGGTAATCCCCTTCTGGGTTAATATTTGCCGATGGTGCAATGCCTATCGTGCCGGCTATAGCTGGGCCTAAATCCGATAAAATATCGCCAAATAGGTTGCTACCTACCACGACATCAAACCAATCTGGGTGCAAAACAAAATTGGCTGCTAAAATATCAATATGGTATTGGTCAACACTTATATCAGGGTACTGTTTAGATAGGTCTGCAAAACGCTCATCCCAAAATGGCATGGTATGCAAAACACCATTAGACTTTGTTGCGGAGGTCAAATGCTTCTTATCACGCGTCATTGCTAATTCAAAGGCATACTTCATTACCCGGTCAACACCGCGACGAGTAAACACATCTGTTTTCACCACCGTTTCAAAAGCTGTTCCTTCATTTTGTCGACCACCAATGGACGAATACTCGCCTTCACTGTTTTCTCGGACCACATAAAAATCGATATCTTTTGCTGTACGACCTGCCAAAGGAGAGCTAACTCCTTTTAACAAGCGGATCGGCCGTAAATTAATGTATTGGTCAAATGAACGTCGAATAGGGATCAGTAAACCCCATAAAGAAACATGATCAGGAACGCCAGGGAAACCAACAGCGCCCAAGTAAATAGCATCCGAATTCCTCAACTGCTCTATTCCATCATCAGGCATCATTTTACCTGTTTCATGGTACGTTTCGCAGCTCCAAGGATAATCGGTAAAGCTCAACTTAAAACCATGTTCATTTGCTACTGTCTGCAACACACTCACGCCAGCAGGCACCACTTCTTTACCTATTCCATCTCCAGGAATAACGGCAATTTTATAATCCTTCAAAATCCCCCCTTGCTTTTCTATTTTTTTTATTAGTATTATTAACGTCTTATATTTGATAAATCAATAAAAATATTATGAATATTAGTAACCAGAGTCTTTTCCGGCAGCAAGCCTTTATAAACGGGCAATGGGTTGATGCAAGTGACCGCCAAACGATGCCTATTTACAACCCATCTACCCAACAATTAATAGGACACGTTCCCGTTATAACGGCTCGGCAGACTCAAGAAACTATTAGCTTCGCTCAAGCAGCGTGGGCAAGCTGGCGAGACAAACCTGCAAAAGAACGTTCAAGCGTCTTACGCCGCTGGTTTGAGCTGATTATTGAAAACCAAGATGACCTTGCAACTATTATTACCTTAGAACAAGGCAAACCCCTAAATGAAGCCAGGGGCGAGATTATTTATGGCTCGACCTTTGTCGAGTGGTTTGCTGAAGAAGCAAAACGTGTTTATGGCGACACCATTCCTGCACCCAGCGCAGATAAAAAAATAATTGTCATTAAGCAGGCCATCGGTGTCGTTGCCGCCATTACTCCTTGGAACTTCCCCAATGCAATGATTACCCGAAAATGCGCACCAGCCTTAGCGGCTGGCTGTCCTGTTATAGTGAAGCCTGCCCCAGAAACTCCTTTTTCGGCCTTAGCACTCGCTGAACTGGGACAGCAGGCGGGTCTGCCCGATGGTATTTTAAATGTTATTACGGGGGACGCACAGGTTATTGGTGCTGAGCTAACTGCTAGCCCTACCGTACGGAAACTATCCTTCACTGGCTCGACTAAGGTGGGGAAAATACTGATGCGCCAGTGTGCTGATACCGTTAAAAAGTTAAGCTTAGAATTAGGTGGCAATGCTCCGTTTATTGTCTTCGATGATGCCGACTTAGATGCCGCTGTTGAAGGTGCAATGGCCAGTAAATTCAGAAACACGGGGCAAACCTGTGTGTGTGCCAACCGTATTTTAGTCCAAGATGGTGTATACGATGCCTTTGCAAAAAAGCTGACCTGTCGCGTGGCTAAAATGGTGGTAGCTGATGGTCTATCTGAACATGCCGAACAAGGGCCACTCATTAATTCAGCAGCCTTAGTTAAAGTACAAGCTCACCTTGATAATGCCCTTGAGCTTGGCGCTACCATCTTAACAGGTGGCCAGTCCCATGTTTTAGGTGGTCTATTCTTCCAGCCTACTGTGCTTAGCCATGTCAATGAAACCATGCAAATAAGTCATGAGGAGACCTTTGGCCCTATTGCTCCCTTATACCGTTTTAGTACCGATCAGGACGCCATTGATATGGCCAACAACACACCGTTTGGTTTAGCCGCTTACTTTTATTCGCAAAATATTAAACGTGTATGGCACGTTGCAGAAGCACTTGAGGTTGGTATTGTGGGTATTAATGCAGGCATTGTCTCTTCCGAAGTCGCGCCATTTGGCGGCATCAAAGAGTCGGGTATTGGTCGAGAAGGCTCCAAGTACGGCGTTGATGAATTTGTGGAAATGAAATATCTTTGCCTAGGTGAAATGTAGCAGGCTACTTTAATCCTATCAGATTAAACTCTACCCCAGGTAACCGTTAATAAAGCATTAACGGTTACCTGTCTTTATTCATCAGGTACTCGCTGAATTTGCCTGCCTCCGCATGTTTATGTTCACTCAAGGTATTATTTACTGCATTAACATGTACCCCTTTAGCCTGTTTCTAAATTTTAATTAAGTAAAAAACTTACCAACTTGATACGTTATGATGAAGCCTTTATTTAAGATGCACAAACATGCCAGTCGTCTATGAGCACACTGATTGAAGTCAACCACTTAACACGTCAATTTTCAGGACATTACGCTGTTAATGATGTGAGCTTTTCCCTTAACAAAGGCGAGGTACTCGGCTTTCTTGGCCCCAACGGTGCTGGAAAATCCACCACTATGAAGATGATTTGTGGAAACTTAACACCGACAGCAGGCGAGATTAAAATTGGTGGCTATGACATCATCGACCAGCCTAAATTAGCAAAAGCTGAACTGGGGTTTTTACCAGAAACACTCCCTCTTTATCCCGATTTAACCGTTGACGAGTTTTTAATCTATTGCGCCAAGTTACACGGTTTAAGAAAAAATGCGATCAAAAAGGCGCTGGAGCTATCCAAAGGAAAATGCGGACTAATGGGCATGGGCTTACGATTAATTAGCCACCTATCCAAGGGGTATCAGCAGCGTGTTGGTATTGCCCAGGCTATCCTTCATAACCCAGCCGTTATCATCCTAGACGAGCCAACCGTCGGCTTAGACCCCATTCAAATGCTACAAATCAGGCAGCTCATCCTAGAACTGGGACAACAACATAGTGTCATTTTATCAACCCATATTCTGCCTGAAGTACAACAATCTTGTAACCGAGTGCAAATCATTCATCATGGGAAATTAGTGTTAAATGAAAGCATTGAGGGCTTATCAAAAAAAATGAGCTCTTCAAGCCTAATTGCTCGCTTTCGCCAACAGCCCAACGAATCGATATTAGCAGAGCTCCCGCACATTGATTCTTTAGAAAAAATTGAGGATGTTAAAGCCTACCTTTATCGGCTTCATCATAAGCAAGGTAGTGATATTGCAGAGACCGTTGCCCAATTAGCCGTTAATGAGGGCTGGGGGTTAATGGAGCTTTACCCAGAAAAACATGATATGGAACATATCTTTCTTTCAATTACTAAAGAGTTAACGACTTAATGGATAGCTTTGTTATTGCTGGCCGCGAGTTTCGCAGTCTATTCTTATCCCCGCTTGCATGGACAATACTTGGGGTTTCTCAACTTATTTTAGCCTATATGTTTCTCACCCAAATTGACTATTACTTAGGCATTCAGGCAAAACTAATTGGCGTTGTAGGCGCACCGGGTATCACTGACTTAATCGTTGCACCTTTATTTGGTAATGCTGCGGTTATCTTGCTGCTTATCACCCCACTTTTAACCATGCGCGTTATTAGCGATGAGCGGCGCAATAAAACTCTCAGCCTATTATTGTCTGCCCCCATTCATATTCGGGATATTGTACTTGGTAAATTTCTTGCTATTTATGCCTTCCTACTGATTCTTTTAATTACTATCACGTTAATGCCTCTGTCCTTACTGACACTTAGTGAACTGGATATTGGGAAATTAGCTGCCTGCTTCTTGGCCATGAGCCTATTAATGGCTGCCTTTAGTGCCTTAGGCCTTTATATGTCAGCCATTTCTTCTCAACCAACTGTTGCCGCCGTATCCAGCTTTGGTGCGTTACTGTTACTTTGGATTATTGATTGGGCGAATAGCGCTGGCAATAGTTTGCTCAGTTATTTGTCCATTATGCGACACTTCGAAAACCTGTTAAGAGGCTTGATCAGCAGTACTGATATCATTTATTTCATTTTATTTACAGGTGGTTTTTTAATCCTTAGCATCCGCCGACTTGATAACGACCGTTTACAAAAATGACTATATCCAAAAAAATCCACCAGCTTATTCGGCTACAAAACATCCTATTCACGGTTCTTTTCATCTGTAGCCTTAGCCTTTTAGCATGGTTAAGTACGCAATACCGTACGCATTTCGACTGGACAGCTAATAATAGGAATTCATTATCCCAACCGAGTGTATTACTTCTTAAAAAGCTTAAGCAGCCTATTGAGGTACATGCTTACAGTTCTGACAACGAACTACTGCGCCGCCAAATCTCTGTCCTTATCGACAAATATCAGCACCATAAAGCTGATATATCACTTAGCTATACCAACCCAGATTTACGCCCAGATAAAGCACGTGAAGAAGGCATTACTGCCGATGGTGAGCTTGTTCTTTATTATAACGGGCAGCGTGAATCCATCAAACGTTTAGATGAGCAGTCACTAAGCAATGCCTTACAACGGCTAAGCAATAGCCAGCAACGGTGGGTCGTTTTTTTACAAGGCCATGGTGAGCGAGACCCTAATGGTAAAGCTAATTTTGATTATTCAATTTTTCAAAGCGAGCTTAAAAACAAAGGCATTAACAGTCAAACCATTAACTTAGTTAATACCCCCAGCATTCCATTGAATACCTCGTTGTTAGTCATTGCTGATCCGAAGTCAGCCTTTTTAGAGGGTGAAATTAAGCTCATTAATGACTATATAAGCACATCACGCCCAATACTTCTGCTGGGTGAACCACGCCAAAACCAGTCTATTGCTACACTTGCCTCCTTGTTCGGCATACACTTTTTACCCGGAACAGTCGTTGATGCAACAACACAAATGTTTGCCATTGAAGACCCTACTTTTGCGTTGGTTACCCAATACTCCGACCATGTATCGACTCGCCACTTACAAACCATGAGTTTATTTCCCGGTACTGCTGGGCTCAGTATCAATAACAATACGCCTTATACCGCCACCGCTTTTTTATCAACGCTTGAGCGTTCATGGACAGAAACTGGCAATATTGAAGGCCAAATACAATTTGATAGCGATACTGATGAGCAACAAGGCCCTATCACTATCGGCTATGCACTTAGCCGTAGTATGCAAGACCAGCAACAACGTATAGCCGTTATTGGTGACTCAGATTTTTTAAGCAATGCTTTTCTTGGAAACGGTGCCAACTTGGACCTTGGCCTAAGCTTAATTCGCTGGTTGAATCATGACGATAGTCTTATTGATATTCCTGCCAAAACGGCTGGAGACGTTCATTTGAACATTTCCCAAACATGGTCCATTGTCTTTGGCTTAGGTTTTTTAATTGGCTTACCGATATTATTTATTGCTAGCGGCCTTATTATTTGGCTAAAGCGTAAACAGAGCTGAGTTCACTGCATGAGAAACCGCCTTATTATTAATGCCATATTGGCCAGTGTATTAATCACCCTAGGCTTCATTATTGCCTTAAAGCCTAACGATACGACTCCCCCTGCCCTCATTGCCATTAATAGTCATGATATAAAGACCATTACCATTAATCGAAAAGGTAATGATTCTCTTCATTTCTCAATAGACAATGGACACTGGGTTATTGACCAGCCTATTCAAGCCCCTGCACTTGTTGGAAAAATAGAGCGGCTCCTTAAAATTGCTCAAATTAAGCCACCTGTCAGTTACCCATTAGAGACCATTTCACTTGAAGGCTTCGGCTTATTAGACCCAAAGGTTAATCTCCAGTTTAACAACTTTAATTTAAATATAGGCCTCACTGAAAACATCCATTCTAGACGCTACGTTAGTGATAATCAGCAACTTTACTTACTGGATGATACCTTTATACACCACCTTACAGCACCTCTAAGTGCCTATATAGACACTCGATTACTCCCTAACAACATTCAAATAGTGCGTTTACAAACCCCTTCATTAGACCTTCAGCAAATACACGACCATAGTTGGATAAACAAGCAAACACCTAACGATGAGATCTCGGCAGACTCTATCCAAATATTATTTGATGAGTGGCGTTTTGCACGGGCTATTAAGGTAACGCCTCAATTGCAAAAAGTTACCGGCAAACCCATTATCATAACGTTGAGTGATCAGAGTCGTTTGGAGTTCACCCTAATACAGGGTGAAAAAACCATGACTCTTATTTCAAGCAAAAATAAACTGGCTTACACTTTTAGCCACCATAAATACCTTAAAATGACCACCCTTCCAACATTAAATCCTAACGATGCCTGAGCTACCAGAAGTTGAAACGACGCGTCGAGGCATTGCCCCTCATATTGAAGGACAGCAGGTTGACACAGTCACTGTTCGCCATCCTACGTTACGCTGGCCTGTTAGCCCTGAGGTGGAAAGCTTGCTGCCGGGCTTAACCATTAAGAAGGTTAAGCGCCGGGCAAAATACCTCTTGCTTGAAACGGACAGTGGCACCTTAATTATTCATTTAGGTATGTCCGGCAGCTTACGCATTGTTGATCCCCACACACCTGCTGAAAAGCATGAGCACATTGATATAGTTTTAAAGAACAAGCGGTGCTTACGCTATAAAGACCCTAGGCGATTTGGTTGTTTCTTATGGACTGACCTGCCGGTACAGCAACATAAATTGATTGCACACTTAGGGCCAGAACCCTTATCAGATTTATTTGATATTGAGTATTTTTACCATAAAGCACAACTCAGAAAGGTTCCTATTAAAACGTTTATTATGGATGGTAAAGTCGTTGTTGGTGTCGGCAATATTTATGCTTGTGAAGCACTCTTCTCATCAGGTATTCATCCTCAACGGGGCGCTAACCATATTTCAAAGAAACGTCTACAGGTTTTATTGAATGACATTAAACTTGTTTTAGCGCGTGCTATACAACAAGGCGGTACCACTCTAAAAGATTTTGTTAATAGCGACGGTCAGCCAGGGTACTTTCAACAAACGTTGAATGTCTATGGTCAAAAAAATCAGCCTTGCAGTGTCTGTCAGTCTCAAATCAAACAGATTGTTATTGCTCAACGCTCCAGTTTCTACTGCCCAAACTGCCAGCATTAACAGCAAACTACTCTAGAGTTTCAGGTCTAATTCTTATAGAGTATCTTTAAAGGAGAGATGTATTGCTTAATGTGAAAAACAAGTTTGTTCGGCAGCTAATAGGTAGCGTCATTGACCTACTGCCTATTTTTGCGGTTATTTTCGTTTTCCAGATTTTGGTGCTGCGTCAACCCGTTCCTAATATTGCAGATATTGCTATTGGCACTGCATTTGTTGTATTAGGTCTAACTCTATTTATTCAAGGCTTAGAAAAAAGCCTTTTCCCCGTTGGCGAACATATGGCGTACGCCTTTGCTAAAAAGGGCAGTCTATTTTGGCTGCTTTTATTTGCCTTTGCACTGGGTTTCGGCACCACGGCTGCTGAGCCTGCGCTCATTGCTGTTGCCGATGAAGCTGCTCGCATAGCCGCAGAAGGTGGCATGATTCATTCATCAGACGCTGCCAAGTCAGACTATGCACTTGGTTTAAGGTTTACCGTAGCAGCCTCGGTCGGTGCAGCCATTTTAGTGGGGGTCTTAAGGATTATTCGAGGCTGGCCGCTACACTACCTTATTATTCCTGGCTATATTGGTGTCGTAGTGATGACTTTCTTTGCACCTGATGAGATTATTGGCATTGCTTATGATTCTGGCGGCGTCACAACATCAACCATCACCGTTCCTTTGGTAACAGCATTGGGTGTAGGCTTGGCTTCCGCCATTCAAGGGCGCAATCCTATGACCGATGGCTTTGGCTTAATTGCCTTTGCCTCACTTACTCCGATGATTTTTGTTATGGCCTATGGAATGATTATATGAGCACTTGGCTAACTGAGGTTCTTTCTGTTTTTTTAGCGACCTTACGTGATGTTGCGCCTATCGTCTTTGTGATTGTCTTCTTTCAATTGGTTGTAATTCGACGTCCGTTTGCTCACTTAAAAAACCTTATTATTGGCATGGCATACGTCATCCTTGGCATCACCTTTTTTCTAGTCGGCTTGGATAAAGCACTTTTCCCACTTGGCACGGTTATGGCCGAGCAATTGACCAGTGCTGACTTTATAAACCCCAGTACCGACCAGTCTACCTCTATCGCTTGGCAAGACTATATTTGGGTATACGTTTTTGGTGCTTGTATTGGCTTTGCAACCACATTGGCCGAACCATCGCTTATTGCTGTTGCGATAAAAGCCAGTCAAATATCGGCTGGTGCTATTAATGCTTGGTACCTTCGAATAGCCGTATCAATTGGCGTAGCCTTTGGCATTGCTCTTGGCACCTATCGAATTGTTAGCGGTACAGAGTTATACCTTTATATTATTGCTGGCTATATTGTCGTGATTATCCAAACCCTTTTTGCACCCAAACTTATTATTGGGCTTGCCTATGACTCGGGTGGTGTTACTACCTCCACCGTAACGGTTCCTTTAGTCACGGCTTTAGGCATTGGTCTGGCAAGCTCTATTCCTGGTCGAAACCCGTTAATGGATGGTTTTGGGCTTATTGCCTTTGCCAGCCTCTTCCCTATTATCGCTGTACTCGCTTATGCTCAATTAACTGAGTGGCTTTCACGACGAGCAACAAACGAACCTTCTCAAAAGGAGAATTAGAATGCATTTTAAACTTATTTTGGTCTTTGTTGATGACTCGAAAACTGACAAAGTACTTGAGGCCGCCCGAAACTGTGGGGCAACGGGTGTCACTATCATTAACAATGCGAGAGGCGAAGGCGTTCAGAAAAAGAAAACTTTCTTCGGCCTAGATCTTGATACCCAGCGAGATGTCGTTATTTTCCTAGTTGAAAAACACTTAAGTAGGAATATTATTGAGGAGGTAGCAAAGGCAGGACGCTTTGATGAAGAACCGGGTAGCGGCATTGCACTTAAAATTGATGTTGAGGATGCTATTGGCGTCTTACACCAGGCCGAACAAATTACACCTGCAATAAAGGAAGAGTTATGAGCAAGAAAAAAATAATTAGAGTTCGGGATGTTATGAAGACTGACTTTCATACCATTGATGGTAACTGCACCATTACCGAAGCGATTCACCTTATGAAACAGAAAAAAACGTCTGTTTTATTTGTTAATAAATTCCATGAGAATGATGAGTATGGCGTGATCAATGCTGGCATTATTGCCCGCCTTGTATTAGCAGAGGAAAGGTCGCCTGACCGAGTAAACGTGTATGAGATTAATGAGAAACCTCTCATTACAGTTAGTCCAAACATGGATATTAGGTATTGTTCTCGCCTATTTGCCCGATACGACCTTATGAGGTCACCTGTTATTGAAAATGATGAAATTATTGGCGTTATAAGCCCTGTTCAATTGGTCCTTGAGGGCTTATTCGGTTTATCCGATAGCGGTTAATCGGCAATCATTTTAATCTCATTTACACCATTAATTAAACTTAGCTCTGTTCAATAGTTTCTAGTATAAGTGCCCTGTTGAGTGCCTTGAAGCGGGTCATTTACTAGGGCCGTTCTTACCTCATCAGGAATGGTAACCGTACAGCGTTTGGCCGTATCAAAAAAAACATTTGTGCTCTGTGATATTGCCAGACAGCTGTCCTTCAAAAACAAGCCGTACCCTGTGGTAATGGACTTCGTACCAAGACGAATAACTCGGGTTCCAACGTTAATAGTACCTGGGTAGTATGCTTCTTTAATATAATCAATATTGACATTAGCTAAAATAAAATCAATCGATACATGTTGTTCGCTATTTAACAAGCTACCCAAAAACATGGTACGGCCTGCTTCAATATAAGCAGCATAGGCAACATTATTTATATGCCCTAATGGGTCTTGGTCAGAAAAACGAACCGTAACATCTGTCCAAAATTGGAAGCTTTCTTTAACCGTCAGGTTAACAGAGTCACTCATTATTATTCTACTGTCATCTCTGCTAAACGTCGCTCACGCATCAACAAAAAAACAGGCACTGCAAAGGCCACGGCAACGGTCGCCGTCAGTAGGATATACACCCACCATCTAGCCATTGAAAGCCTACGCGCCTCAACAAATGACCAAACAATAAACGCGCCCCAAACAACCAGTACATCATTGGTTAAAGAGCTTGAAGCGTTGTTAATATAAGCCTGTTGAATAAAGTCACTCAGTGAGAAACCACCTTGTTCAAGCATATATTGAACATTAAAATATGACGTTAACGTGACCCCCGCTAAAGCAAATAAAGCATAGGTTATTTGACGACTTTTTGATGAATTGAGCATGAACGATCCCTTTTTTATTATTTTTATGATGATAGGTCTAACAATACGATCTTTTATTAATTCTACCAGTTAACTAAATATTTTGTTATTTATGTAAAACACGAGAGCACTGTTTAGTTTAAGCCTCATCTATAAAAAAGCCCTAATAAAAATTAGGGCTTTTAATGACGTTACAACAAGATATTCTATTACTTAGGTTTACCTTTCCCGCCCCCTTTTCCACCTTTGCTACCACCAGTAGAGGTCGATGTAACTGTCACAACCGAGGACCAGCTACTCCAAGCAGATACACCATAGGCATTAACAGCTCGCAGGCGATAGTGATAGTCCCCGCCTCCAAGTACTTCAGTGTATAGCGTGACATCATTCGGCAAACTAAACTGTGTTGAGCCCACCCATTTGTTATTTTTGGGGTGCTTACTTTGGCGTTCCAATGTATAGCCCTGCTCATTATCAACATCAAGCCAAGAAACCTCTACCGTGCCGGCTGACACCTCAATAGCATCTGGAGACATAGGTGCTGATGGTGGCTGTTCACTTCCATCGTTAACGACAACATCACCACTAGCAATATTAATGGCGCCGGTTGAATCTTTAACGCTCAAAGTGATCACATACGTGCCCGCAGACGCGTAAGTATGGCTTGGGGCCTGTGATGTAGAGCTTTGTGTATCTCCAAAGTCCCACGTCCAACTTACAATCGCGTCATCTGAATGAGAGGTGTCTGTAAATGAACACTGTAATAACTGGCAATCTGCACTAAATGACGCCTGCGCAGGGGTTCCAACAACGGCGCTACGCCACTGCGAAACTGCAAACCGCGTTTGGTTGATCGAGCGCGCATTATCCGCTGAGTCTGAATTTAAATAATAAACACCCGTTGGCACACCGTTAAAGCTTAGATCTGGGTTTGAGAAAAAGCGTTGTCGAGTACAGCCACCATCACAGTTATATGACATGATGCTGCGGAAGGTGTTATTGGTGTCTTGGAAGCCATAGGAATACGAATAAGCAACCGTACTGCCGGCATTTGCTCGATCATGGTTTGAGCCCATATTATGGCCAAGCTCATGCGCCGTAGAATAATAACCCGTCGCACAACCACTGCTGACAACACTAAAGGCCGCACTCGCGGCTTGGCTTAAATCACCAGTGTTAACATATGCAATCCCACAGTATGTTGTGTCCTCAATAAACCAACTCACCATATCCGCGCCATAACTATCACGTGCCGCATGAACCTCATCAACTATCCCATCGGTTTGGCCCCGAAGGTTATTCAAATCGGTACTAAAGTTGCCCGATGAGTTCGCCACTTCTAGAGTATGAACCAATCTAAGTTGTGTATTAATAGCACTATTATTGTAGGCTTCATTGGATTCAGCAATTGCCAATGCAATATGCGCATTAACGCCATCAATGCCACCATATTTAGCCGTTGTATCGATAGAGTAGGCCACCATGATATCAATTTGACTGCCATCATCAGAGGCTTGCGACGTTGATAAGGCTGAACTTGAGCCACTATAACTATAGGTGTCAGCCATAATGGGGTCATGCTCAGGCATTGGTTCATGAGGGCTAACCTGCACAATCACATGCACACCATTCCCCACATGCTGAAGTTTGTACACATCGTCATTCACTCTAATAACACCCGCCATTGCCAAACCATGCTGAGTTAAAATAGCGGAACTTCCATCAACACCACTCACATCGCCTTCCCAAACACCACTTCCATTAGGTTGGTTGATAAAACGCTTACGAACAATTTCCACCTGTTTCTCATTAGGCAAATCCAGCGTTAAGGCATTCGACTTAAGTGCGTGAGGGTTTACCTTTACATAATGCCCTGCAAGCGCTTGTGGCGGCAAACTGACGTGCGTAGGTACTTCACTAGCCGATGGGTTTGTGAAAACAGCCGGCACGGAAGGGCTAGCCACCGCGCTCCCCACCATAGTACAAAACAGTACGATTAAAAAACTGTGTCGATTCATATTATTTCCCTCAGATGTTTTCAGCATAACCAAGCCCTTAGTCTTCAACAAAGCGAAAGGCGTTCTTGAGGGGATTATAGAAGGTCATCGGCAAACTAAAGTGATTTAGTTGGCATTTTCAGGCGAAAAAATATCGTCAATTAATGTGAGGTAGGGGAATTGGGGGCAAAAAAACTGCACTGGTTTTTTCCCTTACGTTTAGAGGCGTACATGGCCTGATCGGCTTGTCGCATTAACCCATCGAAATCAGCATGATCGCTCGGATACAAAGCCACTCCGCAAGATGCTGTAAGACAATACGCTTGGCCGTCAATTTTATACGGGGCAGCTAACGTTTTGAGCATCCGTTCCATAATCTGTTCGCACTGATCAAGTGATTCAAATGAGCCTAATAATAGAGCAAACTCATCACCACCTTGGCGTGATACTGTGTCTTCCTCTCTAACGCACACTGCTATTCTTTTCGCGACCTCTATCAAGACTTTATCGCCAATGTCATGCCCAAAATTGTCATTAATAGGTTTAAAACTATCTAAGTCTATAAAGCATATTGCAAGCGACCTTTTGCTACGCTTACTATGTGCCACTGCCTGATTAAACCTATCCGTAAATAATGCTCGGTTAGGCAACCCTGTTAATGGGTCATAGTGCGCCAATAATTCCAACTTTTTTTGCTGCATCTTGCTATCTGTAATATCTATTATCATCGCAAGGTAATTAACTACTTCGCCCTTATCATTTAAAACTTCTGAAATGGTCTCTAAGCATGCACATAACTCCCCTCCCTTTGTTTTATTCCACACCTCTCCTCGCCAAAAACCATCAGTATCAACGGTTTTCCAGATATCTTCATAAAACGCTTCTGTGTGTCTCTCTGAACGGAGAATCCCTCTTCCTGCGTCAATTACTTCGTCACGCTGGTAGCCCATCAGCTCGGTAAACGATGGGTTAATATCAAGAATCGTTTTATCGGGGGCCGCAATAACAATGGCTTCATGTACACTGTCAAATACCTTTGTGGATAGCAGCAGCCTTTCCTCTGTCATCTTTCTAGCATTAATGTCTCGACAAATAGCATATAAGACTTTACCCGTCGGAGTAGTAACCACGGTTAAGCTCACCTCACACCAAAAGCGTTGATTAGTTTTAGTAAGGTACTCCCATTCAAAAGTAACCATTCCTTTTTCAATGACTAGAGCACGCATCTCCTGCATTAACTCAGCACTTTTCCTGCCACCAGCTTGCTGAGCTGGTGAGATATCTTTGGGCGCTTTCGTTAAAATATCTATTTTAGTGGCATAGCCTAACTGCTGGAGTACTTGTTGATTACAATCTATAAATTGAAGTGAATCTATGTTTAAAAGAAAAATGCCATTTTCAGTTTTTTCAAAAACAACCTCGTATAACTCTTTCTTTTCATTTAACTTTTTTGTTTGAATGGCCAGTTTTTGAAATGAGTTTTTAATTGTTATTTCAGATTTTTTACGCTGGGTAATGTCTGTTGATACACCTAACAAACCAGTCACTTCTCCGCTCAAACCTAGGAGTGGCTTTTTTACCGTTTCGTAATACCGCGTCTCGCCTGTTTTAGCAATAACATTACGTTCTTCAGTTTCAAGCGTTTTACCTTGGTGTAAAACAAGCGCATCATTTTTAAATACATCACTCGCCTGCTGTATTGAGAACAGTGCAGAGTCATCATGATTGATGACCTTATCTAATGAACAATTAAAAAACTCACACACTTTCTGGTTAGCATAAGTATAGCGCCCTTGCATATCCTTGGTGTACACATAAACACCCACTTCATCCAACGTTGCTTCTCGCAACATCAATTGCTTCAACAAACGACTACTTGTGCTTTCTATGGGGTCAGTCTCGCAAGCTTCATCTAGTCTTTCTTGGCTAACTAAATCAGTGACAGCCTTTTCCTTCTGTAAATGCAACACTCGCTCTGCCACATCTAAGCGAACTCGCAATTCGCTATCATCAAAGGGAAGAGAAATATAATCATTAGCACCGGCCAGCATTGCTTCGCTAGTCGAGCTAATATCAATGGGTGAACTTAAGAGTAAAACATACGTTTCAGCCATGTTTTTAGCTTGCCTACAGAGGTTAACCTGCGTAGGCACCGATAAGCCACACCCTAATATCAATATGATAGGTTTATGTGACTGCTGTAATGCAGCTAAAACCGCTTGCTGGTCACTTGCTTCAATAATCTCATAACCCCACTGCTTGGTATGTTCGACAAGCTTTGCCTGTGACTGCTTATCAGCATCAGCAATTATAATTTGCATCAATTTGTTCTCATTGAGAGCCTATTGACGGCAGATAGTTGCTCGTCGGCTTGCCTTTTGGGTAAAGCGGCATGGTAACAACAGGCTTTTTTGTGCAGCCTGTCATGGGCATTAATCATCCCGAGTATCTAGCCTAGCTTTAATGGCTAATACTAACCAGTTCTTCAGTTTAGCTGGCGTTGTTAAATCGGTCTTATCTAGTAAACTCGCTTTATCAATAATATCTCCCGATACATCAACCATTCGGCGACGTTTATCTCGGCTGATTGACTTCAAGCACGTCATGACTTCTTGCTCAAGTAAGCCAGATTGCTGCATCAACATACCAATGGCCACCCCATTCACCCGATTGTTATGTATTTTTACGTCGATATCTTGTACGCGCTGTGAGTATTTTTCGCGCTCTTCATGCCACTGCAAACCTAAGCTAAGGCTAATACTTGTGTCTGAAGCGGTTGGGAAGCCATTGAGAAAACCCACGGAATTTTTAAATGCCTCAACCGGTAATTCAGCTTCATTGGAGGCAGTAATACCAGAAATTAGGTAGGGAGTATCTGCTTGCTTAAAAAGGCTTCCACACACGGCAAGCCGGGCAATATCGACGATACAAATATCAGCCTTTAATTCACTGCCTGTTGCTTGATGACAGCAGGGGTAAAAGTGCAAATCATATCCCATCGTCAACAATTGCTCCTTTGACTGGTGAAACACTGATGCTTCAACGCCATATACATTGACGTTAATAACGCTTCGATGATACAAATAAAACTCCCAAAAAATACTATCAGTCCATTTAGTTTTTATTCGGGGCGGGGTGTTGGCCTCAATATATTTCAATGCTACAACAGCATCACGAGCAATTCAACGGGATTATTCATCAAGCATTGTTTTAAGCTCCAAATGCACTAAAAAAGGGCAACTTATATTGCTAGTTTCATATCATGCCTGTTTTAATACTCATGAATCGTCAACAAAACTACTCAACAGTCGCCAATCCTGAGCCTCTTGGATCACTGGCTGCCGTCAATACTCCTGCTTCTTTATCCCATAAAATAGCGTGCATATTTCCATAATGCCGACCAACGGGTGTTAACGTATGACCTTTCGTTTTAAGCTCTGCCATCAGCTTATCGCTAAATGCATTAGGCTCATGCTCAATAACATCAGGAAGGTACTGGTGGTGATAGCGCGGCTGACTAACCCAAGAAGCAGGCGTATGCCCTTGTTCTGCATCTAAAATAGCCAATAGCAACATGCTAATAATACGGCTACCGCCTGGGGTACCCATTAAACCGATCTTATCAGCTGTTTCAATAAAGGTTGGTGACATGCTCGATAACATTCGCTTACCAGCTTGTATGGCATTGGCTTCTCCACCCACTAAACCGTAAACATTTGGTGTACCAGGCTTAATCGAAAAATCATCCATTTCATCATTTAGCAATACACCTGTTCCAGCGGGTACAAAACCAGAACCAAAGGGGTAATTAATGGATAAGGTCGCTGCGACTCGATTGCCCGCTTTATCAAGGATTGAAAAGTGAGTGGTATCGTGGCCCTCTGAAGCATTCAGGCCTGTTAATTGACGACTTGGCGTTGCTGTATTTAGGTTAATACCCTGCGCCAAACTTTTTACATACTTCTTAGCTGTTAGTTGCTGGCTGGGCACGTTAACAAAGTCGCTATCCCCCATATGTAACGCTCGCTCACGATACGCGCGACGCATCGCCTCAACCACCACGTGGTGTTGCGTTGCTTCATCCATTGCTGTTAAGTCATATTGCTCAATAATTTGTAAGGCGATAGACAACACCAAACCACCCGATGACGGAAGTGCGGCAGAGCTAACCTTAATACCCTTATAGTCAATGACAATGGGTTCACGTTCCTTAACCGTATACCCTGCCAAATCTTGCTCGGTCCAAATCCCGCCAGCCTGCTGTACGCCAGCCACTAGTTTATTGGCCACATCACCTCGGTAAAATCCATCAAAACCCTTATTAGACAGGCTAGTTAACGTATTAGCTAAATCCGTTTGAATGATGCGTGCGCCTAGGTCAGGCGCCTTCCCTTTATCCAAAAAGATGGCGCTTGCAGCTTCGCTTGCTGCTAACACCGGCTGGCGAAACCGTGCCAAACGCTGGTAGTGTTCGTTCACCAAAAAACCATTACTTGCCAACTCTACAGATGGCTTTAAGCTCGCTGACAAACTGAGCTCACCATAATGCTCGGATAGATGCACTAATGCAGCTGGCAAGCCGGGAATACCCGCTGCCAGTGCGCCATTAACTGATGCTTTCTTATTTGCCTGCCCATTAGCATCTAAGTACATATCTCGGTGCGCGGCATTCGGTGCTACTTCTCGACCATCTATCATCACTTGCTTGCCATCGCTCGCTCGGTGTAACAACCAAAAGCCACCCCCGCCTATACCTGAACCAAATGGTTCTACCACCGCCAAGGCTGCGCTGACAGCAACTGCAGCGTCAAAGGCATTACCGCCTTGATTCAATACATCTAAACCTGCTTTTGTTGCAGCAGGGTGCGCACTAGCTACCGCTTGCCCAGGTGGCTGCGCATTTTTTGCCTGACAGCCTAAGGTTAGCAGCGGTATTAAGAATATTAAAAAAATACGGTTCATTGTAATGTCCTATTTAGCAGCCATTAATTGCTGATACTTCAGCTCTAATTGCGCTGTACTTTCTTCATGGTCTGGGTCTTTCGGAATACACTCAACGGGGCAAACCTCAACGCACTGAGGCTCATCAAAGTGACCTACACATTCGGTACATAGATTTGGGTCTATTTCATAAATTTCTTCGCCCTGAGTAATGGCGTCATTCGGGCATTCAGGTTCGCAAACATCACAATTGATGCATTCATCAGTTATTAATAAAGACATAATTAGCTTAACTTCTCCATAATAGCCTGCTCGATAATAGCAGGAACAAAATTTGATATTTTACCATGGTGCCGCGCAATGTCTCGCACCAGTGTAGATGATAAGTCGGCCCACTGAGAGTGAGTGGTTAAAAAAATAGTCTCGAGTTCTGGCATCATCTGCCTATTCATTCCCGCCATTTGGGATTCATATTCAAAGTCGGCGATGGAGCGAACACCTCGCACAATAATATTGGCATGCTGTTGACGTGCTAGATCGATTAATAGGCCGTCAAAAGCAACGACTTCAATGTGCTGATTAGCGCACAAAACTTCTTTAGCCAATTCGACTCGTTTCTGCATCTCGAAAAGGGGGCTCTTCCCTGCACTTGCCGCAACTGCTACAACCACTTTGTCAAACAGCTCTAGTGAGCGTTGAATAATATTAATATGACCATTAGTCATAGGGTCGAAAGTACCAGGGTATATTGCTATTTTACTCATACTGGTTCCCGATGATATAAATAATACGCTACTTGACCGGCTGTTTTTCGGCGGTGCTGCTGCCAATTGCTGGGTAAAAAGTCTAAGTCTAGCTTTCGCTCACATTCTAAATAAATAACGGCTTCTTCAGCTAAACAGCCACTGTCTTCTATAGACTTACAGCATTCGATAAGCTCGCCGTGCTTGAAGGGTGGGTCTAAAAAAACCACATCAAACCCCTGTGCATTATCTTTAAACTTAGTTTTCAAATAGTCCAGCGCAGTACGATGCATTAGTTGCACCGTGTCTGCGGCTAACAATTCTTTATTGTCGCGTAATGATTTAATGATTTTAGTATCACGCTCAACCATTAGAACGCTTTGCGCCCCTCTTGATGCGGCCTCAAAACCTAAAGCGCCACTGCCCGCATATAAGTCTAAGCAGCGTGCATTTATTAGGTAGCCTTGCAGCCAATTAAACAAGGTCTCCCTAATGGGGTCGGTTGTTGGGCGTAACCCGTCAATACTTGGAAAGTCTATTTTCCGGCCACCCCATTGCCCACCAATGATTCTTACTCGATTTTGCTTACCTGACATTACTTCTTTTCACCTGTTATTTGCCCAACTGTTACCATCACCATTTCATCAACAGCAAGTCTTCGCTGAAATGCTCCTTTAATTTGCTCCACAGTCACCGCATCAATATTTTTCAAGTAGGTATTCAAATAACTTAACGGTGTATCGCTGGCAACAATACTTACCACACTGCCCAGTAGTTTTTTATTGCTGTCTAAACGTAGTGCAAAGCCACCGCTAATATTTTTCTTAGCGGCTATCAGTTCTTGTTCCGTTGGCCCTTGCTCAATAAAATCAACCAGTGTTTGCTTAACTGCTGAAACGGCTTCATCACGTTTTTCATTCTTTGTTTGCAAGCCTATTAAAAAAGGGCCTTTCTGAACCATTGGATGAAAGTAACTATAAGCACTGTAAGCAAGCCCTCGCTCTTCACGAATTTCTTTTACAACCCGCGAGCTAAAACCACTGCCCCCCAAAATATGATTACCTAGGTATAAAGCAAACTTATCAGCATCATTATGCGCCATCACGGGCAAGCTATACATTAAGTGCGTTTGCTGAGAAGGGTATTCCAAATGGATTGCTGCACTCCCCGTTAAGTCACCAACCTCGGCAATGGCTACAGCCTTTTGACCAGAGGGTAAGTCAGCCAGCAATTCCTCTGCCATCTTCTCGGCTTGTTGACGCGATATCCCACCCACTAACACTAACTTTGCATTGTTGGCCACATAGTACGTTTTATAAAAGCTGTTTAATTCAGCCAAGCCGATCCTAGCGACTGACACTGCATCACCTTGAATGGGGTTAGCATACGGGTGCCCCTTATAAATTTCTTTATATAGCGCCAACTGAGCTAACGTACCAGGTGATTCTTGTCGTCGCTTAATACTAAGTAAATTACGCTTTTTTTCACGTTTGAAATCTTTTTCTGGAAAGTCAGGTTTATTTAGTACCTCTTTAAATACCGCCCATGCTGGCGCGAGTGCATTAGGGTCACTTAAACTTCTAAAGCTAAGCGTACTAAAGTCTCGCGAACTGCCGGTAGATAGCTGCGCACCGACACTCTCTAACTGCTCGGCTATTTGCTGTGCATTTTGCCCAGCCGCACCTTGGTCTAACAAGCTACTCGTTAATGCTGCCAAACCAGAGGATCTACCGTCATACGCGCTACCGGCATTAAACACCACACGAGCATCTACAATTGGCAATCCATCGGTGGCTACAAAATACACATGAGCACCATTTGTCATTTTCCAGTGCTGAATAGTTGGCACGGCCATCGCTACCGAGCAGGCAAGCCATAAAACGCCCCCCATGACTATTTGATAATTACTGCGCATGTGCAAGCTCCTGAGTTGATTCGCCCTTTGAGTTCTGATCCTTAGGCAACATGTACACCACGGTTAAGTGGTCTTCGATAAGATACTTATTGGCAACATATTGAATTCTTTCTGCACTAACAGCTTTAACCTTTTCAACATATTCGGCACTTTTCTGCCAACCAACACCGACGGTTTCCAGCATACCTAACTGCATTCCCTGATAAAAATTCGAGTCCTTTTCATACACAGAGGCGGCAACCACCTGAGCTTTTATACGGTCCAGCTCTTTTTTACTAACGGGTTCAGTTTTCAGTAAATTAATTTGTTCAATGATAGCTTTTTCTAACGCATCTACACTGTGCCCTTGCGTAGGAACACCATCAAATAAAAACAAATTAGCTAAGCGAGAGTTCATATCGTAACCTGCACTCACACTGGTGGCCACTTGCGAGCCTCGAACTAAGTTAGCCACCAAACGTGCACTACTACCACCACTTAAAATACCCGACAATACTTCCAAGGCATAAATATCTTCATCATGCTCAACTGAGTTGAGTACAGGTACTTTATACCCCATCAATAAATATGGGGCCTTTGCCGTTTGCTTGACAATACCGCGGCGAATTCCGAGCTGAGGTACTTCTACACGCTGCTTAACTACTTTAAACTCGACAGCAGGAATACCCCCAAAGTACTGTTCAGCCAGTTCAAAAACTGTCGTTGCTTGAATATCCCCAACGATCACTAATGTAGCATTATTGGGTGCATACCACTGCTGATACCAAGCGCCAAGGTCAGCTAACGTCATATCATCCAAATCTTGCATCCAGCCAATAATTGGATTGCGGTAGGGACTGCTGGTAAAGGCCATCGCTTTAAAATACTCATACGCTTGCGACTGGGGCTTGTCTTCTGTTCGCAGCCTGCGTTCTTCCATAACAACTTGCAGTTCTTTTACAAATTCCTTTTCTTGCAGCTTTAATCGCTGCATACGTTCTGCTTCAAGTCGCATACTTACTTCAAGACGAGAGGCTTCCATGGTTTGAAAGTAGGCCGTGTAATCGGCTCCTGTAAATGCATTTTCACGACCACCATTCTCCGCAATGATTTTTGAAAACTCGCCCGGCTGCAAGTTATCGGTCCCTTGAAACATCATATGCTCCAACACATGAGATAAGCCCGTAATGCCGTCGTATTCGTAGCTAGCGCCTACTTTATACCAAATTTGTGACACCATCACAGGCGCTCGGCGATCTTCTTTTACTAATACTTTTAAGCCATTTTTCAGTACTTTTTCGTGTACTATATTAGGTGTATTTTCTGCTGTAGCAAAAGTGCTCAGCGAATAAAACATCGTCAGAATAAAAACTGTTATTAATAGTTTTCTCATTTTGCTCTCATATAACCTATTTAGAATGGGCATTTTACGACACCGCCCTCGGAAAGACACGATATCATGTTTGGATTTGGTAAGAAAAAAAAGGACATAGCGCCTAAAGACAGCCTTATAACTAACGATAATAGCCCGGCTGAAAAGCCTAAGGAAGGTTTCTTTGGCCGACTAAAAAATCAATTATCAAAAACTCGCGTAGGTTTAACCGGCGGTTTAGGCAATTTATTCCTCGGCAAAAAGCAAATAGACGAGGATTTATTCGAAGAATTAGAAATGTTGCTATTAACCGCCGATGTTGGCATTGAAGCAACCCAACAAATTATCGAGCAACTGACCCAGCGCGTTGCTCGTAAACAGTTAGCAGACCCTCAGGCCCTTAGCGCGGCGCTCCAAGAAGAAATGTTAGCGATTTTAGAGCCTAATCAACAAGCGTTAAGTATTCCTGAGAGCCCCGATCCTTTTGTTATTTTAGTTGTTGGTGTCAATGGCATGGGTAAAACCACCACCATAGGTAAGCTTGCAAAACGCTTTCAGGCCGAAGGTAAAAGCGTTATGTTAGCTGCTGGCGACACCTTTAGAGCGGCTGCCATAGAGCAATTACAAGAATGGGGCACCCGAAATGATATCGACGTTGTTGCTCAACACTCCGGGGCTGATTCTGCCTCGGTTATTTATGATGCATTTGAAAAGGCACGCGCACGTAAGGTGGATGTTCTTTTGGCTGATACTGCAGGACGTTTGCACACTCAAACCAACTTAATGAACGAGTTAAGCAAGATTAACCGCGTCATTAAAAAACTTGATGACACCGCACCGCATGAGGTGATGCTTGTCCTTGATGCTGGTACAGGACAAAATGCACTCGCGCAGGCCAAAAATTTTAATGAGGCGACACCTTTAAGTGGTATCACCCTTACCAAATTAGATGGCACCGCCAAGGGCGGTATTATTTTTGCGCTAGCAAAGCAACTGAATATACCTATCCGGTTTATCGGCATAGGTGAGGGCATTGACGACTTACAAGCATTCAATGCTAAAAGCTTTACTCAAGCCTTGTTTGAATCTGACGTTGACACCCAATAGTGCTGCAATTTATTAATGTTAGCAAGCGCTACCCCACCGGAGCGGAAGCCCTTAAAAACATAAGCTTTGAACTAAGCCATGGGGAAATGGCCTTTTTAACCGGCCATTCTGGCGCGGGTAAAAGCACCCTCTTGAAACTAATTGCTGTTCTCGAGCGAAGCACTCAAGGGCAAGTCTTGCTAGACAAACAAAACCTTGGCCGACTAGCTAAGCGAAACGTACCCTATGCCCGCCGAAAAATTGGTATGATTTTTCAAGATCATCGCTTATTGCACGATCGCACGGTATTTGACAATGTCGCTTTACCACTCATTATTGCTGGGCTTAATCACCATGAGGTTAAACGGTTGGTAAGGGCCGCCTTAGACAAGGTTGGTTTATCCGGTAAAGAACAGCGTTACCCAATTACCTTATCGGGCGGCGAGCAACAACGTATAGGCATTGCACGTGCTGTCGTCAATCGCCCACCGATGATTCTTGCTGATGAACCTACTGGAAACCTTGACCCTACTTTGTCCGAAGAAATCATGCAGCTTTTTGAGCAGTTTAACCAGGTAGGCGTCACTGTTCTTATTGCAAGTCATGACATTGCACTGATTCAACAAATGGGCTATAGAACACTTCAACTATCTCAAGGTGAACTTTTGGATAATCATGGCCAGTCGTAGACGTAATATTCAACGCCCCAAGCAACTGTTTAATGTACGGTCATATTTACTGATTCACCTGCATAGTTTTTTTGCTAGCTTAGGCCGATTTTCCAAAACCCCTTTCAACTTTATGATGACCGTCAGCGTCATTGCTATCACTCTGTCATTACCTGCTGGCTTACTGGTTTCTATAAGCAACCTTACCGAGTTAAGTAACCAGATTGATTTCAACCATAATATCAGCCTCTTTCTTAAACAGGATATCACTCAAAAGCAAGCCAAGGCACTGACCGCCAATTTGGCTCAACACCCTCATGTAGAACAGGCCAGCCTTATTGATAAAGAGGCGGCTTTATTAGAGTTTGAAGAATACAGCGGTTTTGGCCTCGCCATTAAGGCTCTTCCCGACAACCCTTTACCACATGTTATTTTACTAACCCCTCAAACCAGTAACGACCAAACCACGGTTATTACTGCCTTAATTGCTGAACTTGAAAAACAGCCCGATATTCAATTGGTTCAAATGGACATGGACTGGCTAGAAAGATTAAATGGACTGCTTCAAATTGCTCAGCGAGCAGCCAGTTTAGTAACCGCTTTACTTGGGTTGGCCGTTTTATTAATTATAAGCAACACTATTCGTCTAGAGCTTCAAAACCGTAAAGATGAAATTGATATCACGCGTTTAGTTGGGGCAACACCCGCCTTTATTACACGCCCCTTTCTCTATAGTGGGTTTTGGTATGGCTTTTCTGGCGGCATTATTGCCTGCCTAATTGTTAACATATCTATCGCTTTGCTAGATGGTCCCAGTAGCTCGTTGGCCAATTTATATGGCAGTTCATTTCAACTGACTTTCATGTCATTCAGTCATGCTATTTTATGGGTTATTTTTTCAGTTTTATTAGGAATTACAGGTGCATGGATCGTTGTTAGTCGCTACTTATCAGAACTTGAAAGCTAAGGTATTTTGGTCCTAATATTCCATTACAAGAGCTTTTTTGGTATAATTACAGGTGGTTAATAAAAGGCGAGCTAGTTTATTTACTTATCTCACTTACATTAGAGGGGAATTTATGAAACATACTGTACCTGCTACCTTATCGGCTGGCTCATTAGATGCGTATATTGCATCAGTTTCTTCTGCGCCCGTCCTATCTGCCGAGCAGGAAAAAGAACTGGCTCTTCGTTTACGAAATGGTAATGACCTTGAAGCTGCTCGCACACTCGTACTGTCTCATATGCGTTATGTTATTCATATTGCTAGAAGCTACAGTGGCTATGGCTTAGCCTTACCTGATCTTATCCAAGAAGGCAGCATCGGGCTCATGAAGGCCGTTAAACGTTTTGACCCCGAAGTGGGTGTTCGCCTAGTCTCTTATGCTGTCCATTGGATTAAGTCAGAGATTCATGAGTACGTCATTAAAAACTGGCGCATTGTTAAAATTGCAACCACCAAGGCTCAACGTAAATTATTTTTTAACCTCAGAAAGCATAAAAAGAACTTATCTTGGTTAAACGAGAATGAAGCCGATGCGATTGCTAATGATCTAGGCGTTGATAAAACGGCTGTCTATGAAATGGAAAAACGGCTAAGCAGTCATGACATGGCTTTTGATGGCCACCAGAATGATTCTAACGACTCAGAAGAGCCCTCGTTAACGCCATCCACATTCTTGGAAAACAAGGCACCAGACCCTGCAACTGCATTGGAGTCTATTGATGAAAAATCCAATAGAAGCTCAAAACTTCAAATAGCGCTCAGCCGCCTTGATGAACGAAGCCAAGCTATTTTGGCTGAACGCTGGTTAAGCGATAAAAAATCAACACTACATGAGTTAGCCGGCAAGTATAAAGTATCTGCTGAACGCATTCGTCAACTTGAAAAAAATGCGATGAATAAAGTTAAAACCGCCCTACTTGAATACCAGCCTTCTTAAAATACATTAACGAGTTAACGTTAAGGTTAACTCGTTATTTTTCTGGGTCATGTCTAGGTGCTTTAAAAAGCTCATTCCTAACAATACGTCGTCCCCCGGCATATGTGGATTAATATGTGCCACCACCTTACTCAACTCAATTGGCCCTACTCTAACACTATCAAGTATGACTCGATAAACGGTAATGACCCCGTTAGCTGTTCGTGTCCTTTCAGGAAAACCCTTTTTAAGCCCTAATCGATCAGCAACCGATGCGGGCACACTTAAACTAGTCGCCCCTGTATCAACAATGAAGGACACCCATTGATCATTAACTTTACCCTCCACAAAGTAGTGCCCCTGCCTATTTTGTAATAAGCTAACAGTTTGCAAGCCACTTGGGTTAACCACATTGTCTAGCCGACCATTTGGCCTTGATTGTTTCTCCAGATATCGGTCGAACCCCACCACCAACATCAATAAAAAACCTAACCAAGCCAGAACCACCATGATTTTTGATACCTTAGCGTGCCCTTCAACCGTCATTTATTTAATCTCCTAGCAAGCCCTTAAAAAGTTGCTCCTGAGGAGTTAAATTTAGAGCGCAATCATGCTCTAGCAAAGCAAGACATGGCGTTTTCATTCTACGGTATAAGGCCTGCATATTTTCATCTCGCCGATCAAAATCAGGCTCAACACTGTTCGCTACCCAGCCCACTATATTGCACCCTTTACTGAGAATAGCTTCTTCTGTCAACAAAGCATGGTTAATACAACCCAGTCTCAAACCTACCACCAGCACAACCGGCAAGCCCAATGTTTGAGCAACATCATCAAAGCCTAAGTCATCACTGAGGGGTACTTTCCACCCGCCTGCCCCTTCAACAATCACCCATTCGGCAGTGGATTGGTGAACATTAAAACAAGCCTTAATTTTAGATAGTTTTATCTCTACTTGTTCATCGCGTGCTGCAATATGCGGTGCAATTGCTGGCTCAAAACAATAAGGGTTTACGTCGCTATAAGGCAAGATGACGGATGATTCCGCCATTAAATCTAACGCATCTTGATTAACTAAACCATCGTTGAGGTAATGAGCACCAGAGGCAACGGGCTTGTAAGCAGACACTTGTAAACCCTTGGTACTAAGCATTCTAATTATTTGTCTAGCAACATAGGTTTTACCAACGCTCGTGTCAGTACCTGTTATAAAAAAACCGCTCACTAATAACACCCCATTATTAACTGTTTATTTTTTCGCATATGCATACACGGCTTGAAATGTCGCTGGAATACCTTTATCGGTTCGCAGCAGTTCATAAGCTGACAACATAGACTTATACACGCCTACACCGGTTAAGCCTTTTTGCCGATGTTCATTGATATTATGAGCACCCATCCCCTTTAGGTCTAACATCAAATCTTTAGGACTAGGGTAGTACATAACAATGTCTTCATAACAGACAGATACTTCCTTAAAACCAGCGTCCACCAAGTAGCGTTCAATAATATCGGCAGGCATAAAATCATTTACATGAATTGAATCATCTATCGTACCCCAAGCATTTTTTAACTCAAAAAGGGTTCGTTCTCCAAAAGTACTAAAAACAAACACACCCTCATTTTTTAATACTCTCAATGATTCTCTAAATGCTTGCGGCAAATCTGAGCACCATTGGTAAGCTACATTGGAATAAATAGCGTCTACCGACGACTGATACAGTGGAAGTTGTTCTGCATCGGCACATACTAGCTTCGTATGCTGGAGGCCTTGCATCGTCATCTTTGTTTGCTGCAGCATATCCGCTGAAATGTCTAACGCATAAAGGGTGTCAATATCTTTTTTTTGACTCAGCTGACGGCTTAAATACCCTGTACCTGAGCCTATATCTAACGTAGCTTGGTGGTTCTGAAGAGGTGACATATTAAACCGATTCAGCAAGCCATCTCCTATCGTTCGTTGAAGCGCTGTGAATCGATTATAGCGTGTAGAAGCATGGTCAAATGAGCGACGCACTAATGATTTATCAAAGGTAGTCACTCAATCAACTCCTGCTCTGAAAAGAATGACTGCAGCCGTTGATTAAGTTCAGTTACGTGCGATAAGAAAGGCACATGCGTTGCTTGTTCAATAACACAGCTGTCTATATCCGGCTTTTCCAACCGAGAAAATTTAAGCACATCGACTGGAATCAGCTGGTCTCTTTGACCCAGCACTATTAATAATGGAGTGGTTAACCTAGATAACGCGGGTCTAAGATCAAGCTGTTGCAAGAGTTTCAAACCACTTTCCAAGCCTTTAACGGTTGTTTTCCTTAAGGAGTGTTTTAATTGCACATTAACCTTTTTTGGCGACTCTAATCCCTTCGTTTGTAACCTTAAAAAATGCTTAATTGTTGCCTCAGGGTTTTCTTTCAGTCCAGACTTAAACGCCAGTAATACGTCTGGAATTTGGCCGCAGGGCCAGTTATCTGATTGAGTGAATTTAGCTGAACTTGCCAACATAACGAGTTTTTTAACACGGTTTGGGTACTGATCAGCATAGGCTAACGAGATCATCCCTCCTAGCGACCAACCTAATAAATAACAGGAACTAGGTAACTGCCTTTCCATTGCTAGCAAAATATCGTCCAAGCTCCAATGGTCCTCATAAGCACTATCACCATGCCCTGGCAAATCCACACAAATTAGCCGGTAAGAACGGGCTAGATCACTTGAGAACTCACCCCATACTACCGAGCTCATCGCCCAGCCATGCAACATCACTAACGCTGGGCCTTCACCCTGCTCATGAATTGTTAGCTCAAGCATAAATTGCCTTCTCTAGCACTGATAACAACTTATTAACCTGTGATTCGGTATGTGTTGAAGACAGCGTAATACGTAGTCGCTCAGTGTGCTTAGGCACCGTTGGATGGCGTATTGCTCCAACTAAAATACGTGCATCTCTTAATTGCTCACTAACCGACATAACGGCTTGGTTACTAGCTAGGATAACGGGTTGAATCGGTGTATCAGACGGCATTAGGTTTAAGCCCAGCTGTAGTGCACCTTGTCTAAATTGTGCAATCAAGCTCGCTAATTTTTCTCGCCTCCAAGACTCTTGCTGACACAAACGTAGGCTTGCTCGTGTGGCAGCCATTAAAGCAGCAGGCATTGCGGTGGTATAGATATAACTGCGTGACCGCTGTATTAGCATCTCAATTAAGTCATGACTACCGGCAACAAATGCGCCCGCAGTTCCCAAAGCCTTTCCAAAGGTCGCCATCAATATGGGCACTTGCTGTTGGCTTAAATTAAGCTGTTCTAATAAGCCCCCGCCAGTTTTACCCAACACACCAATCCCATGTGCATCATCTACCATTAGCATGGCGTTAGACTGCTTCGCCAGGTTAACTAAAGCAACCAGCTCTGCTGCATCACCATCCATACTAAAAACACCATCACTGACGATAAGCTTCTTCTTAGCATTTGATTGAGCTAGGAGTTGTTGAAGTCGCATCATGTCGTTATGCGGGTAACGTCTAAACCTTGCCCCACTAAGCTGCCCCCCATCTATCAATGATGCATGGTTAAGCTTATCTTGGAAAAGATCACCCTTTTTATCTATAAGCCCCGAAATAACACCCAAATTAGCCATATAGCCAGTCGAGAAGATAAGCACTCTGCCACGCCCAGTAAATGCTGCTAGCTCTTCTTCTAATGCCGCATGTTCATAGCTATGACCACAAATAAGGTGCGAGGAACCACTGCCCACGCCATACTGATCAGCTGCACTTTTAAAGGCAGTGATCACCTCTGGGTGGTTGGCCAACCCTAGATAATCATTACTTGAAAAATTATCATACAACGCCCCCTCAACATTCACCTGCGAACCTTGTGGCCCTTGGATCAATTGATGTGAACGATACAGCTGTTGTTGCTTTATCTCATCAAGCTGCGTAGAAAAGTCCCAACCATCCATCAATATTAAACCGTCGCAGGGTATATACCTAACCGTTTAAATAATTGGTGATCGGCACTTTCTTCTGGGTTTTCGGTCGTGAGTAGTTGGTCCCCATAAAAAATAGAGTTCGCACCCGCAAAAAAGCACATCGCCTGCATTTCATCACTCATGTCCGAGCGACCCGCTGATAAGCGAACTTGCGAACGCGGCATTAGGATTCTTGCAACGGCAATGGTTTTAATAAACTCTAATGAGTCAATCGCCTCCACACCATCAAGCGGGGTACCTTTTACCTGTACCAGCTTATTAATCGGTACACTTTCTGGCGGATGTTCCATATTAGCCAGTGTTTGTAGCATCTTAGCCCGGTCATCAGTTTTTTCTCCCATGCCGACAATACCGCCACTGCAAACATTAATTCCAGCACTTCGCACGGTATCAATGGTATCTAGCCTGTCTTGATAAGAGCGTGTCGTAATAACCTCTTTATAATACTCTTCTGATGTATCAACATTATGATTGTAATAGTCTAGGCCGGCATCTTTTAAACGTTTTGCCTGGCTATCTTCCAACATCCCTAAGGTGACACATGTTTCCATTCCTAAGGCTTTTACCTCTTCAACCATCTTTGTTACTTTATTTAAGTCCCGGTCTTTAGGGCTTCGCCAAGCAGCTCCCATACAAAAACGGCTGGCACCATTTGCTTTTGCTTGCTTAGCTGCATCGACAACGGCTCGTATTTCCATCAGGGCCTCTTTTTCAAGCCCGGTATCATAGCGAACACTTTGTGGGCAGTAAGAGCAATCTTCAGGGCAAGCGCCCGTTTTTATACTTAGCAAGGTGCTAATTTGCACAGCATTGGGATCAAAGTTTTCTCGGTGAATGGTTTGCGCTTTAAACAACAAGTCATTAAATGGAAGGTTAAATAACGCTTCTATTTTAGCTAGAGGCCAATTATTTTTAACAATATTCACCGTCGCTCTTTTTTGATCGCTAAGCACTTCTGATGGTATGCTCATATGGAAAGCCTTTGTTATAGTCTAAAAAGTAGCCATGGTACATTAGGTAGGAATGTTGTCAAAATTAATTTCAAAACTTGTGAACAAGTGGCTAAATAATACTCACTTGCTTTTCTATCCCTATACCTGTTTTATTTGCGAGCAGCCCGCTCACCAAGCTTTAGACTTATGCACTGCATGCCAGCAAGAACTCCCTCTAAAGCAAACTTGCTGCACTATATGTGACATTGAATTAACCGCTTCAAATACAATCTGCGGTCGATGTCTGAAGAGCCCGCCTTATTACGATAAGGTCTTTACTCTATACCTTTATCAGCAGTCGGCACGCTACCTGGTTCATGCTCTGAAGTTTCAATCTAAACATCAATGCGCACGCATAATTGGCAGCTTGATGGCAAAAAAGTTCAAGCAACATCAGTTAAAGCCCGATGCAGTTATTGCCGTTCCTTTGCACCCAAAACGATTAAGGCAGCGTGGCTTTAATCAAGCTGAAGAGATCGCACGCTATATACATCAAGCGGCAAACATACCAATACTCAATCAACAACTTAAACGCACCATCAACACTGTTAATCAATCATCTCTTACTGCCGCTGAACGACAAAAAAACATCCGTGGCGCATTTCTTTTCGAGCCACAAAGTAAAGCTGATTTTATCGCTATCATTGATGATGTTGTCACCACCGGTTCAACCGCTAATGAAATTGCTAAAGTACTTAAAAAAGCCGGTATAAAGCGGGTTGAAATATGGGCATTTGCACGCGCTTAATAGCGTTATTTAAATAAATAATCTAAGGCAAGCCCAGCAAACACGATAAAACCAAGCCAGTTATTATGCAAAAATGCCGCAAAACACTTAGCAGGAATACGGTCTTTTATTAAGTATTGATGGTATACCATTAAGAGCCCAGCTATAAAAACACCCGTAAAATAAAAGGTGCTAAGCCCCGCTCTATCTCCCACCATTAGCAAGGCGATTAGTAACAATACTTGAAAAAAACCAATAAAGGCTTTATCTAGGTCAGCAAACAAAATAGCGGTAGACTTTACCCCTATTTTTAAATCATCGTCCCTATCAACCATTGCATACATAGTGTCGTAAATGACCGCCCAAATAATCGCTGTTGTAAATAACAGCCAAGCCATTGCTGGCACACTGTTTGTCTGAGCAGCATAAACCATGGGGATTGCCCAACCAAATGCTGCGCCTAAAAATAGTTGCGGTAAATGCGTATAGCGTTTCATATAAGGGTAAATGATGGCTAGAACAATACCGCCCACTGACAAGTATATCGTCAAGGGGTTCATTAGCAGTACTAACAGTAATGAAAACAGCCCTAACACACAAAATAACTGCAATGCCTCTAGTGGCTCTACCTTTCCTGACGCAATGGGCCGCCGCTCTGTTCTTGCAACATGAGGGTCTACCTTCCTATCAGCATAATCATTAATAACACACCCTGCTGAGCGCATAACAATAACACCTAGGGTAAAGACGATAAAAACAAGTACTGACGGCTGACCGCTACTGGCCACCCACAAGGCCCAATAGGTTGGCCATAGCAGCAACAAAGCCCCAATCGGCTTATTAATGCGCATAAGCACACAGTAATTATTAATATTCGATTTATTCAGTAAAATTTTCATGATGTATAAATAGCCGGTAAAAAAAATTCACTCACAAGAAAGGTCGTCTCTTCTATTTGATAATGATTACGTCGAGCCCAAATAAATTTCTCAGCTGATAGGTCAGGTATTAAGCTTTTTTTTAACTGATTGACAGCTACTTTTGCCACCTCTAATTTAGTTCTTTTAAGGTCAGGGTATGCAAAAATAACTTCGCCCAATGGCTTACTGCCAAGTTCAGTCAGTTCACAAACGTTCGTCACTAATTTTTTGGGTAAGCTGGTGCGCGCAAAAACATAGGTTTGCTGCCCCAGTTTCAGCAGCACCTCACGGATCAGCATATCTTCATTAATGGGTTCACCTAAGCATTGTGCCTCAGACAACATGGGTGTAGACCAGCCTTGCTCAATTAATTTAAGGCTAAAGGCCTGCTTGAATGTTTTTTTTATTCTTAACGTCAAGGAGCGAGGCTCCATCAGCCATGTTAAGGCATTTTGTGGTATCGCACTGGCTGGCCATTGAGTCGCTTCAAGCCACGTTGGCTCTTCTGTTAAAAAATAATTGATACGACTCAAGCTAAATACCCCTAATCAAACGTTAACGTATTCCACAGAATTCCCCAGCCATCGGTGAATTAATGGCTCGACCTGTTCAGGTGCGTTCGTTAAAAACTCATCTGCATCATTGGCCACCTGTTCTATTATAGCTGCATCACGCTGCATATCAGCCACTTTGAAACGCATGAACCCTGCTTGTCGCGTTCCTAGTAGTTCACCGGGGCCACGAAGCTGCATATCTTTTTCTGCAATCTTAAACCCATCAGTCGTTTCACGCATAATAGAAAGGCGTTCACTTGCATTATTTGACAAGGGGGATTTGTACAGCAACACGCAGTGGCTATCACGTTGCCCACGACCAACTCGGCCACGCAGTTGATGCAGCTGCGCCAGGCCTAATCGTTCAGCGTTCTCAATAATCATTAAACTGGCATTAGGCACATCAACCCCAACTTCAATAACCGTTGTTGCCACAAGAATGTCCAGTGCCTTCTGTTTAAACTCAGCCATCACAGCTTGTTTCTCTTCTGCCTTCATTCGTCCATGTGCCAGCCCCACTTTTATACCTGGCAAGGCGCCCATCAAAAGCTCGGCTGCCACTTCTGCCGCCTGGCACTGTAATAATTCGGACTCTTCAACCAGCGTACAAACCCAGTACACCTGACGCCCATCTGCCACACCTTGCTTAATTCGCTCAATGACTCGGTCTCTTTTTTCGACAGGAATCACAGACGTCGTAACAGGTGTTCGCCCAGGGGGCAGCTCATCAATAGTAGACAAATCTAGATCAGCATGACCTAATTGCGCCAGTGTTCTAGGGATAGGCGTAGCTGTCATCACTAACTGGTGAGGAAACAACCCACCCTGAAGCCCCTTATCACGTAATGCTAGCCGTTGATCAACACCAAAACGGTGCTGCTCATCAATAATCACCAAGCCGAGCGTTGAGAAAACCACTTTATCTTGAAATAAAGATTGTGTCCCAATAATTATATCAATATGCCCGGCTGCAAGCTGACCGGTAATGAGCTGGTGGATTTTCCCCTTGTGTCGGCCCAATAAGCACTCAACATTCACGTTCAACACCTTGAACCAAGCTTGAAAGTTTTTATAATGCTGTTCCGCTAATAATTCTGTCGGTGCCATTAAAGCAACTTGATAGCCAGCCTCTATAGCTGCTAGGGCTGCACAGGCAGCTACCACTGTTTTACCCGAGCCAACATCACCCTGCACTAGCCGTTGCATTGGCCAACTCTTGGCTAAATCCAATAAAATTTCATTAATAACTCTCTGTTGAGCAGCCGTTAAACAAAATGGCAGTGATGCTAAAAAAGCATGTCTAATGTCACCTGTAGGATCAAATCTAGGGGCGCTTTTATCTTGAGTCGCTTTTTTTAACCGGCTTAGGCTTAAGTGACGAGCCATCAATTCTTCATAAATTAAGCGCTGAAAGGCCGGTACTTTATTGACGTCAGCGGTGGGTAACGTCTGAGGGTAATGTAACTGTTTTAAGCTAGCACCCAGACTGGGCCAATGATGACGAGCAGTTAACGAGGCTGGCAAGCATTCACGAACACCTTGCCCTTGCTCAACCAAGTGATACGCCTGCTTAATAAACTTCCGTAATGAGCCTTGATTAAGCCCCTCTGTCACAGGATAAACAGCCAACAGTCCTTCTTCTACTTGACCACGTTGTTGCTCGGTAATGTGTGTGTAGCTGGGGTGCATAACCGTCAGTTCTGCTTGCTGGCCCGACCCTCGAATATCCCCAAAGCAGCGCAACCACTGTCCCCGCTGCATTCCTTCTTTTTGTTGTTTGGAAAAGTGAAAAAAACGTAACGTAATAAACCCCGTTCCATCACTCAATCGAACAAGCATTGAACGACGCCCTCTAAAAACCACTTCTGATAACTCTACTTTTCCTTCAAACAAGCTCGACTCACCGGGTGTTAGCGCACCAATAGGTACTAAGCGGCTTCGGTCTTCATAGCGAAAGGGTAAGTGAAACAAGAAGTCAGATATCGAGAGTATACCTATTCGGGCCAGCTTCTCCGCTACTTTACCGCCAACACCCTTTAATTCGGTCACTGGACAGCTATCTAAAAATGTTTGCTCATCCATTTAGATTAGTAACACGTCGGTAGCTAGGCTACCACCATCACGGCATCTACCTCAACACAGCAGTTTTTAGGTAAAGCCGCTACGCCAATAGTCGCTCTTGCTGGGTAAGGCAATGAAAAGTAATCAGCCATAACGGCATTTACAATTGGGAAGTCGTCCATATCAGTTAAATAAATAGTGAGTTTAACGATATCCGATAACGTGCCATGTGACGCCTCAGCAACTGCCTTCAGGTTTTCAAATACTTGCTCGGCTTGCTCCTTTACCCCACCGTCAATTAACTCCATGGTATTAGCCATTAGAGGAATTTGCCCTGATAGGTAGACCGTTTGAGCTACTTTAACGGCTTGTGAGTAAGGGCCAATGGCGTCTGGCGCTAGTACTGTGTGAATAACTTTTTTTTCCATCTGTCTGTCCATTAGTTTCTTACCCGTTCTATTTTCACGATGGATGGCAGTAAGCGCAAGCGCCGCATTAACCTTGCAAGATGCTTTCTATCGCGCACTGTAATCGTAAAGACATCACTAGAGCTTTTTATAGCGCGACTGCTCATTTTTATATCCTCAATATTACAATCAAAAGATGACATCAGTGATGCAATCTGACCTAAAACACCTCGTTCATCCTTTATTTCAATCCTCACATCAGTGCTAAATTCACCCTCAGCCCGATCCGCCCACTGTACATTTAACCAGTTTTTACCTTTTCGCTTATATTCTTTGGTATTTTTGCAGTGAATCCTATGGACGGCGACACCTCGACCCGGATTAAAAAAACCAATGACTTTATCTCCATAAATTGGTTTGCAACAGCTTGCAAGCGTGACCAACAACCCTTCTGCACCACTAATGTTTAGTGCTGCCGTTGAACGTTCATCACTCGCTATATTAAGTGCATCTCCTAAGTCTTCACCACGTATTAGCTGCTGAGCAACCATTAAGGGAAGGCGATTCCCAAACCCCAAATCCATTAGCAATGCATCGAGTGAGCCTAGCTGTTGATTATTCAAAAAGACATCTAAATTACCTTTATCAACATCCTTGAAACTTAAATTCATGGCCTTTAACTCTGCATTTAAAAGCTGACCACCCAAGGTAATAGCATCTCTTTCTTTGAAATTTTTTAGATAATGCCGTATGGCGCTCCTGGCTTTACTGGTTACAACAAAGTTCAACCAATTTGGGTTACAAACTGCAAAGTCACTCGTCATGATCTCAACCGTCTGCCCATTTTTTAATAGGGTATGCAAGGGTTCCATTTTTCGATTAATTTTTGCGCCTGCACATGTCATACCAATATCAGTATGAACAGCAAATGCAAAATCTACCGCTGTAGAACCTTTAGGCAGTTTCAAAATTCTACCCTTGGGTGAGAAAACAAAAATCTCTTGAGGAAACAGGTCGATTTTTAAATTTTCAAAAAACTCAAACGAGTCTTCATTGGCTTGTTCCAAGTCTAACAAACTTTTAAGCCACTCATGAGCCCTAACTTTTGCTGGACTATCCATCCCATCTGTTTTATACAACCAATGTGCAGCAATACCCGAAAGGGCCACCTTATCCATCAACTTTGTTCTAATTTGCAGCTCAATAGGCACACCAAACGGCCCAATTAGAACGGTATGTAGTGATTGGTAGCCATTACTTTTAGGGATAGCGATATAGTCCTTAAACCGGCCGGGCATTGGTTTATAAAGTGCGTGCAAAACGCCTAGGGCCTGATAACACTGTTCAACGCTATCTACAATCACTCTAAATGCATACACATCAAGCACTTCACTAAAATGTATTTTTTGAAGACGCATTTTCCGATAAATGCTGTACAAGTTTTTTTCACGCCCACTAATGGTGGCTGGAAAACTGGTCTCTTTAAAACGCTCGTTAAGTGTTGACGATATTTTATCAATGACTTCTTTTCTATTTCCTCGAACACTTTTAACGCTTTTCAATAAAATGTTTTTCCTTCTTGGGAAAATCGCTTCAAAACTTAAATCTTCTAACTCCACACAACAATCATGCATCCCTAAGCGGTTTGCAACCGGCGCATAAATATCGAGAGTTTCTTTAGCTATCCGTCTACGACTAGCTGGCTTCATAACGCCAATTGTTCTCATATTATGTAAACGGTCCGCCAACTTAATAATAATGACCCGTAAATCTTTGGCCATCGCAAGAAACATCTTACGCATGTTTTCCGCTTGTGCTTCTTGCCTTGACTTAAAGTTGATTTTTGTTAGCTTACTAACCCCCTCCACCAGGTGCGCAACATCTTCACCAAACTGCTCTGCTAATTCGGCATAGCTAACGTCCGTGTCTTCCAAAATATCATGTAAAAGGGCACCCTTAACGCACTCCGCATCAAGTTTTTTATCACTTAAAATAAGCGCCACTGAAATGGGGTGGCAAACGTAGTCTTCTCCGCTAATTCTATACTGACCCGAATGTGCGCGGCTGGCCACGTTACAAGCTTCTTGAATGCCTTCTATTTGATCTTTTGGAAGATAGGCGGTCACTTCTGACATGAGCTTAGCAATTAAAGCCTCTTGGGGTGGCTCATTACCTGGCTTTATCATCGCATCCATAGTTATACCTTTTGCTTATATAAAAATGCCCATGACAACGTCACGGGCATTTGAGTCTATCACCAAAGAACTTAGGTGAACAACGGCTCGATCTAAATGACTTAGCCTTCGCTAGGCGCCGGTTGCTCAGTCGCGTCAGGTTCATCGGTAAACAGGTCTTCGATAGGAGGGTTGTCAATTGCATCCAACGCCTCTTCACTAATAAGGCCAGCAGCAATTTCTCTCAATGCGAGCACTGTTGGCTTATCATTTTCAACTTCAAGAGTCGACTCCGCACCTTCCATAATTTGGCGCGCACGTCTAGATGCTAATAAAACCAACTCAAAGCGATTATCTAATTTTTCAAGACAATCAGATATTGTTACACGTGCCATTTGGACCCCTTATTAATTTTTAAGTCTACTAATCAGCTGGTAAGTATACCCTATTTATGCATATTAATTAAGCAGTTGATTTATCAAGTCACAATCACTTTGCTGACGCCTTCCCATCTGCAGTCGCTGACTGTTAACGATGCTCAGCAACTCAGCAAGGGCCTCATCAAAATCATTATTTATAACCAAAAAATCATATTCACTGTAGTGCTTCATCTCGTCAACTGCCATGCACATCCTCTCAGCGATAATAGCATCACTATCCTGCCCTCTCCCTTTCAACCGCTCTTTAAGAGCCTGCTTTGAGGGTGGCAAAATAAAAATTGAGCAGCTGGCCGGCATCAAATCACGAACTTGTTGTGCTCCTTGCCAGTCTATTTCAAGAATAACATCTATTCCATTTGCCAACTGTTTCTCAACTGACGCCTTAGATGTTCCGTAGGAATTGCCAAAAACGGTCGCATGCTCAAGGAAGCCTTTTGCTGAAACCAAGGCTTCAAAAGCCTCACTATCGCTAAAGTGGTAATCCACACCAGGCGCCTCACCATCTCGCTTCATTCTGGTTGTATGCGATACAGAGACTTCAACACCAGAAATTGCCTGCAGTAACGCTTTCACTAAACTTGTTTTACCCGCCCCCGATGGGGCAGATACGATGTATAACTGTCCTATAGCTGTCACAACTATCCTTTTATTTTATTTTATTTTATTCTATGTTTTGAATTTGCTCACGCATCTGCTCAATCAACACTTTCAACTCAACTGATACATTGGTTGTTTGTATGTCAGCAGATTTTGACCCTAGTGTATTGGCTTCTCGGTTTAATTCCTGCATAAGAAAATCTAAGCGCCGACCAACCGGTTCATCTTGTTCAAGAGTTCGTCGAACTTCCTTAACGTGTGAGTCCAAGCGATCCAGCTCTTCCTCTACATCCATTTTTTGTAGAAAGTAAACAAGTTCCTGCTCTAACCTTGCTTGTTCAGGCTCGGCTAAAAGATCATCAATCTTTTTTTCTAACTTTTCACGCAATAACCGCTGTACTTCAGGTAGACGTTTTTTGGCCAACAGCATTTGTTCATGGATTAGCTCACAGCGCGAGGTCACCATCTCGGTAATATTAGCCCCTTCACGCTCGCGAGATTCTATCAGTTGTTTAAGTACATCACTCAGCAATTCAATAGCCGCTTGATGAATGGGCTCCATATCCTCTTTAAACTCTGCCTGAATCCCAGGCCAGCGTAGTATATCGAGTGGTGACATTGCTTGAAAGTGATTCATCCCCGTTTCAATTTTTGACGCGGCATTGAGTAATTGGTTCAAACGCTCTTCGTTAATCTCAATGGCTTGCTCACCCTGCTTATCTTTTCTATACGAAAGATTGCACTCTATTTTGCCTCGTTTTAAATGTTTTGAGACAGCGTCACGCACTAAGGGTTCAATAGCTCGAAAGGCTTCTGGCAAGCGTGATGAAACATCAAGATAACGGTGATTAACCGACCTTACTTCCCAAATTATTGTGTAACTATCCGTCTCTGCCTCACAACTTGCAAAGGAAGTCATACTTCTTATCATTTTGTCGCCTATACTTAGAGTTTATCAAAAGATAAATATTAGGCTGTTTTCAAGAGGATTAATACCCTGTTTACTAAAAACCCACCATCAACCGTTTATTCACCACCTTCTTCACATGATCAAGCCCTACCTTCTGGTAGCATTATTGATGACTACATTATCGAAAGAGTTATCGCGGAGGGAGGGTTTAGTACCGTGTACCTTGCTCGACAATTAGCAGATCAGCAGCAAGTGGCCATTAAGGAATACAAGCCTAAGCACCTCACCCTAAGGAATGGCTTAATGGTTACCCCCATTGACCCTGCCAGTGCTGTGCTTTTCCAGCGTGGCCGGCACTTATTTATGGAGGAAGCGACTTTATTGAACAGTTTAAAGCACCCCAATATTGTGAGCGTGTTAAATTTTTTCCTTGCAAATGAGACGGCCTACCTGGTGATGAATTTCGACTACGGAACCACCTTAGGCCACAAGCTTAAAAAAACCGATCACCATGTCGATGCCGACTTTCTTCTTAACACATTCAAACCCATTCTTAGCTGCATTAAAAACATGCACCAGCGTGGTGTCCTGCACTTGGATATTAAACCCGATAATATTCTCATTCGCCCATCAACCACTCCCCTGATTTTAGATTTTGGCTCTGCTTTACTGTATAAAAAAAAGCATCAACCACAAGCCCATAGCATGACCAAGGGCTATGCGTCCCCCGAGCAACACAGCAATGCCTACCCACTTGGTCCATGGAGCGATATATATGCAATAGGCGCAAGCATGCGAACTTGCTTAGATAGAAGCGTTCCAGTAGCGGCTTGTGATGAGGCTGCTCTTAGCACGCTGCCTTCATGCCACCACCTCTATAAGAAAACAATGCCCTCTAAACTTCTTCACGCCATTGATTGGGCGATGCAAGCCGACCCGGTTAAAAGACCGCAAACTGTTGATGATTTTTTAAATGCGATTAATTACCTATAGCCCGCCAACATGGTTATTTATCAATCACCTGATCCAAATCTTAGCCTATAATGCGCGTTTATTTACTCAGGAAAAAACATGAGACCCAGTGGACGTAGTACGGATGAACTTCGCGAAGTTAACATTACCACCAATTTCACCATGCATGCGGAAGGCTCTGTTCTCATCGCTTGTGGCAACACACAAGTCTTATGCACTGCATCGGTAGAAAGCCGTGTACCACGCTTTCTGAAAGACAAAAAGCAGGGCTGGGTCACTGCCGAATACGGCATGTTACCGCGTTCCACTCACTCACGCATGGGCCGCGAAGCAGCACGTGGCAAGCAAAGTGGTCGCACTCAAGAAATCCAACGTCTAATTGGTCGCTCACTACGTGCTGCTGTTGATTTAAGCGCATTAGATGGCTATACCATCACCATTGATTGTGACGTATTACAGGCAGATGGTGGCACCCGAACGGCATCCATTACCGGTAGCTACATTGCCCTATCGATGGCCGTTGAAACGTTATTGAAAGATAAAAAAATTAAAAAAAATCCCCTGCACGGCCAATTAGCTGCTGTGTCTGTTGGTATTTACAATGGTGAACCTGTTCTTGATTTAGATTACCCTGAAGACTCAGAAGCTGAAACTGATATGAACGTGATCATGAATGATGCAGGCGCATTCATTGAAGTCCAGGGCACCGCAGAAGGTCACGCATTTAGGCGTGAAGAGCTAGATGAGATGTTAAACCTTGCCGCTAAAGGTATTAATGAACTAATGCAACACCAACGCAACGCCTTAGCAAAATGACACAAAAAATTGTTTTAGCTAGCGGCAACAAAGGCAAAATCGCAGAAATTCAAGCGATCCTTCAGCCACAAGCAATTGATATCATTTCTCAGTCACAGTTCAACGTGACTGAGGTCGATGAAACTGGAACAACTTTTATCGAAAACGCCATTATTAAGGCTAGGCATGCTGCTCGTCTATCTCAGCTACCAACCATTGCTGATGACTCTGGTTTAGAGGTCGACGCACTTCATGGGCAGCCTGGGGTTCACTCTGCCCGCTATGCTGGCCTACCGTCAAGTGATCAAAAAAATACCGAGAAATTATTACAGGCTTTAAAACATATACCAGCAGCCCAGCGTAGCGCACGTTTTCACTGCGTCATGGTGTTTATGGCACACGAAAACGATCCATCTCCACTTATCGCTCACGGCGTATGGGAAGGTTGTATTGCTCTTGAACAACAAGGCCTCAATGGTTTTGGTTACGACCCTGTTTTTTATATTCCTGAGTTGAACAGCATGTCAGCCGCACTAGAACCTGCGTTAAAAAATACGCTTAGTCACCGAGCCAAAGCATTAAAAAAATTAATACCTCAAATTACTAACTACTTTAAACAGCGGGCATGATTGCCATCAATAGCGATTACAGTCTTTACATACATATCCCTTGGTGCATTAAAAAGTGTCCCTACTGTGACTTCAACTCTCACCAAAAGCGCGATGATTATGATGAACAGTCTTATGTTGACGCGCTTATTAAAGACCTAAAAGTTGAAGCTAAACAGCTTAAGAATCGCCGTTTAAGCAGTATTTTTATTGGTGGCGGAACCCCCAGCCTATTTTCTGCAGCCAGTATTGAGCGAGTATTAAATACCACTAGGCAAGAACTAGACATAGCCGACTCAATTGAGATAACACTAGAGGCCAACCCAGGAACCGCTGAGGCCGCTAAGTTTTCCGCCTTTCATCAAATCGGTATTAATCGTTTATCTATTGGCATACAAAGCTTTAATGACCAACACTTAACCACTCTTGGCCGCGTCCACGATGCTGATCAGGCCCACCAAGCCATCAATATCGCAAAAAAAGCTGGCTTTCAGCGCATTAACCTAGATTTGATGTTTGGCTTACCAAACCAAACTCTCGAGCAGGCAGTTAGCGATATTGAGGCAGCCTTAGCTTATCAGACAGAGCATTTGTCTTATTACCAACTTACTCTAGAGAAAAACACCTTATTCCATCACTACCCGCCCACCTTGCCTCATGATGACCTTATTTGGGATATTCAACAGACCTGCCAAGAACGAATTACCCAACGGCTAAGCCAGTACGAAGTGTCTGCTTACGCTTCCCAACACCAACAGTCCCAACACAACCTCAATTACTGGGCGTTTGGTGACTATGTTGGCATCGGTGCAGGTGCACATGGCAAATTAACCCTGCCAACTGGCGAGGTGGTTCGACGTTGGAAAAACAAGCTACCTCAAACGTATATGAAACATGCTGGTAGCCAACTGGTTCTTGGTGGAGAGCATACCGTCCCTAAAATCGAGCTGCCCTTTGAGTTTATGATGAACGCCTTGCGGTTGAAGTCTGGTTTTACACTTCAGCAATTTCAGCAGCAAACGCAGTTAAGCCTTTCAAGCATTCAGCCCATCCTGAACCAACTGATTGAAGAAAACCTGCTGCAGCTTAACAAGAAATCCTATTCCACTACCCAGCAAGGCTGGAACTTCTTAAATGACGTTTTAGAACATTTCCTTCCGCCAGCCTAACACTAGCCAGCTGTCACTTGAATCAAGAACTCTTTATTAATATTCAAGCCGCCTTTTTATGTGTCCGTACAGAAACATGCCGGACAAGCTATACTAGCCAAAAATATAATTAAACAATCAAAACTCGCATACTCTTTATGGAAAACTACAAACAAGAATTTATTAAATTTGCCCTCGAATGTGACGTCTTAAGGTTTGGAGAATTTACTCTTAAATCTGGTCGAGTTAGCCCTTACTTTTTTAATACTGGGCTTTTTAATACCGGTTACCGCCTACGAAAGTTAGGGCAGTTTTATGCCTTTGCACTTGCCGACTCTGGCATTGAATACGATATTTTATATGGTCCCGCTTACAAAGGAATTCCTTTGGTTTGCGCTGTGTCCATTGGCTTATCGGAAGTTGCCAATAAAGACATCCCTTATGTCTTTAACCGTAAAGAAGTCAAAGATCATGGTGAGGGTGGTTTATTAGTGGGTGCCGAGCTGAAAGGTAACGCTTTAATTGTTGACGATGTTATTAGTGCCGGCACATCAGTTCGCGAATCAGTCGACATTATTAGGCAAGCAGGAGCGGAAGCTGCCGGTGTTCTAATTTCATTAAATCGCCAAGAAAAAGGCCGTGATGAAACATCTGCAATTGATGATGTTGAGAAAAGTTATGGGTTTAAAGTTGCTTCCATTATTTCACTCAGTGACATTATTCATTATCTCGAAACAGCTGGGCAAGACGACCATTTGAGCAGTATTTTAGAGTATCAAGAAAGGTACGGAACAGGCTAAGCACCACCACGCTGAAACTTAAGCAAGAATAATTTTATAAACGTTGATTGCTCTGCATCATCCAAAGCAGAGCAATCAAATCTTAATGTTAATGTTGGTAACACTGTCGAGCCAAACTGTCTAACCCCTTCACCCATCGAGTGAACAGTGACAGATTTATCTCCAACAAAAAAACACCATCCAGCCTTTTCTTGCGTATAAAGCAACTTCTCCTGTGACTCGAGCTGATCAATAAAGTCTGTTTTAGATAGCCCCATTTCCAAACTAAAGCACTTTTCTTTAAACACTGGCTAATCGCTCCTTTCATGCCTCGCTCATACAATTAAGCCGCCCTAATAGGGCGGCTTAATGAGCGATCTTAAACTAATGGCTGTAGCACGCTACAACCATTATGGTGCAATATTAACTAGCTGGGATTGCTTTAGCAGCGTAGTTTTTCATTTTGTCATATCCTGTCCAACCTGCATCTTGATAAGTAATAGCATTAGTTGGGCATGCTTTAGCACACTCAGGGTCACCGCCACAAAGGTCACACTTAATCACCTTGCCGCTATCAGCGTTGTAATTCACAGTACCAAAAGGGCATGCAATGGTGCAAACCTTACAGCCTACACACAGGTCATTTACAATTTCTTTCGCGCCTGTTTCCTTGTTCAGTTGAATAGCTTCCACTGGACAAGCATGCATACACCAAGCTTCATCACACTGGGTACATGTGTAAGGCACGAAAATGCCTTCTTCATGAAATGGAAATATTTTAATTCTTGATTTTGTTGGGTTAAAAACACCCTCTGCTTCATATGAGCAAGCCATTTCACACTGCAAACAACCCGTACACTTATTTGCATCAATTACTAGTGACATCTGCATAATTACCCTCCTCTAGGGTCTTCAATATTGTTTAACATTAACATAAATATCAACCGCCAGTAACACTCATGTGGCGGAAAATAACAGGTTTTTCTGATATATCAAAATCATGGCCTTTGGGTTTAATCTTCATTGACTGAACCAAGGCCTCTTTTACTTTATTCAAATCAGTCGGGTTAGCCCTTAATATTCGTTTGAAATCCATTGAGTGTTCTTGCCCTAAGCACAACAAGAGCAACCCTGAGGCTGTTACGCGCACCCTATTGCACGTCTCACAAAAATTATGACTATGAGGTGAAATGAATCCCACATTATTGGTGTAACCGCTAACTTCGTAGTAATTTGCTGGGCCACCTGTTTTCTTGTCAGATGCCGTCAAATCATATGCTTTTTCAATGTCACCCTTGATTTGGTCACTGGAGTAATAAGCTTCCTCTCGTGAGTGACTGTCTATCACACCCATCGGCATTTCTTCAATAAAGCTGATATCTAAGCCTTCGTCCATAGCAAACTGAACAAGGTTATTCACTTCATCTTCATTACGGTTTTTCAAAATAACGGCATTAAGTTTAATTTTATCAAAGCCTGCTTTTTTTGCTGCCTGAATACCTGCTAGTACACCATCAAGTTGACCAACTCGAGTGATCTTCTTGAACTTATCAGCATCTAAGGTGTCTAAACTTACGTTAATACGCTTAACCCCTGCATCCTTCAATGGTTGGGCTAATTTGGCAAGCTGTGATCCATTGGTTGTAATAACCAGTTCGTCTAACCCATCTAGCTTAGCAATATCACCCAATAGCTTCACTATGCCGTTGCGAACTAAGGGCTCACCTCCAGTAATTCGGATTTTTGTGACACCCATTTCAACAAAGGCCTTAGATAAGCTTAAAATTTCCTCTAAGGTTAACACTTGCTCACGCGGCAAGAACTCCATATCCTCACTCATACAATAGACACAGCGAAAGTCGCACCGATCTGTCACCGAAATACGAACATAAGTAACCTGTCGGCCAAACTGATCGATCAGTTTATTTGTCGACATCATGGGTTAAGATTAAACATATAATTTAGCGGGGTATCTAGAGTAGGTTTTAGGGACTAAAAAAAATAACTTTTAACGTTAACATTCCCTTTAGACTAGAAAGTTAAGCTTAAGCTAACTAATGGGACACCATACCCTAATTTAATTTTATAGGTCAATAGAAGAGCATCAATCAATACTAATTTTATTGCTATTTCTTAGCGACTTACTGATAAGTACCCCCCTTTACTATTTAACAACTACTTTTAAGGTAGAATGTTTTTTCGTTTCGCCACCTATCTCAACATGGTTATCTTTTTCGCCCGAAAAGTCCTTTTCTGCTTTTTAGTATTTAATATTTCCGTGCCTAGCCCCTGTTTTGCCAGTGAGCTCCCTACCATAAAGGTGTCCGCCTTAGAATTTGGCACCATAAACTGGGTCCTTCAAACGATCAAGCGTACTCAACTTGATAAGCAAAATGGTTTCAATTTAACGGTTCACCCTGTGGCTAGTACCCAGGCTGGAAAAATAGCGTTGCAAGCGAATGCTGCTGACATCATTATTTCCGATTGGATTTGGGTCGCTAGGTTGCGTGGTAACCAACAAACGTCGTTCTCTTTTGCGCCTTACTCAAGTGCGACTGGAGGGATTATGGTGAGCAAACGATCTCCGATCACCCAGTTATCCGACCTTGCTCATAAGAAAATAGGGATTGCCGGTGGCCCATTAGATAAAAACTGGTTGCTTTTACAGGTACTGGCATTAAAACAAAACATCCACTTAAATGACCGCGCCCATACAGTTTTTGGAGCTCCACCGCTATTAAACAACCTTTTCAAACAAGGTGAAATGGACGCTCTTGTTAACTTCTGGCACTACAATGCTAGGCTTAAAGCCGACGGCTATGTTGAGTTCACCACCACCCAAAAAATCATTGAACAACTAGGAATAAAAAACCACATCCCCATGCTGGGCTATGTTTTCAGGCCAACATGGGCTCATAACAACAGCCTCGTTCTCAATAGCTTTTTAAACGTTAGTCAGCAAGCTAGTTTATTGCTTTGCCACTCTGACCCTCATTGGACTGCTATTTTACCATTGACCAGAACTGACAATGTTTCAACGCAGGCCCTTCTTCGGGAAGGTTTCTGCAAAGGCCGTATCACCCACTTTTCTGATGATGGTAAACATGCCGTTGCTCGCATTTATTCCATGCTTGCTGACATAGGTGGCGAGCAACTCACTGGGCCTACCTCTTGGCTAGACCCTGACTTATTTTGGCCCCTGCCATCACCATAACAACTCTGTGCGCCACTCATCTCTTTTAAAATCGGCTTTTCCCATTAGTTTGCTGTTATTAATTTGGCAGGCATTGTCTACTTTCATCAATACAGCCGTTTTACCATCACCTTTAATGGTGCTTAATACATTAATTTTAGCGATCAAAAGTGGTGAACTGCTCTATCACCTTGGTTTCACCTTGTATCGCTTATGCCTTAGCTTTTTTATTGCTATGGTTTTAGGTATATCAATTGGTTTACTGCTGGGCCGCAGCGAGAAAGTTAATCAATTTTTTAATAGTTGGCTCATTATCTTTTTAAATATACCTGCTTTGGTTAGCACTATTCTGTGCTACGTTTGGTTTGGGCTCATTGAAACAGCCGCTATTTTCGCAATCGTTATTAATAAGCTACCTAATGTTATTGTTACGATTCGCGAAGGTGCTAAAAACATTGATGAGGAACTTGTCGAAATGGCCACGGTCTACCAATTAGGCTACTTCAAAACACTTCAACATGTTATTTTACCCCAGTTATTTCCTTATATTATGGCAGCAGCCAGAACGGGGCTGGCCTTAATTTGGAAAATTGTACTGGTTGTTGAGCTACTAGGCAGGAGCAACGGAATGGGTTACCAGATACACCTATTCTTTCAGCTATTTGATATCAGTAGCATTCTCGCTTATACCGTTTCATTTATTATCATTATTCACTTTATTGAGATAGCCATCCTGCAACCTCTAGATAAAACTGCTAAACAGTGGAAGTGACTTTTATGACTCACTTATACGTCAACATCAAGAAAAAAGCATTTACCCCTGTAGGTTTGACTGCTCCCAGCAGCCTGTTTTCCGACTTTAAACTTGTTTTTAACACTCAGCAATTAACCTGCATTATTGGCCCATCAGGCTGCGGGAAGACAACGTTACTCAATATGATTGCTGGCATAGATAAGGATTTTACTGGTTCTATTCGTTTAAGTGACCGATCCCAGAGCAGTGGTCAAAAAGTGAGTTATGTTTTTCAAACACCTCGCTTGCTTCCTTGGCGAACTGTTTTAGAAAATATTCAACTTATTATAGGTAAAAGCCCATCGTCTCTTTTAAAAACTCAACAAGTTATTCAGCAGCTAGGCCTCTTAGAGCAGCTGAATAGCTACCCAGCACACTTGTCCATTGGCATGCAACGTAGAATTTCGTTAGCCCGTGCGGTTATCAGCGATAGTGACACCCTATTGATGGACGAACCCTTTGTATCACTTGATCGCTCAAATGCTACGAAGGCTCGGCGGTTACTTTTACAGGTATTAGAGCGTCACCCAAAACATGTTATTTTTGTGACCCATGACTTGGATGAAGCACTGGCCTTGGCAGATCGTATTATTTTCCTCTCAGGTGCTCCCTGTCAGGTACTTGCCGATATACCCATTAGCACCAAGCGTTTCGCTAGAAATACTGCCTGGCTTAATACGTTTAAAGCGGCATTAAAAGAAGATAGTCCAAACCTTAAAAGCATTTTTTAAAGACGAAGTGGATAGGCAAAAAAAAGCCGTTCTCACAATATAGTGAGAACGGCCTTCTTAAAACGAAACAGGCTTAGGCAGCTTTCTTAGCAACTGTTTTTGCAGGTGTTTTAACTTCTTTAGCAACAACTTTATTGCTTTCTTGTGCAACTTTAATAACTTCTTCGTTGTACGCTTTAACATCTTCAAAAACTGCTTTGCTATCAGCTACAACTTTTTCAAAACCGCTTTGAGCTAATTCAGCTTGATCTTTAACAAAAGTATTTAAACCATCAATGTCTTTAATGCTAGCTGCTGCTTTAAAACGCGCTTCTGTTAAAGCGATATATTCTTTTGCAACTTCTTGCTGTACAGCAAAGGCTTTTTCCATTTGCGCTTTGTTTAATTCAGCAATTTTCTTAACTGGAGCCAAAAATAATTCTAGGTTGTTTAACATATCAGTGTCCTTTGAGTTGATTAAATTTAATTGTGCTGCAGTGCATTATAGTCATTTTTTATTGCATTGCAATATTTTATTTATCTCTTAAGAACAATAACCTGCCTTCAAGGCACTCATTATTGCCAGCAATACACACAGAACACGATCACTACCCATACCGATAAATATTTTAAACTAGCCATGCGACCACGACTCATCATAAATACTTACTTAATTTCAACATGGAGGCATGTATTAAATCCGCCTTACTAAACCTATTTATGTGAATCTTCAGGGTCTTTTTCTCGCTTAAATTCGCCTTCTATAACACCTGCGTCTCGATTAACGCCACGAAAACCTTGTCTATACGAGTCATTTGTTTGCGACGGCTTCTGCTGTACAAACTGACTGACGATTAACATGAGCGCAAACTTTCGTCGTAAAGGTGGAATAAGGCATACAAAGCCAATCGCATCGGTTACGAAGCCTGGGGTCAACAGGAAAACGCCGCTTAGCAAAAGGATCCCTCCTTCTATTATGTCCGTTGCAGGAATTTCGCCTCGTGCCAAACTCGCCTGAATACGTTGTATGGTTCTCATACCTTGCACCCTTATTAAACCCGCACCTAAGAAGGCCGTTAGCATAATTAAGCCTACGGTAGAAAACGCGCCAATAACACTACCGACCTGTATTAAGAAATAAATTTCAATAACAGGTACAGTGATGAACAGCAAAAAGAATAATACGAATGGGTTTTTCATTTGAACAGCTTACACAGGAACACCTCTCTTGTAAAAGCACAGCCCCTAACCCACACATAACATTATCTTAATCAAGCGACCTGATTAACTTGTTAACAAGCATTCTTCTGAGTTAACCTTCTACCCATTAAAAAACAAATGGCGCATTGATGAACTTGACCACAAAAGTACTAATTGGAATGATTGCTGGAATTATTATTGGGCTTATTATCAACTTAAGCCCCTTAAACACCACCCATTCGTTAATCAACTATTACTTAGTTGATGGCTTGTTCCACACGGTTGGTAAATTATTTGTAAATGCATTAAAAATGCTAGTGGTTCCCCTGGTTTTATTCTCTCTCATTTGTGGCGTTTGCGGCATTGGCGACATTAAATTACTTGGCCGTATTGGCAGCAAATCTTTTATTTTGTATTTATTAACAACAGCCTTAGCAGTTGCAACAGCCATTGGTGCCGCTATTGCTTTTGATATTGGGCAGGGTGTTCATTTAGTGACTCAATCCAGTTTCACCGGTAAAAGCGCGCCCCCTCTCACCGACGTGCTGATTAACATTATCCCAAGCAACCCTATTCAGGCGATGGCCAACGGAGAGATGTTATCCATTATTTTCTTCGCAATATTGACTGGGGTCAGCATGTTATTGGTGGGGAAAAAAGCCCAAGGCTTAGTAGAGACCATTGGCGTTCTTAATGAGGTTATGATGAAGATGGTTAACATTGTCATGTCAATCGCGCCTTATGCCGTCTTCTGCCTATTAGCAAAAGCGGTGGCAGACCTAGGGCTCGACTTATTAACCCAGTTAATTAGCTATGTGGCCGTTTTAATCGCTGTACTCCTCTTCCATTTGTTTGTCACATTACAAACACTTCTATTAGTACTGGGGCGACTAAACCCTATTATTTTTCTTAAAAAAATTCGTAACGCCCAAATTTTTGCTTTTAGTACCTCTAGCTCAAATGCAACCATTCCTGTTACGTTTAGAACAGTTACTCAACGGTTAGGCGTTGATAATTCTGTCGCCTCATTTACGGTACCTTTTGGAGCAACCATTAATATGGATGGAACAGCTATCATGCAAGGCGTTGCAACTGTTTTTATTGCTAATATATACCATATTGACTTGGGGATTAGCGGCTATCTGACGGTTATTGCCATGTCCGTATTAGCGTCCATTGGTACGGCTGGTGTCCCAGGGGTTGGCCTAATTATGTTATCCATGGTCTTTGCCCAAGTGGGTTTACCACTCGAAGGAATCGGCCTTATTTTGGGCGTGGATCGTCTACTAGACATGATCCGCACAGCTGTCAATATATCAGGTGACGCGGTCGTCTCAGCAGTTGTTGCTAAAAGTGAAGGTAAACTTCAGCAGACCACCTTCAACGACCCTAATGCGGGCATTTTTGATCCACAACAAACTCACATTGATCAAGAAAACGAGGAGGCGTTAGCCAACATTATTCAGCAACAGCAATCCAGTTAGCTTAGGTGTTAAAAGATAATTTAACCCTTGAAAGTTTTTCGTCTCCTCACCGGTCTTTAAACACATGAACACACCCCTTAAGCTTAAGTGTTATTAAATGAATAAAAAAATACTCGTCATTTTTTTTCTATCTTGCTTCGCCCTAATACCTCTTAGCAGTGGTTATGCTAGCAATGAGCAAGGTGAAGCCAGCCCTACCTTTTCGGTAGCCGAAGCCTCATTGAGTGCTTTGGGCAATTTATTTACTGCCTTCAATTCACCCAGCGATGATGGGTTACTGCCAGCTGATGAGGCGTTTAGTTTTTCTAGTCAGCTAATAAACGCGCAACAAATACGTTTGAGCTGGCATATTGCAGAGGGCTATTACCTCTATAGGGATAAAATAAAAATCACACCGCTCTCACCAAAGCACCTCGCTTTAGACGACGTTCAGCTACCAAAGGGCGCCTTGAAAAACGATGAAATTTTTGGGCAAACGGTTGTTTACTATGCTGATTTAGAATTGATTCAACACATCACTCCGCCCTTAACAGGCAGTGACAATATTCAGCTTAATATTGCCTTCCAGGGCTGTGCCGATATCGGTGTTTGCTACCCACCCATGAGCAAAAAAATTCAATTATCACTTCCCACATCTGCTGAGTCAGCACCCATTTCTAGCCCCTATATATCAGAGCAAAGCCAATTGGCGCAGTCACTAAGTAGTAATGCCTTATGGCTCACCAGTTTAATATTCCTAGGCTCGGGCATATTACTAGCGTTAACCCCCTGTGTTTTCCCTATGATTCCTATCTTGTCAGGAATTATTATTGGCCATGGAAAGAACCTCTCAACACAAAAAGCCTTCTATTTATCGCTCAGTTATGTTCTTGCCTCTGCCGTCACTTATGCTGTTTTTGGTGTGTTAGCGGGTTTATTTGGCAGTAATTTACAGGCCTCTTTTCAAAACCCATGGATTATCACCGCGTTCAGTTTTATTTTCATTTTACTTGCCCTGTCTATGTTTGGGCTTTACCAACTGCAGCTTCCTAACGCTGTCCAAAGTAAGTTATCTCAGCTGTCACGGCACCAAAAGCATGGTTCTTTATTAGGCAGTGCAATCATGGGGGCCTTATCAACCCTTATTGTTGGCCCTTGCGTTGCGGCTCCTTTAGCAGGTGTACTGATTTATATCGGGCAAACAGGCGATGCTGTACTTGGTGCTTTTGCATTATTTTCCCTTGGTCTGGGTATGGGTATACCTTTAATCATTATTGGCATGTCAGCGGGGCGATTGCTACCCAAAGCTGGGCACTGGATGGAGCCGATTAAGTATCTCTTTGGTGTTATTTTAATTGCCCTTGCTATTTGGCTGATGGAACGGATTCTGCCTGATGCCGTTGTACTCGTTTTATGGGCTTGTTTACTCATTATTTGCGCTGTTTACCTAAAGGTCATTGATCGCTTGCCATATAATGCCTCTGGCTGGCAAAGGTTATTCAAAGGCATAGGTACTATCCTCTTCATTTATGGAATCATCTTAATATTAGGCGCAGCCTCTGGAGGAAGCAGTCTACTTAAACCACTTTCAACGTTTAACCTGGGCCAAGTGTCTATTGCACAAAAACCTACTCTAGCCTTTCAGCAAATTAATACCTTGAATGACCTAAGAGAGTCTCTTGCTACTGCTAGAAAAGACCATAAAACAGTCATGCTGGACTTCTATGCCGATTGGTGTATTTCATGTAAGGAAATGGATGCATTTACGTTTAGCGACCCTCAAGTCCGGCAAGCACTTAGTGATATACTTTTATTGCAAATAGATGTGACCGCGAACAATGATAATGACCGCGAGTTTTTAAAGAAGTTTTCCTTGATAGGCCCACCTGCCATTTTATTTTTTGATGAACACGCTAAAGAGCTTACTCAGCATCGCGTTATTGGCTATATGCCCAGCCATGATTTTTTAAACAATTTACGTGTCATTCGACTCAATGAAAAAGGGTAAGTGGCTATGCCCCCTCTGTTTTATATTTTCTGCATGTTTTCTAGCATTCCTTTACCTGACACCCTTTGGCTCTGATAAAAAAGACAGCCCTCAAGAAGTACTTAGTCCCAACTATACGGACTTTTCTTTGCCAGACCTCGACGGTAAGGTGCATTCGATTAAGGAGTGGGATGGCCAATATATTATTCTCAACTTCTGGGCTACGTGGTGCCCACCCTGCCTCGAAGAAATCCCCGAGTTTATAAACCTTCAGACAAAATATGCTCAATCGGGTCTGCAATTTATTGGTATTGCTATTGACGACCCCGTACCGACTAAAGCATTTTCCCAGCAATTAAATATCAACTACCCTATTTTAATTGGGGGCATGCAAGGTATAACGCTGGCAAGGCAATATGGCAACCTGAGTGACACCCTGCCTTTTTCCGTCATTATTAACCCATCCGGTAATATCATTGCTAGAAAAAATGGGCTGATGATAGAGGCATACATTCTAGAAAAAACTCACCTTTTAACTAACTAACTCCGTCTATCTTGCTTATATTTGTCATTATCTAACGAGAAAGAAGTATTTTTGTGGACTTTCTAGCTAGGCTTTGGCAAAATTCCACTAATCATCCGACCTGACCCTTTTCAGGCATCGGTTTTTACACTTAATTTTTAAGCAAACGTGCTATGGCAATAATTTCAGTTATTAATGGCCCTAATTTAAATATGCTCGGCACGCGCGAACCTGGGATTTACGGCGCTCAACGTTTATCAGATATTGAGAAAAATTTAACTCAATTGGCTAACCAGCACCAGCATGAGTTATTATTTTTTCAAAGCAATGCGGAGCATCAGTTAATTGATCACGTGCATCAAAGCCGTGATAACAATGTCTCCTTTATTTTATTGAATCCCGCGGCATTCACCCATACAAGCATTGCTTTGCGTGACGCTTTATTAGCTGTTGACTTACCTTTTATCGAGTTACACCTATCTAATGTTCATGCGCGTGAACCCTTTCGCCAGCACTCCTATTTCTCAGATATTGCCCAAGGCGTTATCTGTGGCTTTGGCCCAAAAAGTTATGAACTGGCCCTGCTTGCAGCCCTCCCTTTACTAGAACAACCATTACGAGACTAAAACTATGGACATAAGAAAAGTTAAAAAACTCATCGAACTTATCGAAGAGTCTGATATCGCTGAAATTGAAATTCATGAAGGTGAAGAATCTGTTCGCATCAACCGCTACTCATCAAGCCAGCCAGTTGCTGTCGCCATGTCCCCAGCACCAGCCGCGGCTATAGCAGCTCCTGTAGCAAGCCCTCAAGCAGCGCCGGCAACAGCGGCTGTAGAAGCATCAGGCCATACCGTCACATCACCAATGGTCGGCACTTACTATGCATCACCAGCGCCTACCTCACCAGCCTTTGTTACGGTGGGTCAAACCGTGCAAAAAGGTGACACGCTCTGCATCATTGAAGCGATGAAAATTCTTAACCAAATTGAGTCAGATGTCTCGGGAGTTGTTAAATCAATCCTTTCCGACAACGGACAAGCCGTTGAGTTTGACCAACCTTTATTCATTATTGAATAACAGGCCTTTTACTTACATCCATCGACGAGAGAAATATGTTCGATAAAATCCTTATAGCTAACCGTGGTGAAATTGCACTGCGTATTCTACGCGCCTGCCGCGAGCTAGGCATTCAAACAGTTGCCGTTCATTCATCCGCTGACCGTGATTTAAAGCACGTTAGACTTGCCGATGAATCCGTTTGTATTGGTGGCCCATCATCTACTGAAAGTTACCTAAACGTGCCGGCTATTATCAGCGCCGCTGAAATCACCGATGCAGAGGCCATTCATCCAGGTTATGGCTTTCTCTCTGAAAATGCTGATTTTGCAGAACGTGTTGAGCAAAGCGGCTTTACGTTTATTGGCCCAAAATCTAAAACCATTCGTCTGATGGGCGACAAGGTCTCAGCCATTGAAGCGATGAAAAAAGCCGGTGTTCCCTGTGTTCCTGGGTCTGATGGCCCATTAAATGAAGACAAAGACCGTAATATTCGTATTGCACGCGACATTGGTTACCCGATTATCATTAAAGCTGCTGGCGGTGGTGGTGGTCGAGGTATGCGCGTGGTGCACACCGAGGCAGCCCTGCTAAATGCCATTTCATTAACCAAAACTGAAGCACAAAACTTCTTCGGAAATGACATGGTTTACATGGAGAAGTTTCTTGAAACACCTCGTCATATCGAATTCCAAGTATTGGCCGATAAACATGGCAATGCTATTCATCTTGGTGAGCGTGATTGCTCCACTCAGCGTAAACACCAGAAAGTAATAGAGGAAGCACCAGCCATTGGTATTAGCGAAGAAGTTCGCCAAGAAATTGGTACTCGATGTGCAAATGCCTGTGCAGAAATTGGTTACTTTGGCGCTGGCACATTTGAGTTTTTATATGAAAAGGGTGAGTTTTACTTCATTGAGATGAATACCCGCGTTCAGGTTGAGCACCCCATTACCGAAATTGTTACGGGTGTTGACATTGTTGCTGAACAGTTAAGAATTGCTGCCGGAGAGCCATTAGGTTATAGCCAAAGCGATATAAAAATGACTGGCCATGCCATCGAATGTCGTCTGAATGCTGAACATTCAAAAACATTTATCCCATCACCAGGCAAAATCACCCAACTACATGTTCCTGGTGGCCCAGGCATACGCGTTGACACTCACATTTATAATGGCTACACGGTACCTCAATATTATGATTCGATGATCGGCAAACTCATCGCATCAGGCAACTCCCGAGAATCGGCGCTTGCGCGTACTAAAACAGCACTCAGCGAAACGGTTATTGATGGCATACACACCAATATTGACTTATTAAAGGACATTACGGTGGATAAAGACTTTGCCTCAGGCATCTACAACATTCATTACTTAGAAAAAAAATTGGGCCTGTAGTAACTATGCCATGGCAACAACTAACCATTGCAACAAATCCTGACTTAGCGCCTCTATTTGAAACGCTTTTGGAAGAACTTGATGCACTATCCGTCACCATGACGGATGGTGCAGACCAAGCGATCTACGAACCGCCCCTTAATACCACACCATTATGGCAGCAGGTTATTGTGACAGGGCTCTTTAATGAAGAAACCAATCTCGATAACCACCTTAGTTTCTTTAAAGAAAACCTTCCAAACGACACCCAAAACTGGCAAGTCAGTTTGAGCCAGCTTAAGGATCAGGTTTGGGAGCGGGTGTGGCTAGATGATTTTAAACCTATAAAATTTGGCAACAACTTCTGGGTCTGCTCTACCGAGCATAAAGTACTAGAAGATGACGCAACTGTTTTAACTCTTGACCCCGGCTTGGCTTTTGGGACTGGCACCCACCCCACGACGGCTTTATGCCTAGAGTGGTTGGCAAACGCCCCTCTCAACAACAAAAACATTATTGACTTTGGCTGTGGCTCAGGCATCCTTGGTATTGCCGCACTCATCCTAGGCGCAGAGTATGCCATCGGCATTGATATTGACCCCCAAGCATTAACCGCCTCCCTCAGTAACGCCCAGCAAAACAACGTTGAGTACAAATTTGATCTCTTCGATGCCCAGCAATACCCTCATACTGCTCAAGATATTGTCATCGCCAACATACTGGCTGAACCACTTATAAGCCTTAGTAAAGACATTTCCTCCCTTGTTAAACCAGGTGGCGATCTGCTGTTGTCCGGTATCCTAAGCGAGCAGACACATCAAGTCATCGCTGCCTACCAAACTGATTTTACTTTTTCTCCTATAACCATTAAGAATGACTGGGCCTGCCTGCATGCGATAAAGAAAGGTTAACCGTGCACTACCCTGTTTGCCCTTTTTGTTTAAGCTCACTTCAAATTACTGACCAACAACTCAATCTTAAAGAAGGTTTAATACGCTGCGGTCACTGCCAAGAGATTTTCAACGCAAAAGATACTCTCGCAAACAGCAACCCCTCGACATCAACACAAAGCATTAACCCGCCTAACCTTCATGATATCCCTCTTTCTGCTGTCTGGGAAGAAGTGACACCTTCCAGACAAGCCGTCGTACCCTACGGTTTATTATCATTTGTTTTTGCGCTCGCATTTATTGCTCAGCTTATTTATCAGCACACTAACGAGCTATCTCAACAAGCCTCACTTCAAGGCACAATACGTTGGTTAAACCAAACAACGGATTTGAACCTTCCAGCTTATCAAGACATTAAACAGTTCCAAGTTGTTTATAGACAAATCAGGCCGCATCCCAAGCTACCCGATGTGTTGATTTTTCAACTCAGCATTAAAAACAAGGCCCCCATCTCTCAAGCCTACCCAATTATTAACCTCACTCTGACCTCGCCTCAAGGTGAGCCAATTGCATCAGGCTCTTTTTCGCCCAGCCATTACCTTGACAGTCACAAACTTCATGCTATTTTTAAGGCCAAAACCACACAACACTTTACCTTCTATTTTCAAACACCACTGCAGGCTGCTTCCGGCTTTGAAATTACATTCAGCCGCTAGTTTTCCAATATGACTAATGCTTTGAAACAGGCCGTAATAACTGACAAATAGATATTAATCATGAATATAGGACCTCACACCCTACCAAATAATTTAATTCTATCGCCAATGGCTGGAATTACCGACTTACCATTCCGGTCAGTCTGTCGCCAACTAGGTGCTGGCTTAGCCGTCTCTGAAATGACCACCTCAAATCCAGCCTTACGACACCATCGTCGCACTCGGTTGAAACTTGAAAACAGTGGAGAAAAGGAGCCCCGATCTGTACAAATATTAGGTACAGACCCATATCAAATGGCTGAAGCAGCACGGTTCAACCAGTCTAACGGCGCTCAGATCATAGATATAAATATGGGGTGCCCTGCAAAAAAAGTATGCCATGTGGCCGCCGGCTCAGCCTTGTTACGAGATGAACCCTTAGTCCAAAGAATCCTGGAAGCGGTGGTATCCGCCGTTAACATTCCTGTCACTTTAAAAATACGGACTGGCTGGGATAAAAACAGTAAAAATGCGGTAAAAATTGCTCACATCGCCGAGCAATCAGGTATTGCAGCCCTCTCTATTCATGGGCGAACAAGAGCCTGTAAATATAACGGTGACGCTGAGTTTAAAACCATTCAGCAGGTTAAGGCTTGCGTACAAATCCCCATTTGTGCAAATGGTGACATTACCAGTCCACAAAAAGCCCTTGAAATTCTTGAGTATACGGGTGCAGATGGCCTCTTAATTGGCAGGGCAGCCCAAGGGCAACCTTGGATATTCAGAGAAATTGAACATTACCTAAAGACTCGACAATTTCTTGCTCCACCGAGCTTGCTTGAAAAGAAAAAAATTATTTTGCAACATATTACGCAACTTCATGCATTCTATGGTGATATTATGGGCGTACGGATTGCCAGAAAGCACTTAACTTGGTACTTTAAACGTATAGACCCTCTATTGATGCCGCGGGTTAAGGAAAGCTTTTTACTTCAAACCCCAGTCGAGCAACTTAGTTTTATTGACACCATTTTTACAACCTTACTACAAAGCGAACAGCAAACCGCATGAGTCTAGAAAAACCAACACAGACCTTATCACACCAAGTCACCCAAACTCTAGAGTGCTATTTTGAACAACTTAATGGGGAGGACCCTGTTGATTTACACGCTTTACTGATTAGCCAAGTTGAGAAACCTCTACTTCAAGCTGTTCTAAGACACACAAAGTCCAACCAATCTAAAGCTGCGAAAGTGCTTGGCTTAAGTCGCGGTACTCTTAGAAAAAAACTATCCCTTTACCAGCTAGATAACTAGACCTTAATAAACAAGTTTTCATGGCATTGTGCTGTTTTGAGCATTTAAAAAGGTCAGCAAAAAAACGCTTTTTTCGATAGAATACTCTGTTCTAAATTAAGCACTACCATCACCACTAATCTCACCAACAGGTCATCACATGAGCAATAAAATTTCTCGCGCATTGGTCAGCGTTTCTGATAAGTCAGGCATACTTGAATTTTGCCAACAACTTAGCGATTTAAACGTTGAAATCATCTCCACCGGTGGAACCGCCAAATTACTTCAACAGAATAACATTCCTGTGGTTGAAATTAGCGATTACACAGGCTTCCCAGAAATGATGGACGGCCGCGTTAAAACGCTACACCCCAAAGTTCACGGTGGGATTTTAGGCCGCCGCGATATCGACCAAGCTGTGATGCAAGATAACGATATCAAACCGATTGATTTGGTTGTTGTTAACCTTTACCCGTTCCAACAAACCGTTGCTAATCCTGATTGCGACTTAGCCAATGCTATTGAGAATATCGATATTGGCGGCCCAACGATGATTCGTGCTGCAGCCAAAAACCATAAAGATGTAACAATTATCGTAGACCCTAGCGACTACCAACAAACCATCACGTCAATCAGAAGCACCGGCGGCGTAGATGATGCAACCCGCTTTAACCTTGCCGTTAAAACCTTTGAGCATACATCTCAATACGATGGTGCTATTGCCAACTACTTAGGTAGCATTCAGCCAAATGGTGAAAAAACCGATTTCCCACGCACCATCAACTTGCAATTCAACCAAAAACAAGTGATGCGTTACGGCGAAAACCCGCACCAAAAAGCGGCCTTTTTCACCGAGCAAGAACCAGCTGCAGGCACGATTTCATCGGCAACTCAATTGCAAGGCAAGGAGTTATCTTACAATAACATCGCCGATACTGATGCTGCCCTAGAATGCGTGAAGCAATTTAACGACTCAGCCGCCTGCGTGATCGTTAAACATGCAAATCCCTGCGGTGTTGCTGTTGCCGACTCCATCCTTGAAGCCTATGAGAAAGCCTACCAAACAGATCCTGAGTCTGCCTTTGGTGGCATCATTGCCTTTAACCGTCCATTGGACGCAGCAACGGCGCAAGCCATTGTTGACCGCCAGTTTGTCGAAGTGATTATCGCACCAGGGGTTGATGATCAAGCCCTAGCGATTATTGCCAGTAAAAAGAATCTTCGCTTGCTCGATAGCGGGCAATGGTTAGAGACACTTGAAGACCGTCAAGATTTTAAACGTGTTAACGGTGGTTTACTGGTACAAAACGTTGATAACGAGCTCTATACAGGGTTAACCGTTGTCACCAAACGCCAACCAACTGAACAAGAAATGCGCGACCTATTATTTACCTGGCAAGTAGCAAAATTTGTTAAATCAAACGCTATTATTTACGGTAAAAACAATATGACCATTGGTGTCGGCGCTGGTCAAATGAGCCGTGTCAATTCAGCCCGTATTGCCGCCATTAAAGCTGAACAAGCAGGTTTAGATGTTGCTGGATCCGTCATGGCATCCGATGCTTTTTTCCCGTTCCGTGATGGTTTAGACAATGCTGCTAATGTAGGTGTTCGTGCCGTTATCCAACCAGGTGGTTCGATGCGTGATGAAGAAGTTATTCAAGCTGCAGACGAACATGATATTGCCATGGTCTTTACGGCCATGCGTCACTTTAGACACTAGAACAGGACGTACTGATGAACGTATTAATCGTAGGTGGTGGTGGCCGTGAGCATGCTCTTGCATGGAAAGCCAAGCAATCTGACAAAGTTGAACTTGTATATGTTGCCCCAGGTAACGCAGGAACCGCTCAAGAGCCAGGCCTTCAAAATGTCGACATTTCTGCTGAAGACATTGATGGCTTACTTGCCTTTGCTAAAAAAGAACAGATTGAACTCACCATTATTGGCCCAGAAGCCCCCTTAGTGGCTGGTATTGTTGACCAATTCAAGGCAGAAGGCTTACGCTGTTTTGGCCCAAGTCAATTAGCCGCTCAACTTGAAGGCTCCAAGGCATACTGCAAAGACTTTTTAGCACGACACAACATTCCAACCGCCGATTACCAAAGCTTCACCGATATTGAACCAGCCTGTGATTACATTCGTATAAAAGGTGCGCCTATTGTTGTTAAAGCTGATGGTTTGGCTGCTGGCAAAGGCGTTATTCTTGCGCAAACAGAGCAAGAAGCAATCGACGCAGTTAACGATATGTTAGCAGGTAATGCCTTTGGCGAAGCCGGCCATCGCGTTGTTATTGAAGAGTTTTTAGTCGGTGAAGAAGCCAGTTTTATTGTTATTGCTAATGGCGAACAAGCCCTTGCAATGGCATCGTCACAAGACCATAAAGCACGAGATAATGGTGATTTAGGACCTAATACCGGCGGCATGGGCGCATACTCTCCAGCTCCCGTTGTCACTGAAAAAATGCATCAAACTATCATGGGTACCATCATTCAGCCTACCTTAGATGGCATGATTAAAGATGGTATTCCATACAGCGGCTTTCTATACGCAGGCGTGATGATTGACGCTGAAGGGATACCTAAGGTTTTAGAATATAACTGTCGTTTTGGTGACCCTGAAACACAGCCGATTATGATGCGCTTAAAAAGTGACTTAACAGACCTCTGCAATGCTGCGCTGGATAACAAACTTAATGAAATAACAGCCGACTGGGACCCTCGGATGTCGGTGGGCGTTGTATTAGCAGCAGGTGGTTACCCGTTTGATTATAATAAGGGCGACATCATTCGTGGAATCCCTGCTGAAACCATTGATGCGAAAGTATTCCATGCCGGCACTAAAATACTTAATCATGAATTAACCACCAATGGTGGCCGTGTTTTATGCGCTTGCGCACTAGGGGATTCAGTACAGCAAGCCCAAACTAAAGCCTACGAAGCGGTTCATGCCATCGAATGGGATAAAGTTTATTTCCGCAACGATATTGCTTATCGAGCTATCGAACGGGAAAAGCAAGCTTAATCAGGATAATTTAAGGCAAAAAAAAGAGCTTCAATTGAAGCTCTTTTTTTATCTGTGAAATAACGACTAACGCTTCATCGACGCGAAAAATTCATCATTCGTCTTGGTCTTCTTAAAGCGTTCTAAGATAAACTCAATCGCACCCATTTCATCCATGGGGTTAAGGATCTTGCGCAGAATCCATGTTTTTTGCAGGATATCTGCATCAACAAGGTACTCTTCACGGCGTGTACCTGAACGGTTCACGTTTATCGCAGGGTACACGCGTTTTTCTGCAATTTTACGCTCAAGGTGCAGCTCCATATTACCGGTTCCTTTGAACTCTTCGTAGATAACATCATCCATACGTGAACCCGTTTCAACCAATGCAGTGGCGATAATCGTTAAACTACCACCTTCTTCAATTTTTCTAGCGGCACCAAAGAAACGCTTAGGGCGCTCCAAGGCATTCGCATCCACACCACCGGAAAGAATTTTTCCAGACGATGGCGCAACCGCGTTGTACGCACGACCCAAACGAGTAATCGAATCCAACAGGATGATCACATCACGTTTATGCTCAACCAGACGCTTAGCTTTTTCAATGACCATTTCTGCCACTTGCACATGCCGAGAAGCTGGCTCATCGAAAGTACTTGAGATCACTTCACCTTTAACCGTACGTGACATCTCAGTCACCTCTTCAGGGCGTTCATCAATCAGTAAAACAATCAGGTCACTTTCTGGGTTATTCTCAGCAATGGAATGCGCCAAATTTTGTAGAATCATCGTTTTACCGGCCTTTGGCGGCGAAACAATCAACCCACGCTGACCTTTACCAATTGGCGAAACCAGATCAATCACACGTGAGGTTAAGTCTTCGGTTGTACCATTACCTATTTCAAGCTTCAAACGCTCATTCGGGAACAGCGGCGTTAAATCTTTAAAAGCAATTTTATTTTTTGCGTGTTCAGGCCTCTCAAAATTGAGCAAGTCAACCTTCAATAGAGCAAAATACCGCTCATTATCTTTTGGTGGTCGAATCTTTCCAGAAATGGTATCGCCAGTTCTTAAACCAAAGCGTCGAATTTGACTCGGTGATACATAGATGTCATCGGGTCCCGCTAAAAACGAACCATCCGCTGAACGTAAAAACCCAAAACCATCTGACAATACTTCAAGAACACCATCACCACGAATAGCATCACCTTTCTTTGCTACTTTTTTAAGGATTTCAAAAACAGTGTTTTG
>ERZ1027208.35-NODE-35-length-81676-cov-16.538709_pt1 | contig 81676 bp, 77 predicted proteins | sample MGYA00520867_ERZ1027208 | MGnify/ENA primary metagenome ERZ1027208 (study PRJEB33311, sample SAMEA4378413) | marine metagenome | biome: Marine biome; feature: Fjord; material: Water | collected 2014-07-20T08:00:00Z/2014-07-... | depth 75 m ... | reverse complement strand
CTGATGCCTTCCCTAACAACGCTGCCGAAGATACAGATTCCGATGGCGATGGCGTAGGTGATAACGCTGATGCGTTTCCTAACAATTCTGCCGAAGATACAGACTCAGATGGCGATGGCGTGGGTGATAACGCTGATGCCTTCCCTAACAACGCTGCCGAGGATACAGACTCAGATGGCGACGGTGTGGGTGACAATGCTGATGCGTTTCCTAATGATGCCAACGAAAATACCGATTCTGACGGTGATGGCGTAGGTGATAATTCAGACCTATTTCCATTCAATGCCAATGAAAATTCAGATAACGATGGGGATTCCATAGGGGATAACAGTGACCTAGATGATGATAACGATGGTGTTGCAGATATAGATGACCCTGCTCCATTTGATGCCAGCATCCCTGGAGAACCTGATCCTCTAAACCCATTTACGGCTCAGGACTTTCAAAATTTTTACACAGGCCAATCGTGGTACCTAACCGACTTCGGGTTACCAGAAGATGCCTTACGAAGTGATTATATTGATGCTGATGGCAATATCTTATTCGATATACGCTGGACAAAACGTACGATCAATCATATGGCAGATTTACTAAGTATTGATCGTAATCTCATGACAAGAGAGTTAGCCAACGCATTTTGCACGCCAAAAATTGAAGTCGGTAAAGCTAGCGTATACGGTGCTGGTAACAGTGAAAATATGATTGCAGAATTAGATACCGACCTAAATAATTGTATTCTTGGTGCAAGCGAGCCAGCCAATGTTCGATTACGCTCATTTATTCCGACCAAAGTTGGTTATCGGTATGCTGTAACAGCTGAATATCAAATGCGTAATTATAATATGCCGAGCAATGCTTACCGTCATTTTGTGATGAGATTTGGTGGCACAGCTGAACATTTTGATCCATCTTTCGGTGACTTCACGCAAGCCAGAATTGATATTGTTGCTACCCATAAATTTAGCCGATTGATTCTGCGAGATAACGGCTTACCAGATAGTTACGGCATACTTGTTGATAATATTGAAGTTACCGAACTAGGAAAGGTTGAGCATTATGATGACTGCTCAGCGTTATTTTCTGAAACATCAAAAGGATTCAGAAAATGCATTGCAGGAGAGGTTGATACCGATCAAAGCTGTTCAATGGACCACATGATGGTTAACAAGTATCTACCCGGAAATAACGTATCTTCAGATCGCCAAGTTACAGACAATGCATTTTTAATAGAAGAATCAACCCAAGGTAGCATTAACTTTTTGTCTCTGGGTAAAAAAGGAAAATTAAAAGTGAGCTGCTATATAGATGGCTATTTAGCTGCCTACCCTATTTTTAACAAGCAACTGAGCTTTAGAGAGATCTCTTTGGATAATGCAACGCCTGATAACCATCCAGAACAAGCAAGAGTTTGGGTACAACTGAGTCATTGTTTGGACGATAGTTTAAATGGTATAAACCATTTAGGCTTAGTCAGTACAAGTGAATCATTTAATTATGAGTTTACTGAAAACGACGAAGGTATCAGTTATCAAGATTGCAGAATGAAGAAACTGGTTGTGAAAGACAAAACTCCAGACTCAAGTCCTTCTACAGATGGTTTTGATATCAACTCAATTAATATATCTGAAATACAGCCTTAAATTCATCACTGTATGATAGAGATTAAAACTAAAAACGCGGCTATTGCCGCGTTTTTAGTTTTGGATAATTCATGCCGTAAAGAACATACCTAAAATACATAAAAGAGATAAGCTCCATACCGTGGTTCTCAACAACCCTTTATTCGCCATATACAGAACCCCGTATATCAAACGTAATACAATGTAAGAAACAGCTAACATATCAATTGTACTTTGTTCACCGCCAATTTGATGGGCAATGATAACCGCAGCCATAAAAGCAGGTATTGACTCATGTGTGTTAAGTTGGGTCCAATTAGCGCGCTGTCTAAATCCTTCAAGCCCATTTAAAAATGCTCTCGGCGCTAAGTTATGTTTGGGAAGGTAGTCACCACCTGAAAATTTTGCGATTGCGGTATATAGCAAAGGCAGCAGGATCGAGATAAACACACACCAGTAAGCAATTGTCATAATAGACTCCATTTATTTTTATTAGCTGATTTTAACAACTAGTAGACCATATCAAACTCAGTGAAATTCACCAATCCTTTAGTTAAGAGATTGCGTTAGACTCATAATATTAAATTTCTATAACTTAAATCGCTTTATTCGCTACACTTAACCATAAGTAAACTAATCAATACAATTGGCCTATGAAAAATTTCCAGCATTATTTAGATTTAGTATCATCAAACGACCCGCTTTCAATTTCTTCTGATTGGTCTCAAGGTCGCAGTATATTTGGAGGGTTAAGTGCTGCCCTTATTTTAACTAAGATAAATGAATCAGAAGAATCCAAAGGGAAAAATCTAAAGTCGTTGAGCGTCAATTTTTGTGGTGTCTTTGAAGCCGATACGGAATGTGAAATTCGCTATAGCATTTTATCTAGCGGGAAGTCTGTCGCACAAATTCAAGGGCAATTATTACAAAATAATGCGATAAAAACACAAATAACCGCGTGCTTTGGTCGCCCTAGAGAATCGTCAATTAGTGTCAAACCTGAACCATCATCGCCCATAGCCAGTTTTGATAAAGCCATGATGTTTCCATTTATTCCAGGACTCACTCCTGAGTTCGGGCAGCATATTGATTTAGGGGTTTTAAATGACTGCATTCCTTTTACAGGGGTGAAAACAACACATGTTACAGGCTGGACAAAATTTAAAGAAACCCCAAGAAAGTTTTGCCTACCCGGTGTAATCGCGCTTATCGATGCGTGGCCTCCTGCTGTTTTACCAATGCTTAAGAAACCAGCACCTGCCAGTACGATTACTTGGAACATGGAGTTTACAGGGACTTTTACTGGATTAGAGCCTAATGATGCTATTTACTACGAATGTGATGTGGAAGAGGCGTCTGATGGTTACGCTCATACAGAGGCAAAAATTTATAAACCTAACGGTGAATTAATTGCATTAAGCAGGCAGCTTGTGGGTATTTATGACAAGCGATAAAAGTTTATTAAAAATGAAAGGCTAGAAATAAAAAAACCAGTGTATGAACACTGGTTTTTTATGTCGTTGACTCAAAAATAATTTATGAGTCAATACGAGCTTTTCTACTAGGACCAGGTTTTTTAGTACCGCTGCCCGCTTTTTGGCGAGTACGCTGGCGACCTGCTGCACGCGTATATTGTTTTAATTCAGCGGGCTCCATTTTAACAACTGGCTTAGACTCAAGACCAACTAGACCAGACAAATCATCTGTTTCTTTTTGACCAAGCTCAACCCATTTACCAGCCGAAACCTTTTTAGGTAAAAAGATACAACCGTATCGAACACGCTTAAGACGAGAAACCTTCATATCTTGGCTTTCCCATAAACGACGTACTTCACGGTTACGACCTTCCATAATACAAACGTGATACCACTGGTTGTAGCCGTCTCCATCAAAGAATTGTACGTCTGTAAACTTCGCCATACCGTCTTCTAACAGCACGCCTTTTTTAAGTGTTTCAATCACTTCAGGTGTCACTTCCCCAGCCACACGTACTGCGTATTCACGGTCAACCGTATTCGTGCTTGGGTGCATCAATTTATTGGCAAGCTCGCCATCTGTTGTGAACAACAACAAGCCCGATGTATTGATATCTAATCGACCCACTGCAATCCAGCGCTCACCCTTTAGTTTTGGTAAGTTATGAAATACAGTTGGACGCCCCTCTGGATCGGTACGTGTACATACCTCACCCTCAGGTTTGTTATATACCAGTACTCGACGGGCTTTTTTAAGATTATGGTCAACAACATCATCATCAACCTTAATTTCGTCTTCTGACTCAGCCCGCTCACCTAACTTGGCAATTTCGCCATTTAGCTTTACGCGACCTTGTTCAATCCAACGTTCCATCTCACGACGGGAACCTATACCAGCTTGGGCTAGGATTTTTTGCAGTTTTTCACTCATCAACTTACTCCGTTTCTGAGTCATAACAAAACAGTATGTTTTGTTTATCTTGGATTAATCAAACTTGTTCGCCAGATCAGAGAAGTTAGTATTCTCTTATTCTGACGAATGTTCATTCTGTTGTGGCTGATTAACCGAAACTTGCGACTCTTGCTCTTCTAACAAGGCCTCTTGTTCAGCTTCTAGTTCAGCCATCATTTCTTCTTCTAACGCAGCGGCTAAAGCCTCTTCGTCATCTTCGTTAGCACTTACAGGGGCAGCGCCAAATACAGACGGTGCATCTGGCTGCAAAACATCGGTATCAAATCCTTCTGTCTTACTTTTAGTATCACTTTTCAGGCTCGCAAAACCATCGGCTAAATCACTAATAACATCATTGTTAAGTGTAGCATCTTCAATCGTTTCAGCAGGCTTATCCTGAACAGTTTCGTTATCAGTACTTACTGTCGATTTAAAGTCACCGGAGCCTTTTCCTGCTTGCTTCAGTAAGGATTCTTGCTCTGCAATCATACGTGCAATAGTCGCCTCAGCTAGCTGCTCCTCTGTCATCTCTTCAGTAGGGCTATCTAAAGCCTCAGAGCTAACCGCTTCTGTACTGCCTTCTAAGCTAGCACGCAAAGAGTCTGATACCGCAAACACAGCATCATCAGACTTGGCTACGGCTTGCTCGGCGTCTTGCACCTCTGCTGAACGGCTTGTTTGTAGATCAGCAGCGGCTTTATCAGCTTGTTCTTCCTCTTCTGCTTTAGCAAACAAGTTATCTTCTACTTGCTGTACCAAGGCATCTGCCGCTTCTAAGTCAGCTGCAGCGCTTTGTAAGTTTTCGCTATCACCCATTTCCTCAACAGAAATAGACAAATCAAAGTCGCCTTCTTCTTTTTTGTCCTCTAACTCAAGAGCATGATTTGCATCGGCTATTTCTTGAATTTCTTCGAGTGTTGGCAATTGATCCAACGACTCAAGATTAAAATAATCTAAAAACATTTTGGTGGTTGCAAACATCGCAGGGCGACCAGGTACATCGCGATGTCCGACCACTTGGATCCACTCACGCTCAACCAGTGTTTTGGTTATGTGAGAGCTCACAGCCACACCACGCACATTTTCTATTTCACCCCGAGTACAAGGTTGACGATAGGCAATGATCGAAAGTGTCTCTAATAATGCTCGACTATAACGCTGTGGCTTTTCATCCCACAATCGACTCACCCACTTAACCACATCTTCTTTAACTTGAAAGCGATAACCAGTGGCTACTTTTTTAAGCTCGTAGCCATTGTTTTGGCATTTTTCACCAATGCGTTCCAGTGTAATTAAAATTCGTTCTTTTTCAGGCTCTAACCCTTCTTCAAATAAATCTTGAATGCGGTCAACACTTAATGTTTGTCCTGAGGCTAACAAAGCCCCCTCAATGATTTGCTCTAGTAATGCATCGCTTAAAGTCATGAGGTTATGCCTTAACCTTTATTATTTTTGTTTGGTCGATATGAACAGTAATCCATTTATTTATCATACTGTTTTCGCCTTCACATGAATCGGTCCAAACGTTTCGTTTTGAACGATTTCAATTAACTGCTCTTTGATTAATTCAAGCGTAGCCAGAAATGTGGTAACAACACCGTTACGTCCCTCTTCTACAGTAAACAACTGAGTGAATGGAGTAAATTCGCCATGAGTACTTTGTAAATTAGAAAGAATTTGGCTCATGCGTTCACGTGTCGACAGTTTTTCTCTGTGAATTTCATGCTCGGTGTACATGTTAGAACGATGTAATACATCACTAAAAGCCAGCATTAATTCATTAAAATCAACATCAGGGTGTTGTTTCTCAACCGTGTATTCTGGGGTTTTTATTTCGATTTCTAATGTGTCTCGACCCATACGAGGATATTCATCAAGGTCTTCGGCCGCTTTTTTGAAACGTTCATAATCTTGTAATCGACGAATCAATTCTGCACGAGGATCTTCTTCTTCATCTTCGATCTCAGCAGGGCGCGGTAATAATATGCGGCTTTTAATTTCAGCTAACATAGCTGCCATAACCAAATATTCACCAGCAAGTTCCAAATGAACAGCTTGCATGATTTCAACGTAGCGCATGTATTGCTGGGTAATCTCAAATACATTAATTTCTAATATATCTAGGTTTTGTTTGCGAATTAAATACAGCAACAAATCCAGAGGGCCTTCAAACTGTTCAAGTATGACTTCTAAAGCGTCTGGCGGAATATACAAATCTAGAGGTAACTGGGTTACCGGTTCACCCTGAACAAGTGCAAACGGCATTTCATGCTGGGTACCCGACTTAGACTTTTGCTCTGCCTGATCAGTTGTACCTGTAACTGTTTCTGAACTTTCAACTACAGCATCAACACTTTTCTCTGAAATAGGGTCAATGACTTCTAATTCCGCAACTAAACCTTCAGCCGTTTTCTCAACGCCTAAAAGTGCAGCTGCTTCATTTTCTATAGCACCATCGCCTATCAAAGCATCCACTGTTTTATCAGCCGATTCGTTTAACGCTTCTGGTGTAACCTCAGGCTCTAAGGCTGATGGCTCTTGATCCGTTTCAGTCATTACAATTTTACTATCGGTAAGATAAGCCCATCACATGACGAACATCTTCCATGGTGGCACGAGCAGCTTCACGAGCTTTTTCACTGCCTTCTTGGACGATAGACTTCACTAGATCAGGATTATTATCATAATAAGTAGCACGTTCTTGTATGGGGGTCAGCTCAGCTTTAACAGCATCAATTACTGGGCCTTTGCATTCAACACAACCAATACCAGCGCTGCGGCAGCCTTTTTGAACCCAGTCTTTTACTTCATCAGTGCTATACACTTCATGCATTTGCCATACAGGGCACAAATCAGGGTTGCCCGGATCATCTCTACGAACACGATTAGTATCGGTTCGCATAGTCCGAATTTTCTTTTCAATTTCTGACGGCTCTTCACGAAGGCTGATGGTATTACCATAAGATTTCGACATTTTCTGGCCATCAAGACCCGGCATTTTGGATTCAGGAGTCAGTAAAGCTTGTGGCTCTGGCAATATCACCTTACCCGTGCCTTCTAAGTAACCCATCAAACGTTCTTTATCGTTTAATGTGATGTTTTGCTGTTCTCTTAATAAAGCTTGTGCAGTGGCCAGAGCCTCACCATCACCGCCTTCGGTATAGCGCTTACGTAAACTTGAATACAGTTTACTCGCTTTTTTACCCATTTTTTTGATGGCGGCTTCGGCATTTTCTTCAAAGCCAGGTTCACGGCCAAATATGTGGTTGAATCGACGAGCCACTTCACGAGTAATTTCAACGTGTGCAACCTGATCTGCGCCTACAGGCACCTTCCCTGCTTTGTATAACAAGATATCGGCACTTTGTAGCAACGGATAACCAAGGAAACCGTATGTGGCCAAGTCTTTTTCTTTCAGCTTTTCTTGTTGGTCTTTATAGGTAGGTACACGTTCTAACCAACCTAATGGCGTAATCATAGATAAAAGTAGGTGCAACTCTGCGTGTTCAGGGACTTTAGACTGCAAAAATAACGTCGCACTACCCGGATTAACACCTGCAGCCAGCCAATCCACAACCATGTCCCAAACACTGTCTTGTATAACAGCGGGGTCTTCATAATGGGTGGTTAATGCATGCCAGTCAGCCACAAAAAAGTAGCACTCAAATTCGTGCTGAAGTTTTACCCAGTTCTTCAAAACACCGTGGTAATGACCTAAATGCAATTTGCCTGTTGGACGCATGCCTGAAAGGACGCGTTGCTGAGAATCTACAGAGCTCACTGGCTCTCCTAGTTACACAATAATTAAGGAGAGAAGTTTACCAAGACTCGACAAAATTACTAGCCAGATAAGGCCTGTAGAGGGGTTGTTAAAGGTTAATTTAAGCGTTTAAAGGCACGCCGCAGCCTATTACGTCACTCTAGCTCAGGTATGATGCCTGCACCCTGTCGAGTGATTTCAAATTCTTCATCGGTCATATTCACAACCGTTGTGGCTTCAAACCCGCAATAACCACCATCAATCACCAAATCCAGCGCATGCTCAAGAGTTTGACGTATCTCGTAAGGGTCTGACATGGGCTTATCTTCGTTGGGCATGATAAGCGAAGTGGTCATCAAGGGCTCGCCCAACTCTTCAATTAAAGCCTGAACAATGGCGCTGTCAGGGACTCGTATACCGATGGTTTTACGTTTTGGGTGCATTAAGCGACGGGGGACTTCTTTAGTTCCGTTTAAGATAAAGGTAAATGCACCAGGGGTATGGGTTTTTAATAAGCGATAGGCTGTATTATCCACCTTTCCATATGTGCTGATTTCAGTTAAATCACGGCACATTAGAGTAAAGTTATGCTTATCACTCAACTGCCTAAGTTGCTTAACCCTTTCTAAAGCTTGTTTGTCTTCTAATTGGCAAGCTAATGCGTAGGCGCAATCAGTGGGGATGACCACTAAACCGCCTTTTGCTAATATCTCCGCGGCCTGCTTAATTAATCTTTGCTGCGGGTTTTCTGGATGAATCTGAAAAAACTGACTCATATAAGCCCTTAATTAAAATGTAATCGATTTCAACAAGTATAGCTGCTGTTCTTAAGCCTAGAGCGCAAACCCATATATTCGAAGGGTTTTTATTAACTAGCGGGTAAATCGTTTGCCCAGTGACTCCAGACAGGGGTCACACCTTCAGGCATCTTACCGAACTTACCCAATTCAGACCAAGGTCGTGGCCCATGGAAATCACTGCCCTGACTGGCCAAAAAGCCATATTCGTCACAAAGCTGAGCCATGCGTCGGCTAAAAGTGGCTTCCATATTACCACTCACAACTTCTAGCCCATTGCCGCCAGCCTCTGAAAAAGCCTTCAACATGTACTTTAACTTAGTACCTGTCATCTTGTATTTGTCTGGATGAGCAACAACAGCTACTCCGCCCGCTGCCCGAATCCAACTGACAACCTCGCTCATTTCTGGCCACATGGTTTTCACGTCTCCAGGCTTACCTGCACCCAAATAGCGTTTAAAAGCTTGGGCCATGTTAGAGACTTTATCCATTTCTATTAGTGCTTGAGCAAAATGGGGGCGACCAATTTGGGCACCATTTGCAATGGCTTCGGCTTTTTCCCAGATCCCTTTGGCGCCCTGCTTTTCGAGACGCTCAGCAATGGTTTTAGCACGCTGTAAACGACAATCTTCTTGACGCGCAATGGCCGCCATCATATCAGGGTGCTTATCATCGAAACCTAAGCCCACTATATGTATGCCGATACCATTCCAAACACTTGAAAATTCAATGCCACTGATTAAATCTATTCCATGCTTTTCAGCTTGTGAACGGGCTTCTTCAAGCCCATTAACAGTATCATGGTCAGTAAGCGCTAACATAGTAACGCCGTGCTCTGCAGCTCGATCCACAAGATCTGACGGGCTTAATTGACCATCACTCTTGAGACTATGGCAATGCAGGTCAGCCAGCATTATTGTTCCACCAGTACATCTTCAAAGCTCATTCCGGTTAACTTTTTAATACTCTTAAACAAATAGAACAGTGCCGACATTAATACAATGGTTGCAGGAATAGAGATCACTGGAAAACTTAGGGCCGTCATTTTGCCAAGCTCCTCATTAAATGCAGCGGTGCCTGCTGGGCTAACAATAATCCATTTTGCTAATGCGTAATTCAAAAAAGAAGATAAGAAAAATGAAGAAGCCACCAACCAAGAAGCCACATTTAAACTGCGCTCAAACTCAGGCTGCTTCTGGTGTTTATCAAGTGCTTCTTCAATGGCCTGAATTTTTAGGATTTTGTCGTTATACAAAAAGGTTTTTACCAGAGGGTATTTAGTTTTTAAAGACAGGACCGTTACAAGACCTAGAATCCCTGGAATTGTTGCTTCTTTGATGGCGATATACTGAGGATCTAGCTCTAATAGGCTTATTCCACCGGTTAACAGGATGCTGAACACACCAAGCGCTGAGAACATATTGATTTTTTTAGCACGCTGAAAATCATAAATGCCGTACAGAATAGGGAATGCCAATGCCACTATGATGGCCAGTTTCACGCCATGCAGGCCATAAAATACAGCTAACGCAGTGCCCATTTGCCCGTCAAGATTAGTCAACTGGCTTGTGAGCCAAGGACTTTCACTTCCCTTCATTAGAATAAGTGTAGGAATAACAATATTCAGTAACAAGTTGGCAAGCATGCTTTCGCGCTTTACCGGCTTATCTTTGTCGGTACTTGAATTGGACTGCAATGGTTCGCTCATGAATTGGTCTACATTGGATATTTATCCCTATTTTAAGGACTGAGAGGTGGATGTCGAGTTGTGATTACATTGTGTTGGTTATTCCTCCATTTCACGGTAGGATTACGTCTAATTTTTATAAACTTTAGCCATATCGGTAGATGTATAAATGCTATACGCCATTATTAGCCAAGACGTAAAAAACAGCTTAGAAAACCGCCTAGCGGCTCGACCTGATCACTTAGCCCGATTAGAAACCCTAAAAGATGAAGGCCGCCTGATTTTAGCTGGCCCACACCCTGCTTTAGACACTGAAAACCCTGGCGAGGCAGGCTTCACTGGCAGCTTAGTTGTTGCTGAGTTCAATAGCCTAACTGACGCTCAAACATGGGCTGACGCTGATCCTTATATAGCTGCTGGTGTTTACGAAAAAGTTAACGTGAAACCGTTCAAGAAAGTATTACCGTAATTAGGTAAACTACCCAGAATCCTGTAATCTAAAATCAATTAAAATAATATTTAAAGGAAATCTTAAAGTGAAACGCATTACTGCCCTAATACTAGGTCTTTTGATCATATATCCAGCAGTCGCTGAAAAACGCTACGTTAAAGATGTGCTAACAATTACTCTACGTAGTGGTCCTGGAGATGAATATAAAATATTAAAGGGGCTTAAAAGTGGCGCTCACCTTCAATTAATTGAAGAGACTGAAGATGGTAAGTACGCAAAAATAGCAACTGACAAAGGATTAGAAGGCTGGGTTATGAACCGCTATCTGGTTAATGAGCCTGTTGCATTTGAAAAGCTAATCTTAACGCAGCGCGAACTGGACAAAGCAAAAGCTGATCTAAGTGAATTGAAAGGTAAATACTCAAGCACTAAAAAAGAGCTCGCAGATGCCAACCGCAACTCTAGCGACTTAAATAAAGACAAGAGCAAACAAGCTAAAGAACTGGATTACATTAAAAAAGTTAGCGCTAACGCCATTAATCTTGATAAAAAGAACCAAGAGTTAATGACAAAAAGTGAAGAGCTAAAGATTACTGTAGACACCCTGAGAGCTGAGAACGAACGCCTACAAAGCAGCAAAGATTTAAACTACATTTTAATGGGTGGTTTTTTAGTATCCCTTGGTCTTTTCCTTGGCTGGTTAATTCCTAAGCTAGGCGGTCGTAAAGGTGATGCTTGGGCATAATTATTTAGCTCAAACACTCAATAAACCGACCAATAAAAAAGCCAGCAACTGATACTTGCTGGTTTTTTATGTAACAAACATTATTTCCTCACTTTGAGAATGTATCCATGAAATTTATCCTTACAATTTTTGCTTTCATATTTAGCCCCTTCTTATTTGCAAATGAAACCACCGAACAAGCTGAGGTTACGGCTGATATCGCGCAACCTTATGTGACATTTGTAACAAACAAAGGTGAGTTCGTACTAGAATTAAACCCTGCTAGGGCCCCTATTACTGTTGCTAACTTTCTAGATTACATCAATAGCGGACATTACACTGGCACAATCTTTCATCGTGTAATTAAAGATTTCATGATTCAAGGCGGCGGTTTCACAGAAAACATGACTCAAAAAGCTACCAAGGATCAAATTAAAAACGAAGCAAACAACGGGCTTTTCAATAACCGAGGCACTGTTGCCATGGCTAGAACAGGAAAAGTGGATAGCGCAACAAGTCAATTTTTTGTAAACATAAAAAATAACTATTTTTTAAACAATGGCTACCGTGATTTTGGTTATGCTGTGTTTGGTAAGGTTGTTTCTGGTATGGATCTATTGGACAACTTAAGTTTAGTTGAGACTGGCTTTAAAAATGGCATGAAAGATGTACCCGTTGAAGCAATCATTGTTAACAACGTAAAAGTCAGCTACGAAAAACCAGCTGCACTTTAAACTGATTAGTAAGAACCCTCATAAAACCCAGAGTAATACTTTAGATTTTATGAGGGCTTCAAAGTAACTTATATTAAGCCGTATAAAACAATCGGCAAAATCAACATCACTAATAGTGTAGAGATCATCACCATACTGGCAATCACTTCTACATTTTTACCTGACTTAATCGCAAACAAATAATTAAAGACAGCAACCGGCATAATACCCTGCAGTATCAACACCCCCTTTGCCGCCCCTTCTAAACCTAGTAACTCAGCTACACAAAATGCAACGGCGCCGCCCAAGCCTATTCGTAAGAAAGAATATAAAGCCCCTTTATGCCATTGACTCACTTTAATCGAGGCCAATGAAACACCTAAGGTAATCAACATCAAAGGAATCGTCATATTGCCTATTAACCCGACACTGCTTACAACCCAATTGGGTAAAGAATAAGAACCTGAAACAAGGATGACTGCGAGTAAGATTGACCACATTATAGGGTTAGATACAAAAGTACTTAACTTTAAAGGCTCACCTGTCGCGACTGCCATTCCAAGACTAAAGTGTGCAATGGAAATAACCATGAAATATGCCACAGCTAATGCCAAACCCTCTTCTCCAAAAGCAAACAAAGACAGAGGCAATCCTAAGTTGCCCACATTTGGAAATGCCATACTGACGTAAAAAATTCGCCAATCATGAGCAAGCAGTTTAATAATAACGATTGAAATGAAACTTATGAGCAATAACACCATTAGAGTTGCTATTGCCATCTCCCAAAAAGCCTCTGCTGATAAAGCAACCTGCCCAATCGAGCTAATAATTAGGCAAGGAGCTGCAATCTTGAAAACCATCTCAGAAACAAAGTCCGTAGGGTAATCAGCCTTTGAACGCCCCCAGATATATCCAATCAGCGCACAACAAAAAACGGGGGCAATGACATTAAAGATTTCGACAAGCAAATGAATTTCTCTGGTAAAATAAACGGACATTTATCAATGCATTATGAAAGCCCTAAATGATAAAGCAAGCGCAAATAGAATGGTCAAACGGCACACCTATTTCAACAGAGTTCGAAGATGTGTATTTCAATAGCGAAAATGGTGCTGAAGAAGCCCGTTACATATTCATTGAAGGAAATGATCTAGAGAATCGATGGTCATCTGACTCCTTCAAACAAGATCACTTCACCATAGCTGAAACAGGCTTTGGAACGGGGCTTAATTTTTTATCTGCATGGCGATTATGGCTTCAAAACAGTCAGCCACACCAACACCTACATTTCTTATCCGTTGAAAAATTTCCTCTTGATAGAACAAGTCTTATCCAAGCCTTATCTGAATGGCCCGAATTTGAAGCTTTTAGTCATCAATTGATTGAGCATTACCCACCTATGGTGAGTGGGTGGCATACCCTGCATATCCCCAACCCTTACCTAACTGATCAACAAGAACATTCTGGAGGTCATGTTGTATTGCATTTATATCTGGGGGATATACATGACTGGCTTCCTCAGATCGATGCGAAAGTAGACGCCTGGTTTTTAGATGGGTTTACACCGTCACGTAATCCCGATATGTGGACGGACCACTTGTACCTACAAATGGCACGCCTTACCCCCTTTAATGGCACAGTTGCAACATTCACTGCAGCATCAAAAATTCAAAGGGGTTTAAAAGCAGCGGGGTTTTCTGTAAGCAAACGCAAAGGATATGGCCAGAAAAGAGAAATGGTCATGGCCTTTCAACAGTATACCAATGGCCCAAAAACTCCTGCGTACCTATTACAACAACCCTGGCTAGAAAGCCGACATGAAAATCATTTTCCAAATAAAACAGCGACTATTATTGGTGCTGGTATTGCAGGTTGTAGTTCGGCTTACGCGCTTGCTAAGCGCGGCTGGAAAGTAACGTTAATCGAACAGCAAACCATCGCTTCTGGTGCCTCAGGTAACGCACAAGGCGTGCTATATGCCAAGTTATCTGCTGAGATGAACCTTCATAGCCAATTTTATTTATCTGGCTACTTACTTAGTCTTCAATATTTAAAACAACAGCTTCCAGACAAACAAAATTGGGATAATTGCGGCGTACTTCAGCTTGCAACAAATGATAAAGAAGTAAAACGTCAGGCGAACTTCAGTAATAAATATCAAATGGATGACATTGTTATCCCCGTTGATGCCAATGAAGCATCAAATATTGCAGGCACCGATGTCCCTTACCCGGGCTTATACTTTAAGGATGGGGCCTGGGTCTATCCCACTGAATGGTGTAAAACCTTAATTCAACATGAAAATATCACTGTATTAGACAATACACAGGTAAGTCGGATTCATAAAAACAACAGCTTAGATAACAACAGCTTAGCTAACAACAAAGGAGAATGGGAAGCTCACTGTGATAATGGTTCAAAATATATAAGTGACGTCGTGCTTGTTTGTAATGCAAATAATGCAAAAAATCTTGATCAACTTTCTTTCTTACCCACCAAACCCGTTTCAGGACAAGTGACTCAGCTACCCTCTCAGTCAATAAAACTGGATACTGTGCTATGTGGCGATCACTATGTGACCCCTACACATAACGCCCATTTAAACTTTGGCGCTTCATACAGAATTAAAAGTGATAACACTGATGTATTAACCTCTGAAAACACATCTAACATTTCTAATTTAACCTCTTGCTTTCCAAGTATTGGCGAGCAAATCAACTTAGATAACCCCCCTATTGGCCGAGCATCTGTACGCTGCACAACACCAGACTACACACCAATAGCAGGCGCAATATGCCATCAAGAGTTCTTTGAAAATAACTTTTCAGAATTGAGAAAAAACAGAAAGTGGAAATTTCAGAAACCAGCTAATTTTTATAGTGGGTTATTTGTAAATATAGGGCATGGTTCACGAGGTTTAAGCTCAGCGCCTTTATGTTCAGATATGATTGTTGCCCAGATAACTGGGGAGCCTTTGCCGCTCCCTAAATCTCAGGTGAACATTATTAATCCAAACCGATTTTTAGTTAACGCCATGATTAAAAAGTGACAACAATCTAATCATTGGCTGCTTTATCCCTTCCATAAGGGCACTTTGGAAGCACATGGTTTTTAGCCGTCATTTTATTTTGCCTAATCGCTATCATCACCTCTTCAATCTGTCGGCACTGAAGACGCGTTTCAGCTAGCTGAGCTTGTAACTCATCCGTACACGAAAAAAGCTCTTTCATGACTTTGCGAAATTTATAATTTTGAATGTTTGCCATACACCTATCCGCACCACTAAAGGTTCTAGTATAGATTAGCTGTATTTATGGCAGTTGTGATAGCAGAAGAACCAAACAACCTAAAGAAAGAGGCAGTTATGCTATGACGACTCATAGCAGAGGCTAGTTATAAACCAGTAAATTAAAGCTGGTCTTTATGCAGAATGCTTGCGGTTTGAGAGTTGTGATCAAATACAATAGACGCATCACCACTGCGTATTAGCGATAGTACCTGTTCACTTTTTTGCTCGTATGTGAATTCATGCATGCCATAATCGGTGCCTTCACGATTAATAAACTCCTCAATAACACCATCTAAAGCGACTTTAGAAAGCTGATTAAAGGGGATTGGCGTATATTCGAAAGAATCAGTCATATTAGTCAATCGCCATACTATTTAAGGAACGCAGCTTCACGTTCCCATTCACACTTAACTCTCATATCACCGCTATTAGGCACGTGACAGCCATGGCTGGCTGGTTCCCACTGAAAAGTATGCTTACCACTGAGCTCTGTCTCTAAATGAACCGTAGCGCTTACCCAGTACATCTTACCCAGTAGCTCTTCAAACATAGCCATCCAGCGCTCCCATTCGTACTCAACAGCACGGTAAGAAGCACCAAAGTGAATGACTTGTGTATGGTAGGCACCACTAAAAACATCTAAGCCAGGTAAGGCAAACATATCCCCACACAGAAAAGGTGAACTGGTATCAAAAGATTGAGGTAAATCTAATAAGCTCGCACTGTTCACCATACGACGCTTCTGCCCATCGCTTTCAGGCGACATGGCAAGGTCTTTAATGATTCCGTATACGATTGATTCTTGATCCACTCACAAGCCCTTTTACTTATATTTGTATGCTGTGTTCTACGCTTTTTATATCAAGCTTTTTCAGGTTACTTGATATCAAAATACCACTTAAAAAGCGATACCTTTATTCCAACACTACTATCTGGCTCACGGTTCCAGGGATTTATTATCCCCAGAAAGAGCGCCATGTCCTTGAATCTTCTAGCTCTACTTTACAGCCATCTAGTTGACGCTGATACATGCGGCTTCTTTTTTCAACTTTTTTTGCCACGTTTAATAGCCAGGTTTTATTTCGATAGGTTTTACGTTGAAACCCACCCTGCCCTTCGTGATAAGCCAGATATAGATTATAAGCATCATGTGGATTTATCTTATTACGTATTAAAGATTTGTGGTTATACCAACCAATAAAGTCAACGGCATCATCAAAGTCATCCCTATCAGCACCCCAGTTATCCGCTTTTTCTTGGTATTCTTCCCATGTTCCATCCAAAGCTTGCGCATACCCATAAGCACTGGACGCCCTACCTGTTGGTATGATCCACAAAAACCATTGCCAAGGTGGCCTCGCATCTTGAATGAATTTTGACTCTTGATGGATAAAGGCCATTGTCACATGCTGTGGAATCCTCCACTTTTCATAGACGGCATCAGCAGCAATGTACCAGTCATAGTACTCATCGTACATTGCACAAACATTGTTAATATTCTGAGGGGGAGCGGTTGAACAGCCTGCAATTGAGATAAATATAAGACCAAACGCAATTTTAGAAAAAATTGTCGATACGCGTTTTAAAATCAAAGTGATTTGGAAGACAGAATTAACGATCATGATGGATACCATGACTGGCTAATAAAGATATAAATTCAGTTTCATCAAATACGTTAACACCCAAATCTTGAGCCTTAGTCAATTTAGAACCAGCCTTCTCTCCAGCAACAACACCACTGGTTTTGGCTGAAACACTGCCTGCTACTTTAGCCCCTAAGCTTTGTAGGTATTCTTTAGCTTGATCCCGCCCCATATTTGATAACGTACCCGTTACAACAAATGTTTGGCCAAATAAAGGCTGCTCTTCTTCAGATTTCTTTTCTATTGCCGGCCACACAATACCAATATTTAACAGGCCATCTATAATTTCTTGATTATGAGGTTCAGAGAAAAATTGAAGAATGTACTTGGCTACGATTGGTCCCACATCTTCAACTTCAATTAATGCTTCAAAGTCTGCTCTCACTAATGATCGAATATCGAAAAAATGATTCACAAGATTTTGTGCCGTAGCAACACCCACTTCTCGAATGCCCAGTGCATATAAAAATTTAGCAAACGTTGTATTTTTACTGACTTCGATAGACGCCAATAAATTCTGAGCCGATTTATCACCCATTCGTTCTAGATTTGAAATGTCATCATGCTTAAGGGCATATAAATCTAAAAAGCTTTTAATTTTCCCATCATCAACTAGTTGCTCGACAATTTTATCGCCCAGCCCATCAATATCCAAAGCCTTACGCGAAGAGAAATGCTTAATGGCTTCTTTTCGCTGTGCAGCACACACTAAACCACCCGTGCATCGTGCAACAGCTTCTTCCTCTAAGCGCTCAACATGGCTTTCACAAACTGGGCATAACTTAGGTAATTCAATTTTCTGGGCATTATCGGGTCGCTTATCCAACACAACCTTTACAATTTTTGGAATAACATCCCCTGCACGTAGAATGACAACCGTGTCACCCACTCTTACATCAAGACGCTCTACCTCATCCATGTTATGCAACGTGGCATTAGAAACGGTAACACCGCCTACAAAAACAGGCGCTAAACGTGCAACAGGTGTCACGGCCCCTGTCCGTCCCACTTGAAACTCCACACCTTCCAGCAATGTCATTTCTTCTTGTGCAGGAAACTTACGAGCAATGGCCCAGCGTGGAGCTCGGCCTGTGAATCCCAACTTTGATTGAAGCCCTGTGTCATTGATCTTAAATACAATACCATCAATTTCATAAGCTAAGTCGTTGCGCTTTTCAGCAAGACGATTGTAATACTCCACACAACCATCAGCACCAATCACCTCTTCCATTTCAGGGTTAATTAAAAACCCCCAAGTAGAGAACTTATTTAATATTTCAATATGCATCGAAGGCATTTCAAAGCCTTCAACACGCCCAAGACTGTAACAACAAAACTCTAAAGGTCGAGAAGCCGTTATTTTAGAATCTAATTGACGCAGGCTGCCCGCGGCAGCATTACGAGGATTCACAAATAATTTTTCATCATTTGCTTTTGCCCGTTCATTAAATTTATTAAACCCAGCTTTTGGCATATACACTTCCCCACGCACTTCTAACACAGGAGGAAAGTCATTGCCCGAAAGCTTCAATGGAATACTAGAAACTGTTTTAATATTTTGAGTGATATTCTCGCCGGTGGCGCCATCTCCACGTGTAGCGGCTCGAATAAGCACACCCTTTTCATATAGTAAGCTAACAGCTATGCCATCTAATTTTGGCTCACAAGCATACCGAATATCAGTATCACTCTTTAATCGATCACGAATACGTCGATCAAAATCCACCATATCAGGATCAACAAAGGCGTTATCCAAACTCAACATAGCAACCTCATGAGTCACTTGCTTAAACTGAGTTAGCGGAGCGGCTCCAACTCGCTGGGTTGGAGAGTCTTGTGTGAAAAATTCAGGGAAGGTGGTTTCAATACCTTTCAATTCATGAAACAAGCGATCGTATTCGGCATCCGGAATACTGGGATCATCCATCACATAATAAGCATGATTTGCTTGGTGCAATAATTCGTGAAGTTCTTCAACTCGAGCAGAAAGCTCGGGAGAGTCCTGATGTTTCTCTGATGAATCATCAGGCAGTTCATCAAACAATGAAGGTTGATCAGACATCATTAAACCCTAGATATAAGTTACTACTAAAAAGCTATTTTTTTGAAAATTGCTTACGGGAATATTCACGTATACGATTTCGATAATGCTCTAATGTTTGAGGGGTTAAATCACTATGACTTTCATCATGTAAACTGGCGCTGAAATTACGAGCAAAGACTAAACCCACTTCGGCCATGGCATCAAATGCGGCCATAGGGTCTTCTGGTCCAGGTAAGCTCATAAACATGCTAATACCTTTGGTTTCCATTCCATCAATGGTACTCAGATCAAATGTCCCAGGCTTCAATGCATCAACTACACTGAATTGAATTTTCCCTTGGGCATTTTCTTTTTCAAAGCGATGGAAAATACTCATTTCACCATGGCGCATATCGCACGCATTGAATATGTGATGAAGGTCTGAACCTTTTAAAAGAGGACCGCTTTCTTTCAATACATTGATAACAAAAATCTCTTCTGCTGGAGGGCGTTGTTCCAACCGTTCACCTACTGGCAACTCTCGCTTATCCGTCTTAGCATTTGAAATACTGCCGCCTTTTTCTGCCCCATCATCAAAGCCTTCTACATCATCGATAGTAAACGATTCGAAATCTGGCTCAGTCTTTGTGGCAACAATAGGCTCATCTTGAAGGGTTTGCTGAACAAACTCAGGTAAATTCATTTCTTGTTGATGGGGAGGATTAAGATCGACTTCTCCGCCAAGCTCTACCGGCTCCATTAATACAGGAACGGTTTCTGGTATATCGTCTAACGGGGCAAGCTCAACTTCTGTTGATTGAGCCGCTTGAATTTCTTTCCGACGGGATTCGACTTCTGACTTAGAAGGTTGATCTGAATGAATTTTTCTTGGCTGAACCGGTGTTTTATTTTTCAGCACAGAAGCGGAGATATCAGCGACTTCAGAGTAGTCTGTATCAACACTAAAACTTTCTAGCGCATCTGAATTCAAGTCCGCAGAATAAACCTGCCCATCAGGATCATCAGTCTCTATGCCTTCATCTAGAACCGGGGAGTCCTCTTCTGCAGGCTCATCTAAAGTTGCCACATCGTCAAGGACGTCAGTCGGCTCTTCAGCTTCAAAAGATTCAACCTGGTTATCAACAGTACGCTGATCGATTGTATGATCACTTACAAAAGACCCACTAACTAAGTCGTCTGCAATTTCAAACTCTCGAAAACTGCTTTCTTCTTGATGCCCAAGGTCCACATCCGATGTCAGCAAGTCGCCATTCAATATGTCATCGTTAAATTGATTTGAACGTGCTTCTCGCACTTTTTTAATGCCATCTATTACAATGAATAAGATGACAATCAAACCAACCACGAGGATAAAGCTATGTAAATTAATATCCATGGTTCAATACTTTTTTGTCATACAAGGCTAAGCCTAAAAAATCTATAAAAGGAATAAACCGAGATTATTCGGTTAATCCAATCGCTTCGTCCATATTCACAGAAACTATTCTAGAAACGCCTGGCTCATGCATGGTGACACCCATTAACTGCTGAGCCATTTCCATGGCGATCTTATTATGTGATATGTAAATAAATTGTACTTGTTCACTCATTGCTTCGACTAAGCGAGCGTAACGGCCCACGTTAGCATCATCCAGTGGCGCATCAACTTCATCCAACATACAGAAAGGCGCTGGCTTCAATCTAAATATTGAGAAAACCAATGCTATCGCTGTAAGGGCTTTTTCTCCACCGGACAACAAGTGAATGGTACTGTTCTTTTTACCTGGTGGGCGAGCCATTATGGCAACCCCTGCATCCAACAAGTCATCACCCGTTAACTCTAGGTATGCGTGACCACCGCCAAATACTTTTGGAAATAATTCATTTAAACCGCTATTAACTTTATCAAACGTTTCTTTAAATCGAGTTCGGGTTTCCATATCGATTTTACGTATTGCGTTTTCTAATGTTTCTAAGGCTTTTTCTAAATCTTCATTTTGTTGATCTAGATAATCTTTACGTTCAGATTGAGTCTTATACTCATCAATCGCCGCTAAGTTAATAGCACCCAATCGAGTAATACGCTGTTGAATTTGTTCTAATTCTCTCTGACACGCTTCAATCGTTATATCTTCAGCCAAGGTCTCAACAACCTCTTGTAAAACTATTTCGGCTTCAGCTAGTTGCTCCTCAATACCACCACGACGAGTGTGAATGGTTTGATATTGCATGCGAGTTTGCTCTAATTTAGAACGCACTCCCTGAGCTGTTTGCTCAAGCTTTTGGCGCTTTAATTCAACATCGCGAATTTCATGCTCTATTGTTTCTTTTTTCTTACGCGACGCTTTCATTAGTTCTTCAACATCTAAGCGCTGCTGCATCATCTCTTCGTATTGCATTTTAAGCTCTTCAACCGGGGAATCCCCTTGGTCAAGCTGCTCTAACAACTGCGCCTTACGCTCTTCAAGCTTAAGCTTTTGAGATTGATGGCGATTAAGTGCTTCAACCAATGATTGCTTTTGATGTTGGTAGGTTTGTACTTTTAACTGCTGCTGATGCGCATGATCTTTTTGATGGCGCGCACGATGACGAGCTTGATCCAATGCTTCTCGACAAGCATCGCGTTTTTCTAACAATAGTTCACGTTCATCACTGAAACGCTCCATGTCTTCTAACGCCGTTTGCCACTGAATTTTAGACTCTTCTAGGCTTTCAGTTTCAACTTCTTTGTGTTCTTTTTGTTCGTCAATTTCAGCTAACAATTGATTGCGACGATTCACCTGTTGCTCAAGACGAACTTTTTCAGCATGGATCGTTGACTTATGATCTGACAAGGATTGTGCAGCTTGGTTTACTTCTCGCTGTGCCGTATCGCGCTGTTGCTCTAAAGTATTTATACGCATGGATGTGGATTCTAATTCCACTTCTAACTCTTCTACTAATGCGTCTAAATCATCTTCTTTTACAATTAGTTCTTCTAATTCTTGCTTGCGGGCCAACACACCAGATTGATCTTCCCCTGCACGCTTAACACGAATCCAGTTTGCGCCTACCCATATCCCTTCAGGTGTAATGATGCTTTGATCAGCCTGTAAAGAATGACGTTGAGATAAGGCTGCTGGTAAATCTTCTGCGCACAAAATTTGGTTTAACCAATTCGCGTCTAACCCGGTAACTTTACTGGCCAAGCTCCCAGATTCAACTTGGGTAGAACCGCCCTCTTCGATCAAGGTCATCTGACCTTGTTTAAGATGCGTTAAACGTTCTGCGAATTGTTCTATATTAGGCACAACCACGGATTGAAGTTGTTCAGCCAATACGGTTTCAACCGCTGTTTCCCAGCCACTTTCAACCGTTAACTTGTCGGCTAGGCGTTTATTTTGGTGAATTTGATTCGACTGTAACCAACGGCCACTTTCACCATCAGTTCCCAGTGCAGCCTGTTGAAGCGCTTCTAGTGAAGCTTTACGTCCCATTGCACTTTGCAGCTGTACGCGAGATTCATTAAGCTGCTGAGATAAATGCTGCTGCTTTTCACGCTCTTCTTCAACCGTGCCTTGAAACTGAGCGGCATCTTGTTGCTGCTGCTCTAATTGCAGTTCTTTTTCTTCAAGCTGCTCATCAAGCATGGCAAGCTGCTCTTCAGCTTCATCACCGATTTGTAAATTAATCAGTTCATGCTGTAGGCGCTCTAGGCGCTGAGCGATACGAGAAATATTATTTTCGAAATGCTGTATTTGAGACTTACTGACTTCAGCGATACGCTGAGGTTCAGAGCTATCTTGATTGTATTTATCCCAATCTGTTTGCCAAGTTTGCATGGCTTCTTCAGCGGCCACCAAGACTTCTTGGCTCGCTTCTTCTTGTTCACTGACCGATTCGCTTTCAGGCTCAACGGCCATCAACTCTTCTTCAATCCCCTCAAGAGAAAGCTCATCCTCTTGAAGTGCAGCCGCGACCTCTTCCATTCCCATCGTAACTTCTTGCATGTCATTATCTAACTGCAACGATCGCTGAGACTGAAACTGAATATTTTGTTCTAAGCGACCAAGACTGCCACCAATTTCATAAAACTGAGCCTGAACCTTTTCAAAATCATCCGTTAAGTCGACCAATAAAATGCGCTTTTCTTCATTACCAGCATCATCTTGAACTTGGACAGTTAATACTTCTTCCAGCTCTAGCTCTTGCTCAGCAATAACTTGATTGATCTGACTGATCTCAAGATCCATTTCACTCCAGCGCATCGCTAATAACTGTGCACGAGTGTGACGCTCATCTTCTTTGAAGGTTTTATATTTTTCAGCGGCTTCAGCTTGTCGTTGAAGACGATTAATCTGGCGACCAAGTTCGTCACGGATATCTGTTAAACGCTCTAGATTTTCAGCGGTCCTGCGGATACGGTTTTCTGTTTCACGTCGGCGCTCTTTATATTTAGAAATACCCGCCGCTTCTTCAATATAAACCCGAAGCTCTTCTGGCTTAGATTCAATAAGCTTTGAAATCATACCCTGTTCAATAATGGCATAGCTTCTAGGACCCAAACCTGTGCCTAAAAATAAATCAGTCACATCTCTACGACGGCATTTTGTGCCGTTCAAATAATATATAGATTGACCGTCTCGAGTTACTTTACGCTTTAAGGATATTTCATTGTACTGAGCGTACTCGCCTTTTAACTTACCTTCTGAATTATCAAACACTAATTCAATACTGGCTTGCCCCACAGGCTTACGGCCTGTTGAACCGTTAAAAATAACGTCAGTCATGGAATCGCCGCGAAGGTTTTTGGCTGAGCTTTCGCCCATAACCCAGCGAACGGCATCTATGGTATTTGATTTTCCACAGCCGTTTGGGCCTACAATACAGGTTAAGTTTGTAGGAAATGGAATTTTGGTTGGATCAACAAAGGATTTAAATCCTGCCAACTTAATAGACTTAAGTCGCACACTACGCCCCTTTTTATTATTAGTGCTCTAGGGCATCCATCATGATGCTTAATAAATGGTCACCATAATCATTCATGGCTTGTTCAACTTTACCTACGTCACGCTTCACAACACCTTCAAGCAACTGCCCGAAAAAAGTGATGCTGTAAGCCAATGCCGTTGGATCTGCCATCAAGGCCATATGGTAGGCTCGATGAATAGCAGGCTGTAAATCTTCTAAAATACTTTCCAGGTAAGGGTTTTCAACAATGGGATACGTCATACGCATCAAATCAAAACCAGCCACTACAACTCTCTGCGCGGCTTCAGGGTCAGAGCTGTTTGCAATGGCACGAATTTTTTGAAGTTGCTCAATAAGAGGGTCTAATTGACCAGGTTGCCATACTTGCGACACTTTAGATGCAAGTACAATCAGCAATGTAATATAGGTTTCGTAAAGCGCCTTAACTTTCGCTTTATTGATTTCTGCAACCATCGCCCCACGGCGAGGTAAGATATCAATTAAATGACGACTTTCGAGGATCAACAATGCTTCACGAACACTTCCGCGGCTAACCTCTAGATCGGTTGCCACTTTAAGCTCTTGAATACGTTCTTTTGACTGAAGTTTACCGGTGATTATCTGATCGCCAATATGTTGAGCGATTTGCTCCGACAAACTCTCTGGTGCTTTAAAGCTCATGCAGCCCTAAATCCTGTGCAAAATACAAACAACCACACCCTAAAATAAACGATACAGGGCAAATTAATTGAGTAGTGTACACATAAGCAAAGCGGTTGACCATGTTTGCATCAATCAGTAGTGAACTCTGTAGATATGGGCTGTGTAAGCTGTTTTAGAGGGTGTTCAGATATTAACCAAAAGAAAGATTATCTAACTTTATATTTAATCGATTTGTCACTTTCAAATCCCATTTGCTCAACCCTTTTTCGACTACTTGATTTCCCCCCCTCAAGGAGAATTCTATCAAACCACATCTAGATACCATCAAAAAAGCCCCACTTAATCTCTTAAGCGAGGCTTAATCTACCTAATCATAATGGCATTAGGCTAATAGCTTTTTATGCCCCGCAATTAACACATCAACCACAGCAGGATCAGCCAAAGTAGAGGTATCACCCAAGGTGTCGAACTCTTCTGCTGCAATCTTACGTAAAATACGACGCATAATCTTACCGCTTCGAGTTTTAGGCAAACCTACAGTAAGTTGAACCAGGTCAGGGGATGCTATTGCTCCAATGTCACTGCGTACCCATTGCTTTAACTCTTTTTGAAGCGCCTCGGACGGCTCTACACCCACATTTAAAATCACATACACGTAGATGCCTTGACCTTTAATATCATGGGGGTAACCCACAACAGCCGCTTCTGCGACCTTGTCATGAGCCACTAGCGAACTTTCTATCTCAGCGGTACCCATGCGGTGGCCCGACACATTTAATACATCATCTACTCGCCCAGTAATCCAATAATAGCCATCTTCATCACGACGCACCCCATCACCTGTAAAATAGGTCCCTGGAAAGGTCTTAAAGTAGGTTTCAATGAAACGCTGATGATCCCCATAAACGCTGCGCATTTGTCCCGGCCAACTATCAGTCATTACTAAAGCACCTTCTACAGCGCCTTCGAGAATATTCCCTTCATTATCAACAATGGCAGGCTGAACCCCTGGCATTGGTCGAGTAGCTGAACCTGGCTTTAAGTCCGTTGCTCCCGGAAGCGGGCTAATTAAAATGCCGCCGGTTTCAGTCTGCCACCATGTATCCACTATCGGGCAGCGGCTGTCACCTACGACTTTAAAGTACCACTCCCAAGCTTCTGGATTTATGGGCTCACCGACGCTACCTAATAACCTTAAGCTCTTACGACTGGTGCCCTCGATGGCTTTATCACCATGAGCCATTAATGCTCGTATCGCTGTGGGTGCAGTATAAAGTGTATTGATTTGATGCTTGTCTACCACCTGAGCCATGCGGTTGACCGCAGGGTAATTAGGCACCCCCTCAAATAATACAGTGGTGCCGCCATTGGCTAACGGGCCATAAATCATATAACTGTGGCCTGTGATCCAACCAACATCCGCTGTACACCAGTAAATATCACCATCTTTGTAATCAAACACATATTGATGTGTGAAAGCCGCATAAACCAAATAACCGCCGGTTGTGTGTAGCACACCCTTTGGCTTACCCGTTGAACCTGACGTATACAGGATAAATAAAGGGTCTTCGGCGTTCATTGGCTCGCATGGACATTCATCATCCACGTGCTTAAGCGCTTGACCATAATCAACATCACGGCCTTCAACCCAGCCCACGTTGTTACCAGTGCGCTTAACCATTAGTACTTTTTCAACACACTCGGTTCCACTGCGTGTGAGAGCTTCATCAACACTGGATTTTAAAGGTACAACTTTACCTCCACGCATTCCTTCATCAGCGGTAATAATCCACTTGCTGTTACACCCTTCAACTCGGCCCGCTAACGCATCTGGGCTAAAACCACCAAATACAACGGAATGAATGGCACCGATACGTGTACAGGCCAGCATGGCCAAAGACGCTTCAACCACCATCGGCATATACAGGGTAACCACATCGCCTTTTTGAACACCCATGTCTTTCAGTACATTGGCAAAGCGACTCACGGCTAAATGCAACTCTTGATAGGTTAGGGTTTTATCATCTGCGGGGTCGTCCCCCTCCCAAATAATGGCTTTTTGCTTTGCCCTAGTAGGAAGGTGTCTATCGACACAGTTATGACATACGTTTAATACGCCATCGTAAAACCACTTTATGTGAAGATCGTCTTCGGCAAAGCTCACATCTTTTACTTTTGTATAGGGTGTAAACCAATCTAAGCGTTTGCCTTGCTCAGCCCAAAAGCTTTCAGGGTCAGAAACTGACTGTTCGTACATGTCTAAATAATCTTGATTATTTAAGTATGCTGAATCAGCCCACTCTGAAGGGACAGGGTGAATTTCTTGGTGAATCATGAGAATTCCTTATCAATCACTTACTCTCAGACGAGAGAATGATTTTTATATTTATTGTTAAATCTGGGCACATTTAACCCCATTGCAAAGGCTGTATTCAACATCTAAATGATAATCAGTTTAATTTTTTCAATGAATTTGGTTCAAGATTCGTAATATGCACAATTAGAGTGTCATTATTTGCTCCACTAGCTGACTTTTATCGACCTAGAGTGCTACAGCAAAACTGATACACTGAATCAACAATTATAATTAGAAAAAGATAATAGATTTATGGAAAACCTCATTAAAGCAAACGGCCAAGTTAACCTGGGTTTTTTCGAATCCAGTCCAAAAACAGTTAACTTTGAAGATTTTGATTTACGTAACAATATGGACAATCCCATTACGGGATTACGTAAAAAAATGGGGTTCAATCAGTTTCAATTTATCGGCTTAACAGGCGATGATTTTATCTTGGGAGTTGCCATTGTTAGTTTGAAGTGGGTAAGTAATTGCTTTATTTACATTTACCAACCTAGCACCAAAACATTTAAAGAATATTCATGGTTAAAACCATTAAGCATGGGTCTCACTACCAGCAATCAACCTAATGCAGGTACATGGTCATTTAAAAGCGGAAAAAACCAAGTCACCATTAGCGCTGAGAATGGCAAGCGAACATTGGATTTAAAAGTCGGATCTGAACTGTCTGCCAATGTAGAGTTAGACGAGACCAATAATTACAACCCCCTCCCTGTTTGTTGCCGCGCAGGCTATAACGGATGGGTATTCACACAAAAGTCTACAGCATTGGATTTTACAGGTGACATCCATTGGCAAGGTAAAAAAGTAGACTCCAGCAACATGCTGGCCAGCGTAGATTGGTCATGTGGCTACATGCGTCGTGAAACGTTTTGGATGTGGGCAAGCTTAAGCTGCAAAACTGAAGACGGCACCAAGATTGGTTTTAATTTAGCCGCAGGTGTTAATGAAACCAGCCAAACTGAAAATGGATTATGGATCAATAACGAACTGATTAAATTAGATCGAGCTGAGTTTATTTTTAACCGTCGCGACCGAAATGAAGCCTGGACGGTTACCACCAGTGATGGCCATATTAATCTTCGATTTGAACCGGATGGTGAGCGCAAAGAGAAAATAAACGCGGTGATCATTGCCAGTAACTTCACGCAATTATTTGGTCGCTTCTACGGCACGATCAAGGATCAAAATGGAAAAGAGCATAAGATAGATGGAGCCACTGGTTTCTGTGAAGACCATTTCGCTAAGTGGTAACCCGAACAATGAAAGCTAAAACGCTTTTATTGTCATAAAACTTAATCTAGACAGACAGTACGGTATTTATACGAATAACGTACTGTGCTCGCATTGCTTAAGCTACTTATCCGCCCAAACCGCCCACTCATTACCGCACGGGTCTAAAAAATGAAATCGTCTTCCACCGGGAAACTGGAAGATTGGCTTATTGATATCACCACCTGCGGCTTCAACCTTAGCCATCGTCTCTTCTAATTTATTGCTAAAAAATACAATGAGAGCAGAACCTAGGTGAGTCGAGGCTGATAATGGTGCTTTAAAAAATCCGCCTTCTAATCCCGCACTCTCTGCACTGAATGCACTGTATTCAGGACCGTAATCTGTAAATTTGAAGTTAAACACTTGAATAAAGAAGGCTTTAACGGCATCTATGTCGCTAGCAGGTAACTCTATATAGTTGATTTTTTCGTGCTGATTGCTTTGATCTGTCATTGGGATTACTTCTATTTATTATTATATCCAGTGGCTTAAAGCCCTGATCTTGCATCCCTGTTCGTCACGTAATTCAGGCATCAAACAATGTATTTTTGCCAAAACTCCGCCTTACCCATTTTCTGGTCAAGCTCATATGGCTCAAATCCAAATTTAGAATAAGATTGCTTAGCCGTGTCATTACCGCTAAGTACTTCTAGAGTCAGTTTCCCACATATCTTTTCTTTTGCAATAGCTTCTACATGATTCAGCATTTTATGACTTAACCCCAGGCCGCGATAATTAGCTAACACCATCACATCATGTACATTGATCAAAGGCCGACAAGTAAAGGTAGAGAAAGCCTCAAAGCAATTGACCAAGCCTGCTGGTTGGTCATTCACATACGCTAGAATGCTAAATGCATGGGGTAATGCCTGCAAATTACGAATCAAATTTTGCTTGGTATAGTCAGACAAGGCTTCGCCGCCGCCCATTGCATCCAACGCATACTCTGATAACAATTCTAATATCTGCTCGCCATGGGTTGGGTTATTGTAATCCGCCTTAATGATTCGAATATCCATATTACCTTCCCACCCTTAATAAGATTCTTATACTGCGTGTAAAAATAAAGCCACCTAGTTCTCACAAGGTGGCTTTCATATATTAATAATTATTTGCTTAATAGAAAGGGCATTCCCTTACTGCATTAGTTATTTAGTATTTTCAGGCGACTTAATTTTATAGAACAAACTATAAAGTACAGGCACCGCAATCATGGTTAATACCGTAGCAAATGCTAAGCCACCCATTATGGTTACGGCCATGTCTGCAAAAAATGCATCGGTTAACAGTGGCAACATACCCAAAATGGTAGTGATTGCTGCCAACGCCACTGGACGCAAACGACTTAAGCTTGCATCAACCAAGGCTTCAAATTTATCGCGACCCGTTTCTATTTGAAGGTCAATTTCTTCTAATAGTACGATTGCATTTTTAATTAACATGCCAAACAAACTTAAAAACCCTAGCAGAGACATAAAGCCGAATGGTAAGTCCGCTATTAATAATCCAGCGACCACGCCACACACTGCCATAGGCACAATTGTCCAAATAATTAACGGTTCGCGTATCGTACCAAATAACAGAATACTGATTAAAATCATAATCAAGAACCCCATTGGTAAGCCAGCCCCTAATGATTTTTGTGCATCACGTGAACTTTCGTATTCGCCGCCCCACTCTAACTCATAACCGTCTGGCAAAGGTATGGATGTAATTTTCGGCATGATACGTCCTAAAGCTTCTCCCGCAGTTTCATTGTGTCCAGGTTCAGAATAAACACTGATGGTTCGAATCCGATCACGACGATAAATTAACGAGCCTTCTGAACTCACCTGCATCTTAGGGCTAACCTGACGTAATGGCACATAAGTGCGTTGATAAGGACTCCACACCAGCGCATCATTTAATTTTTGAATATCATCAATTTCACCAGTACCCGATTCATGTGGGGCAACGGCCTTAGCAATAATATCGAAACTGTAATCACCATCACGCAACTTACCAAGATTCAAACCACTGCTCGAAAACTTAACTGCATCGGAGAAGTCGGCACGGGTAATGCCTGCAACACTTGCATTGTATTCATCATAAACCGGCGTCAGTACTAATTCTTTTTGACGCCAGTTCTGTCGAATATCAATCAAGTTACCATCATCATTCATGATCAATTCGGCTTGCTGCGCTAGCTCTCTTAATACCACTTCATCAGGGCCTTTAAATCGAGCTTCCAATTTTGCACCACTCCCCGGACCGAATACTATACGTTCATTATAGATACGCGCATCAGGATCATTCGCTCGCAATTCTTTTGTTAGTTTTTCAATTAACTCAGGAATCTGGTCTCGTTCATGAGTACGAATGATTAACTCTCCATAGCTTTCATTTGGTTGTACCGGATTATACGTCAGCGTATAACGTGTGCCGCCACGACCCACAAAACTTGTGATCGTATCAATCTCTTCGTATTTAGAAGCCAGTGCTTCAGCCTCTTGAATATACTTAGCGGTTTCACGTATATCCCGAGATTGCGGCCCCCAATAATGCACATAATACATAGGCGTATTAGACGCAGGAAAGAACCCTTGCTTAACCATGCCAAAGCTCATATAACTTATAACAGTAATACCCAACAGAATCAGAACAGAGCGACCTGGTTTTGCTAACGCTTTTAGCAAAACAGACTTATAACGCTTATGAAAAGCACTGTTAAATACTTCACCGCTACCAGCTTCCTCCGATACTTTTTCTACTTTAAAGAAATAAGAACCTAATAACGGAGCAACCGTGACAGCCAGCACCCATGATAAAAATAACGATATTAAAATTACAGCAAACAAGGAAAATAAGAATTCGCCAGTGGCATCATCAGATAAACCAATCCCTGAAAATGCCATAATACCAATGACGGTTGCGCCCAATAATGGCCACTGAGTTTGTTTGACAACAATGCTAGAAGCTTTAATTGCATTCTCGCCTTTTTGCATTCTCAGCATCATACCTTCGGCGACCACAATGGCGTTATCAACTAACATCCCCATTGCAATAACCAGTGCACCCAAAGAAATTCGCTGTAAATTTAAGCCGTATAACCACATACATAAAACGGTGCCCATCACGGTTAAAAACAACACCCCACCCACAACAATGCCAGCTCGCCAACCCATAAACAGGCAAAGAGTTCCTATTACAACTGCAACCGACATGATCAGGTTAATAATGAAACCTGATACAGATTCATCAACGACTTTTGCTTGGTCGTAAATAGGTGATAAATCAATCCCAACAGGTAGCTCTTTTAAAACATTGTCAATTTGCGCGCGTACCGCATTACCCACTTTTACAACATTGGCTTCTTTATGAGCCGCTACAGCTAACGTAATGGCCGGCTGACCGTTATGACGAATGAGCACACTTGGAATATCAACCACATCCAAACTGATCTTAGCGATGTCTTTTAAACGTATTTGACTGGTCGTGCCTGGAATACCAATTGTGATATTTTCGATAGAGTCTGTTTTAGATTCAACGCCACCAATGGGAACACGAATTCGCTGCCCTTCTATTAACAAACGGCCGTTACTGTACGGGCGCAAGCTATAGCTCAGTGCACTTTTAACATCCGGCAGTGACACACCTAGATTTGCTAACTGAGAAGTATCAATATTAACGGTAATTTGTTCTTTCAAAACGCCGGTTACATCAACCTTTGTCACATTAGGCACTGTCAATAAATCACGACGAATAATTCGAGCAAACTCACGTAATTGATACGGTGTAAAATCAGGCGCAGTTAACGCAAAATATAATCCGTATACATCACCAAAATCATCCACCACTTGAATTGGGCGAACCCCTGAAGGCAAAGAGGTTTGAATATCAGACATGCGCTTGCGCAGTTCATCCCATATTTGAGGCAGTAAATTGCCGTCAAATGTATCTTTCATTTCAACTGTAATTTCAGACACACCCGGTTTAGAAACCGATTTAACATCTTTAATTTGAGACATCTGCTGCAAAGCCGTCTCAATTGGCTCGGTCACTTCTCGCTCAACCTGTTCTGCACTTGCTCCAGGGTAAGGCGTGATAACCATAGACGCTTTGATCGTAAACGAAGGGTCTTCTAAACGTCCAATTTCGCCTAAGCCAATCAAGCCGCCTATAAAACAAATAATAATCAACAACCAGGTATTAACTGGGGTTGTAATTGAAGCCTTTGCAATATTCATTATTACAATACCCCGTTATTGCTTCACGAAAGGACGAACTAACAGTCCTTCTGACATTTGTGAAACACCCGCAGACACGACTTGCTGACCCGGTTCTAAGCCCGTCAAAACCACGACCCAGCCTGCTGCCATTGGACCAACCATGACCTGCTTTTTATGTATGCGCATGGTTTCGTTATCAACAGCCCAAACATACAGCTTGTCATCGTTGCTTGTCATAATCGCGTTAATCGGTACACCCAATACAACAGGCATACTATTAGCATCGCCACTCACTGTTACAGTCGCACGAATCCCTGGTGTAATGTCTAAACCTTTAGGCGCTTTCATGGCATACACCACTTCATACGTTTGGCTAATCGGATTTGGCTCAGTACTATGCTCTACATAAGTAATGTTAAATGATTTGTCGATGGCGCCGTCAATGTACGCTGATGCTAAACTCACTTGGTCACGACGGTAATTACTGATAACACGCTCAGGCACATCAAACTTAAAGTGGATGCTGGATAAGTCTTGTAAACGTGCAATGGCTGTTCCCGCTTTAATAAAACCTTTATTTTCAATAAGACGCTTAGAAATTAATGCATTAAATGGAGCGCGCTGAGTTGAATAACCAAGGTCTGCACGGGCATTTTCTAAACCAATCTCTGCTAGGTCATAACCCACTTGTGCATTATCCACTGACTTTTCAGAGCCGATGCCCTTAGTTGCAATGGTGGTCACTCGCTCTAACTCTAGTTTTGCTTGCTTCAATCGTACTTCAGCCATACGTACAGCTCGTTGAAATGGCTTTGGATCCAACTTAGCCAGCAATGAACCTTTTTTAACAAACTGGCCTTCAGGCAAGTTAATCGAATCTAGACGACCACCCACACGGAATGATAAATCCACTGTGGTTTTTGCCATCACTTTTGCAGGAAAGGTAAATGTATTTTCACCTGCTGCTGTTTTCACTTCTGTAAGCTGAACAACCGTTGCACGCTCTTCTTTTTGTTCTAACTCTGAGCTGTCTCCACACCCTGCCAAGGTTGCCATTGCGATTAAGGCAATTAAAAATCCTTTCTGTCCCATAATCTGATCTCCTATATTTCATGTTCTAAGCTTAGATTTGCAAGGCCATTACGCCAGCAAGTATTAATGTTCAGTAGTGTAATCTTATTGACAGCTTTACACATAGGGTTATTCTGTAAATAGAGAGCCAAATGACCGTAATAGTCCTATCCATATTTGCAACAATGCCAGCTAACTAGTAATTATTATCAATACTTATGACAAAAAATACCGATACAATCATTATTAAAGCGGCCACACTGGTGTTTATGACCCATGGGTACAAACGCTCTAATATGTCGCTGATTAGCAAACAAGCGGGATATAGCCGGGTCACGATCCATAAATATCTATTGAATAAAGATGATGCATTTCGAAAATCCATTAACCAGGTATTAACCGAAAGCAAAGCGGCGTGCGAGCCCATCATGCACTCGGCCAAGTCTGACCTGCCCTGCTGGCAAGCCATTGAGGAATTAATAAATCAATGGATCATCCCCACGTTTGATGGCGCAGGGGACCACTTAATCCTGCAAGAGCTGAGGTATTATGCGCAAGAAATTGCTCAAGACTTGTTTATGGACGCTCATATCAGCTTAGAAAACATGATCACCCAGGTTCTCACCCAAGCGGTGAAAGATAAGCACATATCTCTAGAGCGATTAGCTGTGAACGAAAGCAAACTGGCTAACTTAATCGTCTCCAGTGTTTCAGGTATTCGTTCAAGAGTGGATCTCGCTGAAATCAAACAAGCCAACCACGATATGGTTAACGTGTTCAAAGTGGCCACTCTAGATTAAACATTCCGATGTTTATTCGCCATCAATCAATTTATTACTCAAACGTACTACAGGTGTCGTATACAAGAAGTTAGCAAGATCCGTAATGTAAGGGTTTCATTTGCTTCAATACTATTTATCATGAGTCACGGGAATCAATAAAAAATAATAACGAATATTGATCATCACTATCGAGACACTCCATGACATTCATTACCTATATCATCGACCTTATTCGACGATCTTTATTCTCCTTTTCAAATCAACCTTGCCATGTGGCAACGTACACTCGAGAACTGCCCATCAGTATTGAGCGCATGTACGAAAACGCCATTGATGGTGAACACCTTCCCCACCTACATCGCGATTCATTTTCAGAGCTTCACATATTAGAAAGTGGAGATTGGGGCTGGAGAGCAACAGGAAATTTAACGCCTAAGTCATTTATGAATAAAATGACACTGGAACTAAAATTAGATCGAGACAAACATCGTTGGATAACACGAACACTATCTGGACTAGGAAAAGGCAGCGAAATTTGGACCCATGCCATTCCAATATCCGAACATAAAATAAAAGTCATCGTAGATTTTTATGTGCCTAAGCTTCCTAGGTTTTTAAAAGGCATGTACGCCACTGAATACATCAACACTTATTCAAAATTATACGATGAAGACCTTTGGATGATGGCCACTCGGCAACACGAGTTAGACCGTTTAAAAAATAGAAAATCAGCACAAAATCAACAAGAATTAAATAAAGATAGACTAATCCTAGGCAATCTTAAAAGTGTCGAAAAAGAATTGCCCATTCAATTTACGCTTAAAGGCCATCCATACCGATTAATAAAACTGAAAGATGAACTGATCGCACACTCTTCAACCTGCCCTCATATGCTTGGTCCCTTGCAAGACAGCCAAGTCATTGATGTTCCAAATACTAATGGCATCGTCGAGTGCCCTTGGCACGGATACATGTTTGATATAAAAACTCGTGAGTGCACAACCGGCCATAAGTGTAAGCTTGCTCCTGCCCCAAAAATAGAAGTTAAGCTGGATGAAGTAATCGCATACTTTTAAAGTCTAGTTACAAGCATCATCTAAAGGTTAATTTAAGCTTTCTGTAGATAGCAAAAAGCCCAGCAATGCTGGGCTTTTATAATCATAGTATTAGCAATGATGCGTCAATAATTACTTATTTCAATTCCTTAGAAATCAACAATTCAACTTTATTAGCCTTTGTACTAATCACACCGGAAACACCTTCAAGGTCACCCGGTTTTGCATTACCGACACCATTCTTGCTGATACGAGCAGTAATAATCACACTTTCAAATCCACTCATGCGCAGTGTTTCCATCATTGCCATTGAATCATCAAGCGTCACGGTAACAGGCCAGTTACTGACATTTAATCGTTGCACGGCCAATGGCATTGGTGGTCCTTGATCGGCTTTAGCCAATACAAATAAGTCAGCATTTTTTGGTAAAATTGCCTTGATCGCATCATCGATATCAACTGTCACTTCAATGCTGGTTTTAATATTCGCCTTAAGCTCAGCCTTGAATGTGGCTAATTCAGCTTTTGTTAGTTGAGACTTGGCTTTTTCTAACCCGCCCATTATAGCGGCAGAATTTGGATTATTTGGTGGCATCAAGCCTAATAGACGCGTCCAATAACGTACTGCATTTAAATAGTCTTCTCGATCGTAAGACGCCACGCCTAATAAACCTAAAGACGTATTATCTCTTGGGTTTATCTCTAAGGCCTGAAGCAATAAGGACTCTGTGGCTTTATCCAGCTTTCTGTCATTTGCAAAAAACTGTGCTTGCGCTAATTGAGCCAGTGCAACACCTTGATCTTTTCCTGAATCATCAGGCAAATGTTGTATCACGTTACTGAAACCAATAACGGCATCATCATACTTACCAAAATCGAAATTAAGACGACCAATCAAATACCATACCTCTACATCTTCAGGTGTTTTTTCTGATTGCACCATTAGACGTTCTAATAAAGATTGAGCATCCTCTTTACTGTAACCTTCTCCAGCACTTTTCTTTAACAGACCCGCAATGGCTAATTCGTTTTCAGCACCAAGTTTGTTATAAAGTAAAATACTTGATACAACCAGTATCAGTGCCATGACTCCAACGATCCAGCGGCCACCATCATGGTCAGTAGCAGAGGCGTGTTTCTCTGTATCGATTAGCAAGTTTCGTTTTATTTCTTGGCTTAACGATTCGTATTCTTCGGGGCCAATTTTTTGAGCGTGTTTATCCGATTCTAAATCAGCCAACTGCCCTTTATAAATATCAATATTGGTGTTTTCTCTGACCAAGCTTCCACCGCGTAAAGTCGCAATATAAGGAATGGCAAGAAAACCAAGTGCAATGACAATTAAAAGAGCAAACCCCATCCATAATTCAGTCATGGTTATAAGTCCTCTTTTTCAGTTTTGTTTGACGGCGCTGAATTTAACAACTCGTCTAATCGTTTTTCTTCATCAGCCGACAATGGGTCCACTGTTTGCTCTGTGCTTTTATCAATTGTTTCAGCGGTGACGACTGTAGGTTTATTTTTTGATTTCCTTGCAAGAATAACACTCACAAAAATAATGCCTGCAAGTGCTAACAACACAAAAGGGCCATACCATAATGCCAATGTTTTATTGTTTAAAGCTGGACGATACAAAACAAACTCGCCATATCGATTCACCATAAAATCGACTATTTGCTCAGAATTTTTGCCATCTTGAACTTGAGAGTAAAGCTCTCTACGTAAGTCCCCTGCTATCATGGCGTTACTGTCTGATAAATTCTGATTTTGACATTTTGGGCAGCGCAGCTCTTCGGCAAGCTGTCTAAATAGCTCCGCTCGAGAAGCATTTTGAAGTGCATCATCGCTGTTAAATTGATACTCATGACCATCAACAATAGCTTGGGCTGATAATGAGAAAACAAATAAAACTAACAATGCGCTAGAGGTAAGCACGGATTTAATTGAGTACATACTATTTAGTACCTACTTCATTAAGTAACTGATCGCGAATAGCGGCTAACGGCGCCCAGTTACCTTTTGTAATTGGCCCTTGATGCTTGTGTCTTACGATACCCATGGCATCAACGATGAATGTTTCAGGCGCACCTGTCACACCTAAGTCCATTGATAAGGTTCCATTTTCATCATCAACTGAAAACAAATAGGGATTACCTAAATCTTTAAGCCACTTAAGTGCCGCATCATTATCATCTTTGTAATTAACACCAATAATGCTCACGCCAGACTTAGCCAGTTCAACCAAAAATGGATGTTCTACCTTACAGCTGATGCACCAAGTTCCCCAAACATTCACCAAGTGTACCTGGCCCTTAAGATCGCTTAGAGATTTTTTCTCACCGCTCACTAAAGTTGGTAATTCAAACTCAGGAAAGGCTTTATCAACTAAAGCCGATGGCACATCTTTAGGGTCTAAATACAGGCCTCTCCACAGAAAGAAACCTAACAGTAAAAAAATGGCAAAAGGAATAAATAACGTCCAACGTTTCATGGTCAATCTTTCCTAGTTTTTTACTGTTAAACGATAACGACGATCAAGTGTAGCCAGTAACCCGCCTAAACCCATCAAAATTGCACCCAACCATAACCAGCGAACGTAAGGCTTATAGTGAATGCGCACAGCCCAAGCACCACCTTCTAATGATTCACCCATGGCCACATACAAATCTCTAAATAAGCCGGCATCGATATCGGCTTCAGTCATCATGTTACGTTGAACTTTATAATGACGTTTCTGTGGTTTCATGGTGGTGTAAAAATCACCATCATCAAAAACACGGATAACGCCTTCATCAGCAACATAATTGGGGCCATTTACTTTTCGGACACCATCAAAAATAAATTCGTACCCTGCCGCTTCAATCTTATCACCCGGAACCATGCGTACATCGTGCTCTTGTGTGTAATTAGATACGATACAAATGCCTAATGCAGTAACCGCAACACCGATGTGCGCCATCACCATTCCAAAATAGCTTAAAGGTAATTTCTTAAAGCCTGCTAACAAACCTTTTTTACTGTTTGATTTATTGTAAACATCTAACAAAGTAGAGCTGATGACCCAACTGCTTAAAGCCACACCCACTACAATTTGCCATGTATAAGCAACGCCGTAGATCAAGGGAAACACAAACGCCAAAATAACGGTGAAAGCCGCGGCTGGCCATAGCTGTTTTGCTAACCAACCCGCTTCTGTTTTTTTCCAGCGACTTGTCATGCCTAGACTAATAAAAAGCAGTAACACTGACATCAAGGGCACAAAGAAAGCATTAAAGAATGGTGCGCCAACACTGATTTTTTGCGAGAAGAAATAATCGGCAATCATCGGATACAAGGTACCCAGCATCACCGTTGCACAGGTCACTATTAAAAGAACATTGTTTAGCAACAACAAGCTTTCTTTTGAAATAAATGAAAACTTAACCTTCGCCACAACCGTGGGGGCCTTAATGGCATACAGCAATAACGAGCCACCAATTGAAATAATCAACAAGGTTAATATGAACATACCTCGACCTGGATCACTGGCAAATGCATGCACACTATTCAGCACGCCTGAGCGTACTAAGAACGTGCCTAGTAAACTTAATGAGAAAGCAAAGATCGCTAACAGTACGGTCCAACTTTTAAACGCCCCACGCTTTTCGGTAACCGCTAAAGAGTGAATCAACGCCGTACCCACCAACCAAGGCATAAACGATGCGTTTTCTACTGGATCCCAAAACCACCAACCGCCCCAGCCAAGCTCGTAATATGCCCACCAGCTTCCTAGTGCGATACCAACAGTTAAGAATGCCCACGCAATGGTTGTCCAAGGTCTAGACCAACGGGCCCAAGCGGCATCTAAACGTCCACTCAGTAATGCAGCAATAGCAAATGCAAAAGCAACCGAAAAACCCACGTAACCCATGTACAACATAGGAGGGTGAATGATTAAGCCAATGTCTTGTAATAAAGGGTTTAAGTCTTGTCCATCTAACGGGCTATTTGGCAGCACTCGCTCAAATGGATTAGAAGTAAATAATGTGAACAGTAAAAAGCCTACACCGATCATGCCCATAACAGCTAGGGCTCTTGCTAAAACATCCAAAGGTAAATTTCTAGAAAAGATACTCACTGCTAATGTCCAGCCTGAAAGCAGCAACACCCACAGTAAAAGAGAACCTTCATGGCTTCCCCATACAGCTGATATTTTGTATTGAACGGGCAATAAGCTATTTGAATTGTTTGCGATATACGCAACTGAAAAATCGTCTTGTACAAAGCTTACAGCTAAAGCAATAAACGAAATCAGTAGAAAAGTGAATTGTCCCCACGATAATGGGCGACTCATTAGCATCCACTGTACTCGGCCTGTGGCTGTGCCCATCAACGGCACAGTGGCAAGTAATACAGAAAATATCAACGATATTATTAAAGCAAAATGACCAAGCTCAGGTAACATTAATTATCTCCAACCTTTAGTAACGAGAGCTTTCTAGCTCAGGTTTACCTTCACTGTGGGCTTTTTCAAGAGCATCAGCCACTTCAGGTGGCATGTAGTTTTCATCGTGTTTTGCTAACACTTCATTAGCAATAAAGATATTTTGATCATTCAATTCACCCAAGGCCACAATGCCCTGACCTTCTCTGAACAAGTCAGGAAGAATACCTGTGTAACTGATGGTCACTTCGGCTTTTCCATCTGTCACATTAAACAAAACCGTTAGGTCATTTTCTGCACGCTTAACACTGCCTTCTACCACCATGCCACCTGCACGGATGGTTCTGTGTTTTGGAGCATCTCCTGCTGAAATTTGTATCGGTGTATAAAACAAATTAATGTTTTCTTTAAGAGCAACAAGCATTAAGCCAACCGCTAATGCAATGCCTCCTAACATGAAAAATATGATGAGTAGCTTTTGTTTACGTTGTGGATGCATTACTTCTGATCTCGTCGTAATTGGCGTTCGATATCTTTAATCACTTTTTTTCGGGTCAGCATGGGTGAAATAAAATTCACTGCTAGAGTTACTGCAAAAATGCCGTAACACAACCAGACATAAAATCCGTGATTACCCATTTGGATAAAACTGCTGAAACTGTCAAAAAACATTATTTGTCAGCTCCTTTTAATTCGGTTTGTTCATTCGCGCTAACCTTGCTTACATTAGCCGCTGGCAGGGTTAGTAACTTTTTGACCCAATTAGTTCGACGTTCACGCCATAAAATTTCATTTCGTGTACGGGCAAACACCCAAACCGCAAATAAACAGTAGAATCCCACTATGGTAAACACCAAAGGAATGAACATTTCAGGGGCCATTGTAGGCTTTTTAGTCAGCGTTATTGTGGCTGGCTGATGCAGGGTATTCCACCATTCCACTGAATATTTAATAATTGGAATGTTAATACTGCCAACAATTGAAAGTACAGCCGCGGCTTTGTTCGCCATATCTTCACTTTCAATGGCGTTATAAATAGCAATTACACCAAAATACAAAAACAATAAAATCAGCATCGATGTTAGGCGTGCATCCCACACCCACCAAGTGCCCCAAGTGGGTTTGCCCCAAATGGCACCCGTTAACAAGGCTAATATGGCTAAGCTTGCACCTATGGGTGCGATCACCTTGCCCACAATGAAAGACATTTTCATCTTCCAAACTAAACCCACAACCCCAGCTATCGCCATCATAATATAGGCGCTTTGGCTGAGCAGTGCCGACGGCACATGTATGTAGATAATACGGAAGCTGTTGCCCTGCAAGTAATCAGCAGGTGCAAATGCTAAACCCCAAACAACGCCAACGGCCGTCAGAGCAGAGCCAATGATTAGAAACCAAGGCATCCAGCGACCACTGATTTCATAAAACCACTTGGGAGAACCCAGCTTGTGGTATAAACGTGTTAAAGCCTGCCACATAATTAAAACCAACTAATAAATATTGTTACTGTTTTTTGCCGACTTTCACCGGCCTTGTTTGTCACTGCCGCTAACTTAAGCTTAGCAGTCATCGAGCAGTTGTAATGCGTATTGCAGCCGCTGCTGCAATGGGCGCCATGACAATCGACAGGGCTAAATATGCCCCTAAAAATGCCATATGCCCGATATAACTGTTCCCATCAACACCGCTTTGTACGGCACTGGCAGCAAATATCAAAACGGGGATGTATAAGGGCAAAATTAACAAGGGCATCAGCATGCCACCCTTTTTCAAACCCACCGTTAAACCCGCTCCAATCGCACCCAATAGACTCAAAATAGGTGTGCCAATCAATAGACTTAAGATTAAGGGTTCAAAACCCCCTGCTGGCAGCCCTAACATCAGGCCTAATAAGGGCGCCATTAACGCTAATGGCAATCCTGCTACCAACCAATGAACAGCTACTTTTGCTAATACCAATAACATCAAGGGCTGAGGGACCAGTAACATTTGCTCTAAACTGCCATCGTCATAATCAGACTTAAACAGCAAATCTAAGCTCAATAGTGTTGCCAGAAGTGCCCCCACCCAGATAACGCCCGGGGCTATTTTTCCTAAAAACTGTGTATCTGGGCTTACCGCCAAAGGAAACAAGCTAGCCACCATTAAAAAGAACATTAATGGGTTTAATAATTCCCCACGATTACGAAAGGCGATTAATAGATCGCGCTTAAAAATAGACAAGGCATTCATGACATTTCGCCCTGAGTGCCTAAAATAATATGCTCTGAATCAAGACTCAGGCCTTTATCATTTAAAAAGAACATTAACGGGTTTAATAATCCCCCTCGACAACGAAAGGCGATTAATAGATCGCGCTTAAAAATAGACAAAGCATTCATGACTCATGGCCTTGGCTATCGCAATCTACAGCCATCTTATTACCAAGCATTAATGTGGTCACATTGGCGGCTATCTCATGATGAGTGGTCAAAATAACCAGGCCACCCTTGGCTGCATGATCAACAATTATGCTTTCAAGCTCTGTAACACCGTCTTTATCGATCGCAGTGAAAGGCTCGTCGAGAATCCAAACGGGTTTGTCTTCTATAAATAAACGCGCTAACGCCACACGACGTTGCTGACCAGCGGACAAGCCTTGGCAAGGTAAGTCTTCAAAACCTCTTAAGCCAACCTTATTCAGTGCTTTGTATATGTTTGTTTGATTCGTTTGGGGGTTCAGGGCATTTAGATTTTCTTCAGGTGTTAAGCTGCCCTTTATGCCCACTTGATGCCCTAAATATAATAACTGAGCATTAAAATCGTAGCGGACTTTATCTAACGCTTTACCGTTCCAAGTTAAGCGCCCTTCATATCCTGCACTCATGCCTAATAGAATACGCATTAATGTGCTTTTTCCGGCACCATTTGGTCCCGCGATTCGAATAATTTGACCGGCTTTAAATTCGAAACTTAGGCCGTCAAACAAGACTCTATCGTCACGCTCACAAAATAGATCACGGCCACTTAGGCACAATTGTGCGTTGTTAAGTGAATTCGCTGCTAAATTATCTAAACGGGGTGACAAAAAAACGTCTCCTAATGGTAATCGTTTTATCTTGTTGTTATTCAAACTTTGGCTTAACCAGCCGCTAACCTAAGAAGGGTAAGCTATTTTGAGCTGAATGTAAGTCAGCCGTATTATATACAAATATCAGCCTTTTTTACGGTAGAAGCGGAATTTATTGATTCAGGAATGAAATTACCTACAACACAGTCTATTAAACCACCAATTTCGGCTAATAATGATGGCTCTGGTAGCAGCTCGCCTGTCAAAAATAAGCAGGCCGTACCGCTTGATGCCAATAAGACTGTTAACGCCAAGTCATTAGATCAGCTTTCAAATACATGGGCCAAGGTGAAATCCAGCCAACCCCTGTCTTCAGAGCAAGTTAATAAGGTAATCTCTCAATCAAATGAGAGCCCAATTAATCAAACCGCAAACAAAAGCCCCCTAAGCCAACAACTGTCTCAATTAGCGAATCAGCTAGCAGAACAAACAGGCAGCAAACAAACGGCTTTAGCTGATTTAAAGCTATTTTTAATCAAGCTTGAAACCCAACAAGGCTTGTTATCACTATTGAGTCAACAAAGTTTCCCTAAAGGCAACAACGTACTCATCACATTAGACTCAAAAGGGGCGTGGCAACTTCAATCCCCTTCTCAAGGGTTTTCATTAAGCAATCTTACGGCTCAATTTTCAGGCAATCAATCTGCTCCACCGCCGTTAAACCTATCAGCCGTCACAGACGCTCTGAAGGGTTTAATGCAAGCACTGCCAACAAAACCAGACGCTCTCTCTCAAACTGGCCTCAGAGACACCAATGGTCGCCAGGGCACAGACAACACAATAACAAACGCTACGGGCATTCAAGATGCACAAGCCTCGACTAGGCAAGCATTATCAAAACTGATTTCTATCCCCCCTAGCATGCTAGAAAGTGGTAAAACCATCGATTTAACCGCCGTGCAAAATGCATTTAAACACTCTGGACAGACACTTGAGAGTCAACTGGCACAACTAGTCAATAAATCAGGCTCTCAAGGCGCAAGCCAATCTATTAGGCAGACCTTGTCTTCAACCCAGAAAAACGACGGTACAAACACAACAAAAGCAGCGCCAGATTTTATGGGGCGTTTCAAGCAAGTTGAACAACAAGTGAATCAATGGGTAAAACAGCTCGCTGCTGAAATGAAACCTTCAAAAACGGAAGGGAGCACTGCTGAAGCGCTTAAAGCAACACTGAGTACCACATTAAGCACCTCAGAAAAAACCATGGGGGCCAGTGAACGCCCTTCGCTCTTACCCAACCATAATGCAAGCACCACAATATCCAATAGTGACAACAAAAGCTGGCTAATCAAAAATCAAAACGCCCTCATAACCCAGCTAAGCCAGACCATGCTTAAGAACAACAGCTTTATTCCAAACTGGGCCAATGCTGGTGCATTTAAAAATGCGGGAGAGTTGAACGCGCTTTTCAATTTGTTGCTGGCACCCAAGCAAGATGGCCAATCACCTGGGCAGTCCATCTGGCCAAATAACTTAAGCGCACAATCTCAAATTAACCAAACGTTGCAATTATTATTAACCCATAGCCCCGATGCCGAAAAAGATTCTGCACAAAACCAACTACTCAGACAAATTTTTAATGTTAATCAAAGCCTAATGAAAATGCAGCACGATCAAATCCACAATCGCTTAGGCCAGCAACAAGCTGACTCCCCTACTCAGTTACAAATGTCGATCCCATATGCTCACCAAGAACATATTCAATGGGCGGATTTAGAATTAAAAGAATTTCAGACTGAAAACGATCAAGCAGAAAAAACCACAGGCTGGCACTTAATTTTACGCTTTGAACAAGACTCATCCCAAGCCTTTGCCGTTGAAACACAACTTAAACAAGATCAGTTATCTGTGGTCTTATGGGCCACTGAAAAAATACAGCTAAAAAGATTAAATCAAGATATTCCGCTATTTAAAGAAAAGCTGAATCATGCAGGGTTTAAATTAGAGTCGATTACCAGCAAACACGGATCACCTAATAAGATTCAAAAACCCATTCAGCAATCGCTAGTAGATGTACACACCTAATGAAACAATCAAATAATAGCCAATTTGCCAGTGATCACGACGTTAATGAAGCCTTGGCCTTATTTTATGACGGCGGCCAAGCACCTGTCATATCAGATAGAAAGTATGGAAAGGTCGCTGCGCAATTGGTTGAACTGGCTTTAGAAGCGGGCATTCCAATCTATGAAAATCCACAATTATTAGAGCAACTATCAGAACTCAGTGTCGGGGATAATATCCCACCAGAACTGTATCGATTAGTCGCCGAGATATTAGCCTTTGCCTTTCACATGCAAGGGAAAGCACCAGAAGGTTACGACAACAGAGCTTAGTTGCTATTTATTGGGCAGCACGCAATCCAGTATCTTTTCATCAAACACACTGCCCACTAACATTCTATCCCCTTTAACGGCAGCCACACTGACACCTGATATGGGGTCACCGGTATTTCGATACACAGGCACCACATCATAACTGCCATCGCTGACTTTAATTTTAATGATTTCTGATGGTGAACGTTTATCAATATTTTTCGCATGAGAAACAAACTTTAATAATTGAGGGTGCGCACCCAACCAAAGGTCACCTTTTTCATCCAGCTCAATATTATCCACACCCGTTCCTGTATTAATACTGGTAAGTAAATACAAATCGTTTGTAACCGTATTGCGTTCATAAATATTCAACGTAAGAGACGTAACCGAGGCTAGATATAAACGGTTACCGCTTTTATTTGTCTGAACACCATTGGCATAGGCCATTCCTGCGGCCACTTCTTTCGCGCTCTCACCATCAAAAACCACAAGATTTGATAATGGCAACATTAAATAGTCTTCCATCAAGCGCATAATGCCCGTTGCAAACCCATGATCATTTGTCACATAAAACTGTTCTGGTCCCACGGCATGTATATCATTTGGTGAAATAAATTCCTCTGATTCCACTGAACGAACTAAAGATAATGTTTCATTTTTAAAATCAAAAATTTGGATTTGATGCTTTTCATGAGCGTGATCGACAACAAATAAACGCAGCGCTCCATTTGGCAACTCATACAGACTAATTCCGTGGGGTTTAAAATCGATTAAGTCTGGGGAGACCTTGGTAAATACTTTTTCATCAAGATCATAAATATAGATTGCACCGGCAATCTCTTGTGACGGATCTTCCACCTCTATTCTTCGATCATAAGACGATACAAGGGCCTTATTAGTGCCCGGAATAAACGTTATGTCTTCGGCTCCTACAACACCTTCTACCTCTATACACATATCAAGATTCAAAGGTTCAATGGTTTTAAATACGCCCGCATTAATCAAGGAGGCAAATACAGCCATCAGTAGCAAACCAATAGCTGTGGCTATATAGAATTTTTTATTATTCATCTGGATCGCTCTAATGTGATAACACGAATGATTCATTCTTAAATCTATAGACTCAAAATGCAAACACATCGTCCTATTACGACCTATACACATTGTTAAATGGCCAATATGATCCAACACACCTCACTTTAATCCAATGAAAAGAACAATAAAATGAAACATGTCTTAGTCACCGGCGGCACTGGTTTGCTTGGATTCAACATTATCCAAAGTTTACTTAAACTTAACTACACGGTTAAAGCGCTGGTGCGTGATTTAGAAAAAGGCAAGCGGCTGCTGCCATCAGAGTGCGAACTTGTACAAGGGGACATTTGCCAACCCGAAACACTGGCCACCGCTTTTAAAGATTGCCAGTGGGTATTCCATGCTGCCGGTTTTCCTGAGCAATGGATGAAAAACAATGACACGTTTGAGAAAGTAAATGTGCAAGGCACCGCGAATATGATTGAAGCGGCTATGCATGCAAAGGTCGAACGTTTTATTCACACCAGTACTATTGATGTATTCGAAGGATTCGCGCATAAGGAATACGACGAATCCATTATAGATGCCAACCCCAAAGGCACTTTTTACGAACGCAGCAAACAAAAAGCGGATCAACTTGTAACAGCAGCACTTGCTAACGGCTTACCCGCTGTATTTTTACACCCCGCAGGCCTTTACGGACCAGGCCCTACCGATAGCCCGGGGATGAATGACTTTTTTCAAAAAATGGACAAAAAGCAAGTGCCCGTTTTATTACCAGGAGGACTCCCTCTGGTCTACGGCCCTGATGCCGGTGAAGCCCATGTGCTGGCTGCTGAACAAGCCGAACTTGGAGAGCGCTACATATTGTGTGATCAGTATTTTACCCTTACGGCATTAGCGACAGCAGTAAGCAAAGAACTTAACCATGGCGCTAAAAAATATTCGGTGCCAGCCGTCATGCCGCTATGGGTAGCCAAAGGTATTTCAATTGTCGGTGAAGCCGTATCCAGTATTATAAAGCAACCCCCTCTCATGCCAAAAGGACAGCTTCACTTTTTACAATGGCAAGCTATTCCCGTCAGTAATAAAGCACAGAAAGAATTGGGTTGGAATATTACGCCTTTTCAAAAAGGCCTTAAGGATACATTGAAATATTTGAACATCCGATAATCGATGTTTTAAAACTATTAACTACTTGGTAAAAACAAAAAAGGGCCGAGAGGCCCTTTAATTGTGTCTGGATACTTATTAGAACAACTAGCCTTACATCACATTTGTTTTATTACCCTGACTTATCCAAATGATCATTTCAGTACGCTCTTCATCTGTCATCTGTGTCATGTTGCCTAACGGCATATATTTGGTTTGTAGCGCAGGTAAAATACGGGCTTTATTCGCAATTAATTGCTCTATGGTTTCAAGTGCAATACCACCTGGTGCCGCTGTAAAAGCGGGATTAGAAGGTTTATCAGCATGACAGCTGGTACAACGTAGTTCCGACAATTCCACCGCACGAGTATCCGTTACTTTATTTGATTCTGTTACTTCAACGTTCTTAGGCACCATGTAACCCACGATGCAAAATAAAATAAACGTAGTCGCCCCTAAAATCCAAGGCTGATGATTATCTTGATGCTTAAGATTAAAGTAATGACGAACAAACGCCGCATTAAAACAAATTAACGCTAGAATCAGCCAGGCTTGATCGTGGCCATAGGTCATAGGGTAATGATTGCTGATCATGATAAACAGCAAGGGTAACGTAAAGTAATTATTATGGGTTGAACGCAGCTTTGCAAAAGCGGCTGGTGCAGCACTTGGTTTTTCACCGGCTTCAATAGCCCGTACTAATTCTCGTTGCGCTGGCATAATGCCAAAGAAAACGTTGCCCGCCATAATAGTGCCAATCAACGCACCCACATGAAGGTACGCAGCCCGATCGCTGAAAATTTCACCTAAAGCATAAGCCGAAAAAATCAAACCGCTGAATAAAATGCCACCAAACACTTTTGGGTAGTTCTGTAGTGGGCTTTTTACTAACGCTTCATAAAATACAAAGCCTCCTACTAAAAATGCCAGGCTGATGCCGATGGCTTGCAACTGAGTAAGATCCATTTTTGATGGGTCTATCAAATACTGGTCCGCTCCCCAATAATACATCACCGTCATTAATGCAAAACCAGATAACCATGTGGAGTAGGCTTCCCACTTAAACCAATGTAATTTTTTAGGCATCACTTCAGGTTCTAATTGGTATTTTGCTACTTCATAAATACCACCACCATGAATGGCCCATAGGTCACCCTTAATGCCTTTGTCTTTTTTCCATTGAGGAGGTTCACGTAAACTCAAGTCCAACCACACAAAGTAAAAAGATGCGCCAATCCACGCAACACCTGTAATCACATGAAACCAGCGAAAGAACATGTTCAGCCAGTCAAATAAATACGCTTCCATGATTGTCTCTTTGTTAATTAGTAAAAGTCAGCAACAAATTTTAAGTGTACTGATTATTTTTCGTAAACTTTTTCACCCGCCACATAAGTAGCGGATATGGCTCTATCATCACCAAGCATCATCAAACTGAATAATACTTCGTCTAGATTTTTACATTTTGATTGCTTGCGTTCCATCAGCGCAGTACTGGCTAAATCCACCACTATAAAGTCGGCTTCTTTACCGGTTTCAAGGTTGCCAATTTTATCATCCAATTGCAGAGTTTTAGCATTCCCTAAGGTTGCCATATAAAATGCTTGCCTGGCATCTAGACTGTAGTTTCTTAACTGACAAATTTTATAAGCTTCGCTTAATGTTTGTAGCATAGAAAAACTGGTGCCACCGCCTACATCGGTTGCCACACTTACCTGTGTACCAAAGCCATTTGCGGCTTCTAAATTAAACAAGCCACTGCCTAAAAATAAATTGGATGTAGGACAAAATGAAATACTGGATTGGGTTTCAGTCAAACGCTTAAAATCTTGGTCTTCCAGATGAACCCCGTGAGCAAACACACTGCGCGGTCCCAACAATCCATAGTGATCGTATACATCTAAATAGCTTTCACGCTCTGGAAATAATTCCATTGTGAATGCTATTTCATCCTTATTTTCTGACAAATGCGTTTGCATATACACCGTGGGATTGTCTTGCAATAGTTGCCCTGCTTTTTCTAATTGATCACCGGTAGAGGTAATGGCAAACCTTGGTGTCACAGCATAAAGTTGGCGTCCATTGCCATGCCACTGATCAATCAATGCTTGGCTATCGTCATAACTTGATTGAACTTCGTCACATAAGTCTTCAGGGGCATTACGGTTCATCATGACCTTGCCGCAAATCATGCGAGTATTACGGGCTGAACTGGCTTCAAAAAAGGCATCTACCGACTGTTTGTGCTTTGTACCAAAGACCAATGCAGTGGTGGTGCCGTTTTTAAGTAACTCATCTAAAAAGAAGTCCGCTGTTTCTTTAGCAAATTCGGTATCTTCAAATTGAAGCTCGGTTGGAAAGGTATAATTATTCAACCAATCTAATAGCTGCTCGCCATAAGAAGCAATGACGTCTACCTGTGGATAATGTATGTGTGTATCTATAAAGCCAGGCATGATGATTTTATTTTCAAATACCTGTACATCCACACCGATTAGCTCGGGTAATAAATCTTTGGCACTTGCCACTTTTTTCACTTTGTCATCTTCTATTACTAAGATGCCATCATCAAAATACTCGGCCTGTTTATTAGCCTTAAAATGCAATATTGATGAACGAAAGGCTTGAATAGCCATAATCTATATTCTCTTAAAAAATTCAGTTCTAACTAATTATTTACGATCAATTACTATATTTAATGAAGCATCAAAATCCATCTCTTCTAAGTTATTGCCGCCACCCATACGGTCAACCACCCAAAAGTCCGTTACCTGATCTAATGCCAATAATGGATGATGCCAGCAGTTGGCCTTATACGTCACACCCTGCACACTTGGCCCAGAACCATCGGCAATAAATAGCTTTAAAGTATCCGGGTCTGGTGCATCTTCACCTAAACAAACCAAAACCAAATAAGGTCGATCATTAGTAGGCAAAAATGCCTGACTGCCTAATGGATGCCGCTCCATCATGGTTATCTTCATGGGCATTTCACGAGGCTGAGCTCGGAAGATATTAATAATGCCCATTGATGCTCCCGAAGCATCACCCAATGTCACATCACTCAAGCGATGAAAGCGTTCAGTGGTGCCTTCATTAATCATGATCGGCTTGCCACCCACTTCAACTAAATCACCAAACGGCGAAAATGCTTTTTCTGTAAGAGGCTCTGGAATTAAATGTAATGTCTTCATAATCGCGCGCAAGCGCCCTCCCACAACTTAAGTTTAAGAACCACGATAGGTTGAATATCCATTGGCACTTAATAGTAACGGAATATGGTAATGCTCTTCAGGGGCCGTGATGCGAAAATCAATGCTCACACTTGGATACAAGCATTCTTGCCCAAGTGACTGAAAGTACCCATCGGCGTCAAATACCACCTTATAAATGCCTGCTTCTCGTTCAGCGTCTCCCATCCAATCGACAATTCGACCATCTTGATTGGTTTTATCTTGAGCCACTTGTGTGTATTCACTGCCATTTAAACGATATAGGATCACCGCAACATTCGCTGCGGGGCGCCCTAAATTGACATCTAAAATGTGTGTGGTAATGGCTGATTTCATGAAGCCTCCTTTATTCTGTTAGGCCGAATAATTTATTAATTCTTAGAGCCGTAATTTTACTTTGTTCAGTGGCTGCATTTTTAAGCTCGGTAGCACGATCATTCGGTAGTCGTGCATTTAAGATATCCAACATTTGTGCTGCACTTTTACCCGTGGCATAAACAATAAAAATAAAGCCATTTTTATCATCGTATTCGTTATTACCATCAGCTAATGCTTGCAGAGTATCTTCGGTTGCGACATTTACGCCACTTTGTTCATTTGAAGCCAGCCCTTTAGTATTGGCGTATTTTTTTCTCAGACTGGATACATCACCAATTTTTGGGTGACCTTCAAATGCTTGTAGCAAGTCAGGTTCTGAACATCCCCCCCAAACCTCTAACGCAACTTTCTGCGCATGCTCGACATCTTTAAATGGACGAGCTTGCTCCATACCGCTTATCCAAGTATCACTTGTGCAGCATGTAGCAAACGCTTCAATTGCCGCTTGGGTAGTCAAATTGTTTAACTCTGCTAAATTCACTTAAAACAACCTTTAATGAAACGTATTACCTAAGACTTAAATAAATACAAGTTTAAAAAGAAAAGGCATACATGCGTTACGCCCTAAGCAATTCACTTTATTTACGCTTTTTATCCTTGCACGGGGAAACCAAGCACTCGCAAACGACTGATGCCACCATCTGGGTACATACTCAAACGCACATGAGAAAAACACGCATCACCACTGATCACTTCGTCTTTATAAAAGTGCTCAGCATCCGCCGTTAGCTTTTCGCGACCGATCACCGTTTCCCATACTGTTTTATCATTAGGCGTTTCACCTTCTTCTAACTTCACCGCTTCTAAGGAAAACGTATCAGGAAAATTGCCTTTAAAGTGTGCCGTATCCACAACTACTTTTTTAATGTTACCAATGGCACCCAGCTTAACGATAATCCAATCGCTTTCACGACCGCCACGACGTCGCTTAGTTTCCCAACCATCGCCCATGTCTTTTCCGCGATTAGGCATAATGAGGTTTTCCATGTTTGAAAAAAACATATCCGTACACTCAATGGGGCGCCCACCATTTTTAACATACGCCAAATCAATTGGTTCACCTGGTAAAAACCAGCCCCAGTTAATAACCGGCTCACCATAAACACGTAATCGCGCCACACCACCGTCAGGAAAAATATTCAAACGTAAGTGTGTAAATGCTTCATTTGTGTCGATATCAAAAAAGTTATCACTGTCTGGCTGAACATCTGATGTGATCAATACATCAGTCCAACTTGTATTTTCATTAGGAGCAGTCGCCGACACACACCCTTCTACCGATACTTTTTGTGGGGCATTGCCCGCAAAGTGACGTGTGCATACATTCATGCCATGAATGATTCCTTTGGCCCCTAGCTTAATCACACACCAGTCATGGCCCACAACACGCTTACGGCGAGATTCCCAACCGTCCATCCATTTACCACGGTCTGTGTATTTATCATCTATAAATACTGGCGCAGCGGGCTTTAATAGGTTTTCCATTTCAGCAAAAAAATCATCACTGCATTCTAATGCTTGTGCCCCTAAACGGGCTGCGGCTAAATCGATCCACGTTTTATAAGGATGTTGTTCCTTGTGTTGCATTGTCTCTCCAATTCATTCTGTGGCGGCTTAAACGTTACGCTTGCTACCATTTATATGTGTAAGTGTTCTATGCTGTTAAAAACCAGCTTGGCTATGTTTTTACAGTGTGATTATCTGGTTTTTTAATGTGCTGCTTTATTTCTTTCCAGCTAACGCCTTGACGCAAGAGTTTAACCTCACCGTCATGCTGTAATGCGATCAATTGAGCCGCCATAGAAACAGCCACTTCCATAGGCCGCTTCCCAGGAATGTCCAAGCTGCCAACCGGGCAAATCATGCTATCAATTTTATCTTGCGAAACATTTTTATGCTTTAAGCGCATTTTAAAACGCTCTGCCTTGGTATCCGATCCAATACAACCAATGAAAGAAAAGTCATCTCGTTTTAATGCGGCTTCAACCAGTTCAAAATCCAATTGATGATTATGAGTAAGAATTAGCAATTGACTGCCTTTTGGTAGCGTCTGAATCATATCTGCAGGATACGCTTCAACATACTTTTGAATGTTACTGCCCATCTCAGTAGGAAACTGATCTTCACGACTGTCTACCCAGCGTATTTGGCCCGGCAATTCCGCTAAAATAGTCATAAGCGCTTTGGCTACATGCCCCGCACCAAATACGGTTAAGTTAAGGCCTGCCTGTACAAACACTTCCATTAATACCGTGACACTTCCTCCACAGCACTGCCCTAAACTCGCGCCTAATGGAAAATGCTCAACGTGATTACCTGCTTCATTGTTCGCTAACATTTCACGGGCTTTATTCATGACACTGAATTCCAAGTGGCCGCCACCTAATGAATCAAAATCACTCTCTGCCGTGATGACCATCTTACTTCCTTGGTCACGGGGGCTAGAACCCGCCGCACCAATGACAGTGGCGATCACATAACTATGACCATTTTTTTCACACTGCTGAACCGCGTCATACCATTTAGAAAATTTCATGCTATCAAGCCCTCCCTTTTTCTTGGCAATACATCACAGCGTTTAATACACGCTCGGGGGTGGCTGGCGTATCAAGCGGAGGGTTTATTTTATAATCAGCAACACTGGCCGCTGCATCTCTTAACGCTAACCAGGCTGCAATGCCTAACATTAATGGCGGTTCACCCACTGCTTTCGAGTTGTAAATGGTGTCTTCTTCATTGGGCCGATCAAAAAGTGAGGTATTAAATATTTTAGGCATATCCGCAGCGGTTGGAATTTTATACGTCGCAGGGCCTGCTGAACTTAAGCGCCCCTTGTCATCCCAATTTAATTCTTCTGTGGTTAACCAACCCATACCTTGAACATAGGCCCCTTCTATCTGGCCAACGTCGATCACTGGGTTCAGAGACTTACCCACGTCTTGAAGAAGATCGGTGCGCAGCATTTCGTATTCACCGGTTAAAGTATCAATTTCAACTTCACTGCAAGCGGCACCTAATGCGTAATAAAAGAATGGGCGACCATTGGCAATCGATCGATCATAATGAATCTTGGGGGTTTTATAGTATCCCGTTGAAGAAAGGGATATCCGATTTTGATACGCCATTTCCACAAAAGGTCCAAAACCAATCCATTCTTCATTGCCGTCTTTACTGTCGTCTTTTTTCGCGTTTTCATTTAGCGTAATAACCACATGGTTATTTTCAAAACGCACAGCGTCGTCTTTTACCTGCCATTTTTCACAAGCAAATTGAATCAAACGACCCTTAAGTGTGATGCAAGCATTCTGCGCCGCCTTACCATTTAAATCGGTGCCCGATGATGCCGCGGTAGGCGATGTGTTTGGCACTTTTTCAGTATTGGTACTGCTTACTTGCACCATGTCTAAATCAATATCGAACTCGTTAGCCACCACTTGTGCCACCTTGGTAAATAAACCCTGGCCCATCTCGGTGCCACCATGATTCAAATGCACACTGCCATCGGTATAAATATGAACAAGCGCACCTGCTTGGTTTAAATGCTGCACCGTAAACGAGATACCAAACTTAACCGGTGTTAATGCTAGCCCACGTTTTTTATAGATATTTTTTTGATTAAATATTGTGATGTCATCACGACGTTTTCGATAGTCACAGTTACTGGCCAACTGCTGCATCAATTCTTTCATGTGATAGTTTTCAATGGTTTGCCCGTAATGGGTTTTATCCCCATCAACATACAAATTATCTAAGCGAACATCGAATGCATCTCGGCCCACTGCTCTTGCTACATCATCTAAGATATATTCTGCAATCACTGTACCTTGCGGCCCACCAAATCCACGAAACGCGGTATTAGAAACCGTGTGAGTTTTACAACGATGACCCACTACACGGGTATCTTGCATGTTATAAGCGTTATCACTATGAAACATGGCTCGGTCAACAATCGCATCAGACAAGTCAGGCGAATAACCACACTTGCCGGCCACCATGATATCGGCCCCCATTAATTTTCCGTTGTCATCAAAACCGATGGTATAAGTATTATAAAAATCGTGACGCTTTCCTGTCATCACCATGTCGTCTGCACGAGACAACCTTATTTTGATTGGCTTATGCAAACGAAACGCGAATAACGATGCCATACACGCCCATGGTGCCGCTTGCGTTTCTTTACCGCCAAAACCGCCGCCCATTCGACGCACTTCTACTTGCACATAGTTAATGGGTAAATCCAATACTTCGGCCACAAGTTTTTGCACTTCGGTGGGGTGCTGGCTTGATGTGTATACCCGCATGCCTTTATCTTCAGTGGGCACGACGTAACTTACCTGACCTTCTAGATAAAAGTGTTCCTGCCCTTTTACATACAGCTCGCCACTTATTTTATTGGGTGCTTTGTCCAGAGCTGTTTGGTAATTCCCTTTTTGCATGCTGTGAGTGGGTCGTACAAAAAAGTTTTCTTTAAGTGCATCTTTTACTTCTAAAATAGCGGGCAATACTTGATATTCTATTTTGGCTAACTTGACGGCTCGTTTTGCCTGCTCATACGTTTTAGCGGCCACTGCAAATATTGGCTGCCCCACAAACTCAACTTTTCCATCTGCAAATAAAGGGTCGCCCTTAAACACAGGGCCAATGTCTTTTTCACCGGGAATATCATCAATACTGACCACATCGATCACACCATCCGCTGCTTTCACGGCTGATAAATCCATACTAATGATGTTAGCGTGTGCTTCAGTGCTCTGACCCACGGCAACATGCAAGGTATTGGCAAGCTCTGGCATATCATCCACATAAACGGCATCGCCAGTCACATGCTTTTCTGCACTTTCATGCATGATACTTTTTCCAGACTTACCTTTTGCTGGGCGCTTACGCCGATCTTCATAAGCATCAAATTTAGATGACATAAAACTCATATTAATGCCCTCCCTTTTGATTTGATGAATCCCCGTGACTGGGAATAGATAACAGTTCAGGTGAAAACAATTCCAGTCCTGTTTTAATCACCAAATTACGGGCCACGTTTAAGCGGTATTCTGGGGTTGCTCGAACATCTTGAATGGGCGAGTAATCATTTTTAATCTGTTCTGCCGCCACTTCAAAACTATTTAATTCAAACGGCGCACCATTTAATGCGGCTTCTGTTTTGCTTGCTCTTAATGGCGTGGCTGCCATGCCGCCACATGCCAATCGGGTATTGGCAATCACACCATTTTTATTATCAAGACGAACAGCCATTAATACGGCAGATATATCATCTTCTTTGCGTTTGCTGATTTTGAAAACATGCAGGCTTTGCTGATCAGTCAGTTTAGGAACAATAATCGCACTTAAATATTCACCCGCTTTCATGGCGGTTTGTTTGTAGCCTTTAAAAAAATCATCAATGGCCACTTCTCTTATGCCATCTATGGATGACAATTCAATGCGGGCATTCATAGCTAAAAATACAGGGGGTGTATCGCCTATAGGGGATGCATTAGCCACATTGCCCCCTAGGGTGCCTAAGTTTCTAATTTGTCTGGCGGCAATTCGACTAATTAACTGAGCAAACGAAGGAAAATGGGTCGCAAAATAAGGTTCTGCGTCAGAATAAGTCACCATGGCACCGAACCGAATATCGCACTCATTTTCTGACACCTCAGTCAACTTTGTGAGTTTATGTAAACTGATAATCTGATCAAACTGTTTAAACTGTTGGGTAACCTCTAAACCTAAGTCGGTTCCTCCCGCCCACAATGTGGCATCTGGAAATTGCTTTATTAACGTTTTTAACTGATTTTCTGTTTCTGGTACAAACAACTGGCGCCCATCGTGATCCATACTAGGATTCATGCCCGACAGCGGTGCAAGTGGATCAAACTCGATCACGGGAGAGGCAGAAACAGCTGATACAGGACTAGGGGCCGGATAATCGGCCATGGCTTTAGCAGCATCTATGATGGGCCTATAACCAGTACAGCGACACAAGTTACCCGACAAAGCTTCATGAATTTCACTCTCAGAAGCCTGCCCACCTAATTTATTATGGTACAAAGCCGCTAACGAGACCACGATTCCTGGTGTACAAAAACCACATTGAGAACCGTGAAAGTCAATCATAGCTTGCTGTACAGGGTGAAGGTCCTTGCCATATCGCAATCCCTCAACTGTTATAAGGTGCTTACCATCAACACTGCCTAATAATGCGATACATGCATTGATAGCCTGGAAGGACACAGCACCAGAGTCTCCTTGTTCAGCCACTAGAATGGAACACGCGCCGCAGTCTCCTCCGGCACACCCTTCTTTTGTGCCGTTGTGCACACCCGTAGTGCGCAAATAGCGTAAAACTGTCCAGTTTGGGTCAATTTCATCTTCTTTGATCCACTGACCATTAATTGAAAACTGTATCACAGTCACCTCTGCTCATTATTCTATCGGTCTTTATAAAAGACCTTCTGCGCATACGTATAAGGATAGTCCCTTAGTCATAAAGCGCTTATTGGCATATATTCGAAAGCACATGATTTTCTGACCAATTGGTCAGCTTTGCAAGTTTTTTCTATATTTATATTTTATTCACTAATAAGTGGCAAGCAAGTTGCAAACCAAGTTTGTCCAATTGGTCAACATCCGCAATAAATAGGTACATAAAAAATAGTATGAATCGTCTTTCTTTACAGGGAATCTGGAAGCAATACCCAGGATGTATTGCTAATCAAGATATCCATATCGATGTACCTCAAGGACAGATCCATGCGCTATTAGGTGAAAATGGTGCAGGTAAAAGCACCTTGATGAAAATCATTTATGGCGTAGTGAAACCAGATGCTGGCTCATTCTTTTGGGAGGGGGAAGAAAAAACCGTTTCGGGTCCAGCTCAAGCAAGAGAACTTGGCATTGGCATGGTGTTTCAACACTTCTCACTATTTGAAACATTAACCGTAGCCGAAAATATTTCTCTAAGTCTGCCAAAAGATCAATGCAAAGACATGACAGCTTTAAGCCAACGCATTCGTGAAGTATCTACACATTATGGTATGTCATTAGATCCAGAGCGTTACGTTCATACACTCAGCGTTGGAGAACAACAACGAGTAGAGATTGTGCGCTGCTTATTACAAAATATTAAATTACTGATTCTAGATGAACCAACAAGTGTATTAACACCACAGGAAGTCAGCAGCTTATTTCTCACACTCAAAAAGCTGGCTGCTGAAGGCTGCTCTATCTTATTCATTTCTCATAAATTAGATGAAGTCACTGAAATTTGTGACGCAGCTACTATTTTACGAAATGGCCAAGTAACAGGCACATGCAACCCTCAAAATGTTACCAGCACAGAAATTGCTCGCATGATGGTAGGAAGTGATACGCCACTAACTGAAAATTATAAAAAGGCAGAAGGCAATAATATTGTTCTTTCTATTAAAGACCTTAGCTTTAAAAGTGAAGATCCGTTTTCAAGTCCCATACAAAACCTCAGCCTAGACGTAAAAAGTGGCGAGATCATTGGCATAGCGGGTGTCGCTGGAAATGGCCAAGATGAATTAATGCGGTTATTAAGTGGTGAAGAGCTTGCCGACGAAAATACGGTTCGCATTCTTGATATAGACATGTCTCAGCTAAACCCTAGCAAACGCCGTGAACTGGGTTTTGCATTTGTTCCCGAAGAACGATTAGGCCGTGGTGCTGTTCCAGATATGTCATTGGCCGACAATACCCTGCTCACAGCCAATCATCGTGGCATGATCGATAAAGGCTGGATTAATTTTAATGCCGTTAAATCATACGGGCAAAATATTATTGATAAATACAATGTAAAATGCTCTGGACTCAATGCGCAAGCCAAAAGTCTAAGTGGCGGAAATTTACAAAAATTTATTCTGGGACGAGAAATCGAACAAAACCCAAAATTATTAATATGTTCACATCCGACTTGGGGTGTTGATATAGGTGCCGCTATTTTAATTCGACATGCATTAATTGAATTACGTGATCAAGGTGCTGCCATTGTCGTGGTCAGTGAAGACATTGATGAGCTATATCAAATCAGCGATCGCATTTGTGCGATTTGTCAGGGCGAGCTTAGTCCCATTGAAAATACCGGTGACGTGAACATTGAAACACTTGGTCAATGGATGGCTGGACAGTTTGTCGATTCAGAAGTACTCGAAGTAGGATCTCAAAATGTCTAATGCATTCTCGTCTTCTTTAGAATTCATATTTCCATTTAAAATTGAAAAGCGACCAAGCGATTCAAAATTAATGTCGTACCTTTCTCCGTTAATCGCGATTTTATTCACGTTAATATCTGGTGCATTTTTATTCTTATCTTTAGGCGTTGACCCATCTACAGCGTTATATACGTTTTTCATCATGCCTTTAACGGATGTTTATGGCTGGACTGAACTAGGTATAAAAGTAGCTCCTCTGCTGCTTTGCGCAACAGGGTTAACTTTATGCTTTAAAGCAAAAATATGGAATATTGGTGCCGAAGGCCAATTTATAATGGGTGCCCTAGGTGGCGGTGCCATGGCACTACAATTTTTAGAATCGGACTCTTCTTGGGTACTGATACCAATTTTAATTGCCGGGATGTTATCGGGTTTAGCGTGGGCCGGACTGGCCGCATTGCTAAAAACACATTTTAAAGCCAATGAAATATTAACCACAATCATGCTTAATTACATCGCATTAAATGCGCTTTTGTATTTTGTTCATGGCCCATTAAAAGACCCGAATGGTTTTAACTTTCCTCAATCTGCATTATTTTCTGATTCATCACTGCTGCCATTATTAAGTGCGGATTATCGATTAAATATTTCATTATTGTTTGGTTTATTTGCCTTGGTTGTTATATGGGCGCTTATGAGTCGAAGCTGGATAGGTTATCAAATTAATGTTTTAGGTGAAGACTCAGCCGCTGCTCGTTATGCAGGCTTTAAAGAGAAAACACTTACTTGGTTTGCCCTGCTGACTTGCGGCGCGTTAGCTGGCCTTGCTGGTGTATCAGAAGTCACCGGACCCGTTGGGCAGTTAATACCCCATGTATCCCCAGGATACGGTTATGCCGCTATCATTGTTGTTTTTCTTGGTCGCATGCAACCGGTAGGAATTTTATTAGCCAGTATGTTATTAGCGTTAACCTATATGGGCGGCGAAATGGTGCAAATGGAAATGACATTACCTAAATCGTTAACCGGTTTGTTTCAAGGCATGCTGCTTTTCTTTCTATTAGCAACCGATCTTCTTATTAGCTATCGCATCATTCGAATTAAAAAAAGTAATGTGCCAAGCGACAATGCCATCACAGTATCACAGGGGTAGAACATGGATATTGAATTAATAACAAATATTTTATACGCAACAATTAGAACCGGTACCCCGCTTATATTAATTGCATTGGGTGAAATGGTATGTGAAAAATCTGGCGTTCTAAACTTAGGTCAAGAAGGCATGATGCTAATGGGAGCGGTTGTCGGCTTTATGGCTGCTGTGACTACTGGAAACTTATATCTGGCCGTTTTAGCAGCTGTTGTGGCGGGTATTTTAATGTCAGCTTTGTTTGGATTTATTTCTATAAGTTTAGTTTCTAATCAAGTGGCGACAGGTTTAGCGTTGACAATTTTTGGTGGTGGATTAAGTGCGTTCTTAGGCGCCAGTTATGTGGGAATGGGAATTGACGGAGTACAACCTATGTTTATTCCATTACTAAGTGATATACCCGTTATTGGAAAAATATTATTCCAGCAAGACCCGCTTGTTTATCTGTCTTTTGCATTATTTGGTTTAGTTTACTGGGTATTTAAATGCACTCGTGTGGGTTTAAATATTCGCGCAGTTGGTGAAAACCCTGAAGCCGCTAATGCAATGGGCATTAATGTACATGCTGTTCGTTATATGTGTGTAATTTTTGGTGGAGCAATGACCGGCTTAGCCGGCGGCTATTTATCACTGGCCTACACGCCACTTTGGAGCGAAGGAATGACAGCAGGTAAAGGCTGGATTGCATTGTCATTGGTTGTATTTGCAAGCTGGAAAGCCGAACGCATTATGTTAGGTGCTTATTTATTTGGGGCTGCCAGTATTATGCATTTAATTTTACAAGGTACACGTTTTGAAATAGCCCCTAATTTATTAGCCATGCTGCCTTACGTGGCCACCATTTTAGTTTTAGTGTTTCTTTCAAGTAATCACGCTAAAACAAAACTAAATACACCTATGTCTTTAGGTGTGCCATATCGCCCTCAGCTTTAATAGGCTGAGACTTATAAGAATCTAAAAAATTTTAGATCAATTTAAACATTCTTCGGGGAGAAGATATGAAATTCGTTAAAACATTACTAGCCGCATCAGCCATGATGGCCGCCATTTCAGGCTGCTCTGATTCAGGCACTGAAGAAGCGGTTACTGCATCGCCTGCTATTACAAAAGATTCCGTTAAAGTCGGTTTTGTTTATGTTAGCCCAACAGGTGATGCCGGCTGGACCCATAGTCACGATCAAGCGCGTAAATACGTAGAAGCGCAACTAGGTGACAAGGTCGAAACCACTTATGTAGAAAGCGTGCCTGAAGGTGCCGATGCAGAACGTGTTATTCGTAATATGGCAAGCAATGGTCATGATCTTATCTTTACAACATCATTTGGCTACATGAACCCTACGTTAAAAGTTGCAGCACGTTTTCCAGACGTTAAATTTGAACATGCTTCTGGATACAAGCAAGCTGAAAATGTTGGCTCTTATTTTTCACGTCCTTATCAAGGTCGTTATTTAAGCGGATTAATAGCCGGTAAAACAACCAAAACAAATGTAATTGGTTATGTTGCTGCCTTCCCTATTCCTGAAGTGGTTCGTGGTATCAATGCATTCACTAAAGGGGTTAGAGAAGTAAACCCTAACGCAGAAGTAAAAGTGGTTTGGGTTTCAACTTGGTTTGACCCGGCTAAAGAACGTGAAGCCGCTGAAACATTAATCCTTCAAAATGCAGACGTACTGACTCAGCACACTGATAGTGCAGCGGTTATTCAAACAGCTGAAGCAAAAGGTGTACATGCCATTGGTTACCATTCAGATATGTCTGAATACGGTCAAAAAGCACATTTAACTTCTGTGGTTCATAACTGGGGACCTTTGTATCTTGAGAAAGTAAAATCAGTAATAAATGGTACATGGAAAAAAGATAACTTATGGATTGGTATTGCTGAAGGCGCGACTGATTTAGCCCCATTAAACGATTCAATACCAGCCGATGTAAAAGCGCTTGTAGCCGAGAAAAAAGCTGCAATTAAAGCAGGCTCCTTCCATGTATTTAATGGCCCAGTTAAAGACCAATCAGGTGCCGTTAAAGTAGCAGAAGGCGCAACTATGTCTGACGGCGACCTTCAAGGATTCAACTGGTACGTTGAAGGGGTTTCTGGAACGCTACCTAAGTCGTAATATCATGCTTTTTTGTCTAGCATTTAATGAGCTAGACAAAAACTGACTAAAAAGTTAACTTTTTTACTTTTTAGTCGTGCAAAATATTTTTATTTAATTTAATCTAATTTTGTAACAAAAAATAAAAGCCTAACGGCATTGGGAGATAACATGAAAAAAACTTTATTAACTCTAGCAGCGGCATCTGCACTGTCTGTATCAGCGCAAGCGGAACAGTTTTGGGCTGACAACAGTGTTTCTGTTTTAAACGGTTCTAGCTATGAATTTACTGACGAATCTCTAACAACTCTAACTCTTGAGCACGCATCAGGTCATAGCTGGGGGGATTTATTTTACTTTGTCGATCGCCATAATGGTGGTGGCTACACTGAAACTTACGGCGAATTTAGCCCTAACTACACTCTCACTAAAATGGATGGAATGGTAAGTGCGATTAAACTAGCTTACACATACGAATTTGGTCAGAACGCTTTTGGCGGCTTCGATAATAATTTATTTGGTGTTGCTGCAGATCTTAAGGTTCCAGGACTTAATTTTGCTAGTGTGACTCTATATCGCGCCTTCAATGACGGTACGGATACTGACGACAACCAACTTACAGTTGTTGCTGGGTACTCTAATGGTAGCCTAAACATAGACGGGTTTATGGATTATGCTTTCGGCAGTGAAAATAATGGGTTTGGCGGTGAAGATAGCATGAACCTAACACCACAAATTACTTATGATGTTGCTCCAATGCTTGGCCTAAAAGGTAAGTTAAAGGTAGGTATTGAGTATTCTTATTGGACCAATCAATTCGGTATTGAGGGGAAAGACCAAAACGCCGTCAGTCTATTGCTTAAAGCGCACCTATAAGCACAGCTAATTAGCTAACCAGACCATCACAAGACATCTTGGCCTAAGTCAAAATGTGGTCAGAAACAAAGGGCTCATATGAGCCCTTTGTTTTTTCTATGAGATAAACTTGTTATAATACGTCAATTATAAAATCAGGGCTTAAACAAATCGTGGGCAAAGATAAAGCTAAAACCGTGAGTATTCGCAGTCGTAACAGTGAACAAATCCTAAAAGCCGCACAAGAAGAGTTTGTTTTACATGGCTTTAAGGGGACCAGCATGCAGTCTATTGCTGATCGTGCTCAATTGCCTAAGGCCAACATCCACTATTATTTCAAGAATAAAGCCAATTTATACCAAGCCGTGCTTGAAGATATTATTTCTGCCTGGAATCAGGTTTTGACTGACATGACTCCTGAAAGCGACCCTGCAGAAGTACTTAAGAAGTTTATACATTCAAAAATGCAGCTGTCGTACACCAACCCTAATGGCTCGAAAATATTCGCCATGGAGATCATTCAAGGGGCTCCGCATATTAAGCAATACATCAGCAAAGACATGCGAGCATGGGTAAAAGAGAAATCTCAAGTGATTCAAAGCTGGATTGATCAAGGAAAAATGCGCAGCGTAGACCCTATCCACTTAATTTTTATGATTTGGGCCACCACACAACATTACGCTGATTTTAATACTCAGGTACTTGAAGTGACCAATCGCCGTGAATACGATGATTATGAAATTGCTCACATCAGTGACTTTCTAACCGACATCATTCTTACAGGTTTGGGCCTTGACCCGAAATAGTCGCTATAGCAATTTTAAAACGTACCGAGACGCTCAATTTCAAACATAAAAAAGGGTGCAACAGCACCCATTTTTATATGCTTATCATTCACCGACTATGGAACGGTTTGACCTTCGGTCAGCGTTTTGTTTTCTTCCTCCATACTCTGCGGCAGTAATAGATTCAAAACAATGGCTGACAGCCCCCCCGTGGTGACCGCGCTGCCAAATATATTTTGTATGGTTTTTGGCATTTCCTTCATCACCTCTGGCACCATGGCCACACCCAAGCCCAATCCAAATGAAACCGCCATAATCAACATATTGCGTCGATTAAGCTCGACTGTAGAGAGTATTCGAATACCTGCAGCAGCCACCGTTCCAAACATCACCAGGGTTGCACCGCCCAATACAGGTTTTGGCAACTGCATGAATACCCCACCGATCATTGGAAACAGACCCAACACCACTAGGATACCCGCCGCCCAAAATGCCACATATCGGCTGGCCATACCTGTTAATTGAATCACACCGTTATTCTGGCTGAATGTAGTATTTGGAAAGGTATTAAAAAGGGCAGCAATCATTGAATTAACGCCATCCCCCAATACACCGTTTTTAATGCGTTTTGCGTAAATAGGCCCCGTTATAGGTTGACGTGAAATCATACTGGTGGCGGTCAAATCCCCAGTACTTTCAATGGTAGTAATCACATAAATCAAAGCCACTGGAATAAACGCAGCCAAATCAAAAGAAAACCCATATTTAAACGGAATTGGCAGTGCGAATAGACTCATATCAGCCACTTTAGAAAAATCCACCTTGCCCATGAAATATGCAGCTAAAAAGCCCACTACCAACCCAAAAAATATTGAGCCACTGCGCAGATACATGCTTTTACTTTGATTCAACACAATGATGATTAACATCACCGTAAAACCTAAACCTAAGTTTTCTAAGCTGCCCGCGTCCGGCGCTTTAAAACCACCCGCTAAGTCCGTCATACCCACTTTTATTAGATATAAACCAATTGTGGTAATCACTATGCCCGTCACCAATGGATTAACAAAAAACTTAAGTTTGTGTAAAAACTGAGATAAGAATATTTCTATAAAGGCCCCAAAGAAACACACGCCAAAAATCATGGCCAGTATTTCATCAGGACCCCCACCCTTGGCCTTAACTAAAAATCCAGCGGCTAAAATGGCACTTAAAAAAGCAAAGCTGGTTCCTTGTATTGCCACTAAGCCTGAACCCACAGGACCAAATGTTCGCGCCTGAATAAACGTGCCAACACCGCTCACGATCAAAGCCATAGATATTAAATAGGGAATCTCACTTCCCAAACCAAGTACACCGCCAATGATTAAAGTGGGCGTAATAATACCGACGAAACTGGCTAACACATGCTGTAAGCCAGCCAAAAATGCCTGAGGCTTTGGGGGGCGATCATCGAGATCATAAATAAGTTCTGAAGGTGAGTTCGACATAAAATATCCTTAGTTTTATTAATATTAAATTCATCTAAGGAACCACATGCAATAAGATAACCAATCGGTCAGAAATGTAAAATATAAGAAAGTATGTGCCACTTAAAGATTACCTGAATTTTATCCGTCGCTTATATACAACAATAAATGCTCCAAACATATGCAAAATATATTTAAACGCACCAAAATAGAATGATGACCAGTAGGTCAATTATCGTTATAATACAAAATCGATTTTGGCAGATTAACACGCAAGTCACTGCCATGTACCAATTGTATGTCGCCACATTTAGTGACGACTTTATAACTTTACGGCACATGGTAAGTTCAACTACGTTTTCTTACTGTGTACCCAAATGGAGTGCATGACATGCTAGATCAATCCCAAGCTCTTTGGATCAAACAACCTTTATCTATTTATACTGCCAATAATCAAGACGCACAAAATGGCATTGTCATTCAAGATGGGAAAATCCTTGAGCTTGTCCCTGTAGGCAAGCAACCAGAGACACAATCATTTCAAGAGTTTGATGCTAGTCAGCACGTAGTGATTCCAGGCTTAATTAATACACACCACCATTTTTACCAAACACTCACTCGCGCTTGCCCCCCGGCATTAAATAAAAAATTATTTCCATGGCTGCAAACCCTTTACCCAATTTGGGCGCAACTGCAACCTCAGTGGCATGCACTAGCAACTGAGCTGGCCATGGTTGAATTATTAATGAGTGGTTGCACCACGGTCAGTGATCACCACTATTTGTTTCCTCAGGTACTAGACGAAGCCATCGATCAGCAAGTGGCGGTTGCACAAAAACTTGGTATGCGCGCCACCCTGACTCGAGGCAGTATGAGTTTAGGGCAAGACCAAGGAGGACTTCCCCCTCAATCCGTGGTGCAAACAGAAGATCAAATTTTACAAGACAGCGAACGATTAATTAAACGCTACCATAAACAAGACAATTTAATCGAAATTGCGCTGGCACCTTGTTCACCTTTTTCAGTGACACAAGACCTTATGATTGAAACTGCAAAACTTGCCAAACAATACGAAGTAAACCTGCACACCCATCTGGCCGAAACCGAAGATGAAAACAATTTTTGTCTAAAAATGTTTGGTCAGCGCCCAGTAGACTATCTTGAGACCGTTGGTTGGATGCATGATCGAACCTGGTTAGCGCATGGCATTCATTTCAACGATGACGAAATAAAACGCCTTGGTACCGCAAATGTAGGGGTGTGTCACTGCCCATCTTCTAACATGGTATTAGCATCGGGCATTGCCCGTGTTAACGAACTAAAAGCAGCGGGGGTTAGGGTAGGTTTAGGTGTGGATGGCAGTGCCAGTAATGACCACAGCAATCTTATGCAAGAAGTTCGTCAGGCACTATTAATTCAACGCCTGCGTTACGAAGCCGATGAATTTACTCATCTGGATGCATTTGAATTAGCCACTAAAGGCGGCGCATCGGTCTTAAATAGAAATAACATTGGTGAACTGGCCGTAGGAAAAGAAGCCGATCTCGCGTTTTTCAAATTAGACGAGGCACGTTTTAGTGGTAGCCACGATCCACTAGCGGCCCTGGTTTTATGCGGAGCTTCTCAAGCCGATGCCGTTATGATTGCGGGTCAGTGGAAAGTAAAAAATAAAACATGGTTAGGAGGTGACCTTTCAAAATTGATTAACCGTCACACCCATGCCGCACAACTTTTACTGCAAGCCATCTAAACTGATAAAGACGACTTTTATCCAAGACGCTTGATAAATAAGCGCTCAATCACGTCGTTAAAAGTATTTAGGCTGACCACTTGGTCAAATTAAGCTGGATTTGAAAGAATTACACGCTAAACTAGAACGCTGTATAAAAATATAAAATGAATCTGGATGATGCCATGAGCGACCTCCCAACAGATTACCCAAGAGACATGATTGGCTACGGCCCACAACCGGTTGCAGCCAACTGGCCAAATAAAGCAAAAATTGCGGTTCAGTTTGTCATTAACTATGAAGAAGGCGGTGAAAATTGCGTGCTTCATGGCGATAAAGCATCCGAAGCTTTCTTATCTGAAATCGTCGGCGCCCCAGCTTTAGAAGGGGTTCGTCATATGAACATGGAGTCCATTTACGAATACGGCAGCCGTGCAGGCTACTGGCGCCTGCATCGCATGTTCACTCAACGTAACATGCCAGTCACCGTATTTGGTGTGGCCACCGCTTTAGAGCGCAACCAGCCCATTGTTGAATCCATGCTTAAAGCCGACTGGGACATTGCCAGTCACGGATTAAAATGGATTGATTATCAATATGTTGACGAAGACATTGAACGTCAGCACATACAGCAAGCCATCCACATTCATACTAAAGTAACCGGATCTCGTCCTGTTGGTTGGTACACTGGCCGCATGAGCCCAAATACTCGTAAACTGGTTAACGAAGCCGGCGGTTTTTTATATGACGCAGACTCGTATGCCGATGATCTACCCTACTGGGAAAAAGGATATGACAGTCACCTAATTATCCCCTACACACTGGACGCAAACGACATGCGATTTGCCACCAACCAAGGCTTTAATACCGGCGATCATTTTTACCAATACCTGAAAGACAGCTTTGATGTATTGCGTGAAGAAGGCGGCCGCATGATGAGCATTGGTTTACATTGTCGATTAGTGGGGCGGCCTGGTCGCGCAGCAGCATTGGGCCGATTCTTAGATTACGTGAAGCAATTTGATGATGCCTGGGTGTGCCGTCGCAGTGATATCGCTCAGCATTGGCATGACCATCACCCTTCCCCGAAAAAGTAAGTCGCAAAAGTAAATTCGAACAGACATAAAAAAACCGAATCACATGATTCGGTTTTTTTAGAATAAGATTTTAGCTGAATAAGTATAAGATACTAAAGGGTCTTATTATTCAACCACCAGCATATTGGCCGTAGCCGTATAGACATTCCAGCAACCATCGCCCATGGCACCCTGCTGTTCAATTTTCACATCGCTGATGGCATTTGCACCCAGACGGTATGCTTCGGCTTTCATATCCACCAGCATGGTTTTTTCTTCTGGGGCTTCACTGAACATCGTATTCTGGCAACGTATACTTTCAACCTTGCCCAGTACAACGCCCACTTGCTGAGGCGCGGCTTCTAAAATAGTAACTTGTTTGTCGGCCATACGTTTATCACGAAGGCTTAAATGGCTCAGGTCATTCCCATTTAGGGTACCCGGCATAGTACTGCAGGCGCCCATTGCTAATAAACAGGTAACAACGAATGCTTGGGTAAGTAAAAGTGGCGATTTCATAGGCGTATTCTTTTTATTGTTTTTTTGGTCAATCAGCAATATCGGCCATGCGATATTGGGATACAAGGTTATCAGGCTAACGTAGTAGTGAACAGTCACCTAAGGACATTGAATTCACATAATTCTCGGTCTAATGTTGCCAATTCGTGGTACACATTTACCACTCTAGCCAGTACAGGTCCTTTTTGGCACCACAGTAATAATTGCTCCAATGCTTCTGGCGTACCCTGAGCCAACAGCTCCACACGGCCATTCTCTAAATTGCGTACCCAACCCAGCAAACCTAACGAAGTGGCTTTTTTGGCCGTAGACGCTCTAAAGTACACTCCCTGCACCTTGCCTTCTACCTGCACTTTAATGGCTTGAACTGTATCCACTTCCACCATGAGCATCCTTTTCAAACTCGGTCGTAGCATTAGTCGTAAGGTTTCATCTTACCTTCTGATCATCGTTACAGCAGCTGTATCTCCATAACAATAGCTTGAGCATAAAACGAACAAAAGCTTCAGGTCAACTAGCGGGTACCTACCGATGCAAACATTACATCAATTCGCCTGAATAGAGTCTCTGTATCCCTTGATACAGAACAACTTAGCCCGGTTATGAGCCTGCTAGAATTCCTTGCATTAAATTAGCCTTTTTTATACACCCATACATACGCAACACCCGTGGGTAGGAGCAATACGTGAGCCTCGCAGTCAATAATATCCAGTGGGATACAGACCTAATCAAACGACATGACAAGTCTGGCCCGCGCTACACGTCTTACCCCACTGCCGTGCAGTTTAACGATGGCTTTACACTTGAGCATTACGAGCAAGCCCGCAAAGTAAGCAACCAAGACGCCTCGCCCCTGTCCTTGTATGTACACATCCCGTTTTGCGCCCATGTTTGTTACTACTGTGCCTGCAATAAGATCATCACCAAACGCAAAGAAAAAGCCGAGCCTTACCTAGACACCCTATTCAAAGAAATAGAAATGCGCGCCCAAGGCTATGATCGAAACAAGCCCATTGAACAACTGCATTGGGGTGGCGGCACGCCCACGTTTATTAGCCACGATCAAATGACCGCGTTAATGAACAAACTTAAGCAGCACTTTAATCTGCTTGAAACCGATGATCGCGATTACTCAATTGAAATTGACCCCCGTGAACTGCAGCCAGATACGCTGGCCCACCTAAAATCCATTGGCTTTAATCGTGTGAGCCTAGGGGTGCAAGATTTTGAAGAAAAAGTACAAATAGCCGTTAATCGTGTGCAACCTTATGAAATGACGCGGGACACCCTGCAGCAAGCCCGCGATCTAGGGTTTAAATCCATCAACATTGATCTGATTTATGGCCTGCCGTTTCAATCACGGGAAAGCTTTGCACGTACCCTGAATACCGTACTAGAACTTAGCCCTGATCGTTTATCTGTATTTAACTACGCACACCTACCCGAACGCTTTATGCCTCAGCGCCGCATAAACGAAGCCGACCTACCTGATTCAGAAGAAAAATTGGGCATGTTAGAAGACAGCATCCGACTGCTTACCCAAGCCGGTTATCACTACGTGGGTATGGATCACTTTGCCAAACCCGAAGACAGTTTGGCCCAAGCCCAGCTGCAAGGAAAACTGCACCGTAACTTTCAGGGCTACACCACCCACGAAGACTGCGACCTAGTGGCACTGGGTGTGTCGTCAATTAGCCAAGTGGGTGACACCTACTTTCAAAACAGCGCCGACATTGAAGAGTACACACAAGCCATTGAAAATAATCAGCTGCCCATCAAGCGTGGCGTGGTACTGACCAACGAAGACGACTTAAGACGCGCCGTGATCAAGCAACTGATCTGCCATTTTGAATTATCCTTTGAAGCCATTAACACACAGTTTGATATTCAATTTACCCAGCACTTTGAAGACGAACTTGCTTCTCTTACCCCCTACATAGAAGACTGCCTGGTTCAGGTCTCCGATACCGGTATTATCGTCACTCCTAAAGGTGGTCTATTAATCCGTAATATCTGCATGGCATTTGATGAATACGCCAGCAAACCAAACCACAGCGTGCGCTACAGCAAGGTCATCTAAGTGATCAATTGATGCAGGCGAAGTGTGCAATGGCGCTTCGCTTTAGGCACGCCTGCAATTCCTTCTAAATACCTATTAAATACATGGATTTAACCGCCACATAACTAGCCCTAGCCCGAACGTGGACTATAGTAAACTGTACTAATTGATATTTTACGGGTGGCACGTGTTTGATGACTCTTCGCATATAGCGGCGCAAACCGCTGCTGCCGCTACCATCTCTGGCCACCTATATCGTGCCAGCATGATCGCCAAACGCATGGCGCTGGCCGCCAAAAATTCCCGAGCCATGGTATTACGCGCCGGTTCTAAAGCTGCAGGGCTTAAAGTAATCAGTGATTATTTTGATGAACTGGCCGGAAAAACCATCAGCCTTTCTCACATTATCAATCAATCCGCTATTAGCATTTCTCAAAATTCGGTGCGCCAATGGCGTACTCAAAGCTTTTTACACAATCTATCAAAAAGCAGTACCCGAATAGACCAAAGCAAAACAGATCAATTAAAACCCGCCATGAAAGTTGGCGAAAACAACCTAAATGGACTGGCAGACATTCTGCAAGGTGAACTGTCGTCATTAAATGATCAGCTGCTGGATATCCGACAATACATGCAATCAAGTAATGTAGTGGCGGTCACCTTTCGCTTAGAGGCCACCCAAACCGGTGAATTTCAGCCTTTATTAGAAAGCATGGCAAACAGCATTGATGGCTTAAGCAACGAGATAAAAAACCACATTACATTCAGTCAAAATCAGTTGGCTCAATTGAAAGTATCGTAAGAACTGACAAGGAAAAGATCAAACATGGACGCGCTGAAACTCTATGATGATGGGCATCAATGGTATGTTTTTGGAAGAGACCCTGAAAAGCCTGAAAAAATAATCGATACCAATCAGTTTTTAATCGTCGATGGCGACCGCAGTATATTACTTGATCCTGGCGGCATAGAAGTATTTTCAACCATGCTGGCATCCGTTCTTAAATATGTGGATATTGATCAGGTGACTGACCTATTTGCCAGTCACCAAGACCCTGACATCATATCGTCATTGGGTATGTGGGATCAGATACTACCAAAAGCCACACTGCACGCATCCTGGTTATGGGAAGGGTTCATCCGCCATTTTGGTATGGATAACATTGCCTATCATGGCATTCCTGACACCGGTGAAAGACTGTCGCTTAACAACGTAGACCTTGAATTTATTCCTGCTCATTACCTGCACAGCTCGGGTAATTTTCATGTGTACGACCCAAAATCAAAGATCTTATTCAGTGGGGATATTGGCGCCGCTCTAGAGCCACCGGGCATGCCCATGTTTGTAGATGACTTTGACTCCCATGTTGAAAAAATGCGGTATTTTCATGAGCGCTGGATGCCAAGCAACAAAGCAAAACGCCATTGGCTAGAGCGTGTGCGCAAGCTAGACATAGAAATCATGGCCCCTCAACACGGGCGTCTATTTAAGGGCGATGACGTAAACAAATTTTTAGATTGGTTTGAACAGCTAGAAGTAGGTGTGGCTACAGCGTAAGTAACCACCAACCTACATACTGGAATGATTGCCTGACCTCTAAGTTTGCCGCTGGCAAACTTAGAGTACCCTCCTAAAAATTTCTCAAATATTAATATCACTGGCCTAATAAACGGTTTAATAAACTATTTAACCATGCCAGCTGCCCTATCTAATATTCCATACAGCCCTTTCCCCCTAAAAGCCCCCTATACGCATATAAATAATGAACACTTGTTCACACAAACAACCTAAATATGTACAACTTTCATCCTATCCCCTATGAAAACATGTATTTTTATTCAGTTTCAGCGTACACTTGTTTACTGAAATTATTTACAGAGACATTTCTATGACATCTAATGCCTCCCCTAACGGGCTACTTTCAAAAAGCTGGGCTTGGTTAGCCAGCAGTGTGGTGAACAGCCAAAGCTTTTCAGGTTACTTCGAACCACTTACACAAATGCTTGTGCCACAGTGGCGCGCCGACCGAATCCGCAGCAAGATCACAACGGTTCGCCATGAATCCGCTGACATGTATTCATTGGTGATCAAGCCCGGTAAAACATTCAACGACTTTTTAGCTGGCCAATACATCGAACTGACCGTTATGAAAGACGGCGCCTGGGTTAGCCGCTTTTTTAGTATTTCATCAAGCCCTGCTTACTATCGCCAAACAGGTTTAATAGAGGTCAGTATTCGCGTTCAAGAAAAAGGCCGCATTACCCCCTGGTTAGCAAAGGCCTTAAAAAAAGGCAGCATCGTTAACCTGACTCAAGCAAAAGGCGAGTTTGTATTGCCAAACAATACTAACGACATGCTAATGATTGCTGGCGGCAGTGGCATTACCCCGCTGCGCTCAATGCTGCAACAACTGACAAGCTCGGCGAATCAAAACAAACGCTTGGTCACCTTGATGTTTTACGCACGCAGTTCCGAACACTTTTTGTTTGAAAAAGAACTTAAAGCCATGCAAGCGGACTTTAGCTGGTTAACCGTAGATTTTATCGACAGCGACGCAGTGGGATTTTTTACTGAAGCCCATTTGATTCAGGCTTGCCCCACTGCCAGCCAACGGGATCTGTATATTTGTGGCCCTAGCCCAATGATCACATCGGTTAGAAACACATTAAAAGAAGCAGGCTTTAATAAAGATCAAATTCATTATGAATTTTTTGGCCCTGAACCCATGGAAAATGCCAATACTGGATCGGCCAACATTTTGTTTTCTAAATCAAACAAACAGATATCGGTTAATGAAGACAACCAACAAACATTATTGGATTTGGCCGAAACAGAAAACACCAACCCTGTGAGTGGTTGCCGCATGGGTGTTTGCCACCAATGCATTTGCCAGAAAAAGTCAGGCGTTGTATTTAATCAAAAAACACAACAGTACAGCGACACAGGCCATCAAGAAATTCAACTTTGTATCAGCGTGCCGGTAGGCGACGTTGTGCTAGACCTGTAAGGAAGAAATCTATATGACAAATACATTTACAGCTCGACCAGATAGCGCAACACTCGATCAATTTGCCGCCGAACTGAACCAAGTACGCGAACAAACCATGAGTAAAGTGGGCGCGCCCGACGCTAAATACATTCGCAACGTGATACGTGTGCAACGCACCTGTGAAGTACTGGGGCGCATCACCATACCATTGGGCTTTTTTAACCCGTTACTGTGGATACTGGGCGTTGTATTTTTAAGCTTATCTAAAATACTTAACAACATGGAAATTGGTCACAACGTGATGCACGGCCAATATGATTGGATGAACGATCCCAACATCAACAGCCGTAATTTTGATTGGGACAACGCTGGGGACAGTAACTCATGGAAGCGTTACCACAATCATGAACATCACACCTACACCAACGTAATTGGTAAAGACCGTGACTTTGGTTATGGCTTGCTGCGTTTAAGTAACGACACACGCTGGAAACCAAAAAATATTTGGCAGTTTTTCACCTACCTAACACTGGCCACCTTTTTTGAATTTGGCATTGCCTATCACGAAGTGGCCGGAGAACGTATTTTTATGGGCAAACGCCGCAAAAAAAGTGACCTACCCATTAGCCGTGATCAACTGAAAAGTGACTTCTTTGGAAAAATTGGCCGACAGTTCTTTAAAGACTATGTTTTCTGGCCGCTGCTTTGTTTCCCAGCCTTTTTGTATGTTTTAACAGGCAATCTAGCTGCTAACTTAATTCGTAACCTTTGGACCAATACCATCATATTTTGTGGCCACTTCACCGAAGACATACACACGTTTAAAATGTCCGACTGTGAAAATGAAACACAGGGCCAATGGTTTTATCGTCAAATTCTGGGGTCATCAAACCTTGAAGGTCGCAGATGGTTTCATATTCTATCGGGCCATTTAAGCTGTCAGGTAGAGCACCACCTATACCCTGACGTACCCGCCATGCATTACCCTGAAATGGCGAAGCAGGTAGAAGCCATTTGCAATAAATACGGCGTACCGTACAACACAGGCAGCTTTCCTAAGCAGTTATTTACAGTATGGAAACGCATTGTTCGTCACAGCTTTCCTGACAGCAAGCCAGCCAAGGTGGCTAACGCCTAATTGATAGATTGTATTGATTGAACAAAAGCCCCTGTTAAGTTACCGCTTAGCAGGGGCTTTTTTTATAATGGCGAAGTAGCAGGTGAAAAATAGCATTCACTATCACCCTAATTTCAGAATCGCGCAGAGGGCTGCACTCGTACGAGTGTCATCCTGTGACCTTGATTCGCGTGCGAGCACGCTCCTACAAATTATCAAACCTGTACGAGCTTGCTTGCAAGCGATAAGGCTCAAACAATAATCGTGCAAAGGACAGCATTCGTACGAGTATCACCCTGTGACCGATCCAAATAAAAAACCAACTATAAACCTAATAATTTGACCTCCCACCCGCAAGCCTTCATCATAGCTGACTACTCAGTCAGAAATATCCATTAATTCCATGCTCGCATATGCGGTTGCCCTAGAGGCCTAGGCTCTACTATGCTTACATGATATTTCTGCCAACCCATTTACACCCTGAACATCAAACATTCAGCAATAGGATACCCACATGTCAGCCCTTGATTTTAGCGACATTAAACATGCCAACGACATCGCCGACGAAGACTTTTTACGGGCCCTGCCAAAAGCCGAGCTGCACTTACACATAGAGGGATCACTAGAACCCGAGCTGATGTTTGAACTGGCAAAACGCAACAACATCACCCTGCCGTACGCCAACGTAGAAGAAGTAAGAGCCGCCTATAACTTCACCAACCTACAAACCTTTCTAGACATCTACTACCAGTGCGCCGACGTACTGCGCACCGAACAAGATTTTTACGACCTAACATGGGCGTACCTAGAAAAATCCCATGAAGAAGGTGTGATCCACGTAGAGCCATTCTTTGACCCACAAACGCACACCGATCGCGGCATTGATATCGGCATTGTATTTAACGGCATTACTCGCGCATTAAAAGACGGCGATGAAAAACTGGGCATCAGCTATGGCCTAATTCTATGTTTCTTACGCCACCTACCTGAAGAAGCCGCATTTGAAACCTTGGAACAAGCCAAGCCCTACTTAGACCACATTGTAGGCGTAGGCCTAGACAGTTCTGAAGTGGGACACCCACCAGAGAAGTTTGAACGGGTATTTAAAGCATCACTGGATCTGGGTTTAAAAACCGTGGCACACGCAGGTGAAGAAGGCCCGGCCCAATACATCATTGATGCCATGGACATGCTGAACGTAAGTCGCATCGATCACGGCGTGCGTTGCACCGAAAGCGAAGCGCTTATGCAACGCCTAGCAAAAGAGGGCATGCCGTTAACCGTCTGCCCGCAATCTAACGTGCGCTTAAAAGTGTACGAAAACATGAGCCAGCACCCTATTTTAGAACTGCTAGAAAAAGGCGTGATGGTAACGGTAAACGCTGACGACCCTGCATTTTTTGGCGGCTACCTGTTAAAGAACTACACCGAACTGAGCACACACCTTGGCATGACACGTCAGCAAGCCACACACCTTGCAGCAAATAGTTTGTTGGCCAGTTTTATTTCGTTAGAAACCAAACAAGAATACATTGAAGAACTGGAAGATTTTGTCGCTAAATGGTAATCCACTAAATTCATTTATTGGTTAATCCATTAGAGCAATTAAGAATCGGCACAGCAAAGGAAGATTGTATGTTTAACATTAATCACCAAGTTGGCATTAAAGCTTCAGCAGAAAAAATATATGAAGCGCTAACCACCAACCAAGGATTAGCCACATGGTGGACAAACGATACTTCTGGTGCCGGTGATGTGGGTGCAACCATTGCCTTTCGATTTAACGGCGGTGGCCCAGACTTTACAGTAAGCGAACTGGTACCCAATCAAACCGTAAAATGGCGGCACTCGGGCAACATGCCCGAAGCGTGGATGGGCACCAGCATTCTGTTTGAACTACGCGAAGAAACCGATCAAACCTTTGTGCGGTTTACCCACGCCAATTGGAAGGAACAATCTAACTTCATGGGCCATTGCAGTACCAAATGGGCTGTATTTTTACTTAGCCTTAAAGATGCAATGGAAACAGGTAAAGGCAAAGCCTTTCCGAATGACATTCACATTGATCACTCTTAGTACCCTGAACTAAGGTTAGCAACATATGAGCATTCGACCTGTCACACCTGATGACTGCCAAGCCATCGCACACATATACGACCATTCAAAACTGGATGAGTTAATCCATGAAGACAAAACATTTGAATTACTGCCTCTAAACAAGGATGCAAAACGATTAGCCGAGCTTAAGCAATCCGATGTTTACGTTTACGAGCAAAACGGCGTGCAAGCCTACGGCGCCATTTATCAATCTGAATTACGTGCCTTGTTTGTGCATTCTAATATCCGCGGAAAAGGCATCGGTAAAACCTTACTTGAGTTTTTATTATCAAAGCTCACACCCAGCCCCATCGATAATTCTGTGACGTTAAACGTGGCCAAAAGTAATCAACCGGCAAAGGCTTTGTATGCGCAATACGGGTTTAAAGTAATTGAAGAATTTGAAGCGGAATATAACGGGGTGTCGGTTCAGGCTAATATAATGCGGTTAAAGGTAAGCTAGGTCTTGTTTTAGCGCCCAAGAAAAACGGGGAGGTATCACTACAACCCCGAAATTAAATTTATTCCAATACCAGTTCTCTGGACGTTGCATAGGCCGTACAAGGGTAAATGGTTTTCCCCAAATGATTGCCGCTAACACTGCCCGATACTAAGTTAGTGCGACAGGTGCCACACATACCGGTACGACAGCCGTGTTCCATTTGCACGCCTTGTGCCTCGGCGGCCTCCAATATGCTCTGACCACAATCTTGGGCTTTAATCACAAAGCTGACGTTTTGCGATTTCAAACGCACACTCACATCTTCATTAAAATTTCTGACCTGAGTAGACGCATTTTCTGGCATGGTAAACTGCTCCACCTCCAGCATATTTAAATCGTAATCAATCGATTTTAAAAACGTTAACACCTGATCTTTAAACGACTGCGGGCCACACAAATAAATGTGACGCTGTTTAATGTCTTTGAACGCGGCCAACTGATCCAGCATGACCCCGCGGTCATCCTGCTGAGAATAACTAAAGTTTACTTTATCGGTGGCCGCCAACGCATTCTGAAAAATGGTTTGCTGTGGGTTGCGCGAACGATAATAAAAGGCAATGTCTGGCACTATATGTTGAGCAAGCAAATCGTTCAGCATGGCATACCCTGGAGTGATACCCGAACCGGCACAGATAAACATTACCTTAGCCTGCTTACCATATACAAACCGCCCACGGGGGGATGATATTTTAAAGGTATCGCCCACTTTGGCTTGTGTATGCAACCAATTTGACAACTTACCTTGGGCCTGGTGTTTTACAGTAATAGACACCGTATCTTGTTGTATTTTCGACAGTGTGTAGCAGCGGCTCACATCTTTATCTTTGCCATTTTCATCCAACTGTACCGACACTTCAATATGCTGTCCGGCTTTTGGCTGCTGGAAATGCTGGTTGGGCAAGAGTACAAATGTTTTGGTATCCGCCGTCTCTTGTTCAATGGCCACCACCTTGGCCTGACAATCATAAGACCAGATAAACGGGTCTAATTTTTCTGTCACTGCATTCATGGTATTACTGGCAAAGTATTCAAGCCGATCGCGACCCAGCCCAGCGATGAGAAGACCGTGCACAGCGGTAAGCAGTTTATTTAACATCACTCACCCCTTTGTTTAAGAATGCGGTCAGGGTTGGCTGAGACGCCGTATCTTTAAAAGAATAACGCCACATGACACCAAAAAACTTACCAATGGCCTGACGCCAGCTGTGATTGCACTTATAAGGCAAATTGTACTGCTGGCACACCGCCTGTACTTCCAGTGCCATGTCTGGATAGCGGTGTGCCGGAATATCTGGGAACAAATGATGCTCTACCTGATAGTTCAAATGCCCCCACAAAATGCTCTGCCAGCGGTTACCCTTGAAATTCACCGAAGAATCCAGTTGTGACACGTACCACTTGCCTTTGTTGTTCACCGCGTCTTCGGGCTGCAAGGGCTCCGTAAAATGAGTGGCTTGGATAGTTAGGGCTATCCAGTAATTGTTAAGTACATCTGCTAACAAGTTAGCCAGAAACACCTTAAAAAATCCAAAACCGGCCACCAAAGACAGTAACGGAAAAAACACGTATTCTTTCGCCCAGATACGCCATACCGCACGGCGGTGACGTTTTTTTACATCGGCGTCACTGAGCCTTAGGCTGTCATCTAACACCGCATAACCTTTATTCCCCAATGGAAAATTACGCTCTCTGAACTTGTCCACCGCTCCCAAGTTTTGTGCGTTAAAGTTGTAGAGCATAATGGGATAAAACAAAAACAAATAAATGGGCAACTGAAAATAGTGCAGCCTGGTATGAGGCACCTGATCATTAACGCGCAAAAACCCGTGATTTAAATCCGGATCTTTTTCATACACATTGGTGTGCACATGGTGCACGCCGTTGTGTTCCTGACGCCAAGAGATTTCATCCACCGGCGCCTTCCAGCGAAATTTACGAGAATGAAACTGGGGAATGCTTTCAAAACTGTCGTACTGTCCGTGCAGCACGTTGTGACCTATCTCAATGGCCTCAATATTACGGTGTAAAAACAAAAACGGCACACCAATCAAAGCCAAAGGCCCGGGCAAGACACAAATCAGGCTGCGACCTATAACCTCAAAAATACGGGAATAACGGCGCATAGAGGTGATGTGCTCCACGTCTTTGGTGCCTAGGTCCGCACGGTGCTTGAGCTTGATGTTTTCGAAAGCAAGATGAATGGCATCATAATCTTGTTCGATGGCGGTTTGGGTTAATGGTGCTGATTCGGGTGTTGCTGTACTCATGTTAATTGCTTTAACTCACCACTGTAGGGGCGGCAAGGATAGTGCCTCTAATTTGCCCTGTCCAGAGCTAATGTGAACAAGTGTTCGCAGAAAATAATGGTTGATCTGTGCAGGCGAATATTATGTGGATGAGGATGGATTAGGTTCTCGTGAACCTTGATTTTAAACTCTGCAGAGTATTCGATAACTCGTTCTAGGCTGAGTATCTTTGGCATTTATTACCTAGCTTTAGGTTAAGATAGGCGTCTACTTTATAGGGGGAGCTCTCCTCGTCCAGCCCTTTTGGACGATGGTTGATAAACTTGTTAAATACCATGGCAGTTTTTGAATTTCTTCCCACTCCCACAAGGACACTGATCTTTTCTCTTAATCCCACTTTGTTCATAGGCTGCACTATAAGCTTCAGACTCTGGATTAGCGCAATTATAAAAATTATTAATAACTGTGGGCGATGACTCTTTAGAACTGCCTCTCATCAAGATAACAAAGGTAACTAGAGCTAATAAAAAACCTAAAAAACTATAAAATTCGCCGGCATTCGTAGGGATTAATAGATCTGTGATGTCTTCTACATCAGGCAACTCTTGCCTTAACGTTTCAATAAATTCATCTTTTTGTTCAATGTGCTGGTGAGACCGTTGAATTTTTATTAGTTCTTTTAAATTCTCTAGTTCCCAAGTAGGTAGAGTGGCGGCACTCAAAACCGTATATGCTGTCTTAGCAAATATATGAAGATTGCCTTCATTATCAGTTTCTGCGTCCAGCGGGATCATTTACATACAATTAGGGCATTCAATCAAGCAGCCTGATACTTTGTTATTCCTACCACCCAAAGAAATTCCGGAGTTAACATTATTTCCGCATTTTTTGCACGTAACAGTAATCTGATTCAAGTAGTTACTCCGGTGAGAATTTAACGCCTGCCATTACGGGTTTTATCCCGTACATGGCTTTGTTAAGCGGAATCGTAGCATTACGGTTCCAAATATAAATAAGGCAATAGATAAAGCAGCCTGTAATACCATTCCATATACGGGTGTTAGGTAGGCATCTACCTCAAATACAAGAGTTGTAGATCGAGTCCACGATACATAGTATTCACTCCAATCACCTCGCCAAAGATCTAATACATAACTATTGTCAACAGGTTCCCCAAACTGATCCGTGACACTTTCTGGAAATTTTGAGGTGTAATACCTAATATACTTCTTTGGGTCATAGTACATATGAGGAAGATCATTAACTAAATTTTTATATTCTTCTTGAGTAGGAAGTCTTTTACTTTTATCAAAAAAATCGTCAATTAATCCTGCAACATATAAGATTGTCTTCTCAATATTTCGACTCTTCTCTATCGTATTTTCAATAGATTTTATTCTAAAGTCGCTATTCTGGAAAAAAGCACTATCAATAGCAATTATCCCAAATAGGAAACTCAGGATAAAAGCTGGTATATAGAAAATTGCTCTAATCATATCATTCGCTTAACGCTCATCTTAAGCGGCGCAATTAATTGCGACCATAGCTTGAACGCATTGTTAGATGGGTTTTTTTCATTATTTTCTATTGTTCAGATTGTTTAGATTTTTAAATCCAATCCTCTAGTTAAACATTCAAACATTATTTCACTTTTCAGTTTAAAATCTA
>ERZ1027208.34-NODE-34-length-83326-cov-17.196431_pt1 | contig 83326 bp, 76 predicted proteins | sample MGYA00520867_ERZ1027208 | MGnify/ENA primary metagenome ERZ1027208 (study PRJEB33311, sample SAMEA4378413) | marine metagenome | biome: Marine biome; feature: Fjord; material: Water | collected 2014-07-20T08:00:00Z/2014-07-... | depth 75 m ... | reverse complement strand
GTATATTTATATCTTATTACGTTTCGATACTAACAGTATCTACTTTTGCGGCCCTCAACATTTCATTAATAATTTGGATCACGGTTTACATGTTGAAAATAAAACATGTGAGTGCCAAGTACTTTGCATTTGCCTGGAGTGCATTTTTAGTCGGTGCGGTACTGCTTATACTGAATAAATTTGGTGTCATTCCTGTTAGCTACATATCTGAATACACACTCCAATTTGGAGCAGGATTTGAAATAATGTTTTTATCGTTTGCCCTGGCTGAAAGAATGAGTATGTCTCACAAAGAGAAATTAGTTCTGGCAATACAAATAAATGAAGAAAGAGAAAAAACATTCAAAGCGGAACTGGATAATTTAAGAATAGAAAAACAGGCCACTAAGAAATTAGAAAAAACGGTAGAAGAAAGAACTCAAGAACTGACCAAGGCACTTGATCACTTATCAATTGCACATGACAAATTGCAAACAATCAGCATAACTGACGCATTAACCGAATTACACAATCGATATTACTTCAACGAACATTTTAAAATTGAATACAAGCGTGCATTTCGAGAAAAATCAGAATGCTCTCTTGTCATGCTAGATATCGATCACTTTAAAAATGTGAATGATACATATGGCCACCCTGCTGGGGATATTTGCCTTAAATATGTAGCCAACTGCATTAAGCATCATGCAGCAAGAGACAGTGACATTTGCTGCCGATATGGTGGAGAAGAATTTGTCATCATATTACCGTCAACCCCACTAGCAAGCGCTTATGATCTGGCAGAAAACATCAGAAAGACCATTAAAAAAGATGCTGTGAAATGGAATACTCAAGAAATATCATTATCTGCTAGTTTTGGTGTTAGCTCAGTGATACCAATCAAAATGGATAAAAAGCACAGACAATACTTAATCAATCAAGCTGATCAGGCTTTATATGAGGCCAAAGGCCAAGGCCGTGATCGGGTTGTCATGTTTGACCCTGAAATACTTTAATAACGGAAATAAAAAAGACTTGATGACCAAGTCTTTTTTATTCTGGCTACATCTAGCGAAAGATGTTTATTTATCGTAGACAACGAAGCTGTAATCGAAAGGATTAGAATCATCTTTTTCAAAGTCTTCACGCCCCACTTCATTCCAAGCAGTTAGGTCTACTTCTGGGAAGTAGGCATCTCCTTTAACGTTTGCATGCACATGCGTTAAGTACAAACGATCAGCCATCGGTAACGATGCTTCATAAATAGCTGCTCCACCGATAATCATCACTTCATCAACACCATTAATGTGATTCACACTTTCAGCGTGTGTAATGGCTTCTTCTAACGTGAAGACTGTCACCACACCTTCCGCTTTAAATTCTGGGTTACGGCTTACCACAATATTGGTTCGATTTGGTAATGGGCGACCTATAGACTCATAGGTTTTTCGACCCATAATAATCGCTTTGCCAGATGTGGTTCTTTTAAAATATTTCAAATCTTCTGGCAAATGCCAAGGCAAAGTATTATCAATACCTACCACTCGATTCTGTGCAAAGGCAGCAATTAAGGCGACTTTCATGTCTATACACTCAAAATTTTCGAAGCCATATGATAAAACATTTATAAGCGCATTTCAGTGTTTATATGTGCGATTAACTTTTGCAGGGAGTAATGCGGAGAAAAGAGCGTAAGCCCGGTAAGTTGATGTTAGTGATCCATTAAATAGTTAGCCCACTGCTCTGAATACACAGGCTGACTGAAGTACTTTCCTTGTAAGGCATCGCAACCGAGAGCCTGCATTTTATCAACCTTATATTGGCTATCAGCCCCGCAGGCCAACACTTCAATTCCAAGTGAATGCGCTACTTTAACGATCACTGTGGCGATCGATGTTTCTAGATGATCTACGTGCATATATTGAAAGAAACTGTCATCTAAACATAAATAATCCACACTCATTTCTTTAAGATAAGAGAATGAATTATAACCACTGGATGACCCATGCAGCTCAATGGCAATCCCAATATTTGGAATTCGCTTAGCCAAATCATTAATCACATCGATATTTTTTGTGGCTGTTTGCTCACTCAGCTTTAAAATAACCTGCTCAGATTCCACTTGATTGATGCTAAATTGTCGAATCAAGGTTTGTATAAGACTTCTGTTTCTTAGTTGTTTTTCAGATACAGGAATAAATAATTGCAACCTAGAGCTCCAGTTCCCTTGATTACGCCATTCATTAAGTTGCTCGCAGGTTTTTTCAATCATCCAAATACCCGCCTTGATGATCAACCCACTGTCTATCAGTAGGTCCATAAAAATCTCTGGCATCACAGTTCCGGCCGTTGGGTGCTTCCAACACATAACGGGGATGACACCGCTAGGAATAAACCCCTTGCCGGTATGGTTAGGCTGGTACTGTAAATAGAATTCATCATTTTCTAATGCGCGCTCTAAGCCCTGCAACATATTAAGGCGGGCCATAGCTTTAAAATTCATATCTTGAATATAAAACCACAGGCCCTGCTTTCCACTAGCAATTGCGCGCTCTAACGCTTTTTGAGTTTGATGATATAGGGTGCCTCCATTCAGTTCACCCGGTTCACATAAGTGCCCTCCTATACTGGCACTTAAACTGAATGTTTTACTTTGAACATTTAGTGCTTTTTCAAACTGCTGTTGAATATTTTGTGCGATATGAGCGACCATGACTTCGTCATGTAAATCCTCAAGTAAAATAGCAAATAGGCCTTCGCTTATTCTAGCTAAGCTATCGCTATTTCGAATGGTGGTATTTAACCTTTGCGCCACTTGCGCCAAAATACCATTACAGAGCTCGTCTCCACTGCTTTCAACCAAGTCACCGTAGTCATCTAAACTCACCAATAAAATGCCTGTGCGGCAATGGTGCCTAACGGCCACTTGTAAAGCATGATTGAGTCGGTCAAAGAATAATGGTCCGTTTATCAGCCCTGTACACGGATCGGTTGCTGCCACTAAGAGTGATTGCTGATTCTGCTTAACCTGTAGGCTATTTAACAGCATACAAAGTCCTGAGCCTGTCACTGCAGATTTTGAAACGTAAGCATCTACACCATTTTTTAACGCCTCTTCACCCCAGTGAACATGTTGTGGGTCAACAAGTGCCACCAAGGTGCAATTAACAAAATGCTCTTTCAAATATCGTATGTGGGTTAACATTTGATGAGGGCTTGTACGCATATCAAGCAACACATTATTATCGCTGTGATTAAGTAATGCTTGCCGAATTTCGGTGAGCTCAGTGGTTGATTGCCAGTGACCTGACAACTCACTATCTTGCAGCCACACACCCACATCGGATTTAATATCCGACTGACAGGTGAACACCCAAAGCGATTGCTCTAAAGGTTGTATTCGCGATACAGAATTGGCTGACACATTGTTATCTCTGAGTCCATTGCCAACAAGTATAGAAGTGATCACTCACTAAAAAACGACCAGGTCAGCCAACTATCTGAAAATTGTCTGTTATAGATAACATTAAGAAAATAAAAGCAAAAAAAAACGCAACAGCTTAGAGCAGTTGCGCCTTAATGTTTTTCTTATCTGTATTAACTAAGTACCTAAACCGCAAAAGGGTACGAAATACCTTCATGAGATTGATAACCTTCAACTTTAAAGTCATCCATTGTTACCCATGTTTCTAAATCTTTTAGAGATTTAATCTCTGGATTGATTATCAGCTTTGGTGAAGGGAATGGATCTCGCTTAAGTTGTACATCACGCATAAGCTCTAATTGGTCTTCGTATATGTGTGCGTTTACAATTTTGTGATAAGCCGTTCCTGCTTTTAATCCTGTAATTTGCGCCATAATCGCCAAAAAGAAAAACACCTGAACTTGATTAAAATTCAAACCCAATGGCACATCACATGACCGCTGAAAACTGGTTAGATGCAGAGTATCACCCAAAATAGAAAAATTATGGGTGTGCATACAAGGGCGCAGACAACCTAGGTCGAATTCACCCGGGTTATAAAATGTTAATATTTCGCCGCGATCATCAATTCCACGACTTAAATCGTCTACAATTTTTTGCAGCTGATCAATGGTTGTACCGTCTGGTTTAGCCCATGCACGACCCTGAACGCCATACACTCGGCCCATGTCATCATCACCCTTACGCACCGAGTTATTCAACCAGGCATCGTTTAGGTTGGCATTTGCATCCCAAGTTTTTGTACCCAAGGCTCGGAAATCCGCTGCGTTATCATAACCACGGATATAACCTAAAAACTCAGCGATTGCCGATTTAAAATAACTTTTACGAGTCGTAATCATAGGGAATTCATTCATCCCTACGTTGTACTCAAGGTCGGCATTAATAACGGTTAAACAACGCTTACCTGTGCGTTCGTTTTCAACCCAGGTTCCGCTATCTACAATGCGTTGGCATAAATCTAAATACTGTTTCATATTCTCACTCTAAATTTTGCCTGCTCAATTACGCTTTATTTGCTTGGCGCTTATAGCCAAGATAAATAATGGCCGTGCCAAATAATATCATTGGGATACACAAAATTTGCCCGCGTGTAATGGATCCTAATAAGTCATAGCCAATATGACTATCTGGCTCACGAAAGAATTCAACAAAAAATCTGAAGGCGCCATAACCCACTAAGAACACGCCACTCACCGCCATCGTTGGGCGAGGCTTATTGCTGTAAAGCCACATAATGGCAAGTAATACAAAACCTTCAAGTGCCATCTCATAAAGTTGGCTTGGGTGACGGGCTAGTGGCCCACCTTTTGGGAACACCATAGCCCAAGGCACATCAGTTGTTCGGCCCCATAATTCACCACCAATAAAGTTACCTAAACGGCCAGTCAACAAACCAATAGGCACCATGGGGGTTCCAAAGTCTGTCACGTTATAAAATGATTTTTTATAGCGGCGAGCAAATAAGAAAACCGCCAGCGCCACACCAAGCAAACCTCCGTGAAAAGACATTCCACCTTCCCACACAGCAAACAACCATAAAGGGTCACTTAAAAATTTATCGAAATTATAAAATAATACATAGCCACAGCGACCACCTAGTACAACACCCATCGCTGAGTAAAAAATCAAATCGCCAACCTGGTCTTTGGTCCAACCACTGTTTGCCTGTTTTGCACGATGCAGCATTAAATAGTATGCAATGGTAAAGCCCACTAGGTACATTAAACCGTACCAGTGAATACTTAAGGGTCCGATACTAATCGCGACAGGATCTATATTTGGGTATGTGAGCATTGCTCTTCCTAATTATTCTTTTTATCTAAACGTCTATTCAATCGTAAAAACTTTCTGCTATAAATTTGCAGTTAAGAATTTTATTGCAACCAGCACCAGTAATATGGCAAATAACTTTTTCAGTTTTTCAGCTGAAAGTTTGTGCGCTAACTTAGCACCTACACGAGCAAGTGGCACACTGGTTAATACAATTCCGGCTAAAGCTGGTAAATAAATATAACCAAAACTTGATTCAGGTAAATTCACGTTATCCCAGCCAATGACAATGTTTGAAAATGCACCAATGAAAGCTATCGGAAACCCACACGCAGCAGCAGTGGCCACACTGCGTTGCATCGGATGATTACACCAGGTCAAGAAAGGGACTGTTAAAGAACCGCCGCCAATACCAAATAAAGCAGACGCCCAACCAATTGATCCGCCAGCTGCGACCATGCCTTTTGTACCCGGTAAGGATCGGCTTGGCTTTGGCTTAAGCCCCAATCCCATTTGTGCCGCCATCATAAGTGCTGAGATGCCTATGACAATTTGCAAACCTGCGCCGCTTAACGCGTCGGCGGTAAGCACACCCAATACAGCGCCAAATACGATACCTGCACTCAGTTTCCAAACAATAGCCCAATCAACGGCGCCTTTCTGATGATGGGTTCTCACTGAACTGATACTTGTAAACGCGATGGTTGCCAATGATGTGGCCACAGCCATATGGGTCAACACTTCAGGTGCAAACTTCAGGGTTTCAAAGGTAATCACCAGCACAGGCACAATCACCATGCCCCCGCCGATTCCAAAAAGACCGGCAAGTAAGCCCGCAAGAGCGCCAACCAATAAATAAGTAAGTATTAACATTACTTTTAGAAGCCATATAAATAGAAGGTGCACATTATGAAGCACAAGATAGCTCTGTACCAGCCTATGCCTAGCTGCGCCTTAACATCTAAACACAACAGTCTTATCCACAGGCGACCTGTTCATCCCTTATTTGACTGGGTACACTGGATTTTCACCCAATCAAATGAATATCTATGTGTTTATTAAGCTTTTCATGGCAACCAGGCTCACAGACACCATTAACCTTGGTTTCTAACCGCGATGAGTTTCACAAGCGTGCAACGGCACCCTCGACATTTTGGCTCGATCACCCTGATGTATTAGCTGGAAAAGATTTAGAAGCAGGCGGCACATGGATGGGCGTGACCCGTAAAGGTCGATTTGCAGCATTAACCAATGTTCGGCAACTGCCCTCGCCTTATCAAGGTACGATTTCTAGAGGCAACCTAGTTAAAGACTTCCTCATTGAAGAGCAATCTCCTGAAGATTATTTGATGGCCATCAAGGGTCAAGACTATGATGGGTTCAATTTGATTGTGGGCGATAAAAATGCATGCTGGTACCTTGGTAACCGCCCCTTAGACACAGCCCCTCAAAAGTTAACAGCTGGCGTATATGGCTTAAGCAATGCTCAGCTAAACACTCCCTGGCCCAAGACCCAGCAGGCACAAGATACATTAATACACTGGCTTTCACTGAATGAGTCCAATAAACCCCCTTTGCATCGACTACTGTCCAGCCAAGAAAAATACCCCAGCCATAAGTTGCCTAAAACAGGCATTGGAGAATCATGGGAAGTATTGCTGTCTTCTCCTTTTATTGTGAGCCCTGAATACGGCACTCGTGCCTGCACTGGCTTACAAATACATCGCTCACACACACAATGGGTAGAAGCCACGGTATCAGCCGAAGGGTTCGAAGAAAGTATTTCTGAATATTCATTTTAAAGAACTACGTTTTTAGATTGTTTTTATCTTTAGCTGATTTTTTGTTTTGTCATATTCGCCATTTATTCAAATACACCCGCTAAGGTATTGATTTAAAAGGCGTCATATTTTTGAATTACAAATCGCAATACTTACTAACAAAACCCCTCACAAAACACCCGTGAATCGCATCACAGTTCTCGTTGAGTCCTGCCATACTTTCTACTATGGACTCATATTATTATACAAAAAACCGCAAGCGGACTGACGGTAAGCAGCACCGAGTTTTATTAGTGCTTGGGGGCATGTGCCTAACACTGCTGTATGGCGCACTATTTATTAGTGGCAGCACTCGGCCTGTAATGGCCCCCCTTGTTGCTCAAGAAAGTATTGAATATTGGCTTTATGAATCCCCCAACCAAGTCGCGGGAAACATTAGCCTTCAATACCGCCAAGAGCTTGATCTGCTTTACCGCAATAATCATCATCAACTGGTGTGGATGGATCACTACCAGCTAAACGATGCCGGCAAGGCATTGGTCCGCAGCCTGCGACATACTGCAAGCGATGAGTGGAAAGCGTACCGCTATCGCATTAGTAAACTTCAAACTGAAATTAAGCGCCTAAGCAATCAGCCAAAACATGCCGCGGCCATTGATGTGATGCTAAGTGATGCTTACATCGATTATGCGCAACAGGTGTTAAATAATGAATTACTGCCTAATACCGGTGAAACCGACCACCCATCTTTCAAAAAGGTAGCCTCTAGCTCTGTTGCTAGAGTGACGTCGCTGGATGTTATTAGCCTCCTTTCCCAAAGCCTTGAGCAGGGTAAGCTTTTCAGTTTGGTCAGCGAACTGGTGCCGCAACACAAGGGTTATGACCGCCTGACCCATGAATTGGATCGCTACCAAGATATCGCTGATTCAGGTTGGTGGTACCCGTTAAATATTGAATCTGAATTACAGCTGGGAGACTTTCACCCACAAGTACCCAGAATTCGCTGGATGCTGAAGCAATACGGCGACTTTGAAGAAAGTTCACTGGCTTGGTTATTACCTGAAAATGAAACACAGCCTGTGAACCCAGCCCTTTACGAGCAAAATTTCAGGGGGGATTCAAATGACCCCGTCTATGAACTAGACAAGGACACAGTCACAGCTATCAAGCATTTCCAAAAACGCAATGCATTAGCCGCTACCGGAAAGCTAGATATTAAGACGTTAAGTCGCTTAAACTTATCACCTTATTTTATGGCCCAACGTATTGCTCTTAATATGAAGCGCTGGCGCTACCTGCCAAAAGTAATGGGGGATAAATATATCTTGGTGAACATGGCCAATTTCCGCTTAGACCTTATCACTCAAGGTGAAAGCGAAATGAACATGAAAGTGATCATTGGCCGAGAGCAGCGCCGTACACCTGTACTGGCAGAAACCATCAGCACCGTTGTGTTAGCCCCCACCTGGAATGTACCGCATCGAATTGCGATTCGAGACATCATGCCTGCAGCAAAAAGAGACCCGACTTATTTAACGCGACATAACTTTAAGGTTTACGAAGGCTGGCAACAACCGTCTGTAGAAGTGCCTTTAGAGAACATTAATTGGGAAGGCTTCAATAGTCGTGAGAACACCTATCGTTTTGTTCAAGCCGAAGGCAATGAAAACTCACTGGGGAACGTTAAGTTTGTCTTTCCAAATGATAAATCTATCTACTTACATGATACCAACCATAAAGAGTTGTTTTCACGTAAAATGCGAGCTCTCAGTAGTGGCTGCATTCGAGTTGAAAAACCCGTAGAACTTGCTCACGCATTATTAAAATCTCAAAACTGGAATCAGTCTTTAATTGAAAACACCATTGGTAATTCTCAAATGCGCCCCGTTCAGTTGAAAGCACCCGTACCTGTTTATTTAATGTATTGGACTACCTGGGTTGATGAAAGTGGCGAATTACAGATCCGTGATGATGTCTATAAACGTGACATCATTAACGGTGAAAGCCATAAATTGGACAGCATTGTTCTCTAGTAATTAGCCGTAATTGCCGCCCCTTTCTCCATTGCGGCAATGTTTAATACAGACCTAGTTCACAGTATTACAATTGCTCACAAAGTGTCCACAAAACACATGCTCTCAAACCCTTTAATAGCCTGATGCATTATAAAACGGAATAGATAGCCGCTTTGCTTATAACCGGACGATAATGGCACAATCCCTGCCTCGATTAATGTTGTCATTATTCATTATTTTTTTGCAGGTAGTCATGAGCTTAAATCGCCGTCAATTTTTACAATACTTAAGTGCCGCACCCGCTTTAGCCGGCGCGTCAAATGTATTGGCGATGCCTTCTCAAAAACTCATATTGCCTACTGAAGAACATCGATCACTTAAACTGCGTAGCTTACATACCGGTGAAAAGATTGATGTCACCTACTGGGAGCATGGTGATTACTTGCTAGACGGCTTAGCTGAGCTGTTTTTACTGATGCGCGATCACCGAGAAAACCGAATAGCGCCCATCGACATTAACCTTCTAGATCAACTGCACAGCATTCAAAGTAAATTGGATACACAGCGTGAAATCATGCTGGTTTCAGGCTACCGCAGCCCAGAAACAAATGGCAGTTTAAGAAATAGTGGAAAAGGCGCTGGCGTCGCACGCCGTAGCTTGCATATGAGTGGCAGAGCCATGGACTTCCGTATACCCGGTTTAAACCTACGTCACGTGCACAAAGCAACACTTGCCTCGACCGCGGGTGGTGTAGGCTATTATGGTCGCAGTGGCTACATTCACATGGATACGGGTCGCAAACGCCGCTGGGCGCTTTAGACTCACTCTAATTGCTTTAAAAGCCTTACTGTCATCTCTCGTTTTCAAACCTCATCTGTTAAACTAACGCCAATTCAAAGTATTGAGCGTCATCATGTTGATTGAAAAAATCAAAAACAGACAAAGTAACATCATTGTTTATGGTATTACCCCCCCAAAACGCAGTACTGATGCGGACAAGGTGGCTGAAATTTCAGCCAAGCAGGTTGCTCGCTTAAAAGATCTAGATTTAGATGGCCTTGTGCTTTACGACATCCAAGATGAAGCGTCGCGCACATCTGTTGAACGTCCGTTTCCATTCATGGCCACTCTTGACGCTTTTGATTACGCTCAAGATCATCTAACAGACCTGCCCATTGCCAAAATTATTTATCGCGCAGCGGGCAAGTATTCTGAGGAAGCCTTAACCGAGTTTTTAAACAAAGCTGACCTAAACCGTCACGCCACCGTATTTGTAGGCGCCGCCTCAAAGGGCCAAGATGTCACTCTATCTATGCAGCAAGCTTACGAACTTAAAAACAAGGTAAATCCCGATTTATTAATTGGTGGTGTCACCATACCTGAGCGCCATCAAAGCAAAGGCGATGAACACATTCGTGTTTTTGATAAAATCAAACAAGGCTGCAATTTTTTTGTTAGCCAAGGGGTATATGATGTAAATGCCTCTAAGAATTTTTTATCTGATTACTACTACTACGGTAAAGAACACAATATTCCGTTAGCCCCCATTCTATTTACCTTAACACCTTGCGGCTCACCCAAAACATTGGAGTTCATGAAGTGGCTAGGTATCAGCATTCCCAAGTGGCTAGAAAACGAATTGATTCATAGTCAAGATATCCTCAAACAATCAGTGGATTATTCAGAGCAAGCGTATTTAGAATTAAAAGCATTTGCTGATGAAAAGAACATTCCTATTGGCTGTAATATTGAGAGTGTGGCCACAAGAAAAGTGGAAATTGATGCATCCATCGATTTAGTGAATCGAATCAAGCGACATAGCTAAAACGACACAGCTAAAACGACATATATCGATCACGACAAAATAAAAACAAAAAAGCCGTTTAAATCATTAAACGGCTTTTTTGTATTTAGACTTGAAACAATCTAACTAGGTAGATTCTTCTTCAATCTCAGCTTCAGGATCTAAGTACTTCATAGGCTGGAATTGAATGCCTTCTTTTTCACTGACATCGCCAGATTCTTCGAAACCAAACTTTGTAAATACAGGCACTGCAAACATTGAAGAGCGAAGAGAGTAGGTGTCACTCGGGCACATATCAGTAACAGACTCCCAAAGCTTGCGAGCGATACCTTTTCCATGGTGCTTTTCCATCACAAATAAATGATGCAAATGACTGCTCGATTTCATGGATACATAGCCCACTATTTCAGAATCCAATTCACAAATTAACGTGGTGTAATTCTGACTGTGTAAACGAGAAATAAAGGCTTGTTCAGTTAAAGGTTTAACGAACCAATCAGGCAATTGATCCGATTCCTTTTGAAGGTAAAAATGTGACAAAGAGTAAACCAGTCTGGCCAGCGCTTTAGAATCCGTTAAACGGGCTTTTCTGATCAGCATAATGATCATCTCTGTATTTGTTGGAGTATCATCTTTAAGTATAGCCTAAGTGCTCTATGATTGCTCTTAGCAATATTTCCATACAAACATTTGAAAAAGATTCGAAGACTGACTGGATTGTTCGATGTGAATAGAATCTATCAAACAAGTTTAACGAGCCACAGGGCCCAACATCCTACCTTGCCCAAGTTTATTAAGCGCTAACTCAACAGTACTAGTGATAATTTGTGCGTTATCCATCTGCATGACTTCTTCTAGCAACGCTGCAGCAAAAATACTGTCAATGCTTCGAATAACGGATTTAACTCGTGGAAGGTTTGTGGCATTCATGGATAGCATGTCGTAGCCCATGGCCATTAATAATAATGCACCCGCTGGGCTTCCTGCCATTTCACCGCACACACTGATCGTGCACTGGTTCTTTTTCGCTTCATCTGCCACGTGCTTAAGCGCACCTAGGACAGCAGGATGAAAACTATCATAAAGCCCTGCTACACGGGGGTTATTCCGATCGACAGCTAACAAGTATTGGGTTAAATCATTTGATCCCACTGAAATAAAATCCACCATGCCAGATAAGGTTTTAGCTAAATACACTGCGGCAGGTACTTCTATCATAACACCCACTTTTGGCATGATGACATTAACACCCTCATCAACCAGTTCTTGAAAGGCACGGTAAATGAGGTGCTGTGCCTCTTCAACCTCACTGATACTGGTTATCATTGGAAGCATGATATTTAAATTATCTAAACCGACGCTGGCTTTTAGCATCGCTCGCACTTGTAGAAGAAAAATTTCGGGATGGTCTAGTGTCACCCTAATACCGCGCCAACCCAAAAATGGATTATCTTCCTCTATGGGGAAATACGTTAAAGATTTGTCACCGCCTATATCCAGGGTACGCATGGTCACAGGTTGCGGAGCAAATGTTTCTAACTGCTCGCGATAAATATTTTCTTGCTCAGTCTCTGACGGAAAGCGCTCTTTCATCATAAAAGGCACTTCTGTCCGGTATAAACCAACGCCTTCTGCGCCACGGTTTAATGACCTAAGCGCATCGGTAATTAAACCTGTATTAACGCAAAGTGAAATGCGGAGGCCATCGGGTGTTTCCGCGGGTAAATCTTTTATGGCCTCTAGACCTTCTACCAGCGCATTCTCTTCTTCAACAATGGCTTGGAATTGGGCTCGTACTTTTTCTGAAGGGTGAGTGTAAATGCGGCCACGATAACCATCAACCACGAGCTCAACACCATCCATCTGCTTCACGGGCAAATCGACGGCACCCATCAAGGTTGGAATGCCCATAGCTCTGGCTAAGATTGCCACGTGCGAGTTAGCTGACCCTTTTGCACTGACCAAGCCCACCAGTTTATGCTCGGGGACTTCTCCCAGCATTGAAGGAGTGAGCTCTTCACTTACTAGGATCGTATTGTCTGGATAATTATGCTCGGGCACTAATTCAATTGTGTCTTGTAGTTGCGCCAGTACGCGCGCACCCAAGTCTTTAATATCAGTTGCACGCTCTCTTAAATACGGGTCATCCATTTTATCAAAATGCGCCACGTACTCTAAAATCACATCTCTCAATGCGCCTTGCGCCCATTGATTATTGTCTGTAATTCGACGAATGACCTCACTGCCCAATGCGTCGTCATCTAACATGCGTATATACACATCAAACAATGCTTGTTCTTCTGGGCGCAAATCAGAAAGGGTTTCACCCACTTGCTTAATCTGTGCTTGAGCACCCTCTATTGCAGATTGAAACCGCAATATTTCTTCTTCGATGTTATGTGCATCGCGATCCGGCACATCATATAAATCAGCAGTAGGTGATAGAACAACAACTGTACCAATGGCAATACCTGGCGAAGCAGGCGCACCCTTGATGACAATATCATGCTTAATTTTACTGCTTTTTGTGCTGTCAGATTCTAATACAAGTTCAGCGGCTTCAGCATGTGACAAAACCGAAGCTAACTGTGCTGACATGGTCACCATGAAAGCTTCTTCGGATTCATCAAACTTACGTCTAGCGGATTGCTGTACTACCAGCACGCCTAAGATGCGCTTTTGGTGAATAATGGGAACGCCTAAAAAGCTGTTATAGCGTTCTTCGCCTGTCTCAGATAAATAACGATAACTGGGATGCGAAGAAGCATCATCTAAGTTGATTGGCTCTTCTCTAACCGCCACCAAACCCACAAGTCCATCACCAAGCCTAAGGCTTACTTTGCCAACGGCCTCTTGATTCAACCCCTGGGTCGCGCGAAGAGTAAATTGACGATTACCGTGATCCACTGCATACACAGAACACACTTCAGTTTGCATGGCCTGTTGAACGCGCGCCACAAGAATGTGCAGCGCAGACTCTAGGTCTTTTGCGCCGTTCACCTCTTGAACGATATTTCGAAGCACGTTTAACATACGATTTACTTTTTCTTAGCCTGAAGTTCAAATAATAACGGCGCCAATTCTTTCATGGCTCGTCGATATACATCCCGCTTAAATGGCACAACTTGACCTAACGGATACCAATAACTTACCCATCGCCAACCATCGAATTCCGGTTTTTCACCAAAATCAAAGCTAATGCGCTCTTCACTGGTTTTTAATTGCAGTAAAAACCATTTTTGCTTTTGTCCAATGCACACAGGTTTACTGTTATGTCGAACCATACGTTTTGGTAATTTGTAACGAAGCCAGCCTTTTGTGCACCCTAGGACTTCAACATCCTCAGGTAACAAGCCAACTTCTTCACGTAACTCTCGGTATAAAGCAGCGTCAGCACTTTCGTCTGATTTAATGCCACCTTGTGGGAACTGCCAGGCATCCTGCCCTACACGCCTAGCCCACAACACTTGAGCCCGTTTATTTACCAGTATGATGCCTACATTAGGACGATATCCATCCGCATCTATCACTGTTTATCCAAATTTAAAGTCAATAATAACCCCCATACTATTAAAACATTGGCATAGGTTGCCAGCCTTTTTTTATTTCATTTAGTTATAAAAACAAAAACCTTAACGCTTTCCATACAATAATGCAGACACAGGCAGGGTCAGTGGTTAAAATGCCCATCAAATTATTGGATGGATATCACTGTGGCACTGGCAATTTTTGACTTAGACAACACCTTAATCGCAGGTGACAGTGATCATGGCTGGGGCGAATTCTTAATAGAACAAGGCAAGGTTGACGCAGCCTTGTACGCAGAGAAGAACGACTACTACTTCCAGCAATATCAGTCCGGGCAATTGGATATCTTGGAATATCTTGAATTTTCGCTTCTGCCTCTGACTCAGATACCCTTGCCTGAACTGCTGTCACTCCGAAGCCAGTTTGTAAGCGATAAAATTCTACCCCTCATCCCTAAGAAGTCCCGAGAATTGCTTAAGAAGCATAAGGATCAGGGGGATTTTTTACTGATCATTACCGCTACGAACTTATTTGTCACAGAGCCTATTGCCAAAGAGCTAGCAGTAGACGATATTATTGCCACCGACCCTGAGCAAGTAGATGGCCAATACACTGGCAAGGTATCCGGAATCCCAAGCTTTCAAGATGGAAAGGTGAAGCGTTTAACAACTTGGCTTAGCCATAACGGGTTATCATTAGAAGGCAGTTACTTTTATAGTGATAGCCGCAATGACTTACCGCTTCTAAAGCAGGTGGACTACCCAGTGGCCGTAGACGCAGATGAGACACTCACTGCATACGCTAAACAGCACAACTGGCCTATTATCAGTTTAAGAGATTAACCATTGAAAAACGTGATACCAACCATCATACGAAACAGCTTAATTTTATGCTTGGCATTGGGATCATTAGGCGGTTGCGACCAGTTTTCAACCGCGCCTAAAGAAACCACAAGCGCCGAGCCAAAGATAAAACTAAACACCAATAGTATCTTGTCTTCAGCCAATCTATTTGCCTACACCCAGATGTCTGAAGCGCTTACAAAAGCGCAGGCGCTTGACTCAATTATCGCGTCTCTTCTCCACCACCCTAACCCGCTTTCATTAGAAGAAGCGCAAAAAGCTTGGGTGGAAACCTATACTAGCTATTTAGAGATCAGCTATTTCTGGCAGGTTCCACGCTTTGAAAAACCGCAATACAATGAAGAAAGCGATACTTACCAAATTCTTAGGGACGACCTAGACAGCTGGCCCATTGAAGCGGGCTACATCGATTACCTACCCATGTACCCTTTAAGCGGTATCGTTAATGATTTAACCCTGAAAATCACTGCCGAAGGCATTTATGAGCAACACGGGTTCAGTGACAGACGTTATGCCAGTATAGGCTTTCACCCTCTTGAGTTTTTACTGTTTGGTGAGAACGGGCAACGCAGTGCAAAAGACTTTGTTCCCCAAGATAACAGTGTTGAAACAATTAACCTTGATACTAAAAATGCAGAACAAGACCCAGAAGGGGACAATGATCAACACAATCAAGATGATGAGCACTTACACAATGAACCCTTGGTCGATGGCCCGCAAAATCACAATCGTCGTCGTGAATACTTGCGATTATTAAGCGCTTTAAATGTGCAGCGATTACAAAAGCTGGCTGATCGATGGGAGCCTGCACATGGCTACTACGCAAAACAATGGCGTCAACCACAGCAACTTGAAAACCTGCAACGTGTTTACCAAGCAGCCGTTGATACAATACAAAATGAAGTCCTCGACCAGCACTTGAACATTCTTTTAAATGAATCTGATATTGATGACCTTAGAAGCCCTTTCTCTAATCAAGATATTCGAAACATTAACGCCATCATGAGGGGGGTTGAAATTCTGTTTAGCACTGAAAGCGGCTTTATAAGTGAGATCAAATCACGAGAGGCTGAGATTGCAGATAGGCTGACCGCTCAATTCAAGCGACTACTCAGAGACATGAAAAAGTTGCCTAATAATTTGGTTGAAAAGCCACTTCAAACTCGTAAAAAAAGGCTTATGCCGATACAACAAAACACCATAAAGCTAATAGAGTTACTTTACAGCGGTGCTGCCATATTAGGCATCCCTCTTCGGGAACTGCCTGTTTCCACTTCGTAAATATTGACAGTTCTTTTAAACAAAAAACCGCCTTTGGCGGTTTTTTGCATATAGGACCCCTAATAATCAGATAATTGCCATATACACACAAAATTGTTCGCAAATAATCTTAGTTACTGAAGATTTATGTCTAAACTAAAGACTAGGAAGCCCAGTTATTTGTGGAAGATATTTCGTGTCAGATATTTCTGAAGAACAAGTTGCAAAGATTTTACAAGGCATCTCTATACCTCCGCAGCCCCAGATTATGGTGGATCTGCAGATGGAACAGATTATGCCTGACCCAGACATAGGCCAAATAGCCAAATTGATCAGTCAAGACGTGGGCTTGGCTGGTACGGTGCTAAAAGTTGTCAACAGCCCTTTTTATGGGCTAAGTAATAAAATCACCAGTATTCATCAGGCGGTTGGCATTTTGGGCATGAACAGTGTCGTTAATATTGTGAATGGCATCAGCATCAAAAGCTCTATGAGCGATGACAAGATTAAAGCCCTTACCCGCTTTTGGGATTCAGCCATGGATGTGGCTATGACCAGCGCGACACTTGCAAAAGCCGTTGGCTACAATTACCCAGACAATGCTTACACACTAGGCCTGTTTCATAACTGCGGAGTCCCCTTATTGATGTCGAGATACGAGAACTACGTAGACATCATGATTGAAAGTTACTGTGGCAGCCATGAGCGTATTATTGACTTTGAAAACCAGCAATTAAACACCAACCATGCTGTTATTGGATACTACACAGCAAAATCCTGGCACCTGCCAAAAGTACTTTGCGAAATCATTGCAGATCATCACAACTGCCGCCGCCTATACACGACAAAAAGTAACGAGACCGATAAGATTACTTTAACCAGTATTTTAAAAATGGCAGAGCACATCTGTGGCACCTATATCGTATTAGGTCAACAAGAAAAAGATCATGAATGGGAAGACATTGGAAACTTGGTATTAGAATTTTTAGGATTTAATGATTACGATTTAGACAACTTCAAAGAAACGTTTTCTGAAATGGGGATCAGCCCAAGCAACTACGGAGTCACTTAGGGTTCGCTTCGCTCGTACCGTGTTACCGGATGCGTGTTTTAAGACCCATGGCTTCTTGTACAATATGGTTCTTCACAAAACTTAATGTATTCATTTTTGTCATTCCCCAATTTCTCAGCCATCTAATGGCCGGCGTCTTAACTGCAAAAAGCCGTTTAAATGATTCCATTGTGGCCATCATAGTTAAATTTTCAGGCATTCTTCTGCGCTCATATCTTTGAAGCAATAAGCCATCATGAGCAGGTAAACCTCTGGTTAAACCCTGCTTTATCTCATCAGCCAACACATACGCATCCATCAAGCCGAGGTTAACGCCTTGCCCAGCCAAAGGATGAATCGTATGAGCCGCATCCCCCACTAATACGACACCTTGTTTAAGGTAACGCTTAGCGTGCCTCTGACGCAATGGAATGGCGGCCCTTGGCCCGCAGCTCAAAACCGTACCTAACTTATGCTCAAATGCATTTGAAAGCTGTTTAAGAAATATGGCATCGTCCAAAGCCTGTAACGATTTGGCATGCTCTTCAGTACACGACCATACGATGCTGCATAAATGTTTATCGGATTGCGAATTAATTGGAAGAAACGCCAATACGCCATCTTCGGTAAAACGCTGCCAAGCACATTGTTCGTGGGAGTATTCTGTTTCAACCGTACACACTAAACCGTGATGGCCGTAATCCCATTCATTTGTATCAAACTCAGCCCATTCCCGTACAAATGATCGAGCGCCATCGGCAGCAACAATCATAGGAGTGAGTAAGACCTGCCCACAGTCTAAATGAATAAAATATTTTGTAACATCATCACTCTTGTCTTCGAGTGATTCGTATTGTTCAATTTTTTGCACTGTGGCGGGTGAAAAAATATGAAGGTTTTTCTGTAACTTCACTTTTTGGAGAAGAGCATTTGCGGTAAAACGGTTTTCGACAATACTGCCTAAATGAGACTCACCCATTTCAATGGCATCAAATTTAATATGACCAGTACCTTCACCATCCCATACACGCATTTTATCGTAGCCGCATATTCTAGTTTGGGGTATGCCCTCCCAAGCGCCTATTGATGTTAAAAAACGCTCACTGGCTCGGTTTAAAGCACTGACTCTCATATCCACATCCGCACAGCTCATAGCATCTGAAGATGTGACAGAAGCCAATTGCGTTTCAATTAATGCAATTGACAGCGTTGTATTTTGAAGGGCAGCCGCAAGTGCTGTACCAACCATGCCACCACCAATGATGACCACATCAAATTTTTGATTCATGTTACGGTCTCCACTCACTGGCCTTACCTACCAAACCCATGGCTTGATTTGCAAATAATTGTTTTGAGGTCGGAATAATATCCATAGCCGTCATTGCGACACCTCGTAAAAGAGACCAGCGCAATCCAGGCTCGCCAAATTTGATGGGCAGAGAATGGCTTATTTTTGTCGTCAAAGCTTGATCGGCTGTTTGGTTTTTTTGGTATTCCAATAAGCCTGTTAATTCACCAGGCGAATCTAGTTGCTTGGAAATGGCATTTGCCAGCGCTTTTGCGTCTCGTAAAGCCAAGTTAAATCCCTGACCTGCTACTGGATGTAAAGCATGTGCCGCATTACCAAGTACAACGACATGTCGACGCACCTGTTCATCTGATTGAACCAGGGCCAATGGATAAGTACTTTTCTTTCCAACTTGAGTAATACGGCCTTTATCAAAACTGACCAGTGCTTGTAACTCAGATTTAAATTGCGCATCCGTAAACGCCATTCTTTGCTCGGACTGTTGTGAGCCCATACACCAAACCAATGCGTATTGATTTGTGTTGACAGGCAGCAGCGCAAGCGGCCCGTCTTGAGTAAAGCGTTCATAAGCCCATTGCTCATGAGGCCGATCAAAACTGACATTACATACAATTGCATTTTGTTCATATTCAAAACGCGACTGCGGAATGCCTAGCTGCCGACAACCTTCACTACTGGCCCCGTCAGCCAATACTAATAAATCCGCCTCAATTAATATCATGTCATCAGAATCTTTTGATTGGATAGAGATATTTGCTGCGTTGTCAGCCAGCTTATAATCGATAACATTTACCGCTGAAAATATAGATAGGCGCTTTTGCTTCAATAATCCGGTTTGCAAACCAACACCGATGCTTTTGTTTTCTACCACGAAACCCAACGCTTCGACATTGGCATCCTGTGCATGTAATCGAACTCGACCAAACTGTTTTTGCTGGCTTACCTGAATATGATCAATGACGGTAGAAGCGTTCTTCATCTTCGACCAGACGCCCAAGTCACTTAAAATACGCTTCGAGCCCAATGAAATGGCTGTGCTGCGATCATCAAAACTGGGTTGTTGCATCTCAAGCTGAGAAATCGTCTGGGATGAAATTTCATGTGCATCCACCAGCGCGACTGTTAATCCTTTTTTCATAAAAGGATCAAGCAACAAAGACAAACTAGCACCCACCATACCACCACCAACGATCACCACATCAAATGAGTGATCAGGTGTTGAGAGCTTCGTTGTTTGCGGTTTGGATGTTTGCATCGGTTTCACAGAGAGTAGCTAAAGTAATTGATCAGCAAGTTATTTAATTATTAATACGAGTAAGCGCTTCAATATCTGCCACGGATTTTGGCACATTTTCAGACAATACTTGATGACCTGTATCAGTGACCAATATGTCATCTTCAATGCGAATGCCTATGCCTCGCCATTTTTCATCAACATTCGTATCATCAGGCGCAATGTACAATCCGGGCTCGACGGTTAAAACCATGCCTGATTGCAGTGTTCGCCACTCACCCTTGATTTTATAAGCACCCACATCATGTACATCTAGGCCCAACCAATGACCCGTTTTATGCATGTAAAACGGTTTGTATGATTCTTTACTAATAAGCTCGTCCACATCACCACTAAGCAAACCCAGATCCACCAACCCCTGAGTCAGTACTTGCAATGCCGCTTCATGAGGATGATTAAAGCAATTGCCTGGTTTAACGGCATCTATAGCAGCCAACTGGGCATCGAGCACCAATTGATACAGGGCTTTTTGTTCATCGGTGAATTTCCCATTCGCTGGGAAGGTGCGTGTAATATCACTGGCGTAATGATCTATTTCACAACCAGCATCAATCAGAATTAAATCACCATTTTTAATTTTTTGATCATTGGCGGTGTAATGCAAAATACACGCGTTTTCACCACTGCCCACTATGGAAGAATACGCATCGAAGCGTGAACCATTTTGAGCGCAGTGATTACGTATTAGACCCTCTAATTGGTATTCATACATACCCGGTTTAACAGCTTCCATGGCTTTCACATGGGCTTCAGCGCTTAGATCAGCAGCGGCTTTCATGAGCGCAATTTCAGCTTCCGACTTCACTAAACGTAATTCATGCAAAAGAGGTTCTACAGCCAGCATAGCCGTGGGAGCACTGACGCCCGTTCGAGCCTTTAATTTTACTTTTTCTATGGCGCCAATTAAAGATTGATCCCAATCTTTATCACTGCCCCATAAACCATAAACGCTGTCGCAGTCTGACATCAAATCGGGTAATTGTTTATCAAGCTCTTCAATCGCAAAAGCGTTATTCATAGATAAAGACTCGATCGCAGCATCTGGGCCTAAGCGATACCCCGTCCAAATTTCCATTTCTTTTACTTTGGGCTGACAAAACAAAATAGCGTGCTGTTCTCGCTCACTTGTTTTGGCATTGGCTTTTTTAACCAATACTAGGCACGCATTATCCTCGGTAAAACCCGTTAAATAGAAGAAGTCACTGCTTTGCCTAAATGGGAATTCTGCATCTCGATTTCTAACTTGGAGGTTTGCAGAAGGAATAACAGCAATACTGTTGTCTTCCATGCCCTGCAATAAAGCTTGTCGATTGGCTGCAAAATTCAGCATATATTTCCCTATTCAGTGCGTGTAATTATTAGCGTGCTTGTTTATGACTGCATTCAAAATCAATGCAGTTTTGGATCTGGTTTTTTATTAAAGTGGTAAAACATAAATAACGCCGTCACTCGAGCATGCTCAACCAGCTCAGTAAATAAACGCTCACCATCTTCATCTATTTCATCCTCTTCAATGCCATAGCTAAATGCATCATAGTGCTTCAAGATTTCCATAACCTCTTCGTCAAGCTCGCTTTCAGCAACACGGCCAGATGCACCAAAGCCATCTAAAAACCCCTTAGCCCACTCACTGAAGGCCTGCATACGCACGGTGAAGTCAGAATCATCATCTGGAAGCAGTAATGTATAGCTCATTTCTTCAGCTTGAATGGCCTTAAGCTCATCCTGATAGAAGCCTAAAACAGGTAATTTACTTTTATCGCTCCAAGCATTTGGCAATCCCATATACTCAGCGCTTTCTTCTAGCCATTGAACCTTAGATAAACGCCCACCTGTAGAGATATAGCCCATTAACCAACCCTGCAAAGCAGATGGCGACGTTAAAGCATTCTGGCTTAAAGCTATGTTACTGTAGAGATCAAATCGGGATAATCGGGCTGTAGCTGTGTCTGACATGGGAAAACTCACTGTATAATCGTGCTAATCGTAACACGGCTATAATTGACCCACCAAGAACACAGGATTATATTTACCCCCTAAGGGAACTGAAATAGGTTCTTGTCCGTTCGATCGTCCCTGTGGACAACAATTGTGGACAGTAATTATGGCCAGACAATCTGGCTAGACTCGTATTATGGATAGAAAATGGACACCCTGAATCTAAAAGATATAAACAAAAAGCTTGATGAATTAATCAATGCTTACCACAGAATTAAAGATGAAAATCGTACACTTAAGGCCGATTCAGAGTCTTGGGTTCACGAGCGTCAACGCCTGCTACAACAAAATGAAATGGCCCGTAATAAAATAGCCGAAATGATCTCTCGTCTACGTGATATGGAGCAGCAGCCAAATGAGTGAGGAATCCACCGTTAGCGTCGACATCCTTGGAAAAGAATACCTAGTTGCCTGTCCGCCGGAGAATCGCCAAGATCTTGAGCGAGCAGCCAAGCTACTTAACGACCGAATGGTTGAGATCAAATCGCAGGGCAAGCTATACGGTACCGAGCGAGTGGCTATTATGGCTGGGTTAAACCTGGCAAATGATTATTTAAATGCCACTGGCTCCAGCCAGTCTGCCCAGACTCAATTATCACAAATGAACTCTAAAATTGAGAGTGCATTGGCACAAGATCAGCAGCTGGACCTAGGTGAATAGCTCTCATATTTACAGAGAATGCAAGTAATTTAATTCACCCTGGCGTGCAGCAAAACCCCAAAAGATGCGTTATAATTTTATTGCTCTCTGGGGTGTTAGCCAGTCTTTGAAGTCCTCGAGCCTTACTCATTATTTTGGAGGTTCCTCGACATTGAGGGAGTGCATGTCCGCCTTGAGCGGGAAGCCCGATTCAGATCAGGAACCACCACCTTGGACCCTCCGGTTCAAGGCCTTTCTCTGACAGCGGCACAGTGGAGAGCCCTTTTTTACCCCTCTTAATTCTTAAGAGGTTCGCTTGTCTTCGTAAGTAAAAAACCACCTTAAAATGATCTTCCAGCCACTGCGCATCATTCAAATAATGAACTCTCACCTAATCTTACTATTTTAACGGATATCAGTTTGTGTCAAATTAGGCACAAGAAAGCCTTAAATTTAGAGCCGATGCTATGACATGTGAATACGATATAACCAGCCGAAGCAGCATCCGCCAATTCATGCGTGAAAAACGATCTAATTTAAGCGACCAGCAACAACTAAGCGCAGCCAAGCGTTTAAGTCAAAATATCCTGTGCCAACCCTGGTACCAGCGAACACTGAATCTAGGCATCTATCTCGCCAATGATGGTGAAGTCGATCCTATTGTTATGGCAACCAAGGCCCTATATCGCGGTAAATCTTGTTATTTACCTAGCCTACACCCGATTAAGAAGGGGCAATTATGGTTTGGTGATTATCAAGGACCCATGCTTAAAAATAAGTTTGGCATCGCAGAACCTGATCCAAATAGAAATAATATGCATACGGCAAAGCAGATGGATGTAGTTTTTATGCCATTGGTGGCATTTGATAAAAACGGAGGACGTTTAGGAATGGGGGGAGGTTTCTACGATCGAACGTTTGAGTTCCTAAAAAATACTCAGAGCCAAAAACCCAAATTAATTGGCCTGGCTCACCACTTCCAAGAAGTCGAGTCGCTACCCACTGAGGATTGGGATATCCCTCTATCAGCAATTATCACCGATGAGGGTTGTATCAATGTTCGCTAATTTTAAGAATTAGCGAATGATATGCTGTGAAACTTGAGCATGCATATTTTTAGCTTGATCATCGCTATTTGCTGACAAGCTTGTCGCTACTGCACCAAATACAAATACGATGCTGATAATGACCATTAGGTCTGGGCGTTGTGATTTCATGTTTTGTTTAGCCTCTACGCTGTTCCACTCCCTGTAAAACGTATACGTAAATAATGAAGCAATCCTATATTTCTTATTATTAACTTTAGGTTGTTTATCCAACCAACACAGTGACTGAAGTCACATGTTTTGTTGTGCATTAGTGACCGTGGCCACAATATACATATCCAACATGTAAACTGTATTGCAATTGGAGTGCCCAATGTAAATTGGGAGCGGAAATGTAACCTAATGTTACGCAAATGTTAAAGGTGAAATATGACCCACTGGCTACTAAAAAGTGAACCTGATGAGTTTTCTATTGCTGATCTAGAACAAAAAAAGATTGAACCTTGGGATGGTATTCGCAACTATCAGGCTAGGAACTTCATCAGAGAAATGAAGCCAGGAGAGCAAGCTTTCTTTTACCATTCAAGCTGTAAAAGCATAGGAATAGCGGGGATTATGGAGATAGCAGGCACTCACTACGAAGACCCTCTTGCTGTTAATAATAAAAGCCTATACTTTGATAAAAAAGCGCTTATCAACAACCCGTGGAGCGCCATCGATGTACACTTCAAACAGCGATTTACTAATATATTATCCTTAGATACGTTAAAAAAACTGGCTAATAGCGACCAAAGATTGGCGGACTTGGTCTTACTAAGAAAAGGTAACCGACTCTCTGTTATGCCCATCACTGATGAACAGTGGCAGTGCATCATGGAAAATATTGCCCCATAAAGATGACAATCACTTATTTACTGATTCCAGGATAAGATAATTTAGACATGGGTAACGTCATCTCAAAGCGGCTCCCTTGTCCTACTTCACTCACACATTGGATACGCCCTCCTAACGCCTGAGTCACAAGGTTATAGATAATATGCGTACCTAACCCACTGCCTCCTTGACCTCTTTTGGTCGTCACAAAGGGGTCAAATAAGCGCTGTAGTATATCTTCATCAATCCCTTGCCCATCATCAGTGTAGGTAAGGTGTAAGGTCTCACCCGTTATATTAGCAGCAATAATAATGTGCCCAACCTCGTTAGCCAAAAACGCATGATTGAGTGAATTCATGATCAAATTTGTAATAATTTGAGAGATCACACCTGGATCGCAGTACAACTCAATTGGCTCAGGTATTTTGACGAGTATTTCATGCTTGGTCCGTTTAAGTTTAGGCCGTAAAGACGTCAGAATGTCATTGATATAACTGGTTAATTCTACTTGTCTTAATTCAGCACTGGATTGGTCTACCGCCACAGACTTAAATGCTTTCACTAAATCTGCTGCTCGGCGTAAATTACTGCCAATTATTTCAGCGCTTTCATTAATGGCACTAAGCATATCTGTAAATTCTTTTTTGGTTAATTTACCACTCGTAAACGCTTCTTGGATACGAGAAATACTTTCATCCATGTGACTCACAGCCGTTATACCCACGCCAATTGGTGTATTAATTTCATGGGCGACCCCTGCCACTAACTCACCTAATGAGGCCATTTTTTCTTGTTCGACGAGTTGCTGTTGAGTCAGCTTTAAATTATCTAAACTGCTGCGTAATTCTTTTGTACGCTCATACACTTTATCTTCTAGGTCTGCATTCAGTTGTATGATTTCAGTCTCTTTTTCAACCCTGAATTGATCGTGTTCCGTGAGTTTAGATAACATCAAATTGAACGCATTGCCTAGCTCGCCAAACTCATCGTTACTGACGATCTCAACCTGCTTGGTATAATCTTGTTTGTATGAGACTTCATGAACCGCTTGAGTAAGCTGGTTCAAAGGTGCGGCTAACCGGTTCTGCACCGATCTTGATACCAGCCAGACTAATATCATGCTGAATAAAATAACAGGAAGCATGTACGTCATACTGGTATGAATGAAACCGGTTAGATAATTGTCGTCCTCCTTAAAGATGATGCGACCAACCTCTTCATTGTCCACCAAGATAGGCAAGCGCAATGTAAAGTAACCATCTGTCCATAGCTTCACTGGTCCACGCTCGTAGGTGTACTCTTCTACACGCTCTAATGATGACTTTTGATAATGGGCAAAATATCGATAATCTCCCAAGCCATGCTTCTTAAATACAACGGCAGACTCTACCCCGCCATCAACTGATAAAGAGCTGAGCAACATATTCACCGATTCAGGTTGGTCAAACACCACTCCCACAGCGGCCGCATCGGCCAGCAAATTACTTTTTTGTAATACGCGGTCTTCAAGGTTGGACTTGAACTGGCCATAGAACCCTAAACCGATAACAAATATCGCAGACAATAAAACACCAATACTGACCACATTGATCAATAATTGTATTTTCTGTCCGAACCCTAAGCGAACAAACCACTGAGTCATTTATCGACCCTTGATTGCAGCCTTTTCATTGGCATCATAAAAACTCTAAAAAAACTCACTCAATATACATAGAGTAGCAGCAGACTCAGCATATATGTCTAAACTATAAGTAATTAAGGAGTGTATATGTCGGATTCAGACTTATTATTTGGTCAAGATGAGCCAGTCGAAGATGTTATTTCGGCTGAAGAGACCTGCCCTACCCATGTATGGCGTATTTTGATTGTTGATGACGAAGAGCAAGTTCATAAAGTCACATCATTAGTGCTCAACAAATGTAAGTTCGATAATGACCCTATTGAGCTCGTACACGCCTATTCCATGAAAGAAGCCACTGAAATCATGCATGAGCAAGCTCCGTTTGCACTTGCTTTGGTAGACGTGGTCATGGAAACAGATGACGCTGGTTTACGGTTGGTGCAATACATCAGGGAAGAATTAAAAGATGAAGACATTCGCCTTGTTTTAAGAACAGGGCAGCCAGGCCAGGCTCCTGAAGAAACTGTTATTGCTCGATATGACATCAATGATTACAAAAACAAAACAGAACTGACCAGCACCAAACTAAAAACCCTATTATACAGCGCGCTTAGAAGCTATAGAGATATCAGAACCATTGCAGCTAATCGTCAGGGGCTCTTTAACTTGATCGCAGCGACCAGCAAAATTGTAGATACCGACCAGCTGCCTGTTTTTGCCAGTGCAGTATTAGAAGAAGTTGGCACCTTATTAAATCTTGAATCTGATGCCGTCTGTACACACACACCACTGGATGCAATTGCCGCCAAAGCAGAAGACCAACGGTATTCAATATTAGCCGCTACAGGGGCTGTTAAAGAACAACTGACTCACTCTCACAAGCTTCCCGTAGAAATTACCGAGTACTTTGATAAAGCCAAGGACGCGCATCATGGCTTATATGAAAACAATGTGTTTATTGGTTATTACCATACCGATGCTGTTGGTGAGAACTTACTGTACGTCAAAACAAACGCCCCTCTGGATCGTATGGGACAACATTTGTTAGATATCTATACTCGCTGCGTTGCCATTACTCATCATAATTTGCATAGCAAAGATAAAATGCAAAAATCACGTCAGGAGCTTGTCTACATCCTGAGTGAAACCATTGAAAAAAGAACGCCCGATGAAAGCAATCATGTGCGTCGCATTAGTAAAATGGCTTACTCATTAGCAAAACAAGCAGGTGTAAATGAAGGTATGTGTCAGCGTATAAAACTCGCCGCGCCGCTTCACGACATCGGGACGATTGGCATAGACGATGAAGTACTAACAAAACAAGGCAAGTTTACAGAAGAAGACAAAGCGGCCATGAAGCCTCATACAGAAATTGGGGCCACTATACTAAGTAAATCAGAACGGCCCGTATTAAAGATTGCAAGCATCATGGCAGCCCAACACCATGAAAGATGGAATGGCAGTGGCTACCCTAATGGCTTGAAAGGAGAAGAAACGGACCTCAGCGCTCGAATCATTGGTATTGTGGATATGATTGATGCTTTGGGCAGCCACAAGAATTATCGCCCTGCCTTTAGACCTGAAGAGATCGTTAAAATGCTTAAGGCTGAAAAAGGTATTTCATTAGATCCTGTATTAACAGAGCATGCGCTTGAGCTTATGGATGACTTCCAGCGAATACGACTGGTCCACCCGGATGCGGCTTATAATTAAATATAAAAAAAGCCTAGCGTGGTATGCGCTAGGCTTTTTTTAGTGATGAAGAAAACGAGCTTCTAATCAATTTTTTGAACGAGACTTTTAGCCAGCTCCTGCCCTAAATTTTTACCTAGAGTTTGAACTGCTTTATGCTTTGCTTGTGCCATTGATGCGGCACTGACACCTTTAGCTTCTTGACTAAACTCACTTAAAGTTCGTCCGTCATTATCTTTAATCTCGACCTGACCATCCGCAAACACAATAAAGCGACCACCTTTCTCAACGTGTCTTAAATCCGCTTTAAAAAAGAAGTTTAAGTCACCTTTACGCTGGCTAATACGCAATCCTAAATCAGTTAAGCTTTTTGCTAGCCCGCTTCGAATTTCACTGCCAGTATTATTAGTCGCGGTTAAAGAGACTTTTAAACGATCAAATAAAGATTGAATTCGAGCCTCTACGGCTTTCAATTCATCACCCTTATATTCAGTACGATTATTCATATCAATCAACTGAAGCTGTTCTGCCAATTGAGTCCGTTGCTCTAACCAAGTGAGTGCAGGCACCATTCCTTGTAATTGCTTTAAAGTTGGCTCGTTGACCGATATTTTTCCAGATAACGCGGTTACCTGAGCATCTAGGTCAGCGATTCGCTGTCGCAATTTACTTGCCGCTTTTCTGCGATCTAAATGCACCAAGCTGTAAGCGACCTTTCCTTTTCTATCCACGTAGTTTTCTTGAATTTCAAGATTATCGATTTGCGCTTGAGGGATCGTACTGGAAACTTGGTTGCGAACTGTTTTTACCAGTTGTGTTTGTTTACCTGTCTGCCTAACCTCTTGTGTGTCTTGCGAAAAAGAGCCCGAAATTGTGACCTTTAGTTTTTGAACCATGGTCACTCGTGCGGCATCTTGCGCTTGCTGAATTGCTTTGGCGTCATCAACATATACTGGTGCGCTGCCCACGCCATACACATGCCCAGAGGCCACTGGTTCATTCACAATCCAATCTGGATTAGAAGGTGAGCCACTAGAGCGTTTAGTTGGATTAGAACCACAAGCGGCAAGCACAAGGCTTGCCGCTAGTGTGGTCACTATGATTTTTCTATTCATGAATTGACCTCAATTATTTCAAGTATTAGCGTAATCGACTACCAGCCAAAACTTGATTTTTCTTGGAACTTTTTAAGTTTTTTCTGACCGTTCCAAACTTCTTCATTACTTTCCATATTAACCAATTTCAGATCTACCTGGTAAGTCGTTACACGGCTTCCATCAACCTGATCAACAAATGAATTAATCGATCCTGAAAGTGCAAAGTCAGCGGCGGTTTCATTGCCCATAGCCTTAGCATTAGCTGAGTTTAATTCCTGGTCTGCACGCTCTGAACGTATATCTTTACGCTCTGCGCCACTGGTAATAAACTTAGCGTCGCCACTGCGAATAATGGCACGCTTAAGATCATTCAAAAATGTTTCTGCTGAAATATGTTCGTGACTCTTATTACGCACACGCTGAATAATAACCGTTGGCTTGTCGCCAGAATTATCTGACTTAAAGTCACGAATCCAAGGAAATGAAAGCATATCGCCGACCATCTCTTCGCTTACCAATGATGAATCCTTGTCATTCCATTTATCAGTCAACGCAATCTCTTGTCCAGCGTCTACACGGCTCACTCGAGTGCCACCACAACCTGTTAGCATTCCGGCACTTAAACTGGCTACGATTGCCAATGTCACTATTTTTTTCATGTGCATCCTTCCTTATGATTCGTATGTGTCGATTTTAATAAATTTGGGTTATCTTGTTATTTTAGCGCTGTTTGCTGAATATTACCTGATACATCCTGAGCAAATGAACGAACTTTCCAAACCGTCATTTTACCTGCTTCAATATTCACTTCATGGGTTTGTACTCTCACCTCACCATCGGCATGCCTAGTACTCAAAGTAACGCTATGAGCCCCTGAATCCAACGGAACACGCTTAATCTTGATTTGCCCAGGCAAAGACAACCAATTACGGGTTTCAGCGGTTGATGTGGCCGCTGTGGTAATCTTACCTAACAGACCCAAAATAGCGCCAGCCTGTGAATCGCCACCTAACGATGCCACCTTAGCAGTCGTTAGGCCTTTAAAGGCTTCACGGGCCATAGATTCTTGTAGATCTTCGCTGGCTGCCAGTAACTGCTGCTGGACAGCAATGTGAGACAACGACTGACTAACAATCATTTTATGCTCTTGTTCATCAACCTTAAGCTTTGATTCTTTTGGTAGTGTTATCGAAGTCACGCCATAGTAAGGCACTGTTACTCTCATGCCTTCTTTCATTACGCCTATCAGACCTAAGCCATCTGCCACATCCCACAATGGACCTAGGTATTCACGCTTGGTCAACCCAAACTGCATTAGAGCTGGTACAACCCTGTTCTCATGCACTGCACTCAAGATATCCGTTATGCCTTTGTCAGCGTAAAGTGCGAAGAACCAAAAACGTTGGTCTAATTGTGTTGCCGGATTACCCGTTAAAATAGGTGACACCACAACCTGACGAGTGTTCTCATCCGCATGAAGAATCATGTTCATTTCTTCACGCTCTGGCACCATACCGATATGTTCAATAACTAATAAATGCCCTTTGTTATTAAAATCTCTTAATTCGGTACGCTTCGCTTTGCTCAGTTTCTTTTGGCTCAGTTTAGGCCACTGGTTGTTCCATCCACCGGCTTTTTGCATCATACGAATGGTATCAAACCAAGCTTGTTCAGTGACCGCTGTATCTAAATTATATTGAGCTTGGTAACCCATTTCATATAGTGTCGCTGCCTTTTGATAAGCCACTCGCGCATCGTCATATTCTTTATGCTGTTCATAAATGGTACCGGCTAAGTAGTGTCCAAATGCATCATTACGGTAAACAATCTTATCCCTGTCAATGATCTCACCTGTAAGCTTGTCAAATACTCGCATTAGCTTACTGAACATCGACTTTTCACGGTCTGCTTGTTCTTCATAGCTGCCGGCTTTGTGCTCTATTGAAGACAGCACCAAGTCCATTCTACGGCTTTCAATTCTTGCGCCCTCTAAGGCATCTTCTTTACCTGATTTTGACGTGCTATTAGCAGCCAACATAAAATAATTAAGCGCCTTATAATAATTAATAAAGACACGCTCAAAATCTGCTGCTCGGTAAGGGCCCATTCTAGGATTGGTCATGGCTGTGGTTAGCATATCGGATATACGCTTTGTATATAGATCTTCAGCGATACGCTCAGCGGATGTCAGTAAACGATTCGATTTTTCATAATCACCGGCTAAATGATAGACCACACCAAGCTCGGTATAATACAAAAGGCGGTCATCTCCTTTAGGATCTAAGGCCCCTTCAAGCGCTTTTGCTGCCTGTTGATACTGGCCTTGCTGTACTAATGTAAGACCTTTACGAACATCTTGTCCGTAGGTGGCGCAACCTGATAAATACGCTGTAAATAGAACTAGGAAGACAATCCTAATGGGACTAAACATTTGCCAAACTCCATGAGCCAGATCACTTAGCGCATGAATCTAAAAGCTAAGCTAAGTGTCTGTAATTATTATTTTTTATAAGTGGCCAGCAGTTTAACCAGTATTCAGCAGAATCACCAGTATCGGTAGTTCGAACCTCATACCAAAAAATTAATTTAAATCCCCTAATCGACCCATGACCTGATTGAGCTTTGAAGCCTCTTCATTTACCAACTGATGTTTGCCATCTTTAATAAGCGTCACATCAAAGCCGCTAAATTTTTCTTCTAAAACCTTCATATTGTGTTTGTAATCCACTGTTCCATCGCAAGTGCCTTGTATCACATGAACATCCAAGTCCACTGGTGAGCTGGATTCAATAAATTTGATCCATTTACGCAGCGCCCCGACCCAACTGACCTTTAAATACAACGGCTGGAGAGGGTCGTGTTCTTTTAGAAATGTTAAAAAATTGGAATCGTTAGAATTGATGGCAAAGTTTCGTTTCATCTGTGTAATGAACGGTCTTGCTAAATGATAAAACATCACCGATACACCCCAATCCACAGGGCGAACTAGTGGCGCCAATAGAAATACATTTTTAAATGGAGAGGTATAACGAGTTAAACCACGACTCAACAAGTAACTCACAATGATGGCGCCACCGGTGCTTTGACCCAACGCAACGATAGGAGAAGGTAAATATTTTTGGATTAACGCCAGTCCCTCTGAAAATACACGATCGTATTGATCAAATGAATCAATACCAGCTCGCTCGCCACTTGAAAGACCATGCCCTGGTAGGTCGTAAGTGAACACATTAAAACCCTGCTCTAAGCAGTGCTTAATTACCTTATTATATAGTCCAACGTGATCATAATAACCATGTTGCAAATACACAGTCCCCTTGGCTTGAGGCAGCTTAAAAACATGTGTGACGATCTTGAATTGATCAACATGAATAAAACCAACGGTATGCGTCACACCGTCGACTTCTTCCTCAAAATTTAATCCATAATATTCTTGATATGATTTTAACTCAGCAGGCATCTCAAGATTTTCTCTAGACAAGTCCAACTCTGAAATATGCTGCATTACTGTGTTTGGCTGCCAAGCCATATATACTTCCTTAATGTCGATAACAATCACTAAACGTACAAATAAAGTATAGTCAAATTTTAGCTTGTAAATATATTTATTCGGGACTATTTCCCGTTAATACATAAGCTACCTAGGGTATCAGCAATCGCTTTTGGCATACGACTTGGCTTGCCTGTCTTAAGGTCAATACACGCGTAATAACTTTTAGCTCTGGCTAATACTTTACTGTCACTTACACGGATAATTTGGAAGGCTCTAGCCGAAAGCAGTCGGCCGTCACTTTCTGTAATCCATGTAGCTAACTGTAAATGCTCACCAGCATAAGAAGCCCCAACATAATCGATCTCTGTACGGGTAATAGCCATAGCCTTGCCAAGCTCTTCTTGTAAAGACCAAGGCATACCATTTGGTTCCACATGCAGCCAGCTAATGTCTTCAAACCACTTTAGGTACACCTGATTATTAGTATGCCCTAAACGGTCAGTATCTGATTCCGCGACGGTAATATCCATAACAAATGGATTTGGATGGTCCCACTGCATGTTTATATCTCAAACCAGGTTACATATAGCAACACTAAGTCATTCAGTTGATAAGCTAAAGGGAAAAAATTAATCGCGTCGGTATTAACGTTTTAAATTGTTTTAGCAAAAAAAAACCGTAACTTTTGTTACGGTTTTTTTACAATCAAACTGTCATGGTGAACAGTTGATAAATCTTTAAAGCTTATAGCTCGCCAGATTGATAACGATCAAACATAGCGTCTAAAGAAACCGCTTTGATTTTAGATGCATTACCCGCTGTACCAAATGCTTCGTAACGTGCAATACAAATTTCCTGCATAGCTGCTACTGACGCTTTAAGGTATTTACGAGGATCAAATTCGCTTGGGTTTTCAGCTAGGAATTTACGAATTGCACCAGTAGATGCCAAACGTAAATCCGTATCGATATTGACTTTACGAACACCGTGTTTGATACCTTCAACGATTTGCTCAACTGGCACACCGTAAGTTTCAGGGATCTCGCCACCAAATTCATTGATTGTTGCTAGCCATTCTTGAGGAACAGAAGAAGAGCCGTGCATAACAAGGTGAGTATTTGGAATACGCTTATGGATTTCTTTAATGCGATCAACCGCAAGAATGTCATCTGTTGGTGGACGAGTAAATTTATAAGCACCATGAGAAGTACCACAAGCTATTGCTAGTGCATCAACGTTAGTCTGCTTAACAAAGTCAGCCGCTTCTTCAGGGTCTGTTAGCATTTGGTCATGGGTTAAAATACCTTCAGCGCCAACACCATCTTCTTCGCCAGCTTGACCAGTCTCTAAAGAACCTAGCACACCTAGCTCGCCCTCTACAGAAACACCACAACCGTGCGCCATTTCAACAGTACGCTTGGTTACTTCAACATTGTACTCGTAGCTCATTGGGGTTTTACCGTCTTCACCCAAAGAACCGTCCATCATTACCGAGCTAAAGCCCAGCTGAATAGAACGCTGACATACTGTTGGCGATGCGCCATGATCCTGATGCATACATACAGGAATATGTGGAAATTCTTCAATCGCCGCTAGAATTAGGTGGCGTAAAAATGGTGCTCCCGCGTAGCTGCGTGCGCCCGCTGAAGCTTGAACAATAACCGGAGAATTGGTTTTGTCTGCCGCCATCATGATCGCGCGCATTTGCTCAAGGTTGTTTACATTGAAGGCTGGTACGCCATAACCGAATTCGGCTGCGTGATCCAACATTTGACGCATGGAGATAAGTGCCATTTTGCGTTCCTCTATTATTCGGCTTATGACCGAAGTTTAAACTAAAAATTGTGACAAACTAACAACGATTGGTTATTAGTTTTACTGTTTTAAATTCTCTTTAAGCAATCAGATTGCTTATTAAGCTTTTGCGCGAGACTCTAGCATCGCTACTGCAGGCAATTCTTTACCTTCAACAAATTCTAAAAAAGCACCACCGCCTGTAGAGATATACGATACCTTGTCAGTAATGCCATATTTATCCACAGCCGCCAATGTATCACCACCACCTGCAATTGAGAATCCAGCGCTTTCGGCAATGGCTAAAGACAATGCTTTAGTGCCTTGGCCAAATTGATCAAATTCGAATACGCCAACAGGGCCATTCCAGATGATAGTTTTAGCTTCTTTAAGTTGCTCGGCCAATGCTGCTGCTGATTCAGGACCAATATCAAAAATCATATCGTCATCTATAACGTCATCTGCACTTTTTAATGTGGCAGCTGCGTTTTCAGCAAATTCTTTTGCGCATACAACATCGCTAGGCACTGGTATAGACACTTTTTCCATAAGGGCTTTCGCTTTTGGCACTAGGTCTTCTTCGTATAAAGACTTACCCACCGGCTTGCCAGCTGCAGCCAAGAACGTATTAGCGATGCCGCCGCCAACAATGATTTGATCGCATAAATCAGACAAGCTTTCTAATACTTCAAGCTTGGTAGAAACTTTTGATCCACCAACAATGGCCACTAATGGGCGAGCAGGATTATCAAGCGCTTTACCAAGTGCGTCTAATTCAGCAGCCAGTAGCGGTCCGGCACATGCGATAGGCGCAAACTTAGCAACACCATGAGTAGACGCTTGGGCACGGTGAGCCGTACCAAAAGCATCCATTACAAATACATCGCACAAAGCTGCGTAAGCCTTGGCTAGATCGTCTTCATCTTTTTTCTCGCCTTTATTAAAGCGAACGTTTTCTAATAAAACCAATTCACCATCAGCCACATCCTGTCCGTTATTAAATTCGGCAGCTGCAAAATCTTTAATCACTGGCACGTCTTTACCCAAGGCTTCACTTAAGTGATTAGCGACAGGCTGCATTGAGAATTTTTCTTCGTATTCACCTTCAGTTGGACGACCAAGGTGAGACATAACAATCACTTTAGCGCCAGCTTCAAGTGCTAGCTTAATGGTTGGTAAAGAAGCACGTATACGCGCATCAGAAGTTACAACGCCGTCTTTAACTGGAACATTTAAATCTTCACGAATTAAAACCTTTTTTCCTTTAAGGTCTTGATCAGCCATTCGTAATACAGTCATATCTATCTCCTATCTTGCTAAATCTAATCTTGTAAATCTAATATTTAAACGGGTAAAGTTTGTAATTTTGAATGGGTCAGCGCATCAACCATACGGTTAGCAAAGCCCCATTCGTTATCAAACCAAATTATCATTTTTAATAAACGGCCATCACTGACTTTGGTTTGTGAGCCGTCAACTACTCCACTGCGAGCATCGTGATTAAAGTCTACTGACGCATGAGGCTCGTGGGTATAACCTATCAAGCCTTTCAATTGTGAAGCGGCTTGGTTTTTTAATAATTCGTTAATATCAGAAACCGTAGTTTCTTTACCTAGGTGGAGAGTTAAATCCATCAAGGATACATTTAGGGTGGGCACTCTTAAGTGCACACATTCCATATGCCCTTCTAGGTGCGGCATAATTCGAGAGATGCCTTTTGCCAATGCAGTATCTACCGGAATGATACTGGCAACCGCTGCGCGAGTACGGCGTAAATCACTTGCATACGCATCAATCACTGGCTGATCATTCATGGCTGAGTGAATTGTGGTGCTGACACCACGTTCAATCTCGAACTGCTCATGTATTAACTGCATCACAGGCAATACACAATTTGTTGAGCAAGACCCAACCGATATTATTTGATCACTGGCAGCCAGCGCTGAATCATTCACACCTGCTATTAGCGTGAAGTCCATATCCGGTTCACCGGGCTGACTCAGTAATACTTTTTTTGCACCCTGTTTTAAATGTAGGGCCAAGTCCATTTTATTTTTGAATTGCCCCGTACACTCTAAAACCACATCCACATCCAGCTCTGCCCAAGGCAGGTCTTGAATGTTTTCTTTGTGCAATATTTTAATCGTATTTTGATGTGTGCCTGACTGAATATTCAGTTGGTCTTGAGCCACGCTCACATCATTTGGAAAGCGACCATGGGTGCTGTCGTAACGCAACATATAGCTAATGGTTTCGCAATCCGCCAGCTCGTTGATGGCCACGACTTCAATGTCATTCTGTAAATTGCGTTCATAGATCGACCGTAGGACACAACGCCCGATACGACCAAAACCATTAATTGCAATTTTTAATGCCATAAAACTAAGTCACATGCCTGTTTATTTTTTAATTTTGTAAATACACAAAAGCTCTCAGGTGATATTCACAAGAGAGCTTTAGAAAACGTAATGCTTACCTAGATAAGCGAAGCCGCTTTCTTATAAAGTGCCTTCTACTGCTGCTACAACCGCTTCAACAGTGAAACCGAAATGCTTCATAAGGTCAGCAATAGGAGCCGACTCACCAAACGTTTCCATACCAACCACTGCGCCGTTTAGGCCAACAAACTTGTACCAGTAATCTTTATGAGCCGCTTCAACCGCAACACGTGCTGCGATGGCTGCCGGTAATACGGATTCAATGTACGCGGCGTCTTGCTTGCAGAAGATTTCTGCACATGGCATTGAAACAACACGAACCGCTGTGCCTTTTTCTTCTAGTACAGCCGCTGCATCCATGGCCAAGCCAATTTCAGAACCGGTAGCAATCAAGATAGCTTGTGGGTTAGCCACGTCTTTCAAGATGTAACCGCCTTTTGCGATTTCAGCTACTTGAGTTTGAGATCGAGCCTGATGTGGTAAACCTTGACGAGAATAGATCATAGCCGTTGGGCCATCTTGACGCTCGATTGCGTTTTTCCAAGCCACTGCCGATTCAACCGAATCACATGGGCGCCATGTGTTTAGGTTTGGTGTAGTACGTAAGTTAGTAATTTGCTCAACAGGCTGGTGAGTTGGGCCATCTTCACCAAGACCGATAGAATCGTGTGTGTAAACGTGAATCGCGCGCTGCTTCATTAATGCGGCCATACGGATAGCGTTACGAGCGTATTCCATAAACATTAAGAAAGTTGCACCGTAAGCCACAAAGCCTTTGTGCAATGCAACGCCATTCATGATGGCGCTCATACCAAATTCGCGTACGCCATAAAACATGTAGTTACCCGATGCATCGTTAGCCGATACACCTTGAGCTTCAGGCCATAACGTTAGGTTAGAACCTGCAAGGTCAGCAGAACCGCCTAAAATTTCAGGTAATTGAGGGGCAAACGCTTTAATTGCATTTTGAGACGCTTTACGCGAAGCAATGCTTTCGCCCTTCTCTTGGCATTCTTGAATAAAGGCATCAGCCTTGGCAGAAAAGTCTACTGGTAAATCACCAGCGATACGACGCTTATACTCAGCTGCTTCTGCTGGGAAGGCCGCAGCGTATGCTGCAAACTTGTCATTCCATGCCGCTTCTTTAGCGGCGCCTTTTTCTTTAGCGCTCCAACCTTGGTATACGTCTTCAGGTACTTCGAATGAACCGTGGTTCCAGCCTAGGCGTTCTTTAGTTAGTGCAATTTCGTCGTCACCTAATGGCGCGCCGTGGCAATCTTCTTTGCCTTCTTTGTTTGGAGAACCAAATCCAATGATTGTTTTACAGCAAATCAAAGTTGGTTGATCAGGGTTGGCTTTAGCCGTTTCAATCGCTTGCTGAAGTTCAGCCGCGTTATGGCCATCTACCTTAGGAATAACTTGCCAGCCGTATGATTCAAAGCGTTGAACAGTATCATCTGTGAACCAGCCTTCTACTTCGCCATCAATCGAGATGCCATTGTCATCGTAAAATGCGATTAACTTACCTAGGCCTAATGTGCCCGCAAGTGAACAAGACTCATGTGAAATACCTTCCATCATGCAGCCATCGCCCAAGAACACGTATGTGTTGTGGTCAACAATGTCGTGACCAGGCTTATTGAACTGTGCCGCTAGAATTTTTTCGGCTAATGCCATGCCAACGCCATTGGCGATGCCCTGACCTAGAGGACCAGTTGTGGTTTCGATACCAGGTGCATAGCCATATTCTGGGTGACCCGGTGTTTTAGAGTGCATTTGACGGAAACCTTTAAGGTCATCAATGCTTAGGTCGTAACCCGTTAGGTGCAACAGAGAGTAAATCAGCATTGAACCATGGCCGTTAGACAATACAAAACGGTCACGATCAGCCCAGTCTGGATTGGCTGGGTTATGGTTCATGTGGTCATTCCATAGAACCTCAGCGATATCCGCCATACCCATTGGTGCACCTGGGTGGCCTGATTTGGCTTTTTGCACTGCATCCATGCTTAATGCACGGATTGCGTTGGCCAGCTGACGACGATCTGTCATGGAATGACTCCTGATCTACCTGATCTATTAAAGGGCAAAATGGCCATATTTAAGGCTATTCTGCGGGCTCAAAATTTAAGGGGGCGTATTATCTCTGAGAATAGTCTAATCATCAATCAAACTCAGCCAATTCCCCAATGTAAATACACGCACTTAGGGCTTGTTTTTCACGGAAGGCCAGTTAATCTGAGATCCTTATTGCCTCAACATGGATATGTCAGATGCGCCAAGCCCTCACTTACTTACTATCAGCCTCAATTGGCTGCTCTATAGCTGGTGCCTCATGGGCTGAAAGCGAATACGAAAGCTGGCTAAAAGCTAACCGCTTTGATGCGCAAGCCGCACAACAAGAATTCCAAGATTACATGGACGCCAATGACAAAGAGTTTGTAGGCTTTCTGAAGCAGCAATGGAAAAAGGTAGATCTAGAGCAACCCATTATCCTAGATACCACACCTAAACCAACAAAATTGCCGATACTAAAGCCCCCAGCAAAAGCACCTGAAACAACCCCGTCAAAAGCTAAACCCACCACCAAAAAGCCAGAGCCAATTGTTAATGTTCGCCCAATTAAACCCAGCGTACCGGCAACCCCGACTCCAAGACCAACACCGATAGCAATAAACCCTAACGAGCCAATGCTTACCTTTGAGTTTTTAGGCCGAAACATCAGCATGCCAAAGGTTACAAATAAAGCCCTTCGCTTTAATAAAAATCCCAATAGTAAAAGCATTGCGAAACACTGGGAGAGCATGGCATCACAAAAGCATGCTCATATTATAAAAGCCATACAAACACACAAAATAAACTTAAACTTGAACGACTGGGCCGTGGCCTTATTGGCCTTTGAATACAGCAAAGCACTGGGCCTAAACACTGATAACACGCAACAGCTGTTCACTTGGTTCTTAATGGTGAAGTCCGGATACGATGTGCGACTGGCCTATAACAGCAGTGCATTTATTTTACTGCCGTCTGAACAAGCCTTATTTGGCGTGACTTATTTCACTCTTAATCATAAAAAATACTATGCCGTTAGTTTTGACAATCACAAGGTAGATGCAGGAAGAGCGTATACCTATTCAGGTACTCATGACACGGCCACCAAAAACATTAACTTTAGCGGCGCCAGTAATATCAAACCGTCTAATGCAGTCAGATCAAAAGTGCTTTCGTTTAAGTTAAATGGAGAGCAACACAAAATTGATGTAAATTATGATTTGGCCATGGTGAAATTTAGTAATTCATTTCCACAAATGAACATTGAGTACTACCCACAACAAGGCTTGCCTGCCAATACGGCGCAACAATTATTGAAGCAACTTAAACCTCTAGTGAATGGTAAAACTGAAGTAGAAGCTGTAAACCTGATTTTACGATTTGTTCAGACTTCTTTCGCCTATCAAACGGATGGAAAGCAATTTAATAAAGAGAACTACTTACTGCCTATTGAGACGCTGCACTATCCATACAGTGACTGCGAAGATCGAGCGTCTTTATTTAGCTGGTTAGTTGAAGATTTACTGGGACTGGATGCTGTACTGCTGGATTACCCTGGGCACATTGCCGCCGCCGTAAAATTCACTAAAACCCCTAAGGGCGATATGGTTTACCATAAAGGCAATACTTACACGGTAACAGATCCTACCTATATCAATGCGAGTGTCGGAATGGCAATGCCGCAATTTAAAGACCTGAGACCAAATATTTTAAATTTTTAATTACCGATCAAAAAAGCCCAACCTATTTTCACAGGATGGGCTTTTGAAATCCTAGTTAACTATTGAATAGCTAACGCTGACTAGGAATCACTGGGAATCCACCCATTGCGTATTCTGGCGACTCAGCCTCAACTATTCGTTTGTCTGGCTGGAAAGCCACCATGCCCGATACCACAACACCCAGCACACCCATGAAAAACAACATTCCAAGCATATTCTTTTTATTCATAACAAAGCCCTCATTCTTATTATTTTTATCGGCCATGCCTGCCTAACCTTTAAGTCTAAACTCACATATCCATTAAATGCGCTTTTTTATGCATTTTGCTCAGGCAAGATTAAGCTCTCTGACCTATAATACAATACCTATATCAAAATATTTTGATATAGGTATTGGCAGGCATTGTCGTCAATGGTACCTTTGTCACCCGTTTTATTAATGAATCGAAATTATGCTGGCTGTTTCCGCTACATCCGACGATCTAGAGATAGATGAATTAGCGGCCTTAAATAAGGCTGCAGCGGATGTTATGCGCCTGCAAATATTGCAGTTACTGCAGCAAGACAGCTTTGGTGTATTGGAAATCGCCGATATTTTTGATGTTAGCCAGTCTCGAATGAGTCACCACTTAAAGATTCTGGCCAGCGCAGGGCTATTAACAACCAGAAAAGAAGGCAATTCGATATTCTATCGTCGTGCGGTTATGGGCTCTCGTACAATGGATATCGTGCGTACCAGTATCCTTAAGGCTGTGGATCATTTAGAAGAGAATCCACATTTTACTAAAGCCGTTGCTCGTATTTACCAAGAACGAGCCGCACAGAGCCAAAGCTTTTTTGAAAAAAATGCCGACAAACTCACCTACGTTCAAGATTTAATTGCTGGCTATGAACACTATGCCGACAGTGTGCGTGACGTCATGCAAGATTTAGTTTTACCCTCTAAAGCAAGTGCCATGGAAGTAGGCCCTGGACAAGGGGGGTTCTTAAAACCACTGTGCGAGCAATTTGATTCCGTTATTGCACTTGATAATTCGCCTGCCATGTTAGAGGTGGCTAAAGAACACTGCGATACTTCTCTACTGAAAAAAATAGATTTTGTTTTAGGTGATCCTGACATGGCCCTATCACAGAACATAAAGGTCGATTTACTTGCCTTAAATATGGTGATGCACCACATACCTTCACCATCAGATGTTATTCAGTCAGCTTCAAAACTGCTGAATGAACATGGTTACCTGCTTATTACTGATTTGTGTCCACACAATCAAACCTGGGTAAAAGAAAGCTGCGGCGACCTATGGCTAGGCCTAGACCCAGACGATCTAAATCTTTGGGCAAATGATTCCGGTTTAACTCGCCAACATAAAGTATTTGTTGGCTTAAGAAATGGATTTCAAATCCAAATACAACTTTTTAAAAAAATATAAGATATATAAAGGAGATTACCCATCATGAGTGAATATTCAATTTTTACTTCAGAGTCTGTTTCTGAAGGGCACCCAGATAAAGTTGCCGATCAGATTTCTGACGCGGTACTGGATGCAATCATTGCTCGCGACCCTTACGCACGTGTTGCCGTAGAAACGTTAGTAAAAACTGGTATGGCCGTTGTAGCTGGTGAAGTAACCACTTCATGCTACGTAGACTTAGAAGACATTGTTCGTGATGTAATAACGGGCATTGGTTACAACAGTTCGGATGTTGGCTTTGATGGCGCTACTTGTGCTGTTTTAAATGGCATTGGTAAACAGTCTGTTGATATCAACCAAGGCGTAGATCGCACTAAACCTGAAGACCAAGGTGCTGGTGACCAAGGTCTAATGTTTGGCTATGCGACGAATGAAACACCAAATCTAATGCCTGCTCCTGTTTATTACGCACACCTTTTGGTGCAGCGCCAAGCTGAGCTTCGTCGTAATGGAACGCTGCCATGGTTACGTCCTGATGCAAAATCTCAAGTGACTATTAACTATGAAGGCGATCAGCCTAAAGTAGATGCTGTTGTATTATCCACACAGCATGATCCAAGCATCAGCCTTGAAGACCTACGTGAGATGGTGCTAGAAAACATCATCAAACCTGTTATTCCTGAAGCCTGGTTAACAGAAGATACGCTTTACCACATTAACCCAACTGGTAACTTTGTTATTGGCGGACCTGTTGGTGATGCTGGCCTAACTGGCCGTAAGATCATTGTTGATACATATGGTGGCATGGCTCGCCATGGTGGTGGGGCATTCTCTGGTAAAGACCCATCAAAAGTTGATCGCTCTGCAGCCTATATGGGCCGTTACGTTGCGAAAAATGTTGTTGCCGCTGGACTAGCTGATCGCTGTGAAATTCAAGTGTCTTATGCCATTGGTGTCGCTGAGCCAACATCCATTTCTTTTAACACGTTTGGTACCGGTAAGTTATCGGATATTGAACTGGCAAAAGTGGTTCGTAAGGTTTTTGATTTACGCCCGTATGCTATTCAGAACCAATTAGAATTGTTAAACCCTATGTACCAAATAACCGCTGCGTACGGTCACTTTGGTCGCGAGCCTTTCGAAACAACCTATGAATACGAAGAACGTGGCGAGAAAAAATCAAAATCGTTCACTGCATTCACATGGGAACGTACAGATAAAATAGACGAACTTAAAGCAGCGGCTAACGTTTAATCACTTACCAAAACTAACCAATTAAAATGTGCCTAATCGCACCAAGGAATATTTATGACTTTTACAGATTACAGTGTTGCAGCAAAGACCCCAGAAGCATTTCAAGCTGATGCAGACTGGGGCCGCATGGAAATCGATATCGCTGAAGGCGAAATGCCAGCACTTATGGCATTGCGTACTAAGTATAAAGCGGCACAACCTTTAGCTGGCGCTAAGATCATGGGTTGTATCCATATGACAATCCAAACGGCTGTTTTGATCGAGACCCTAGTTGATCTTGGGGCTGAAGTTCGCTGGTCATCTTGTAATATCTTTTCGACTCAAGATCATGCCGCTGCTGCAGTGGCAGCTGCTGGCATTCCTGTTTTCGCTTGGAAAGGCGAAACAGAAGAAGAATTCCTATGGTGTATTGAACAAACTATCCTAGCTGAAACCGGTTCTGATAAAGTATGGGGTGCCAACATCATTCTTGATGACGGCGGCGACTTGACTGAAATGGTTCACAACAAGTTCCCTCAAATGCTTGCAACAATTAACGGTATTTCTGAAGAGACAACTACCGGTGTTCACCGCTTATTAGAGATGATGGAAAAAGGCGAACTTAAAGTTCCAGCCATCAATGTAAACGATGCGGTAACTAAATCTAAAAATGATAACAAGTACGGCTGTCGTCATTCTTTAAACGATGCGATCAAGCGTGGTACCGACCACTTACTTGCTGGTAAAAAGGCACTTGTTATTGGCTACGGCGATGTGGGTAAAGGTTCTGCTCAATCACTTAATCAAGAAGGCATGATTGTACGTGTAACTGAAATCGATCCAATCTGTGCGATGCAAGCTTGCATGGATGGCTTTGAAGTGGTGTCTCCATATATTGATGGCATCAACACTGGAACATTAGAAGGCATCAATAAAGACCTTTTATCTAAAACAGATTTAATTGTTACCACAACAGGTAACGCAGACGTATGTGATAAAAACATGCTTCAGTCACTTAAATCTGGTGCGGTTGTTAGTAACATTGGTCACTTCGATAACGAAATCGATACTGCGTTTATGCGTGAAAACTGGGAATGGAAAGAAATCAAACCTCAGGTTCATAAAGTCATTCGTGGTGAGAACAACGATCATTTAATTCTTCTTTCTGAAGGTCGTTTAGTAAACCTAGGTAACGCAACAGGTCACCCAAGCCGTATCATGGATGGTTCTTTTGCTAACCAAGTATTGGCTCAAATGTACCTTTGGGATGCTAAATTTGCTGATTTATCTGAAGCTGAGAAAGCTGAAAATATTTATGTGAAAATTCTTCCTAAGAAATTAGACGAAGAAGTAGCAGCAGACATGGTTGCTGGGTTTGGTGGTGTCTTAACACGCCTAACTGAAGAACAAGCTAGCTACATCAATGTACCTGTTGACGGCCCTTACAAGCCTGAATCTTATAAGTACTAAAATATTGAATAGGCTTACACCACATAGTGTAAGCCTTTTCTAATATTAGCTAGGTCAGACAACGTATGTTCGTCTGGCCTAGCTATTCGTCATATTATCATTCCAATTTCCTGAGAGCACTATGGACGACTTTCGATTAAGTTTTGAATTCTTCCCTACCAAAACTGAAGAAGGAACGCGCAAGTTATATAATACTCGCAATCAATTAGCAGAGCTTAATCCAGATTTTTTCTCTGTGACTTATGGGGCCGGTGGCTCTACTCGTAGCAATACAATTGATATTGTTACTGAAATTAACAACAAGGGCATTAATGCCGCACCTCACCTATCTTGTGTTGGCGAAAGCAAAGAGAATATCAAAGAATTACTTCAACATTATGCAGACAGTGACATCAAACGCATTGTTGCTTTACGTGGTGACTTACCATCAGGCATGGCCGCAAGTGCAGGAGAACTTAACTACGCAAATGAGCTTGTTGAGTTAATCAGGAACGAGCACGGTGATAAATTTGAACTAGAGGTGGCTGCCTATCCTGAAATGCACCCTCAAGCTAGAAACTTTGAAGATGATCTAATCAACTTTAAACGTAAAGTTGATGCTGGTGCTAATAGCGCAATCACGCAGTATTTTTTCAATCCGGATAGCTATTTTTACTATGTGGATCGCTGTCAAGAAATGGGAATCGATATCCCAATCATTCCTGGCATCATGCCCATCACTAACTACACAAAGCTAGCGCGTTTTTCTGACGCCTGTGGTGCTGAAATACCTCGCTGGATTCGCAAGCAATTAGAAGCGTATGGAGACGATACTGAAAGCATCATGAAATTTGGTGAAGAAGTCATCACACAAATGTGTGAAGATCTTGTTGAAAATGATGTACCTGGACTACACTTCTATACACTAAACCAAGCCGAGCCATGCTTGAATGTATGGAACAACTTAAGCTTGTGGTAGTTTTAAACGACTATTGATAATAGTCTGGTCAGTTTGTTCTGACAGGCTATTTTTTCATTACTTTCAAGAGTATGGATTCGACAGTCGTTCACTTTTTTATACATAGGGGTTATGAAATGCGTCAACCAATTCGTGTCGACTTAGTAGAAGGCCAGTCTTATTTCTGGTGTGAATGCGGGCGCAGTGAAAAACAGCCTTTCTGCGATGGCAGTCATTCAGGTACACCGTATACTCCTAAAATGTTTACCGCAGACAAAACTGAATCTCGTTTTCTATGTGCCTGTAAAGACACAGAAAAAGCGCCTTTCTGCGATGGCTCCCACTCTCGATAATTACCCAACAATCCTTATTTAGTTGTAGTCTGTATGCGCATCCCAAGAATATTTACGCCTCAAACGCTAATTGAAAATACTTTAATTGAGCTAGATGAGCATGCAGCTATCCATGTTGCTCGTGTTTTACGAATGACAGCTGGTCGTGAACTGATTCTTTTTAATGGCCAACGCCCTTACCATTTTAAGGCCATAATAGAAGAAACCAGTAAGAAACGTGTATCTGTTAGCATCACTAATGAAATACAAAGCCAAAACGAATCGCCAATTAATATTCACCTTGGACAAGCGCTTTCTAAAGGCGACAAGATGGAGTTCACCATTCAAAAGGCTGTTGAACTTGGTGTAACTGAAATCACGCCTCTGTGGACAGAACATTGCGATGTAAAACTTAACGCTGAGCGTTTAGAAAAAAAGCACAAACAATGGCAAGGTATTATCATTAGCGCATGCGAACAATGCGGCAGAGATGTAATTCCTAAGCTTAATCCAGCCACCAAAATCCAGAGCTGGCTTAGCGAAGTTAATGCTGATGAAAAATGGGTGTTAGACCCTCGAGGTAATAAACAGTGCAAGGCTAATTCTGAAGTCGCTGACGCTGTTATTGCGGTTGGCCCTGAAGGCGGGCTCAGTCAAACCGAAATAGAACTTGCCTGTCAGAACGGATTCAGTTCAAAGCTTATTGGCCCTAGGGTTCTACGGACAGAAACAGCAGCCTTAACCGCTATTAGCTTACTTCAATATCAATGGGGGGATTTTTAGACCTAGCTACAGTTTTTACAAATAAAAAAGCCGAAGTATCTTCAATACTTCGGCTTGCTTATTACTGATCAAATTAATGCTCTTTCGATTAATTAAGTTCTTTTAATATTGCCGCTTCAAGCATGTCTAAATCAGGAATGGTGGCATGTCCAGTCTCTAACGTAACTGCCATTTTTTGCCCTTTTTGCAGAACTGTATTTTGATTTTCTTTTATTGCTGCTTCTTCTAACTTAATTAAGCTTGGAATACCCTGTGTCAGTAAACCAAAAAAGCGCATTTGCCCTTTTTCACCGTTTGGTGAGTTCACAACTGCAACACGTAAATCTTGCCCCGCAGGACCTTTTTTAAACCCACTGAATTCTTCGTAAGAAATAACTGGAATCATGGTGCCACGCCATTCTATTTCACCGACAACCCAATCAGCAGTATTTGTGAGCAATGTCGGTTTTTGAAATGGAATTAACTCTGCAATGGTGACGTTAGGTAATACCATACGCCCACCCTGAATTGGAATGAGCAAACAAGGTAACATTTCGTTTGTAGCGGTTTCATTTGTTAACTGTTGCATCGTTTTTACCTAATCTATCTTCTCTATAGAAAACTTAAATGATTATGAATTAATTTGATTACGTTCTTTTGCTTCAAGATGCTGAATGGTTTCTACCAGCCGTTTCGCCATCTCTTGCGGTGATCCACTATATGTTACTGCACCTGTCTCACGACAAGCATCTGGCATAGCGCTGCTTGCACACGTTTCACTGCTTTGAGCCCAAATAGGGACTCCTAACTCTTTTAATGAGAGCGCGGCTTCTGCACCATCATTACCCATACCACTGAAAAGTATGACCCCCATATTGGGAAACGCGTTATAGGTATTCAAAATTAACTGGTCTACAGATGGTCCATATAACCCAGGCCATGGTGTTGGTAATAACCTTAATGCTCCATTGCTAAATGTGGCTTCACGATCAGCTGGCACGATTAAAACTTCACCGACTCTAGGTTGGTCACCACCAGTAGCTACTGATAATCTAAAATGAGCATGCCGAGCAAGAACTTGAGCTAAAACAGGGACAAATTGTGCATCTATATGCTGCCCGTATATAAAGGCAACTGGCAGTCCCTTTGGTAAGGCATCTAAAAACTCTTTAACCGCTTCAGGGCCACCTAATGAGCTACCCAACACCCAAACGTGCTTTGCATTCTCACCATCTTTAACCGCTTTGATCGTTTTAGGTAATGTTAAAGTTAATGGCTGCTCAATAAGATTTTGTTCTTCAATGGCCTTCAAACTTGCCTGTGTTTGAACTAACTCATCACCTAGTAACTGCTTTATTTTTGCGTATAGGTTTTTTTCCCACTTGGGGTAGTGCCGATCTTGTTTACTTGGCGCAGCTTCAAAACCCAGTAACACAGGTTCTTCTAGCTCTAAAAATGCATCTAATAACGCATCGTCTTCTCTTAAATCAACCAGCCAAGCAGAAACCTGATTATCAATCCCCTTAAGCTCTAAGGTTTGCGGGCTTAAAGTGATAACTTCACATCCAAAGTTTTCAATCGCACTTCTTAAGCGATGTTGCTGCAGTGAATTCTCTGCAACAACGGCCAATTTTATCGGCCTAAAATCTGACACTAGGCTGTTTCCGTTAACTGAGTAATTGCCCCTAACAATTTATCCTCTTGGAAAGGTTTACCCATGTAGTCTGTGACCCCAATCGCCATTGCTCGTTCTTTGTGTTTATCACCTGTACGAGATGTAATCATAATGATCGGTATATCTTTCAGCGTTGAGCTATGTCGCATTTGCGTAGCCACTTCAAAACCGTCCATTCGTGGCATTTCAATATCCAGCAATACAATATCCGGCCTGTAGTCTTGTAACGTCGCCATGGCATCTACACCATCTTTAGCGGTACGTACTTCGTACCCCTGTCGCTCAAGTAGTCTAGTTGTTACTTTTCGTACGGTTACTGAATCATCCACAACTAGCACAGATACAATTGAATCTTCTACTGGCGCTGCAAGCTGAGCTTCAGCCTGATGCTCAATTTCCATGTGCTGTTTATATTCAAGACTGTTTACGTGACGCATCATATTCGGTAAATCGAGGATGATAACTACGCTACCATCGCCAAGAATTGTACCGCCAGACACGCCCACCACTGAGTTGAACTGAGGACCTAGCGCTTTTACAACTATCTCACGAGAACCCATCAGTGTATCAACTTGAATGGCTGCAGGTTGTGCGCCACGAACTAAAACAACGGGCATAGGGACATTTGAATCAGGCAGTTTTGCCTGATTTTCATCTCGGAGTAAGTGACCTAAGTACTCAAGTTGGTATTCACGACCAGCATAATGATAAACAGGGTTCTTTTGTTTATATAATTCTCGTAAGTTGTTTGTACTCACTCGAACGATACCTTCGATACTATTTAGTGGGATGGCAAATAGCGCATCGCCCACTTTTGTCATTAGTGCTCTGTTTACCGATACTGTAAATGGAAGTCGAATAATAAACTCGGTACCGATGCCCGTTTGTGAATTAATCACAACCGTTCCACCTACCTGCTTTATTTCGCTGTTTACAACATCCATCCCTACACCACGACCAGATATCTGAGTTACCTGTTCAGCGGTACTAAAACCTGCCTGTAGAATAAATTGTAATACTTCTTGATCCGATATTTTCGAACCTTTTTCTAGTAATCCACGCTCGATGGCTTTAGCGCGAACTTTTTCTAAGTTCACACCAGCACCATCATCAACTAGACGAAGCACAACATCACTACCATCACGTGAAAGATCAAGACTGATATTACCAACTTCTGGTTTTCCAGCAGTGCTTCGACCTTCAGTGGTTTCTAGACCATGATCGACAGCGTTACGCAGCATATGCTCTAGTGGAGAAATTAGACGCTCTAAAACGCTCCTATCCATTTCACCATCAGCATTATTAACTTGTAGCTCTACTTGCTTGCCAAGCTCTGAACTTACTTGCCGTACTATTCGACGTAAGCGCGGCACCATTCTAGCAAAGGGCACCATTCGGGTTTTCATCAACCCTTCCTGAAGCTCTGTATTAACACGTGACTGCTGTAATAAAAGTGTTTCTGCGTCACGGGTTTTGTTTACAAGCGTTGATTTAATATCCATTAAATCTGATGCTGACTCGACTAATGAGCGAGACAGTTGCTGTAATTGACTGTATCTATCCATCTCTAGTGGATCAAAGTCTTCGTAATCTGGACCCTGTTGTTCACGACGGAAAAGAACCTGCGCTTCTGTTTCCATGTCTAAACGACGTAGCTGATCTTTTAATCGATCTAGCGTCGCATCCATGTCTTCTAATGAATAACTAAAATCGGTTACTTGGTTTTCTAAGCGTCCACGACTTATTGATGTTTCACCTGCAAGGTTAACCAAGCCATCTAAAAGGTCAGCTGGTACCTTGATCATTTCTTGAGGGCCAGCACGTTTAGCTTGCTGATTTTCTGGCTGTTCTTTTTTCGTATCTAGTGATTTTTCGGGTTTTCGATGTAAAGGCACGACATTAGTGGCATCTTCTAATGTGATTGATTCATCATCAACCTTAGGCTCAGTATCAGATGAGTCATCTTCGATCACAGCCCCCACGTTGTCAGAGTCTGTAGATCGTAATGGACCTTCGCCACCTTCAGCTAACCACAGTTGAACACTGTCAATCGTAGCCATTACGACATCGTATTGTTTATGTAAAAGCTGGAATAAAGCCTCATCACCTTGTTCATTATTCACAAGACGACTATTTAACTCTGTTTCCATATCGTGAGCTAAATCACCTATCCCACTTAATCCACTGATCCGAGCGCCGCCTTTCAGTGTATGCAATACTCTCTGAATTGCTTCGTTATGCTCAGGATTACCAGGTTCCGCTTGCCAAGCTTGGATATGAACATCCAGGTCTTCCATCAGCTCTTCAGCTTCTTCCATAAATATTTCTACAATTTCAGCATCGGCATCACTCGCCATCTGCTCAACTGTTATGGATTCAGGTTGGTCTGCTGATACGGTCTGCGGTGTAACGTCAACAGCTTCAGGTAAAGCAAGTGATGGCTCTTCAATCTCTATATCTGCAGCAGGCTGCTGTACTGACTGACCCTGAGGTAAGTCCAGGGACTCACCTGCTAAATACAACTGTATAGCTGTGATCAATTCAGGTGCAGACTTAATTGATTTACCCTGTTTAAGTGCTTGCACCATATCGCCTAAGCGATCATGGCAAATATGGAGTAGTTCAAATAATTGATTATTAGAACTCAATTTGCCTAAGCTTAAGCCTTCATACAAATCTTCTAACTCATGAGCAAGGTCACCAATTGCATTTATTTCTGACATGCGTGCACCACCTTTAAAGGTGTGTAAGTCACGCTGCAGCTCAGCTACTTCTAATAAATTATCGCGATCTTGATCCCAAGCGTCTAAAGATGAACTAATTGATTCAACTAGCTCTTCAGCTTCTTCTAAAAATATTTCTAATAGTTCAGGTTCAATTTCGGATTGATGATCACTATTGCTAGTGTCTTCTTCTAAAAATTCTATTTCTGGTAATTGTATCGACTCTGCATGGCTTTCAATTGCGTCTGAAATTTTGGCCTGAACTGACGTTCCACCTAAACGAGCAATTAGCTCATTTTCAGGAAGTATCGCCTGGCTCGCAGCAACCATATCCATCATATTCAATAGACCGTCATGACCTAACTTTATGTCACTGACAACCTCATCAGCTGGAGATAAACCCGCTGACATGATTTTGTTATAGGCGATTTTCAGCGCTTCGCATAGCGCTACAATTGGAAGCAGCTCAGCCATCTGAGCGCCTTTTTCTAGCGTCTCAATTTCATCAACCACTGTTTCCAAAAGCTCGAAATTACTTGGCTCACTTTCCCATCTTTCTAATAAGCTTTCAGCATCAGTAAGGATATCCATACCTTCTGATAAAAAGATCGAAAGTACTTGGGGGTCAATATTTTTATTAGCACTCGTGCCTAAGCTTTGATGAAAGTTTTGGATTAACTGGTTTGTGAGCCTCTGAACATCAGCCTCTAGATCTTGAGTACCAGCGATAACACCCATTTCACGCTCGTGTAATTGTTTTTGACCGTCATCAATCAAATCTTTACCACGAATCAACAAGTGCACAATTTCAGCAGTTGTCTCCACATGATAAGCACACAAGTCTCGTGCAAAATTTTCAAGAACCGCAGCCACATCGGCTATATTTTCGATATGTGCCATGTGAGCACTGCCTTTCAACGTATGAAAGGCTCGCTGTAGTTCATCACTAATTGGGGTTTTGTATTCTTCTTGCTGAGCTGTATGAATAAAGTTTTGGACAACCTCAACATGCGTTTCCAGTTCTTGACTAAAAACCTCTAGTAACGCCTCATCAATAAAATCATCTTGTGTTGCCACAACTTCAGATGCATTTGATTCACCATCATCAATCAGTATTTCAGGCTCTTCAATGATCGATGCAGATAAGTCTGATGCGACCCATTCACCTACAGATTCACCTTTAGATAGTGCATTTGCATATTCTTGAATAGCTACAACGTCAACAGTACATGCTTTACGGTTTTTAAATGACGCAATCAAAGACGGTATTTGAGTAACGGTATAGTCAACTATTGCTAAGAAATTAGGTGTAATTGAAATCGTGTTATCGATCATTCGATTAAACATATTTTCAATTGACCAAGCCGTTTCACCAATGTCTTCTGCGCTGACCATACGGCCGCTACCCTTTAGGGTGTGGAATGCTCTACGTGTTGTAGATAGAGCTTCTTCATCAGTTTGATTTGCTTTATATATCGGCCAGAATTCTTCAATTGTTTCTAGAACTTCTTCAGCTTCTTCTAAGAATATTTCTATGATTTCATCATCAATCAAATCATCGTCATCTTCTTCTAAGGAAATATCTGAAGAGACTGAAACATCTTCTTGTGACTCATTTTCAGCTAATACAGCTCCAAATGCCTCGCCCAGTATATCGTCTTCAAGCTCGTTAGATGGTTGCTCAGCAAGATTGGCAAGTGATTCGCTTAATGATTCATTGAGGTGTTGTGCTTCGAGTTTTTCAGCATCAATACTATCCAGCTCAATTTCAATCGAAGGTTCTTCTACTATTTCGGTTACTTCATTATCAGCATCTAATGGCGAGCTGAGTTCTATCTCTTCTATATCATTGTCAACAGAATCAACGTGTGTAACCGCGCCCTCTGTGTCATCTTCAGCAACTATAAGAGTTTCAGTAGCATCGAATTCTTCAACACCAAAATCCACTTCAATTAAGTCGTCTTCTTCAAGTACTTCTGAGTCGAGAACACCGTCTTCTGGAGATAGATCATTTGTAGATAAGTATGGGAGAATGGCTTCTCTTGAACGGGCAAGAATACCCAGGTCTACAGAGTGAGAGTTTTCCTCTAAGCGCTCTAGGAAATATTCAATACCACTCAAGGCTTCAGCCAGAGCATGCATCAATAAATCAGCGGGTTTGTCTTGTGAATCCACATGCTTTTGTAAAATATTTGAGCAAGAGCGAGAAATATCAGCCGCCTCTACTTGTGGCACCATGACTAGTGTGCCGCGCAAGTTCATCAACAGGTCCGCTGCTTCACCAAGCAGTGATAAATCAGTAACCTTTATGTACTCAACAATCTTTTCTTTAATTTGCTCAACTAAATTCTTAGACTCTTTTAGAACAACTTGCTGTGCATCATTAAGCTGCATCACTTCTGGTGTTGATGCTTCACCAGCACCAAATCGGTCGCTTAACCCCACCAAAGAAGCTTCTACATATAACAAGGCTCCAGCGATATCCATTAGCTCAGTATTATTTGCTGGCTTTTGATCCGCCACAAACTTATTCAACACTTCGAACTGTTCTAATATTACTTTTCTAGGAGTACCTAAACCAAGCATCCCCATTGTATCGCCAATCTGCTTAAAACCAGGCAGCAGTTCATTTAGCTCAGATGCTTCTGCGCCTTTGCCTTGAACCAATACATCTAAGCTATCTTTTAAACGTGTGATTTCTTCAATCAACGCTACCGCGACACTTCCCATGGTGCTTTGGTCAGGCCCACTTAGAGCATCTCTATCGGCATCGACTTCAGCACTTGTTGGAAGCGCATCATATAAATCAAACTCCTCTCGAACAGCATCAATCCTAGGCGTACTAACATCAGATTTTGCAACGTAAAACAACAGATTCTTAAGCAGCTCTTCTGGCGAGTTTTCAAATGATGCAGAGCCGTTAGCGATTAAGTTCTTAAGTTCGGGCTCTAAACGTTTTAGAGATTCTTTGATTCCACTATTGAGAGTTATGCCGTTTTTGGTAACCCCTTCTATAGCAGCCGCCGCAACAGTCCATAACGCTTCAACTGGTGTATCTTTTAAGATTTTTGCAAGACGTGCCGAGACTTTAAACAGGTATTCTGCGTTATGCTCAACGTCCTTACCTTTCAACAATCCAAGCAGCGCGACTTGATACATTTGACGAAGCTTTCGAGCAAGATCAACAAACTGCTTATCAGAAAACTGTTGGCGTTGCTTATCGCTGATCGGAGCCGCACTTTTGATTGTTGGCTGAAATAATGAAGTTTCAGAAAGAAGGCTCTCGCCTCTTGCTCCACGTAAATCATTAAGAACAGGTAACAAGACAACCGGTAAATCACGATGGCCCAATTTAATATGATCTAAATAATTTGGTAACTGGAGAATGGCTTGCATCAATACTTCACGCGCTTCCGCAGGATCACTGACAGACTCATCGATCATAGCTTGAGCTACGCCTTCCATTTCTTCTGCAAGCATGGCTGCGCCGTAGAACTCTACCATTTGTAGTGTTCCACGAACTTGATGCAAGTAAGTCAGGCAGAATTTCATGCGGGCAGTATCATCTGGAGACTCTACATAAGCCTCAAGTTCATACTGTGCCTGCTTCAAGACTTCTTCAATCTCGCTTTTAACCCAATCAAGGGCTACGTAATCATGGCGACCGCCCATAGTGGCTCCGCTAACCTATTATTCTAATGTTATGCACGCTTTCTAAATGCCGTAATGGATTCACCCTTGATGGATTCTAATTGCTCATGTTTCCAATCCACAATCTCCCCCATACCTATCACGAGTAAACCCCCAGGAGCTAATCGAGCCACTAATTGGTTCAATATTTCCTGTCGACGCCAGCGGCGAAAATAAATCAAAACATTTTGACAATAAATAATATCACGCGGTGCTTTAGCCACTTGATCTAATTGCAAAATATTCACCTGCGCAAAACAGGTTTTTCTTTTTAATGATTCAGTAATCGCATACGAACCGCTCGGCTCTTGCTGAAAGTAGTGCCTAACATAATGTTCTGACACCGCTTCTAACCTACGAGAACTAAATACTGCTTTTCTTGCTTTGCTTAAAACAGGAATACTAATATCAGTACCTGTTACTAAAAAACTCGGCGTTTCCTCAAATGATCGCAAAATCTCATTTGCCACCATCGCAAGGCTATAAACTTCCTCACCACTCGAACAGCCCACACTCCAAATATCTAATGGTCTTTTTTTCGTAAATCTGGCTTGATGCTTCGCTATGTATTTTGCAACATAATCAAACGCCTCAGGATCACGAAAAAAACGTGTTTCTTGGACTGTTAAGCTATCAATCAATTTTGCCCATTCAATTTTACCCATAGGCTTATGAACAATTTGATCGTAATATTCTTGGTAATCATCCACACCAACTTCACGCATTCTTTGCATTAGGCTAGATTGTAAAAATGATTTCCGGTGTTCCGCTACAAAAATCCCTGTGCGCGTCTCCAGCAATTCTCTCCAGAGAGAAAACTGCTGGTTGCTCATTTCAGGAAGGGCTTTTAAAGACCAGCCATGAGCGGGCGCATCACTCATCATCTAACTAAACGTTAGATTCAGGTAGTTTGAAGCCAGCAACCGATTCACGTAATTTCGTCGCCATCTCTGCAAGGTTACCGATCGACTTAGCAGTCGCCGTAGTACCCGCTGAGGTTTGCGATGTAATCTCTTGTATTACGTTCATCGTATTTGAGATATGACCTGCGGATGATGCCTGCTGACGAGCAGCATTGGAGATGTTTTGAATCAAGTCCGCAAGGTTTCTAGATACGGTTTCGATTTCTTCAAGAGCAACACCAGCATCCTGCGCTAGGCGAGCACCACGTACCACCTCGGCAGTTGTATGTTCCATCGAAATTACCGCTTCGTTTGTATCATTCTGGATCGTTTTAACCAGGGCTTCAATCTGCTTGGTTGCTGCTGCTGAACGTTCAGCTAGACGCTGTACTTCATCCGCAACTACCGCGAAGCCTCGACCTGCATCACCGGCCATAGAGGCCTGTATTGCAGCGTTAAGAGATAGAATGTTTGTTTGGTCGGCAATGTCGTTGATCAAGGAAATGATATCCCCGATTTCCTGCGACGATTCACCCAGACGCTTGATACGTTTTGACGTTTCTTGAATCTGCTCACGGATATTATCCATGCCGTTGATTGTTGCCTGTACCACTTCAGCACCTTTGTTCGCGATCGTTACTGATCGCTCCGCCACTGAGGTTGACTCAGATGCGTTTGAAGATACTTGGTCGATAGAAACAGCCATTTCATTAATCGCAGCGGATGCCCCAGCAATTTCTTGCGCTTGGTGCTCTGCAGCGTCAGCAAGGTGCATCGCTGTAGACTGTGTTTCTTGTGCAGCCGATGCAACCTGTACAGCTGTTTCGTTAATCGCTGTTACAAGTGCACGCATTTGGTCGATCGCGAAGTTGATGGAGTCGGCAATCGCACCTGTAAAGTCTTCTGTTACTGTTGCCTGAGTGGTTAAGTCACCATCAGCAAGGTCAGCTAGCTCATCAAGTAAACGAAGGATCGCCATTTGGTTTGCTTCGTTTTTAGTTTCTTCTTCTTTCAGTGTACGCTGTGTGTCTTGGTAAGATACATAACCAACACCACCAAGCATTGCCAGACCAATTATTGCCAGCAAGTAACCCGTTGTTTGTAACAGTGTCCAAGAACTTGAACGCTCTTCGTGACGCTCAGTCAGTGCAGATGTTTTGGTAAGAAGTGTTTGTGACTGGCTAAAGATGTTGTTAGCCGACTCACGTACCTGAAATAGCTCAGGGGATGTTTCTAAGATCTCATCTACAGAACCTGCTACGAACTCGAACAGTTCTGATATTTCTGCAAGCGAATCAATCGCTTCATCATCGGTAACAGGTTGGATGTGCATCGCAACATTACCTTCGATCATGCCATTCAGTACTCGACCGAATAAGTTAGCATCTCGACCGAAACTATCTGCTGCCATTACCGCATCATCACCACCAGATAGTACTTTGTTAACTGATCGAACAATACGCTCTGCTAACCATGACTGACGCTGTGCTACCGCAACCTGTTCAGCGGGTGCATCGTTATCAAGTAAGATCTCTACAACTTCATCATATTCCACTTGGAGCTGAGGAATTGTTTCAGATAGCGTTGCCGCTACTTCGTGCAATGAAAGTACTGTGTCTTGAGTTTCTAAGATTCTATCTGCCGAACCACGAACATCCCCCCATAACTCTTGAAGCTCATCAATGCCTTCAACTGGACTAGGTGGTAAACCGGTAGATTCATTACCTTCTGCGATGTAACCCCAGCGTGTTTCGAAGTTTGTTCGAGCAGAACGTAAAAGGCGGAAAGCTTCCTCTTTACCTGCTGCAGCTTCGACGGCATTTTTCGCCACCTGCTGAGAAAGTACTCGGAGCTCACCTGAGTGAGAGATATATTCAGCGTCTTGGTCGGTTTTATACTGTACGAATACGGTAATACCTAAGAATGCCAAAATGAACACAACAAACGCGATAATAAAACCTAATCGCGCGGTGTTATTTAAGAGTATCGACAGGATTGCACTGCCTGGGCTAGCTTTCATGGTGTTGATTTCTCCGCAACCGTAACTTTATATATTTATTATTAAATTCATAGCTAATCAAAATTGACTGAAAAGCAAAAAACTATACGGCAATATCCATATAGTGCTGATCTTCAATCAAAGCGTCAAAACTGAACACAGGCCAATCCTCTCCATCCCTAGTATAAGAACCAGAAACAAAGGGCTTTGCTGTCTCAGACAAACCTAAGCTTGAGGACGTATCCTTCGACTCAGTTGAAAAATACTGCATGCCAAGCACCGCATCTACAACCAAACCATTCAAAACGTCTCCTTTTTCGATAATCAGAGTACGTTTTGTACGCTGCGAAGCTGCTCGGCCACCTAAAAAAGCGGCTAAATCCATCACAGGTATTAAGCGGCCACGAACATTAGCCACCCCTTGAACCCAATGCTTCACACCCGGAACGGGTGTTAACTTAGGCGCTGTTAATATTTCACTAACGTCTGACATAGGCGCAACATATCTTTGTCCGCCCAAGACGAACCCCACACCACGCCAATATTCAACGGCCTCAGCCTTTGAAGGCAAGTCAGCCGCATGAGCACGGCAACGTTTTGCAATGTCATGTAGAAGCGTAAAAGGGGTCATATCAAGTCTCTAATTTACTCGCCAGCAATTACGCTGTTAATGGTTTCAGCTAGCTGATCTTCAGTTACAGGTTTTACCAAATAACCTTTAGCGCCTTGGCGCTGACCCCATACTTTATCTGTTTCCTGATCTTTCGTTGTTACGATGATCACTGGGATTTGAGCTGTCTTATCGTCTTTAGTTAACTGACGAGTAGCCTGAAAGCCATTTAAGCCAGGCATTACGATGTCCATCAATACAACATCAGGCAACTCTTCACGAGCCAAAGCCACGCCATCAGCACCGTTTTCAGCAGTCAAAACTTCGAAGCCTTTTGCTTCTAGCATTGATTTTAATGTAAATGTTTCGGTAGGCGAGTCATCAACAATTAGCACGCGAGCCATAAAAACCTCAATTTTCTTAATCTGTTCAAGAAGGCATTCCTATCACTTAACGTGATTTCGAATAGCCCCTAATAATTCATCTTTACTAAATGGTTTGGTCAGATACTGGTCTGAGCCAACAATGCGGCCCTTGGCCTTGTCGAACAACCCGTCTTTGCTGGACAGCATAACTACCGGAGTATTCTTAAAATTAGAATTATTTTTAATTAATGCACAGGTTTGATAACCATCTAATCGAGGCATCATGATATCGACAAATATGATCTCTGGGTGGTTATCTGCGATTTTAGCAAGCGCATCAAAACCATCCGTTGCAGTAATCACATTGCAACCTACTTTCTTTAACAAGGTCTCAGCGGTTCGGCGAATGGTTTTACTATCGTCGATTACCATTACCTTAACATTTTCGAAATTATCCGCCATAAATCAGCCTATTGCCGGTCGTTTAATCAGTCTTATTTTCAGTGTGTACCACGTAGCAGTCCTTTGTAACACACTCAGGGCATGCATTCTAGAGCCACTTTGACACAGCTCTATTTTCTCGGGTGTCGTTTTTACGGAATTAAAGGGTACAATACCAGTAGTTTCAACTATCTAGGCGCATTTTTATGTCCATTAAACTTGGTATTGTCATGGACCCTATTGAGGGCATCGCCTTCAAAAAGGACACATCTCTTGCATTGCTCGATGCAGCACAACGTAAAGGCTGGGACCTCTACTACATGGAGCAATCCGACCTAGCACTAGAGCAAGGGCGTGCTATGGCCAGCATGACAAAGCTAACCGTCCACATGGATCCTGAAAACTGGTTTACCAAGGGCGAAACCGTCTACCAGCCACTAAGTGAATTAGACACTATTTTGATGCGCACTGACCCGCCTTTTGATAACGAATATATTTACAGCACTTACATCTTAGAGCGCGCAGAAAAAGAAGGCACGCTAATCGTTAATAATCCTCAAAGCCTCAGAGACTGCAATGAAAAAGTTTTTGCTACCGAATTCCCACAATGCTGCCCTGAAGTATTAGTCACAAAAGATGCAGCCAAATTAAAGGCTTTTCATAAAACCCATCAAGATGTCATTTTCAAACCACTTGACGGCATGGGCGGCTCTTCGATATTCAGACTCAAGCATGATGACCCTAACATAAGTGTCATTATAGAAGTCCTAACGAAATTCGGCAAAGAAACCATCATGGCTCAAAAATATATCCCTGAAATCAAACAGGGCGATAAGCGCATCCTGATGATCGATGGGGAACCAGTTTCTCACGCACTTGCACGAATCCCACAAGACGGAGAAACCCGTGGCAATATAGCTGCCGGTGGCCGAGGCGTGACACAAGTGCTAACCGAAAGAGACTTATGGATCGCCAAACAAATTGGCCCAACCCTCAAAGAAAAGGGGCTAATCTTTGTAGGGCTAGACGTTATTGGTGACTACCTAACTGAAATCAACGTCACAAGCCCAACCTGCGTCAGAGAAATCAGCCGCGATAGCGATCAAGATGTCGCCATGATATTAATAGACGCCGTTGAAAAACGCCTAAATCAAGCAAAATAAGCACTACAACCATCAGGTCGCCCATAAAAACCTGGGCGACCGAATCCCCCCTATGATAAAAGCCTCGCATTTCTTAAGATTGCCGTGGCCAATGCGTCTTGCAAGTGGCAAAATAGCCCGATCCATTTGAGAACACACCATGAGCCAAGCAGTCGCAGTTAACGATTATGATCGTTTTAGTTTTGCCATTTTCATGGCTGCGGTATTACACCTGCTAATTATCTTTGGTATTGGCTTCGGTCTACCTGACAAACAATCAAGCGCCACCACCTTAGACGTCACTCTCGCTCAAAGCCACCAAGACAAAGCCCCTGAAGAAGCAGACTACTTGGCCCAGGCCAACCAAGAAGGCAGTGGTACGCTTAAAGAGCGCGCTGAAATGACCACAACCGAACTTGCCGACTACGCCGCCGAAGAAATCCGCAAAACCCAACAATTACAACAAGCGGCCAGCGCACCAAAACCTAATCAACAAAACTATAGAGCCATTACCAGCCTTTATGGCGACTTCGACATTGAAAGCTATCGACTAGAGCAAGACTTGAAAGCCCTTGAATTACCGGAAGGGGAAACCAAGAGTTTATTAGAACGCAGCCTTGAAATTGCCAGCTTAGAAGCCAAGCTTGACCATCAGCGCCAGGTACTGACTAAGCAACCTCGTACTAGGCGCCTAACAGCTACATCTACTCGCCGCAGCTCAGACGCGCTTTATATGAACCAATGGCTGAGGAAAATCGAGAGCATTGGTAATACCAATTACCCTAACGAAGCAAAGAAACAAAACATCAGCGGCAAGCTACGCTTACTAGTAGCTGTAAAAGCAGATGGTACGATCCACCAATTAAAAGTGCTCGAGTCATCTGGCCATAAAATTCTCGATGACGCAGCCAAAAACATCGTTCGACTGGCCTCTCCATTTGCACCTTTTTCTGAAGAAATGCGGAAAGATGCAGAAGTTCTGGAAATCATACGCACATGGCAATTTGGCAATAACCTATTCGAGACCAATACTTAACACATGAATTCGGTTAATAATTTAACAAACCACTTTTTACTGGCTATGCCGCAGTTGGGTGATTCCTACTTTGGCCAAAGTGTCTGCTATATCTGTGATCACAATGAACACGGGTCTATGGGTCTTGTCATTAATAAACCAATGAACATTAGTTTGGCTGATATTTTTTCAGAATTAGACATCACTGTAAGCAAGCAGACAAATCAAACCATCATGCAAGGTGGCCCTGTAAGCCCCGAACAAGGCTTTGTTTTATATGAAGGCCATTACAATAATGTTGAAAATACAGAAATCAGCAGTAACATACGGCTCAGTACATCAAAAGAAATTTTAGACGAAATTGCCGCTGGCAATGGACCTGATGAAGTATTGGTTTGCCTAGGTTACGCTGGCTGGGAAGCCGGTCAACTTGAAGAAGAAATAGCCAGTAATTCATGGCTCACTGTAGAAGCCGATGAAGAGCTTCTGTTTCACACGCCTGCTGTGGATATCGCCTCTAAAGCTGCCAAGAAAATCGGTGTTGATATCAATTTACTGACGACACAATCTGGCCACGCATAAAGCCTTATTTAAGGGAGCTATTCACCTCCTTTAACAAAACAAACATTCTTAGGATATTAAGTGCAAAACACCGTTACCAACAAAATACAAACACTGATGGCTTTTGACTACGGCAAAAAACGAATCGGTTTAGCTGTTGGTCAACGCCTATTACAAAGCGCAAATGGCATTGGTTATGTGAACGCAACCGATGGCAAACCCAACTGGGATCAGCTAGACGCATTTGTAAAAGAATGGCAACCCGATGGATTTGTTGTGGGGCTGCCTCTCAATATGGATGGGTCGGAAAGCGATATGTCCAAACGCGCAAATAAATTCAGCAACCGATTGCATGGTCGCTATGGCAAACCTAGCTTTACTATTGACGAGCGCTTAAGTACCTTTGCTGCAAAAGAAGAAGCCAGAGCACAAGGGCACAAAGGGCATTATAAGTCAGACCCAGTCGATGCATTAGCCGCACAATTTATATTAGAAACATGGCTAAATGAATACCCATTAGAAAACACCGAATCTGATCAGGAATAGAAATCCATATGACCCTACCTCAGCCTTCTACTCTGATCGACAACATGGTCGCAGACATAAATCAGCGCTTCCCTATTTTAGATGACAATATAGTAATGGTTGGCATACATACTGGCGGTGCTTGGATTGCAAACCAGTTGTTTTCAAAACTGAATTTATCCACCGAGCTTGGTTTGCTTGATATCAGTTTTTACCGAGACGATTTTAGCCAGAGCGGTCTACACCCAAAAGTTAAAAGCAGTGAACTGCCAGACATAGAGGGAAAAACAATTATCTTGGTTGATGATGTCATCATGTCTGGCCGCACTATTCGAGCCGCTATGAATGAGTTATTTGACTATGGCCGCCCCGAAAAAATAATACTGGCCTGCTTATTAGATGTTGGCCACCGAGAATTGCCCATCCAAGCAGATATCATTGGCCAAGTCATCGACCGCCCAGCCGATCAAAGAATTAAACTCAGTGGCCCAGAGCCTCTTACCCTCTCCACTGTGATACTGAACAAATAAGGTTATGACTATGAACCCACTGGATCCCAGTCAAATACAATTAAATGAAGATGGACGCTTAAAACACTTTCTAACTACAGAAGGGTTAAGCAAAGAGATTCTGACTGAAATTTTAGATACGGCAGATAGCTTTATCGGAACTCAGTCTCGTAGCGTTAAAACCGTTCCTCTATTACGAGGAAAAACCGTGGTGAATTTATTTTTTGAAAATTCAACTCGTACTCGCTCAACATTTGAATTAGCGGCAAAGCGCTTAAGTGCAAACATTTTAAATTTAGACATAGCCCGCAGCGCCACCAGTAAAGGTGAGACCTTAATGGATACACTTTGGAATCTTGAATCCATGTACAGCGACATGTTCATCGTTCGCCACGCCGATTCTGGAGCCGCCCACTTTATTGCGCAACATGTCACGCCTAATGTAGCAGTCATCAACGCAGGTGATGGTCGCCATGCTCATCCGACTCAGGCCATGTTAGACATGCTGACCATTCGTCGAGAAAAAGGCAGCTTTGAAAACCTAACGGTCGCAATCGTTGGCGACATTCTTCACAGCCGTGTCGCACGCTCACAAATATACGCACTCAATACCTTAGGCGCTGCCGAAGTCCGTGTTATCGGCCCCAATACATTATTGCCTCAAGCCATAGAAAGCCTTGGTGCTACAGCCTACAACAACATGGAGCAAGGCCTAAAAGACGTCGATGTCATCATCATGCTGCGCTTACAAAAAGAGCGCATGAAAAACGCGCTACTACCAAGTGAATCAGAATTTTATCGCCTGTACGGATTAACAACTGAAAAGCTTGCGCTTGCTAAACCTGACGCCATTGTGATGCACCCAGGCCCGATTAATCGCGGGGTTGAAATTGAAAGTGCCGTTGCAGACGGCCCACAAAGCGTGATTCTAAAACAAGTAAGTAATGGTATTCCTATGCGCATGGCCGTTATGGCCATGGCCATGGGCGGGCAGCAGTCTGGTCAAGCTCCAACCAGTGAGCCACGTAAGGAGGAGGTGTAAAATGAACATTCAACCTCAACATACGATTTGCATACAAGGGGGTCACGTGTTTGATCCCAGTGAAAATTTAAACGCAATCATGGATGTGTACATCGAAAATGATTGTATTGTTGCATTAGGCACAGCCCCCGAAGGATTTACCCCTAAAGAAACAATCAATGCATCCGGTAAAATGATTTTTCCTGGCTTTATAGATATCAATGCCTTTTTGGCTGAGCCTGGCTTTACTCAAAAGGGTACGATTCAAACAGAAACACAAGCAGCAGCAAAATCTGGCATTACGACACTTTGTTGCACCCCGAATACCAAACCCGTTTTAGACAGCTCTGCTCAAGTGACACTGGTTCGTGATAAAGCCAAGCAAGCAGGTTTTTGTAATATTTTACCTATCGGCGCATTAACCGCTGGTCTAGAAGGCGAGCAGCTGAGCAATATGCATGGACTAAAAGAAGCCGGCTGTATTGCACTCAGTAATCATGACATTCCATTTAAAGACAGCCATGTCATCAAGCAGTGTTATCACTACGCAGCTGGATTTAATATTACAGTCATGGTTACACCGCTTGATCAAGCGTTGGCACAAGATGGCTGTATGCATGAGAGCCCAACCAGCACACAACTTGGCTTAGCAGGCATCGGAGAAAGCGCAGAGACCTCCGCGTTGGCCCAGCACATAATTTTGGCAGAAGAGACAGGTGTTAACCTACACATAAGCCGTGTAAGCAGCAAGCGAGCTTTAGACATGATCACTGCAGCCCAAAAGAAAGGCCTTAACGTAACGGCCGATGTAGCACTAGGCAACCTTGTTTTTAATGCTGAGGATTGTGCTGGCTATAACAGCTTAATGCATGTTTCCCCTGTTTATCGCAGCCCTCTCGACCAGCAAGCTTTGATCGACGGAGTGAACAAAGGCACCCTGTCAATTTGCTCAAATCACAACCCGCAAGATAGCGCGAGTAAAATGGCACCCTTTGCTGCTAGTGAAAAAGGCATCAGCGTATTAGATAGCTTTGCTAATGTGATTTTTGATTTAGTTAACAATAAAACACTGACTCTAGAAGCGGCGATCAGAAGTATTTCCTCACTTCCAGCTCAGCAACTGAATATTCAAGCAGGGAAGGTAAAAATAGAAGGGGCTGCGGACTTATGTATTGTAGACATTAATAAACAAACAACCATGAGCCCCTCCAAAATTATTTCAAAAGGGGCAAACAATCCTTGGATCGAACAAAATTTATATGGTGAAGTTGCCTGTACGATAAATGCCGGGCACATTGTTTATCAAAATTAATTGTTGATGAATCCATACAAAATAGCTAGCACACTAAAAAGGGCGCATCAGCGCCCTTTTTAGTTCCCACCTATTTATTGATCATTCCGTACACGCTGAGCCATTCTTTAACCATATCTGCTGCTCTATGTTCGGATTTCGATTCAGGTAACTCACTTCTGTTTCTAGACATGATTTATTGCCGTCACGAATAAATAAGCTGCGATAGTAACGAAGAAATTTATTATGGCCATCAATACTTTGATGAATCAACTTTGTTTCTAAATGCTTTTTATTATTCATGGATACCCCCGCCAAAGTATCCACTCCATCAAACGAAAGCTCCAGCCAAAGTACATCTTCGATTATTTGCGCCTCAGCTTCTGCAGCAACTTGCTTGTATTCATATAACAACCAACCACAAAATATAAATACCAGTACAATTAAACCCAATAAAATATTTTTAATCATCTTCATTCACTTTTCTATAAACATAAAAAAGGCACGTAAACGTGCCTCTTTAAAACCACCATTGCACTATTTATTCCTGCAAGGTTAAGCCTTTAGTTGCTGATGTCAGCTGCTCTGGATCTTCAGATGCCAACTTAATCATCAAGCGTAAATCATTTGCACTGTCTGCATGGCTTAAGGCGTCGTCATAAGTAATTTCGCCTGCCTGATACAGTTTAAACAAACCCTGATCAAACGTTTGCATACCGCTTTCGGTTGACTTACCCATGAGCGCTTTCAGCTCATGCACCTCACCTTTACGAATCAGGTCTGATACCAGTGGAGTATTTAACAATACCTCAACCACTGCGCGACGACCTTTGCCATCAGGGGTTGGGATTAGCTGCTGCGCCACAATGGCTCTTAAATTTAACGATAAGTCCATCCAAACTTGAGAGTGTACGTCTGACGGAAAAAAGTGAATCACTCGATCTAGTGCTTGGTTTGCATTATTGGCATGCAGAGTTGCTAAACAAAGGTGGCCTGTTTCGGCAAACGTAATCGCATGATTCATGGTTTGCGCACTACGAACCTCACCAATCATGATCACATCAGGTGCTTGCCTCAATGTATTTTTTAAAGCAACTTCAAAACTGTCAGTGTCTAAACCCACCTCTCGCTGAGTCACAATGCAGCCTTGGTGCTGATGTATGTATTCAATCGGGTCTTCGATACTAATGATATGTCCACGGCTATTCTGGTTCCGATAACCTATCATCGACGCCAAAGAAGTGGATTTACCCGCTCCTGTTGCACCCACAAACAAAACCAAACCTCGCTTAGTCATTGCAATTTCTTTAATGGTTTCAGGCAGACCCAATTGCTCTATTTGAGGAATCCGAGTCTCGATGCGTCGCAATACTACGCCCGCTAAGTTGCGCTGAAAGAATGCACTCGCACGAAAACGACCAATGCCACTGGCACTCACCGCAAAGTTCAATTCTTTATCCCGCTCAAACTCTGTAACTTGCTTAGGGCTCATCATGCCATAGATGATTTCTTTGGTTTGCTCTGGACTCAAAGGGGATTTGGTCACGGCATGAATTCGACCATGTACTTTCATACTTGGTGGCATTCCTGCAGTGATAAATAAATCCGATGCAGTTTTTTCGACCATCAAGCGTAAAAGCTTATCAATTTCCATGTTTTTTCCTCCCCTAAATACTTAGCCTAGGGTTTTTAATTATCTGTCATACACACGCCAGCCTAAGCTGTGTGTGTATTTTATATTTAAAAGTTTTCAGGTGTTTTAGCTTTTTCACGAGCCGATTCAGGTGTAATCAAACCCTTTTGAACCAAACTTTTTAAGGTCTGATCCATTGTCGTCATACCTAATGAGCTACCTGTTTGAATCGCGCTGTACATTTGCGCAATTTTGTCTTCTCGAATTAAGTTACGTATGGCAGGCGTGCCCACCATAATTTCATGAGCAGCCACACGACCGCCGCCTTTTTTCTTAATTAGGCACTGAGAAATAACCCCTTCTAAAGATTCAGACAACATTGAGCGAACCATTGATTTTTCTTCGGCAGGGAACACATCGACAATACGGTCGACGGTTTTAGCGGCTGATGTGGTGTGCAAGGTGCCGAACACACAGTGACCCGTTTCAGCGGCTGTCAATGCAAGGCGAATGGTTTCAAGATCTCGCATTTCACCTACAAGAATAACATCTGGATCTTCACGAAGCGCAGAACGTAAAGCTTCATTAAAGCCCATGGTGTCACGGTGAACTTCACGCTGATTGACCAAAGACTTTTTGCTTTGATGTACAAATTCAATTGGATCTTCTACCGTCAATATGTGCTTATGGTAAGTTTCGTTTAAATAATCGACCATAGCTGCAAGCGTTGTGGACTTACCCGAACCCGTTGGGCCTGTTACAACCACTAACCCCCTAGGCTTCGTGGCAAGGTCTTTGAATATCTGTCCCATACCCAAGTCATCACACGTTAATACCTTAGATGGGATGGTACGAAATACCGCTGCCGCGCCTCTGTTCTGATTAAACGCGTTTACACGAAAACGGGCCACACCAGGAACTTCAAACGAATAATCGGTTTCTAAAAACTCTTCAAAATCTTTACGCTGTTTATCGTTCATAATGTCATAAACAAGTGCATGCACTTCTTTATGGCTTAAAGCTGGAAGGTTAATTCGACGAACTTCACCATCTACACGAATCATTGGCGGCAAGCCTGCTGATAGGTGTAAATCTGATGCCCCTTGTTTGGCCGAAAAGGCCAGTAATTCAGTAATATCCATAAACCGGTACTCCGCTACGTCATCGTGCCCTGTTCAGTGTAGTTCATACTGAATGCTGTCCATGTCATAATGCACAAACAGAGTCTTAAACGACGATTAAACATGTTTTTATCATTAGAATTGCCATCATTGTAACCAGACCAGAAAATAAAACCATGACGGATTTAGAATCTAGCGAGAATTTAATTAATCGCTACCAAACAGTCAAAAAAGACATCGCCAATGCTTGTTCAGATACTGATCGCAACCCCGATTCTGTTGCACTATTAGCCGTATCCAAAAAACACTCAATTGAATCGATTCAGTCCATATATGGGCTTGGGCAGCGTGCTTTTGGTGAAAACTATGTCCAAGAGGGTGTCGATAAAGTTACCGCATTATCTCACTTGGAAATAAAATGGCATTTTATTGGGCCCATTCAATCAAATAAATCGCGCTTAGTCGCAGAGCACTTTGATTGGGTACATACAATTGACCGCAATAAAATTGCAACCCGCTTAAACCAGCAGCGACTGGAGAATCAACCTCCTTTAAATGTGTTAATTCAAATCAACATTAGTGATCAAGACAGTAAATCTGGCATACAGTTAAATGAACTGGAATCTTTAGCGAAATCTATTCATTCCATGGAGAATCTAACGCTGCGCGGATTAATGTGCATTCCAGCCAAGTCAAACATAAAAACGCTAGAAAATGATTTCACACAAATGCAGCAAGCATTTAGTGCTCTAAAATCACAGTACGAAACAGTTGATACACTCTCTATGGGTATGTCCGGCGATCTGCCAAGTGCCATCAAATGTGGCAGCACCTTGGTACGTATTGGCACCGCTATTTTTGGCGAAAGAACAAACGTTTAAATTTATATACAGGGCAACATAGATGACAACAATTGCATTCATTGGCGCAGGTAACATGGCAAGCGCCATCATTGGTGGTTTAATTAATAACGGTGCTGAAGCAAAGTCTATTTGGGCATGCGATCCAGGCCAAGACAAATTAGACCAACTGGTGACACAATTTGGCATCCGTACAACAGCCGATAATTTAACCGCCATCCCTCAAGCTGATGTCGTTATTTTAGCGGTTAAACCACAAGTTATGGAGTCAGTCTTAGCGCCATTACAATCTACATTACAAAATAAAAAGCCTTTGATTATATCCGTGGCGGCTGGCATAAATTTAAATAGCTTATCAAACTGGTGTGGCGGCCCACTGCCCATAGTACGCTGCATGCCGAATACACCTGCCTTGGTCGGTCAAGGCGCCAGTGGCTTATATGCAAACAAAGAGACTTCTGCGCAACAAAAATCCATTAGCGAAGACATCTTAAATGCCGTTGGAATGAGTGTTTGGGTTCAAACAGAAAATGAATTAAATGCAGTGACGGCTGTTTCAGGTAGCGGCCCCGCTTATTATTTTTTATTCATGGAAGCCATGATTGCAGCAGGAGAAAAATTAGGACTAAGTAAAGAAACAGCCACAACATTAACGCTAAAAACAGCGCTTGGTGCTGCGACCATGGCAAGTAATAGTGATCTAGAGCCTGCCCAATTAAGAAAGAATGTCACGTCACCAAATGGCACAACTGAACAGGCTATTAATACGTTCATTGAAAACGGTTTAGAGTCGCTAGTTGATAAAGCATTGACAGCCGCCAGCGATCGAAGTGAGTCTTTAAGTGATGAGCTAGGTTTAAAATAACGATCTACTTATACGGTTTAAATAATGAAATTTTATTTAAACCGTATTACCACTTTAAACCCATCAGATTCTTCTATATTTATCTTGCCCTTTAATACTTGGCTGACCAAGTTATATACACGGTACATACCTAATCCCGCATTATCTGCATTGCCTCGCTTAGAGGTAACGAATGGTTCAAATATTCTACCCTTCATTTCAGCTGACATGCCTTTACCATTATCTTCGTAGCTGACCACCCATTCGTCATTTTCAAAATTAAAATCGACTTTTATTTTTTTATCTTTTTGATTCTTTTCAAAACCATGAATAATGGAGTTTTCAAATAACTGATCCAGAATTATACGCCACACAGCAGGATAACTGTGTATTGACACATAACCATGTGTATCGACTTTAACGTTTATATCTTTATTTGTTTCTGACTCTTCTTTTTGAAAGAAAAAGTAATCAACGGAATACTCAACCTGCTCTTTAAAAACAACCTGGGCTTTTTCAATATCAATATGATTAACAGATACTAATTTAAATCGTTGTATCAAAGAGGTTATTTTATTCAAATTTGAAGACATCAAGGTCATTAATGATTGGCTATCTTCAATAAAGCCATTAAAGAATGATTTATTGAGTGAACCGTCCATCATTTTTTTATCCACTTCAGCCAGCAATTCAGTCAAGTGACTCACCGAGGTAACATTGTTTCCTAACGGTGTATTAATTTCGTGAGCGACCCCTGTAACCAACTGCTCCATTGTGGTCATGCGTTCTTTTTCCATTATTTCATGGATTCTTTGTGCTTGTTTACGCTCACTGATATCAGTAATAAACCCCTCAATCACTTCCATATTATTTTGCGAGTGCGTTCTTAATGTCACCGAGCACGTTCGTTGACTGTTATCACTCATAGTCAACACAGACTCCTCATCTAATATGCTTTCATGATTGAGCGCTCGACTTGCCAAGTCATATCCATTATCAAACAACTTGCGTATATCAGGTCCGATATCCAACACCTCTTGCGGGCGACTAAAACCCAACAACTCTGCTAGAAAATTATTAACTGCAACTAACTCTCCTTCCGTCGTAAATCGAAACATGCCGATTGGGGCGTAATCAAACAACTCTTGAAACATTTTTCTATTTTCTGCTATTTCATCTTTAAGCACTATCGCTTGCTTAATCGCATGCAAACGTTCATTACGCTCTAACCTTATTCTTTGCGCCAATGCCAAGGACAGCAGTATTGATTCAATGACTCCCCCAAACATATTTGAAAATCGTGTGAACACAGTGCTTTCGATATACCCCAGAGACGACATTGGTAATACGGCCAAGCCTAGCAATAAAAAGAACCACGAAAACGTATAGATCAACGCTATAGGTACACGCTTAATACTCAGGTAAACACCGACCCCCAGCATAAATACCGAAGCGATAATACTGAAAACATTGATGATAATTAAAGATACAGCCAAGCCCAGCACAGGTATTAATAATAGGTAGGCAAGCGCAATGATAAGCAGTAACTTAAAATACGGAATTAGATGTGGGGCGTGCAGTCTAAGATCTAATAAATAATATGGAAACAGTAACGAAGGGACTATGAGAACACCCGCAAAGACAGGCATAGCGATGGTATTAAAATCCACATTATCCGGCCATAAGTAATACATTCCATCGCCTGTTAAACACAACAGAAATAATATGTAACAGCCAACATATGTCACATAAAAGTAGTAGGCCTTATCACGAATACTCACAGCCAAACCAAAGTTGTAAAGCATCATTACTAACAATATGCCATAAACCAAGCCTGCAATAAGCACTTCAATTTGAACGGTTTTTTCTCGTTCAGCCTCTGTCATAACCTCCATGGTTAACAGCAAGGCATTAATACCAGAGACTCGAATGTAAACATCCATTTGAGTATGCTGATCAAATATCAATTTAAAACTGGGTTTCTTTTCCTGAACCGGCCTTTCAATATTCTTAACCGTGTCCCCTAAATGCCATTCGTGTAATGGGTCACCGTCTTTAGACAGAACAAAGATATCCACGACATCATGCACCGCATGCAGGAAACGAAAATAATGACTATCAGATGAAAGAGATGATTGACTGACATTAAGATGAATCCAATATTCACCTGACTTAAAGCCATGATTCTTTAAGGACTCAACCTGCGTCCATTGCTCAGTTTTCAGCTCTAATACATTACTCAACTCTATGCGCTCATCAGAATACCAATAAGCGTAATCAACCTTAATAGAATCAGAACCATTGATATGATCTGCCGCCATCGCCTGTTCAGCACTGACGGGCAGCCCACTCATCATCAACCACAAGCATAACAACGCTCGTATCCACATAACTTCAATACACTTAACTTAAAGAACCCAGCTTTAGTGTAGCCGCTCAAACTGTAATATTTAAGCAATTATTGGAACGTTAACGCCAAGGCGGGACCACAAAGCCGCTCCCCTTATTTCAAATCAAGCCCCTTTCTGCCATTGAAACCACTTGCCCATCCCCCACAATAAAATGATCAAGCACCCTCACGTCTACTAGCGACAATGCAGATACCAATTTGCTCGTAATGCGCTCATCACTGATACTGGGCTCTGCCACACCCGACGGATGATTATGGGCAAACATAACGGCTGCCGCGTTATGTTTTAATACATGCTTTACAACCTCCCTTGGATAAACGCTGGCCGCATCAAGCGTGCCTTGGAAAAGCTCCTGGTAATGAATTAATCGATTTTGATTATCAAGCAACAAGCAACTGAACACCTCATGAGGTAAATGCCTTAACTGACTGGTCAAATACGCTTTTACAGCATGAGGGCTATTGAACGCCTCTGGCTTTTCCAAGGTTTGTTTTAAATGACGTCGGCTCATTTCTAAAACAGCCTGTAACTGAGTAAACTTGGCCGGCCCCAAGCCTAAGTGCCCGCAAAAAGCCGTTTGATCCGCTTCTAGCAAAGGCCTTAATCCTCCAAAACTGCTTAGTAAATCTCTAGCAAGATCCACTGCAGTACACCCTTTAATTCCGGTTCTTAAAAAAATGGCTAACAGTTCAGCGTCACTCAAACTGTGCGCACCTTGCCCCAACAACTTTTCTCGTGGCCGCTCACCTTCAGGCCAATCTGTAATTGCCATTTCCGCTCCGTGGATAGACTAAATATTTTTATAAACTGTGTCTTCAGACAGCAGTCCGCGTGCATTTTTATTGATATACTCCATGCAGATTCAAGGAGTTATCATGCATAGGTTAAGTAACAAGCGCATATTACTGGGTATCACTGGTGGGATTGCAGCCTATAAAAGCGCAGAGCTAGTTCGTGCACTTAAAACCGCAGGCGCCGATGTACGTGTTGTCATGACTGATGGTGCAAAAGAATTTATCACACCACTCACACTTCAAGCGCTCTCAGGCAATCCCGTTCATCACAGTTTACTGGACCCAGAAGCTGAAGCGGGTATGGGACACATTGAATTAGCCCGATGGGCTGATTTTATTTTAGTGGCTCCAGCCAGTGCTAATTTTATTGCTAGAGTATGTGCAGGTATGGGGAATGATTTACTCACCACCCTTTGCCTAGCTAGCAACACACCTAAAGCCATTGCTCCAGCCATGAATCAAGCCATGTGGGCAGATGAACGCACACAAGCGAACATCAAAACACTCACAACCATGAATAAGGTACAGGTTTGGGGGCCGGATGCTGGCGAACAAGCCTGCGGCGATGTGGGTTTGGGCCGAATGATTGAACCTCCAGTGCTTGCCAAACAGCTGGCCGAGCAATTTAAGTCTGAATTGCTAAGCGGCAAAACCGTTACCATTACCGCTGGGCCTACTCGAGAAGCCATTGACCCTGTGCGCTATATTAGTAATCATTCAAGCGGAAAAATGGGTTACGCACTGGCACTTGCAGCCGTAGAAGCCGGCGCCAAAGTAAACCTAATCAGCGGCCCTGTTAATTTGGCCACTCCTGATAAAACAACACGATTTAATGTTGATAGCTGTGTCCACATGCTGGAACAAGTTGAAACGCTTTTACCTGAGACGGATATTTTTATTGGCGCCGCCGCAGTCGCCGATTATCGCCCGGCAGATGTTTGCGATCAAAAAATTAAAAAAAGCCAAGACAGCATGCAAATCAACTTGATTAAAAACCCTGACATCATTGCCTCTGTTGCAGCCAAAGAAAACAAACCTTTTACAGTGGGTTTTGCCGCTGAAACACAAGATGTTATTGCTTATGCACAGGGCAAACTCAAAAACAAAAATCTGGATATGATTGTGGCTAATGATGTAAGCCAAGATGGCATCGGATTTAACAGCGATCAAAATGCCATCATCATCATAGATAAACATTCTCAAACCGATTTTGCCCAAGCCAGTAAATACCAACTGGCTTGCGATGTAATTAAACACATTGCAAAACTAACAAATTAAACTGAATGAAACGTACGAGCCAAACATGAAAAAAAGTTTCCAAGTTAAAGTATTAGACAAGCGCCTAGGCAAAGACATTCCAATGCCCCATTACGGTACGGAAGGCAGTGCCGGTCTTGATCTTCGCGCATGTTTAGAAGACACACTGGTATTAAATCCTGGCGAAACAAAACTGATTCCTACTGGCATGTCTATATACATTGAAGATACTGGCTTAGCCGCTATGATTTTACCGCGCAGTGGCCTAGGTCATAAACACGGCATAGTATTAGGCAACCTTGTTGGCTTAATCGACAGTGATTACCAAGGCGAGCTAATGGTGAGCTGCTGGAACCGAGGTGACAAGCCTTTTACAATGGAAATTGGTGAGCGCATCGCTCAGCTAATTATCGTTCCTGTGGTACAAGCTGAATACAAATTTGTTGAAGAGTTTGAAGCCACAGACCGCGGTGAAGGCGGTTTTGGTTCTACTGGTACTAAATAAACAGACGGCAAGTTATGCAGCAAATAGCGACCGAAATATTTCGTGAGTACGACATTCGTGGGCAATATCCATTAAAGCTTAACGAAAGCACTGCGTTGCAAATCGGTAAGGCCCTTGGCAGCGAAATTCTCGCAGCACAGCAAGATCGATGCTATGTCGCTTGGGATGGCCGTCTATCCAGCCCATCTCTTCGTGATGCCTTGGTCGCAGGCATCATAAGCACTGGCTGCAACGCCTACCTGATTGGAGCCGCCCCCACCGCTGCTGCTTTTTGGTCCATCAAAAAAGATCTACAAAGTTGTGCTGTCATTACAGGCAGCCACAACCCCAAGCAAGATAATGGAATCAAAATAGCGGTGGCAGGCACCCCCCGCAGTGGCGAGGACATCAAGGTTCTTCTTTCACGTATTCAACTGCAGTTATTTGATACAGGCAAAGGAAAGATCTATCAATCCCCAGAGCTATTTGAGCAATATCAAGAACGCATCAGTCAAGACTTCAAGCTAAAACGCCCGCTAAAAATTGTATTGGATGCTGGTAACGGTATCGGTGGCCCCACCGCTTTGGCTGCATTACAAAAAATGGGTGCTAATGTTATTCCTATAGCCTGCGACATTGATGGCAACTTTCCACTTCATCATCCAGACCCAGCTAAAAGTAAAAACTTAGTTTGGCTGAAAGAAAGCGTACTGAAAAACCAAGCTGACATTGGCATTGCATTAGACGGTGATGCTGATCGACTGGGTGTTATCGACAACACTGGCGAAATGATCCTTCCTGACCGGCTTAGCCTGTTATTTGTTGAAGATATTTTAAAGCAGAAGCCAGGTTCAACTTTCGTATTTGACGTAAAATGCACAGCTGTTTTAGATGAGTACATTCAGTTACATGGAGGCACTCCTTACATGATCGCAACGGGCCACACCAGCATGAAGCGAGCCATTAAAGAAACAGGTGCACCCTTTGCAACAGAATTAAGCGGCCATATATTATTTAATGACGAACAAGGGTTAGGCGTCGATGATGGAATTTATGCAGGAATGCGTCTTTGCCAATTAATCAGCGAACAAAGCCAAACCTTGTCTGAACGTTTAAGTGCATTCCCCAACCCGATTTCAACAGAAGAGATCCAATTGGCGGTCAAAGATTCTGAAAAATTCTCGATCATGGGCCTAATTCAAAGTCATGGCTTTCAAGACTTTACCACCAAGACAATAGACGGCATTCGAATTGAGCTAAATGACGGCTGGGCACTGGTAAGAGCCAGCAATACAACCCCCTGTTTGACACTTAGATTTGAAGCCAAGGATCAGCCTTCTCTAGACGCCATTCAGGCACTTGTAATGTCTGAACTTAAAAGAATCATTCCTAATTTGCTCGATGAATAGCCATTATCACCAAACTCTCTCTTTACTGACCCTATTTATCGCTTACTACTCACTATCAGCTAATGCAATTAGCCGCTCTGAGCGTATAATAACGTCAACTAATCATTTCTAAATAATAATGCGAATTGCCATGCCTTTAACACGCGATGCCGCCTTCAATGTTGCCCAAGTATTAAGTGAAGCCTTGCCTTATATCCAACGCTTTGTGGGTAAAACAATTGTTGTAAAATATGGCGGTAACGCCATGACCGAAGACGAATTAAAAAATAGCTTTGCTCGTGACATGGTGATGTTAAAACTTGTGGGGATTAATCCTATTGTTGTTCACGGTGGTGGCCCTCAAATTGGTAACTTACTAGAGCGCTTAAACATCGAAAGCCACTTTGTTAATGGCATGCGTGTCACTAATACCCAAACCATGGATGTGGTTGAAATGGTATTGGGCGGATCGGTTAACAAAGACATCGTAAACCTGATCAACCAAAATGGTGGTCAAGCCATTGGTCTTACCGGTAAAGATGGGCAATTAATTAAAGCTAAAAAACTGAAGGTGACACAAAAAACACCTGATATGTTACAACCTGAAATTATCGACATTGGCCACGTAGGCGAAGTCGAAGCCATCAATACAAAAGTGTTAGAGATGCTCGCCAATTCAGACATCATTCCAGTGATTGCACCGATTGGTGTGGGTCCAAATGGTGAGTCATACAACATCAATGCCGATCTAGTAGCTGGAAAGGTTGCCGAAGCCGTCGATGCTGAAAAATTATTGTTATTGACCAATATCGCAGGCTTGATGGACAAAGAAGGCAAAATATTAACAGGCCTTACTACAGAGCAAGTAAACGGCTTAATTGAAGACGGTACGATATACGGTGGCATGCTTCCAAAGATCCAATGTGCTTTAGATGCCGTTCACGGTGGCGTTAACAGTGCACATATTATTGATGGGCGCGTGAATCACAGCACCATGTTAGAAATTTTCACCGATGAAGGTGTGGGCACATTGATCACAAATGGTTAATTTAGCGGTTTAAACCCTGCTAAATTCACTTAAATAAAACCAGATCACGAAATGGATGAATATACGTTGCAGCCAGTCAGGCTGCGCATTAGGATATCAGCCATCAGATGATCCAAGTAAGACCCTTATGACGGAACAAAAACCATCACGTAAACAGCAAATTCTGCAAGCCCTTGCGCATATGCTGGAAGTGAACCCTGGCGCCCGTATTACTACGGCTAGCCTTGCCAAGGAAGTTGGCGTGAGCGAAGCGGCCTTGTATCGTCATTTTCCTAGTAAAGCGAAAATGTTCGAAGGCTTAATCGAGTTCATTGAAGCCACTGTTTTCACACGCATTAATCGTATTCGAGCCGAGCAAGAAGAAACCCTGCCACGGATTGAACAATCCATGACACTGATTCTGACATTCTCAGAAAAAAACCCAGGTATGTGCCGTATTTTAACCGGTGATGCACTGGCTGGTGAAACCGAACGCCTACGCGCTCGAATTGCTCAATTTTTTGAACGCTTAGAAACTCAGTTCAAGCAAATATTACGTGAAGCCGAATTACGCGATGTGAAAAGCTCTTCTATTGATGAAGGCGCCATGGCCAACTTGTTATTAGCCATTGTTGAAGGTCGTATTCGTCAATACGTTCGCACTGAATTTAAAAACAAGCCATTAGAAAACTGGCCTGTTCAATGGGCATTTATATCAGAGCACTTATTGACCGAAACTGAAGTCGCTTAAGCCTCGCACAATATTTAGACACAAAAAAACCAGAGCTTGCTCTGGTTTTTTCGTTTAAACCCTAAAGTATCAGAAGCTAAATACCATACTGTTCACGGTAAGCTTTAACGGCAGGGAAATACTGTTTAAACGCTTCCTGCTCGGATACGTACTGCATCACCTGCTCAAGCTTCACAATGCTGATCACTGGAATGCCGTAATCACGCTCTACTTCTTGTATAGCTGATAATTCGCCTTTTCCTTTCTCTTGACGATCTAATGCGATAATCACGCCGGCAGGTTTAGCGCCGTCATGTTCTTCTAGTAACGCCATCACTTCACGAATGGCGGTACCCGCAGTGATCACATCGTCAATGATTAATACATTGCCTTCTAACGGTGCACCCACCAGCGTGCCACCCTCTCCATGTGCTTTTTTCTCTTTACGGTTAAACGTATAAGGCGTATCACGGTCGTATTGCTGAGAAAGCGCCATGGCCGTTGTCGCTGACAAAGGAATACCCTTGTAGGCAGGACCAAACAACACATCCATTTTCACACCAGAATTCACAATGGCAGCCGCATAGCTGCTGGCTAAAGTAGCCATAGCTTTACCGCTATTGAATAAGCCCGCATTAAAGAAGTAAGGGCTAATACGACCAGACTTTAATTCGAACTCGCCAAATTTTAATACACCTTGCTCAATGGCAAATTCAATAAACGCTTTTTGATAATCCTGCATCTGGCCAACCATATGTCTAACTGAGTTCTAAATAAGAGTAAACGCCCTAGCCAAGCTTCGCCAATTTAAAGTAATTATGGTCGAACTGAGCTAATTTTCGTTTTCTAGGCAGGTATTTTAACGGCTGGGTCTATAATTCCCATCATACAACGCAAAATAAACAAAATAATTGCAATACAGGCTATATCCCAACCAATCTCGCCCAAAAAACACGTTTTTAACGATGTGCAAAAAGGCAAAACTGGTATTATAGCCGCCTCGCAAGATAGGGAGCCTTTATGAGGGTGATCACTGTACAAGTTGACGGACTCGAAGCCGCTGTTAAAGACGGTTTTTATGACTGGATAAAAGACCAGGACGCTGACGTCGTGTGTGTACAAAACCTTAAGGCCAAAGAATATCAACTAAGTGATAACGTTCTTTACCCTGAGCATTACAATGCCTACTTTTTTGATGCCGAACCAGATAACTACTCTGGTGTTGCTGTATTAACCAAGGACATGCCAAAAGCCATCATGACAGGCTTAGCATTTGAATCATGTGATCGTTTTGGGCGCTATGTGCAAGCCGACTTTGACCAGGTGTCGATTGGCTCAGTGCTATTCCCAAGCATTGATGAACACAACACACTTGAAGACAAACTCGCGTTTCAGCAAGAGTTTATCGAACACCTTAAAAAAACCAAACGTAAGCGCCGTGAGTTTATATTTGCAGGTCACTTTGGCGTGGCGCATAAATCCGTGGATTTATTCGATTACAAGGCTTGCCAAAATGAACCGGGATTTCTTCCTGAAGAACAAGCCTTTATGGACCAAATCACAGGGCCACTGGAATTTGTAGATGCCTTTCGCGAAGCCAATTTTGGCGAAAACCAATTTACCTGGTACCCAGATGCTGAATCGGCTCAGCGTAATAAAAACGGTTGGCGCTTAGACTATCAGATATGCACGGCTGAACTGCGTCAGTATATCGTTGAAGCAAAAGTATTAAACGATCGTATTTGGGGAGGCCAGTACGCTGCCACTCTGATCGAATATGAGTTTGATTAATATCCGCAGATTACCGAATACAAAAAAACGGGGCCATATGGCCCCGTTTTTTATGAATATCGAATGTGTATAAAAGAAAACTAATAACCCGCAATTGGCTTAGCTTCTAGCGCACGAATATCCCCGTAATATCCCACAGCATGCCCTTGTATTGCATCACTGTCAGTCATAATGGTTATGTCATCAATGGCATCTATTTGCTCACCAAATAGTTCGGCCCAATCTTTTTGTATGTGTCTAGAGATGGTCTGCCATTTCATTGTGGTTTGATCTTCACCACTCACAACAAGTACCCTTGTGTGCTCATCTATAGACCATTGTGCATTGATTAGCTGGCTTGAGGCCCAAACATAATGCAGCGACTTAACGTCTCCAAATAAAGGACTGCGACTCACAATCACTCGTAATACAAAGTCATTACCATGGGCCTCCATCTCATTAAATGTCGTAACCTTATGCTCAATGCCTTCATCCCCCATTTTTAATGAATAGGGTAGTGTTTGAGCTGTCCATTGCCATTGCAAGATAGGGGTTTTATTAAGGTCTATCTCTTTACTGTAATTTAGACTGGATGCCGAGCGATTGCTTTCAGCACGAATGATCACACCCTGGTCAATATCCATAATGGGTTCATAAATGGTTGCCCCGACTAAACTAGAGTGGGTCCATTGATCCAAGTTGCCTTCAAGCAAGATAGATTGCGCTTGCGTAAGCGTTGTTAGGGTAAGCAAAGCAATACTAAAGAATATGTGAATAAGCCTCATCCTTGACCTCTTATTTATTATTATTTTTTATTTGATCATGTGGTAGAACATGAAGCGCAGCCACCTTATTACTGCACACTGGTTCCCGCAATATCAAAATGCGCTAATGTTTTAATTTGTCTGGTCACGACTAATGAATAGGGACCCATCCCCAAAAAGCGCTCGTAAATCTAGTACGAACCAACCAATTAATGGCCATAATTCACAGGCATAAAAAAAGAGCGCAAAGCGCTCCTTCGGTACCACGGTAGACTTCAATCTGATTCACATTCCCCTAAATCGGGCGAGAACCATAATTAGACGTTGGCTTACGTGGTGGATCTGCCATCACATTCGGTTCAATCTCATTGATTGCCCCGCCATTTTTTAAAAAGGCTTCAACTTCATTATCCACTTGGCAGCGAAGTTTTTGTCGTGAGGCAATGGATCGTAAAACACCTTCTTCAGTGCTTCCAATAAAATCCATATCAGGCTCGGTTGCTGATACTGGTTGGTCTTTAACTTTTTTGGCTCTAGGCATGTGCGCTCTCCTATCCTTAATCCGTGAGCAAATAAATCTGCTTAGAATATATAGCTCAGCATTCCTAGACTGTCAGATAATACACAATACTCATTAGTTATGCTTAAGCGCTTTTTTAATAACCTAAAGAAATATATAAATCAGAAACGTCTTTACAGCCCAGAGCTAGCAAGGGTCTTGTGTAAACAGCAAGTTAAAAATCCAATGCAAGTCAGCAAAAGATAGTCGCGAATGACCCACTGGATTATTCTAAAACATTTTCAGTTCAGACATAAAAAAGGCCCACTAAAAGTGAGCCTTACATTACCAATAATCATAAAAGCATGCCGTTTAGGCTACCAATCAAACTGCTTGCTCATACCCAATGTTAAAGAGTTGCCTTTATCTTGGTGGCGAGTAAAGCTGAAATCAAAATCCACATTACCAGGCATGGCCAATACCCAGGTCATGCCGTAGTTCCATCTGTCTGTGATGGCAGAATCTTCATTTTCTAAAAACCCTAGCGTGAACGCAATGCCATTGCCACCCCAATAGTCATAATTGGCCGCTACTTCGTGGTATTGGTATGTTTCATCTTCGTCTTGATAGGTGCTTAAGCGGTAAGCATCCCAAGCTAAATTCACATTGTACTCAGAGAACCCTGTTTGCTGAGCACGCTCGTAACGAATCGTGCCTAGCCCAAGTGATATATCCCAGAAGCTAAAAGCAAACCCACCGTAGGCATTTGCCTCAGACGTATCAAAGTCTTCTATGCTGCCCGTATAACCCCATGCACCAGCATAAACACCTAAAGGGCCTTGATAATCTAGGCCACCACTAAAAATAAAGTCTTTATCACTTTGTTTTAAGCCTCGAAAAGTATGCTTGGTTGACGCACCCATATTGGTACTGAAATCGGCATACGCTGGAATGGCCATCAAAATGGCAGATAAAACTAATAAATACTTAGACATCAACATTATTCTTAGAAGGAATCACTGCCGCGCACTATAACAAGTCTTGGCTATTCATGGAACGTTAGGGCTTCGATGCAGAGAATAATAAATGGTTCCCTGCGCTTAACGCTTTAACTATTATGCCAAACTAAGAATGCAGACATAAAAAAGGCCCATCATTGATGGGCCTTTTTTGAAGAATCTAACAAGCCACCTAAAGCAGCTTGTTAGCACAGAGCGACTAACTTATTTGTTAGTGAACTCTGGGTAAGCTTCCATACCGCATTCTGCGATATCAACACCTTCATATTCTTCTTCTTCTGTTACGCGGATTCCCATAACAGCTTTGATGATTCCCCAAGTTACTAGAGACGCTACGAACACCCAAACAAAGATTGTTAGAGCACCCATTAACTGACCACCAACTGATGCGCCATCGTTTGTGAAAGGCACGACAAGTAGACCGAACAAACCAACCACACCGTGAACAGAGATCGCGCCTACTGGATCATCAATCTTCATCTTGTCTAGAGCAAGAATAGAAAGAACAACAATCAGACCACCGATCGCACCAATAATAGTGGCTTCGAATGGAGTAGGAGTAGAAGGCTCAGCAGTAATGGCAACTAGACCAGCAAGTGCACCGTTAAGGGCCATTGTTAGATCCGCTTTCTTGAACAAGATACGAGCAAGCATTAGAGCAGCAATCAAACCACCAGCAGCCGCTGCGTTAGTATTAGTGAATACAACCGCTACAGCGTTTGCGTTAGCAATATCACCAAGCTTAAGTACAGAACCACCGTTAAAACCGAACCAACCCATCCAAAGGATGAATGTACCTAAAGTAGCAAGAGGAAGGTTAGCACCAGGAATCGCGTTTACTTGACCGTTAGCACCGTATTTACCTTTACGCGCGCCTAATAAAAGCACACCAGCAAGAGCAGCAGCTGCACCAGCCATGTGAACGATACCAGAACCAGCAAAGTCAGAGAAACCAAAGTCATCGCCTAGGTTGTACATACCGAATACATCAGCACCACCCCAAGTCCAAGCACCTTCCATTGGGTAGATAATACCTGTCATTACCACTGCGAAAGCAAGGAAAGACCAAAGCTTCATGCGCTCAGCAACCGCACCAGAAACAATAGACATAGCCGTCGCTACAAATACAACCTGGAAGAAGAAGTCTGAAGCACCAGAGTAAATAGATCCGCCTTCAAAGCCGTCTTCACGAGCCGCAAAGTCAGCCAATACAGCAGCAGTATCTACTTCAGTAATTCCAGAAAGGAAGAAACCACCGTCATACATAATTGCGTAACCGCAGATTAAGTACATGGTGCAAGAGATTGCGTACAACGCAACGTTTTTAGTTAAAATTTCAGTGGTGTTTTTTGAGCGAACAAGGCCCGCTTCTAACATAGCGAAACCAGCCGCCATCCACATTACTAGTGCGCCACATACCAAGAAATAAAAGGTGTCCATGGCGTATTGAAGTTCAAATACTTGATTTTCCATTGGATAAGCCCCCCGCATCAGGCTCAGATG